>Ga0210384_10000432_pt1 | contig 64271 bp, 64 predicted proteins | sample IncBWH2MmetaG_FD_160574 | JGI IMG/M metagenome (GOLD analysis project Ga0210384, IMG submission 160574) | Forest soil microbial communities from Barre Woods Harvard Forest LTER site, Petersham, Massachusetts, United States - Inc-BW-H-2-M | ecosystem: Environmental > Terrestrial > Soil >...
CTGGAAGAATCAAGATAAATCTAGACACTGCTACAATTCGCACAACAATACGTCCTCTGAAATCCCCAGACTCTACCGCTGCAGCAAATCCACCGGCGCCGTCACATCGTGCACGCGGAAATACTTCGCCAGCGCCGGATACTTCCTCGCCACCGCCTCATACATCCCATAAGCCACATTGCGGTAGGACACGTGCCCCGCCGGTGTGGTTCGCAGCTCGGAAATGTAAACCGCCTCGGCGAAATCCATCTTGAACAGCGCCCGCTTGCGGAATGCCAGCGGAATCGCGTACTGCGAATTCTCCTCCGCTTCAGGCGTCTTGCAGCCAGCCAGCGTCTCCACTGCCGTCTGCACCCGCCGCATCGCCGCCTCGAATCGTCCCCGCACCCCAGCATCTTCCACGTCGAGCAGCATTTCGTAGCCATGCTGCGTGGTGAACCCCTGCATCACCTGGATGCACCGCCGGTGCCGATGCATGTCGCGAAACCCGCCCGTATCCATGAGAATGTCGAAGCGCAACTGCTGCCCGGCGCGGAATCCGCGCAGCATTTCATCATGCTTGCCGCGATGCCGCAGCCCCAGGTCGATAATCTCCCGCCGGAATCTCTCTCCCGAAACCTGCAGCGCATGCCGCACCTGCCGGTAAGAATGGTGACAATGCTCGTAGAGCAGCGTGGTCGCGATCTCCACTTCGAGAGGCTCTTCATCGAGCAAATCGACAATCGCCTTCGACGGCGCCAGCGGTTCGTCGGCCATCAACTCCCGCGCCGCCTGTCGCAAGCCGCGTCGCGTCGCCATCTCATACTCATTCGGATCGGCATACTTCACCAAAGTCGGCGCCACCCGCACCTCGTGCAGCAACTCCTGCTCCGCCCGAGCCCCCAACTCCGGATTCACCGCCCGAATCTGCTCCACCAGATCGCGCAACGACTCGGCGTTGACGTTGTAAGCCGCCCCGGTCGCCGCCTTCTTCAGCGACTCGCCCAGCACCCTTACTTCTTTATGGGTATGAGAAAGAAGATGCGCCACCTGCGTTTCCAGCGTGCGCGCATTCACAATCTCGCCCAGCGAAGTATTGGTCGCCAGCGGCAGCAGATACCGCGTAATGTCGAACGCCCGCGCCTTCAGTGTCCGCTCGTACGCCTCCTGCTTCATGTCGGCCGGCTTCGGGGTGATGCTGATCAAGTGCCCGGTCATGTGCGCCGACAACGCTTCATACTCGGCAAACAGAAAATCCAGAGTCTCGCGATAAAGTTTCCGCGCTTCATCATCCGCGCCGAAATCCGGTGTGTAGTACCCACTCTTCTTGAAATCTTGATAACGTGTCGACCGCTCCTGCCCGTCCCAGCGCTGCTCGTCCGCGACTTCGATAGCCGCCAGAATCGACAGCCGCTCCACCGCCAACGCAATATGCGCCAGGTCGGCGATCGACCGGTGCCCGTACTGAAAATAAAATGTGTTGAGAAATTTCTCCGCCTTCTGCGTGCTGATCTCCCGCAGCGACTCCTTCATCGACAGCGCCGACCGCGAATACTTCGCCATGGCATAGGCCTGAATCTCGGGCTCGACGCCGAACACGGCGAACACCTCGGTCGATGGTGTGGCAGAGAATGGTTCGGCAGAGAGTGGCGCTTCCGGCGAAGCCTTTTCGGGCGGCGCCACGGGCTCCGCAGCCGAACCCCTCTGCGTCGAACGGTGGCCCGCGCTGCCGGACCCCGCATCGGCCGTTGCTGAATTTCTGTTGGAAGGGTCAGGCATCACAATCACTTCATTGGTCACAGTCTGAGGCATGAGTGCTGGAATGTTACCCGCCGCCCTTGTGGAATAGCAATGCGATTCGCTGGCCTGGCCCAAGATGGTTTATGTGGGGACAGCCGCCCCCGGCTGTCCGGTCGAGCAAGGCTCGACGGCATACTGCGGCTCGCGGCGCGTATAATTCAGCGTTCCACGGCATTCATTCAACCCAGCAGTCGGGAGAACTCTTCATGCCTCTTTCAGGACGAGTAGCGCTGGTCACCGGCGCCTCGCAAGGCATCGGACGCACCGTCGCCCTTCGCCTCGCCAAGGACGGCGCCACCGTGGCCGCAGCCGCCCGTAATCAGGAAAAACTCAACGAACTGGTTGCAGAAATTACGGCCGCCGGTGGCAAAGCCGCTGCCTTCGCCCTCGACGTCGCCGACGAAGACCAGGTCAAGTCTACGGTCAAAGCCGCCATCGCCCAGTTCGGCAAAATCGACATCCTGGTCAACAACGCTGGCATCACTCGCGACCAGCTCGTTATGCGCATGAAGCGCGCGGACTGGGACGCCGTCCTCCAAACCAACCTCACTTCCGCCTATCTCTGCATCCAGGCGGTAATCAGTTCCATGCTCAAACAGCGCTGGGGACGCATCATCAACATCACCAGCGTCTTCGGCCAGATGGGCCAGGCCGGACAGGCCAACTATTCCGCCTCCAAAGCCGGACTCATCGGCCTCACCATGGCCATTGCCCGCGAAGTCGGCTCGCGCAACATTACGTGCAACGCCGTCGCTCCCGGCTTCATCGAAACCGCCATGACCGCGGTGCTGAGCGACGAATTCAAACAGACCGCCGTCAAACAGATCCCACTCGGCCGCGTCGGATCGCCTGACGATGTCGCCAGCGCAGTCGCGTTTCTCGCATCCGACGAAGCCTCCTACATCACCGGACACGTCATGAACGTAAACGGCGGCATGCTGATGGGATAGGTACGACGAATGATTAAACTTGGGATCGCTTTGATGATGGGCATAGTATCTCAGGGATTGATCATCCTGGCCGCCGCGTTGCGCCTTTCATTTGCGGAATATCTGATGTTCCCGGGCGGCTATGCGCTCTCGCCAATTTTTCCTGAAGGAATTCACAGTGGGAATGGAGTCGCACTATTCGGGCTATATCTCATCATTGCTAATGTCGTGTGCTACGCCCTCTTCTCTTATATTCTGATTCTCTTGATTAGCCGCAGACGGGCAACGCGCAATGGCTAACATTGAAGAGCCTCGCGAGAAATCAACAGTTTCGTTCATTCACGCGATATCCCCCGCCCAAATCGACCAAGCCCGCGAACTCTTCCTCGAATACGCCCAGTCCCTCGGCTTCAGCCTGTGCTTCCAGAACTTCGATAAAGAACTCGCGGAACTCCCCGGCGACTATGCCCCACCCGCGGGCCGCCTTCTGCTTGCCGAATGCGAAGGCCAACTCGCCGGCTGCGTCGCTCTGCACCCGCTCGAGCCCGGCATCTGCGAGATGAAGCGCCTCTACGTGCGTCCGAATTTTCGCGGCAAGAGTTTAGGCCGCGCCCTGTCCGACCGCATCATCACCGAAGCCCGCCGGATCGGCTACCAGCGCATGCGCCTCGACACCGTCGAGCCCGTCATGAAAGATGCGGTTGCCATGTACCGCAAGATCGGGTTCCGAGAGATCGCCCCTTACTGCACGAACCCGATCACTGGAGCTCTGTACATGGAGCTATCTTTGTGAACACCCAGAGACTGCTCCTTCGTGTTTTCTTGGTCTGGCTTATTGTCGACATAGCATGTCTAGCGATCGGGACGCGGTGGAATTGGTTTCTTGGCTTAGGGGTGCGCGGGCTCCTGATCGATTTCCTGTTCGGGATCTTGGTCTTAGGTCGATACCTTCATGAGAATGGAAAATTATGAAAACACTTTGCGCGGTTGGGATCGTTCTTCTCTTGGCTGTAACTAGTTTCGCCGCCGACGGCAAGTCCGTTTCCTACAAAAGCGGCGACGAAACCGTGCAAGGCGTTCTCTACGCTCCGCCGGGCAAAGGCCCATTCCCAGCGCTGGTGGTGATTCACGAATGGTGGGGCTTGAACGACTGGGTCAAAGACCAAGCCTCGAAACTCGCGGACCAGGGCTACGTAACGTTCGCAGTCGACCTCTACCGCGGCAAAGTCGCCACCACGCCAGATGAGGCGCACGAGATCATGCGAGGAGTGCCCGAAGACCGCGCCAAACGCGACCTCCACGCTGCCGTCGAGTTCCTCAAGTCGCAGCCCAACGTCAAGCCAGACCGCATCGGCTCCATCGGCTGGTGCATGGGCGGAGGCTACGCGCTCGACGTCGCGCTGCAAGAACCACCCTTGGCCGCGACCGTAATCAACTACGGCCACCTCGCGACCGATCCTGAAGCCCTCAAGAAGATCAACGCACCCATCCTCGGCCTGTTCGGCGCCCAGGACCGTGGCATCACCCCCGACGACGTTCACAAGTTTGAGCAGGCTTTGAAGCAACTTGGCAAGAAGATCGACATCAAGATCTACGACGACGCCGGCCACGGCTTCGAAAATCCCAACAACAAAGACGGATTCCGCGCCGAAGACGCAGCCGACGCGTGGCGGCGCATTACGGGGTTTCTCGCGTCGACACTCAAGAAATAAGTGGATCGAATTCCCGAATGCGGGTGCCCCACCCTTCTCTCGTTTTTTTGCGAGAGGGTGGGGTCTTTGACTCCCGTGAGAAAGCGCACCATTCGCGGATTCTCAGTGCATAGTTTCCCAGCTCCAGCACAGCACTCCGTTACTTAAACACTGTGCAAGCAACGCCGCATTCAAAGCTAAACTCGAAGCTTGCAGCCCAGTTCCAAGTGACTTTGCTTATGGCACGAACGTCCGCCGTATGGCACGAATTTCCCACTTGCCAGAAGGTGCTGATCTGGTTACTATGACCCATCCTGAAATGCTCCCCACAATGAATATCGGCGAGACCATCCGCAACTACCGCTTGCAGAAGGGTATGTCTCAAGGCGACATCGAGAAGCGAACCGGCCTCCTGCGCTGCTACCTGTCGCGCGTCGAAAACGGCCACACCATTCCATCGCTCGACACGCTCTCTAAGATCGCCGGCGCCATGGAACTCCCGCTGTCGCAGTTTTTTGCCGAACCCGGCCACAGCAACGGTTCCAAGGGACTGCCGCAACTCTCCGACGACGAAGTCCGCTTCCTCAGCCAGATCCGCCGCTATTCCACCAGCCTGAACGACAGCGACCGCAAGCTCGTCCTCGCCATGGTCAAGAAGATGGCGTCGAATTCGAAGTGAGGAAATCGCCATTGGCTGTTGGCTTTTAGCTCTTGGCTGGCACGCGCTTCCTCTCCACAACTTCAACAGCTTCTTGGCGGCATATCAGGATCAATCGTTTCCTGCGACTCAAGCCAAGAGCTTAGAGCCAACAGCCAAGAGCGAGTTCCCCTTACTTTCGTCCCATGCCCCTTAGTGACCCACGGGTACCTCGTCCTCGCCCCTCCAGATCACTACACTGTGCTTGGAGACATCTGTGACCACCGACGAGGAACTGAATCTTCTCGACTCGCAACTGCGCCGTCTAAAAATCGAGTACGAGATCTTCTTCAGCAACCCGACCAAGCGTCCGCCCTCCGACATCGAGTGGAAGGTGCTGAGCCTGCTGCGCAAGTTTTCCGACGGCGGCCGCATGAACTTCTCCCAGCGCTACCGCTACAACGAGATGGCCCAGCGCTACGCCATCTACAGCGACCTGTGGCGCAAGAAGTCGCGCATCCGCGAGGAAGGCTACCGCCGTCCCCAGGATGCTCTGCTTTCGGTGCAGGGAGTACGGGTCGCCGAAGACGAGCACAAGTCGCAGCACCATCAGGTGTATGGCGTGAGCCATGCTGCCGCGGCCGCTGCCGGCGCCGATTCCTCTCCACACTTCACCTTGCACACTGTCGACCAGACCGAGCGCGAGCAAGTCGAGCGGCTTTACAACGTTTTGGTCGCAGCTAAGAAGAAGGCCGGCGAGAAAGTCTCGGGCAACTTTGACTCCTTCACGGAGTTCGTTCAGAGAAAAACCGAACAGATCCGCCAGCAGTACCGCTGCGACAACGTCGAATACTCCGTCGAACTCGCCAACGGCCACGTCAAACTCAAAGCCAAAGCCAAAACCTAGTTTGCGCGACAAGCGGGTACCCCACCCTTCTCGCGTTGTCCGCGAGAGGGTGGGGGCTTTGACTTCAAGGTTCTTGATTGTGTTTTCAAGTCGTGGACCTTGCTGTCTTTAGAAGAATTAGCGTAGTGGTGCAGTTTGAGAAGAGCGAGTCGTACCAGGGCTTCGCTTCAGCGATGTCGGCAAAGTGAATACGAATCGTCGCCCTCAAGCTGCACCACACCATGATTAGCCCGGGCCTTCCTGTCTTCCCAACTGATAGAATTTTCTGTTTCCAACATCCGTCTATTCTTCCTGTTCAGAGGCCCCGTCTTGACTAGCACTTCCAAAATTCACCGCGCCATTCTCTCCGTCACCGACAAAACCGGACTGGTCGAATTCGCCCGCAAACTCTCCGCCCTCGGCATCGAACTCATCTCCACCGGAGGCACCGCCAAACTCCTGCGCGATTCCGGCGTCACCGTCAAAGACATTTCCGAACTCACCGGATTCCCCGAAATGCTCGATGGCCGCGTCAAGACGCTTCATCCCAAAGTCCACGGCGGCATCCTGCATCGCCGCGGGGATCCCAAGCACGTCGCCGCAGTCGCCGAACACGGCATCGCCTCCATCGACATGGTGGTTGTGAATCTCTACGCCTTTGAGAAAACCGCCGCCAAGCCGGGCGTCGCCTTCGAGGAATTGATCGAAAACATCGACATCGGCGGGCCATCGATGATTCGCTCCGCCGCCAAGAATTTCCACGACGTCGCTATTGTCACGTCCCCCTCCGACTACGAGTCCATCGCCGACGAACTCCAGCGCGAAGGCGGCGCGCTCTCGCTCGCAACCAAGTGGCGCCTCGCGCAAAAAGCCTTCGCCACCACCGCCGCCTACGATTCCGCCATCGCCTCCACGCTCGAGCGTATCAGTGCAGATTCTCTTCGATTGCAGCCGGATGCGGGAACATTCCCGCAAACCCTGCGTTTCACCTTCCAGAAAACCCTCGACCTGCGCTACGGCGAGAACCCGCATCAGACAGCCGCCATGTACTCCGACGGCTCGGACGTCGGCGTAGCCAATGCCCTCCAGCTCCAGGGCAAGGAACTCTCCTACAACAACATCGTCGATCTGCAAGCCGCCTGGGATCTCGCACAGGAATTCGACGAGCCCGTCGTCGCCATCATCAAACACACCAACCCCTGCGGCACCGCCACCGGCGAGACTCTCGCCGAAGCCTACAAGCGCGCCCTCGAATGCGACCCGGTCTCCGCCTTCGGCGGCGTGATCGGCGTGAATCGCCCCATCGACGCCGAAGCCGCCGAAGAAATGCACAAGCTCTTCCTCGAAGTCATCGCCGCCCCGTCATTCGACGAAGCCGCCAAAGCAAAATTCGTCACCAAGAAGAATCTCCGCCTCGTCGAAGTAACCCCAGCCGATCAGAGGTGGGTATTGAAGAATGTTTCCGGAGGATTGCTGGTGCAGGACTCCGACGTCCGCCCCCTGCAACCCGCCGATCTCAAGGTCGTCACTCAGCGCCCCCCCACTCCCGAGGAAACCCGCGCCCTGCTCTTTGCCTGGAAAGTCTGCAAGCACGTGAAATCAAACGCCATCGTCTACGCCCGCGACGGACAGACAGTAGGCGTCGGCGCCGGCCAGATGTCCCGCGTCGATTCCGCCAAACTCGGCGCCATGAAGGCCCAACTCCCCCTGAAAGGCACGGTCGCCGCCTCCGACGCCTTCTTCCCCTTCCCCGACGGCGTCGAGGAAATCGCCCGCGCCGGGGCTACCGCCATCATTCAACCCGGCGGCTCGCAGCGCGATCCCGAAGTCATCGCCGCCGCCGACCGCCTCGGCTTGGCCATGCTCTTCACTGGAGTCCGCCACTTCCGCCACTAGAATCCCGGCGTCCGACCTCAGACGTAAGGCCTTTACCTTGCTTGGGAGTCATCCTGAGTGCAGCCGTTCTTCAGGCGGAGCGAAGGATCTCGCGCGGGCTAAAACATACTGACTAGTAGTGCTCTTTACACAACTTGACTCGTCCCCACAGTCCCTGTACCTCCGGTTCCTCTACCACTCCCGCACCCCACAGTGTTTTTCCCCTTCCCGCACTCCTCGCGTTAGAATAAAGGCACCTTTCCCCCGGCGGCTTTGCATCCAACTAAGCTGAGGTTTCGGAAACGCGCGGGAGCGCACTTAAGGTCCAGCATGAATAGAATTTTTCGCCCTTTTTTGATGATCTCGACAATCATTGCGCTGGCGGCAATCGCCGCCGTGAGCCAAACCAGCCAGCCCGCATCTCCGTCTTCCGCTTCGCCTGACGCCAAGCCGGCCCAGTCCTCGCCGCGCAAAGTCGACAAGGCAGCCGCTTATTACCATTACACCCTCGCCCACATGTATGAGGAGATGGTCACCGCTTACGGCCGCAGCGACCTCGCCACCAAGGCCACTGAAGAATACCGCCTCGCCATCGAGGCCGATCCTTCCTCCGAATTCCTGACCTCCGGCCTGGCCGAGCTCTACGTAAAGACCGGCCGCATCGCCGATGCCGTCAAAGAAGCGCAAGACATCATCAAGAAAGATCCCAAGAATCTCGAAGCCCACAAGCTTCTCGGCCGCATCTATCTGCGTTCCCTCGGCGACATGCCCGGCGGTTCCGGCTCCGACAACATCTTGAAACTCGCTATCGACCAGTACGAGCAGATTACGAAGCTCGATCCTGACAGCGTCGACGATCACCTGCTGCTCGGCCGCCTCTACCGCCTGAACAACGACCTTCAAAAAGGCGAGGGGGAACTCAAGACCGCCATTAAACTCGATCCCAACTCCGAAGAAGCCGTGACCACGCTGGCCATGCTCTACACCGACGAGGGCGACACCGCGCACGCTCTTCAGGTTCTAAGCTCCATCCCCGACTCCGCGCGTTCCGCCAAGCTTTACGCCGCCCTGGGTGCAGCCTACGAACAGCGCAAGGATTACAAGAGCGCGGTCGATGCCTTTCGCCACGCCATCGTTCTCGATCGTGACAACCTCGACGCCATCCGCGGCCTGGCTGAAAACCTCCTGAACGACGGCCAGCTCGACGCCTCCCTCGAACAATACAAGGTCATCGCCGACTCCAATCCCGAAGACGCGCAGACCTACGTCCGCATGGCCGAGATTTATCGCCGCCAGGCCAAGTACGATCTCGCGCTCGAGAGTCTCAAGCGCGCCGACACCCTGGTGCCCGACCAGGCCGAAGTGGCCTACAGCATCGCCGCCGTTTACCAGGCGCAGGGCCGTTATGACGACGCCATCAAGCTCTTGCAGGATCTCGTAAAGCGCACCGAAAAGAGCGAAGCCGGATCCAGCAACGCCGACCGCAACAACCGCGCCATCTTCCTCGAGCGTCTCGGCATGGTCTATCGCGAGCAGGAAAACTACACCGCCGCGGTCGAAACTTTCCGCAAAATGCTGCCCTTGGGCGAGGAAAACACCCGCCAGGGCTATCAGGAAATCATCGACACATACCGCGAGGCCAAGCAGTGGCCGCAAGCCACCGCTGCCGCCAAGGAAGCCGTGCAGAAGCTTCCCGACGATCGCGACCTCCGCATGGTGCTCGACGCGCAACTCGCCGACACTGGCGAACTCGACAAATCCGTCGCCGACATTCGCTCCCTGTTGAAGGGTGGCCCCGAAGATCGCGAAGTCTACCTCCGCATCGGCATTATTTACACCCGCGGTAAGCGCTACGACGATGCCCTGGCAGCGCTCGCCAAAGCCGAGCAACTCTCGACCAAGCCCGAAGACAAGGGCTACGTGTCTTTCCTCCGCGGTGACCTGTATCAGCGCCAGAAGATGTTCGATCAGGCCGAAGCCGAGTTCAAAAAAGTCCTGACTACGACCTCACCCACCGATCCCCAGACCGCCGCCACGCTCAACTATCTCGGCTACATGAATGCCGATCGCGGCGTGAAGCTCGAAGAGTCGCTGAACTACATCAAGCAAGCCTTGACCTTCGAACCTAACAACGGCGCCTATCTCGACTCGCTCGGCTGGGCCTACTTCAAGCTGGGCAAATACGATCAGGCCGAAGAGAACCTGACTAAGGCCGAATCTCACATGACGACCGATCCCACCGTGCAGGAGCATCTCGGCGATCTTTACCAGAAAATCGGCCGCCTGAAACTCGCCGCCGCCCACTGGGAGCGCTCCGTTCAGGAATGGAGCAAAACCGTCCCCGCCGAACAGGACGGCGAGGCCTTCGCCAAAGTCCAGCAAAAACTCGACGCCGCGAAGGTAAAGCTAGCCAAAGAAGAATCGCAGAAGCAGCAATAAGCAAGCAGTGCCCATGTAGGGACGGGCGCCCTCGCCCGTCCAAGCCGCGACGGTTTTGTCGCGGCAGCGCATTCTGCCAGAGCCAAGGTGCTCGGCCCATTCAAGCCCGTGCGCCAAAAGCATGCATCACCTTGCTAAACTCCTCGCATGCCACCGGAGAACATTCTCATTCGCTCCGCCTCACTCGCAGACATCCCAGAAATCCTGCGCCAGCGCCGCAGGATGTATGAAGACATGCACTACAACGACTCCCAGACCCTCGACTCCATGGCCTCCCTATCGTCTGCTTATCTGAAGACCGCCATGGCCGGCGGCTCCTTCCGCGCCTGGCTGGCCGCTGACGCAGACCGCGTAGTCGCCGGGGGCGCGGTCGTCATCTCTCCCTGGCCCGCTCACCCGTACGATCTCGAATGCCGCCGCGCCACCATCCTCAACGTTTATACCGACCCCGAATATCGCCGCCGCGGCATCGCCCGCACACTCCTGCAGACCATCATCGCCTGGTGCCAGCGCGAAGGCTTCGCCCGCGTGACTCTCCACGCCAGCGACGATGGCCGCCATCTCTACGAATCCCTCGGCTTCGAACCCAGCAACGAAATGCGCCTGAACCTGCGGTGAATTGTTGCCGTTGCCGGGAAGAGCCGCGAGCGCCCTGCCGTGGCGGATCCCCAGAGCCGCAGCAACGTGGAAGAGCGGCCCTTCCAGGGCGGCGTCAGCATCTGAGATCCATTCGGGCTTTAGCCCCCGTGGTCGCCCTTTCTCCAAGGAACCGCGTTCCGCTACGCACATTTCAAAGACATCAACTAACAATGCTATCCTCTCCCCATGCTCGCCGCCTACGCGGTGCACGTCGAACACTCCCGCGGACGCCGCTCCCCCGAGCCTCCCCATCCCTACCGCAACGATTTCCAGCGCGACCGCGACCGCGTCATCCACGCCCGCGCCTTCCGCCGTCTCGAAGCCAAAACGCAAGTCTTCACCCGCCGCTACTCCGACCACTTCCGCAACCGCCTCACCCACACCCTCGAAGTCTCGCAAGTCTCCCGCACCATCGCCGGAGCCCTCGGTCTCAACGTCGATCTCACTGAAGCTCTGGCCCTGGTCCACGACATCGGCCACCCACCCTTCGGCCACGCCGGAGAAAAGGCTCTCGACGCAGCCATGCGCGAGCACGGCCTCTTCTTCGACCACAACCTGCACGCCCTCCGCATCGTCGAAGACTTCGAGCAACGCTACGCCGCCTTCCGCGGACTGAACCTAACCTTCGAAGTCCGCGAAGGCATCATCAAGCACTCGCACGACTACGAAGCCAAACAATATCCCGAGCTAGCCGAATATCTGTTAGACCAGCGCCCACCACTCGAAGCGCAATTGATCGACCTGACCGACGAGATCGCCTACAACACCGCCGACCTCGACGACGGCTACGAAGCTCACCTGCTCTCGCTCGAACAAATCCGCGAAGGCATCCCCGCCTTCGAGCACTTCTACCGCGAGGTCGAGCAGACCTACCCTAACGCCCCCGATAAGCTGAAATTCAACGAAGCCCTGAAGCGCGTCCTGAATCGCTTCGTCAGCGACCTCATCACCAACACGCAAGCCCGTCTGCAGCAAGCGAAAATTCAAACCCTCGACGACGTTCGCAGCCACGGCGAACGCCTGGCCGCCTTCAGTCCCGCAGTCGAGGCCGAGCGCAAGCAAAGCAAGAATTTCCTCTACGAAAATCTCTACTACAGCCCCTCGCTGGCCGGAGAGAAAGAGGACGCAGAGCGCGTAGTCGGCGAACTCTTCACCTTCTGGATGCACCACCCCGAAGCCCTGCCGCACAACTACCGCGACAAAGTCGAAAAGAAAGAAGACTCGTTGCCGCGCGTAATCTGCGACTACATCGCCGGTATGACCGACAACTTCATCTTCGAACAATACGAAAAACACTGCGGAATTCGTTGAGGAAAGTTTATGTAGGGACAGCCGCCCTCGGCTGTCCGGCGGGCGCAGCCCGGCTGCCTTAGAGGCCTAAAACGACCGGCCCGTCGGGCAGCACGGATGCAACCTTGAGGGAAAGCTGTCATCATATGTACCGTCGTTCGCCCTACACCGGAGGTCGCGATGGACAAGAACCCTTCGCCGACGGCAGACAAGTCTCCGCGGACATCACCGGAAGCTCCCTTCACAACGTTCATTCAATTGGACGGGAGGTCCGCCGTCCCATCGCAGTTTCGCACTCCGGGGACTTTTACGATCACCCGGCTCCAATCGCCGGCTGGGCTTCCTGACCGAATCACGAAGCTATCGCCCGTCCCAGCTCTGCTGGTGTCGATCTCGCTCAAGTCGCTGCCATCATCCAGCTATCAGGTGTGGACCGCAGACAAGCTCATTGCCACATCCGTCGTTCATCCGTTTCGGTCCAATGTCATCGATTTCGATTCCCAGCCAAAGTGTTGGGCGGGTAGTGCCTTCGATTACGTTCACTATTCTGTCCCTCGTAAGGGACTCGATGACATTGCCGAGGATCTCGGTTTTGGCCGCGTAAGTGACTATCGTCTGGCAGTGCTCGAAGACGATCTGGTTGTGGCCCAAATCACGAAGAGCATTCTTCCGTTCCTTGGGCGCAGCGATGCTCCCTCTGTACTTGCTCTCGATCAATTCAATCTCATCCTCGGGGCGCATCTAATTCAGCGGTACGGTGTACTCCAGAAAGCTGCGCAGCATTCAAAGGGAGGTTTGGCGCCATGGCAGAAGCGACGAGCGTCGGAAGTTCTTCATGAGAATATGCATGGGCGGATCAGGCTTTCTGACGTCGCACGCGAATGCGGACTCTCCGTCAGCCACTTTGCCCGCTCCTTCAAAACCTCTTTCGGCATCTCTACTCACCAGTGGCTGATGCAGCATCGCATTGACCACGCCAAACAACTGATCAGCCAGACCCGCCTGTCGCTGATCGACATCGCGATTCAATCGGGATTCAAAGACCAGGCAGTGTTCACGCGCACTTTCCATCAATTCGTTGGAGTCAGCCCGGGAAGATGGCGACGGCATTACATGACAAGGCATTTCCGGGCATAGGGGCCGTAAGCGCTGACTTAAGCAAGGCAGGCTAGAAGTTGATCACCTGGTCGCTTTCTGGGCGATAGCTTCCGGATAGCCGACCACTCAGAAACAAAGGAGAGAAGATGACAGTTGCAGAGCTGATGCACCACAACTTCGATGAGATCTTCATCGAGCTCGATCCAGTGAAGCGCGAAGGCATGATGCGCAGTGCTTATACGGAAGATTGCGTATGGATACACCCGGGTGGCCGCCTGGTCGGCATTGCGGCGGTCAATGAAGCAGCGTCGGAAATTCGTAAGCGCATCCCGGAGTACCGCTACAAGGTGGTTGGCGATATTCGCACGATGCACAATGTCGGGATGTGCCGTTGGGGCAGCGGACTTCCTGACCAACCGTTCCGCTATACCGGTACGGACGTTCTGGAGGAACGCGGCGGCCGTGTTGCTGTGTTCTACACCTTCATCGATAGTGGAACTCCGCCGGTCTCGTCGACGGAATAAGGCCTTCGTTTGGATGGAAAACGTGGCTGACGCGCAGTAGCGCCGTTGGGTACGTGCCGGACTGCTGTTGCGAACCCAGCAGTCCGGCCTTATCCGTTCTCGTCAGCGGATGAATAACGACTAACACGCTTTTCTTGAGTCAAGCTGTTGTTCAATCTCGACGAGTGCCAAATCGCCAAATCAGTCGCCGACGACAGATTAAGATTAGTACCGGAATGTCGGCTTGCAGGAATTGATCGCGATCGCTCCCGGTTGGCGGGCAAAGGGGAAGTAATCCTTAGGTTAGCGCTTATCGCGCAAGGCCCCGTTTCCTAACGCTTCGGCACATTGCGCCTCCTGGTCGCTAGGTGCGACTCATCTTTTTGGCAAGAAACGACAAAACCAGCAAGATTCTGCAAGCGACCACCCAGCCTCCAGCGTTAGCGTGACAGGGACACGTTTTCAATCTCTGGTTCTGTGGAAGCCGGGGTGCGTGAGAGGAGAACAAAGTGAAATCTATGCAAACTAAACCCAGTATCGTTTTCTGTCACGGGCTCTGGGCCGACGGCTCGTGCTTTACCAAGCTTATCGTCCCCCTTCAGGCGGAGGGGTACGAGTGTATTGCAGCGCAGTACGGCCTCAACACCACGGCAGAGGACGTGGCCGTGACCAAGGCAACGATCGGCCGCGTCAGCGGCCCGGTCATCCTCGTCGGCCATTCCTACGGCGGAACCGTCATCACCGGCGCTGGAGTCGACGATCGCGTTGCCGGCCTGGTTTACATCTGTGCGCTCGCTCCGGACGCCGATGAGACATCTCAGACACAGCAATCTAACTTCCCGACGACAGACGTCTTCTCCCACATCGAAGTTGTGGATGGGCGTATCTGGCTTCGTCCCGAAGGTACCAAGTATTTCTGCGGAGATCTTTCGGAGCAGGACCAGAAACTCGTTTGGGCAACTCAGGGCGTCCCTAAACCCGACTTGTTCGGGGCGAAAGCCGGGGGAACTGCTTGGAAGTCGAAGCCCAGCTGGTACATCGTCGGCAAAAAAGACCGCACCGTGCATCCCGACCTGGAACGGGCCATGGCCAAGCGCATGGGCGCAACCATGTATGAGATCGACAGCAGCCACGTTCCTATGCTCTCCCACCCCGATGTTGTGATCAATGTCATCCGTGACGCCGTAAAAGCGGTTCAAGAAGCGACGGTGGCAGCGTAGACCCGTTTATGGATCGCCCTTTGACTGCGCGCTTCGCAGCTTAGTAACTAATCAGCGAGGGTTCATTCAGGTTGGTGAGTTGTTCTTCCTGAATGACGGGCTAACCAGAAGGAACCCTCTTACGTCGTTCCCGAAGCGCCGCAAAAAATGAGAATCCGTATCGGGACAGTCCGTGCAAATCCGTGGCCAGGAAGTTTTACCGTCCCGCCACCGCCGCCACCACATCAAACAGAATCCTCGGCCCCCGCCGCACTTCATCCACCCGAATCCGCTCATCATTCCCGTGCTCGGTGTTCCCCTCTTCATCCGTAGCCACGTAGGGATTAAAGCCGTACGAGGCGATCCCCAGCGGCCGGTAGCGCTGGTTCTCCGTATAGCCGCTGGTGATGTGCGGCACCACCGGCGTCCCCGGAAAATACTTCCCCGAAACTTCCCGGATCGCCGCATACAGCGCATTGTCCGTCCCCGAATAATTCGCCTCGCGAAACTCCCCCTTCCAGGGCTCGACGGTGACATCCGGATCGTTCACCACCCGTCGCACTGCCGCCAGCAACGCCTTCGGGTCTCCTCCCGGCAGAATCCTCACATCCAGATTCGCCCACGCCTCCGGAGGAATCACATTCGTCTGCTCCGATCCTCCCATCATGGTCAGCGAAATCGTGTCGCGCAAAAGAAACTCCAGCGACTCATCCTTCTCGACTTCCTCCTGAAATTTCTTGTCCTCAATCGCCTTCTTGATATTGCGATACTGCGCCGCCCGCTCCGGCGTCTCGTAGGGCGCCATGTCGCGCAGAAACTCATCCACCACCGGCAAAACGCGCAGCGGCGTCCGGTAGGCAATAATCTTGTTCAGCGCCCGCACCAGCCGGTTCGGAGCCGACTCCGGATTCGGACGCGATCCGTGCCCCGGCCTGCCATGCGCCACCACGTGCAGCCAGTAGGTCGTCTTCTCGCCCACATCGACGCCCACATACTTCACAAAGCCATTCTCCAGCAGGTTCTCGCCGCCTTCATTGATCAGAAACTCCGCGTTCCCCAGCAGATCGCGCTGATGTTCGGTGAACCAGTCGGTCCCCGTGTCGTCGACCTCCTCATCCGCGACCGCAAGAAAAATCACATCGCGATCCAGCGCTACCTTCTCGCGCTTCAGCATCACCATCACGACCAGCTGCGCCAGGCCTTCATCCTTCATGTCCTGCGCGCCGCGTCCCCACAGGTACCCGTCGCGAATCTCTCCGCTAAACGGTGGAACCTTCCAGTGTGTCGCATCGCTCGTCACCACATCCATGTGGTTCAGCAAAATAATCGGCCGCGGGTGCCCCACCCTTGTCGCGTCTTGTGCGACTGGGTGGGGATTTTGATCTCCATCACTCGAACCGGAATTCCGTGGAATCCGCGCCCACAAATCCCCCCGCCCCGGCGCATACTCAAACGCCCGATTCTCAATTCCTTCCTGATCCAGAATCTTCTTGTAGAACTCCACCGCGCGCATCTCATTCCCCGGAGGATTCGTCGTATCAATCCGCAGATACTCCTGCATCCACGTCACCGCCGAGTCGGAATACTGCTGCAGATGGTCCGCAGGAATTCGGGACGAAGCCGTCTCCGGCACCTGACCCCAGATGACACCACACAACGCCAGCGCCGTGACGCCCAGCCATACCCCAGACCGGCCCACACTCCGTCCCAGATGCTTAGCTCCCAAACGGCCCTCCCCGGACAAGTCGATTTCTACGCAGTTTTTATATCAGGTTTCCCAAATTTACCCTCGGGTTGCGCACCCAGCCTATCTTCCCCGCCCGAAGAGTACTACAATGTCTATAGATATCAATCATTTAGCTCTCTCAGCCTTGGGGTCCGATTTGGCATCCCACATGTAATAGGAATGGCAGGTACGCCCGTAACTGGGGTACCCAGAGTTCCAGGCCAAGCGATGCGTCAGCGCGGGCCGGTTCAGCGAAACCGCTGGCTTTCTGTGCCGTTCAAAGGGACGCAATCAAAATTTCATGCACGCCCCAGGCGTGCCGGGGTGGCGCAGCCAAACGCTCCGCCCCAAACTTGGAGGAAGTCATTATGAACAACCGTCTACTCTTCGCCCTGCCCTTGGCCGCTGTTCTCGCTTTCCCGGCTGTCGCGCAGACCACCTCGTCCACCGATCAGAGCGCGCCTGCCGCCACCCAGCAGACACAGTCCAGCTCGACCGATGCCGCCACCGGCAAAGCTCCTCTGGCACCCCCGTCCCGCGAAGGCTTCTGGGGACGCATCAATCCCTTCGCCCGCAAGAACTACGTCAAGCGCCAGACCGAACCGATCCGCGACCGCGTCAACGAGCTCGATGAGCTGACCGCCGGCAACGGCAAGGCCATCAAAGACACCGACGCTCGCGCCCAGGCTGGCATCAAGCTCGCCTCCGACAAGGCCGACGCCGCCGACCAGCATGCCGTCGACGCTGGCAACAAGGCCACCATGGCGCAGCAGACCGCGCAGCAGGTCACCACTCGCGTCCAGACCGTTGAGACCGTGGTGGGCAACATCGACCAGTACAAGGCCTCGAACCAGACCGAGATCCGCTTCCGGCCCGGCCAGACCGTCCTCAGCAAGAATGCCAAGGACGCTCTCGACACCATGGCCAGCAGCGTGAAAGGCCAGCACGGCTACATCATCGAAGTTCAGGGATTCTCCGCTGGCAAGGGCCAGACCGCAATCACCAGCTCGCAGAAGATGGCCGAGTCGGTGGTGCGCTACCTCGTCCTCAACCACGAGATTCCCGTCTATCGCATCTACCTCGTCGGCATGGGCAACGCGCCCGTCCCAACGGATGACGCTGCGAAGACCAAGCGCATCAGCGGAGGCCGTGTCGAAATCAGCCTCCTGAAGAACGACCTGGAACAGCTCTCCGCTAACTCCGGGGCGCCTGTCACCACTGCCGATCAAGCGCAGCAACCGAAATAGCACTGTAGTCTTGGGACCAACGGGCGCCTCGCCCACAAGTCCCTCCCCCAGAAAAAGCCTCTCGCGCAAGCGAGGGGCTTTTTCGCGTCTGCCGCTGACGGCGGAATTCCAGGACATCCCCAGGGTGCCCCATTTCTCGCGCCCTTTGCGAGAAGTGGGGCCTTTCGCTTGCACGCTGGACGGAACTCGACTTTCCCGCTCCGATCTTGCACCCTCGGCTATACTGCTCCCAGCACGGAGCCCGAACCGCACGTGGAACTCTACAGCTGGCTTCCACCTGAAGCCGTCAAGATCGTCCTCGTTCTCTTCCTGTCATTCCTCATCGGACTTGAACGCGAAGAACACAAGGCCTCCGGCAGTTCGTACTCCTTCGGCGGAGTCCGCACCTTTCCCCTGATCGGATTCATTGGCTACTCCATCGCTCTTCTTTCCGGCGCACAGCTGCTACCCGTCACGCTCGGCTTCCTGGTCGTCGGCGGATTCCTGCTGCTCTCCTACTGGCATAAACTCTCCCGAGTCGAGGCTGCCGGCGTTACTTCAGAAATGTCCGGCCTCACGACGTATCTGGTCGGCGCGCTCGTCTACTACGACCATTTCTGGATCGCCACCGCTCTGAGCGTCGCGAGTCTTCTGCTGCTTGAACTCAAGGAAGGCCTTGAAACGCTCGCCAATCGCACGGCGCCGCAAGAAATTCTCATCTTCGCCAAGTTCCTGCTGCTCACGGTCGTAATTCTTCCCGCCCTCCCGCACGGGGAGTTCACCCGCTTTCACATCAACCCTTTCAAGACCTGGTTGGTGGTCGTCGCGGTCAGCACCGTCTCCTACGGCAGCTACGTGCTGCAGAAAGTCACCAAAGAACATGGCGGAGTCATCCTGGCCGCCTTCCTCGGCGGAGCTTACTCATCCACCGTAACCACGGTAGCGATGTCCCGCCGCGCCGCCCGTGAGCAGCGGCCGCATCTTTTCTCCGGTGGCATCCTCATCGCCTCGGGCGTGATGTATCTTCGCCTGGCCGCTCTGCTCACCTTATTCAGTCGCCCACTCGCCGCAACGCTCGCTCCCGCGTTTCTGGTCCTATCCGCAGCCGCCATCACCACCGGATGGTTCTGGTCCCGCCGCCCCGATCCCGTGGCCTCGCAGATCAAGCGCGAATTCGAACCCAGCAACCCGCTGGATCTGACGGCTGCCTTTCTCTTCGCCATCCTGTTCCTCGCGATGCTCATCGCCACCCAGCTGGTCGCCACCTATCTCGGGGGCGCCGGCATCCGCATCCTGGGCGCCGTCATGGGCGTCGCCGACGTCGATCCCTTCATCATGGGCTTGACCCAGGCCGCTGGCACACTCACTCCCGTGAATGTCGCCGCCAGCGGCGTCCTGATCGCCGCCGCCAGCAACAACCTGGTCAAAGGCATCTACTCCTACAGCCTGGCCGACCGCCAAACCGGCACCCAGAGCCTATGGCTCTTGGTAGCCCTGGCCGCCGCCGGCCTGGTCCCGCTGCTCTGGCTCTGATTCCCTTTTCGAGCACAGATGCATGCATCACCGTGGAAGAGCGGCCCTTTCAGGGCCGCCTAAGGCGCCTTGATGAGACTGCTTCAGCCCCTGAGGCTGCGGACGCACCGCCCTAAGCTTTTCCACAGCCTTCCACAGAAAGAAATCGGAAACGTGTGACGTACAACCTTGACTGAGGATATAGAAAGCCCAAAATGGGACTGTGAGCGAACACTCTTCAAGACATGGCAGCCAAGCGGTTCCCGCCGGAGCTTGCTCCGCTAACTCCTTCGTCCGGAATATTTTGCGTGTAACTCATTGCGGCTCAATATTTTGCCGACAAAGCTCCAATCAAATCCGTCTAACTCAAAGAAAGCAAGGATCTTATCAATTCGAGCAGAAAAAAATTCGGATCGCATTCCCCGCTGTCACACGTTTGACCCTCCCCGCTCATGTGACTAGAATTCCGTCACGTCGACCGTGGGGTCCCTCATGAAGCGTCTTGCCTGGCTGCTGATCTTCTCTGTGACATTCTCCGTCCTCTTCACCTTCACTGCTTTCGCCGACGACGACAAGGACAAAGAACATCACCACCACGAAGATCTCACCGAGATGCAACTCGGCGCCGTCCATTTCCCCGTCACTTGCGCCGCGTCGGTGCAAAAGCCCTTCGCCCGCGGAGTCGCCCTGCTGCACTCGTTCTGGTACGAAGAAGCCGAGAAGGAATTCATGCAGATCGCCAAGGACGACCCGAACTGCGCCATGGCGCACTGGGGAGTCGCCATGAGCATCTGGCATCAGCTGTGGAACGAACCCGACGCTAAAGTAATCGCCCGCGGCCTCGGTGAGGCCAGAGTGGCAGAGAGACTCGCGCTGATAGGCACTGCCTCGCCTCGCGAACGACTCTATACGGCTGCTATCTTTGCCTTCTATCGCGACTCGGACAAGCTCGACCACGACGCCCGCGCCAAGGCCTACTCCGACGCGATGAAGAAAGTGTACGAAGCGTATCCCGACGATCACGAAGCCGCCACGTTCTACGCGCTCTCGCTGCTGGCTTCCGAGCCGCACGGGGACTCGACGTTTGCCAACCGCAAGGCGGCGGCCGCGATTCTCGAGAAGGTGTTCGCCACCGAACCCGACCATCCCGGAGTGGCGCACTACCTGATCCACGCCTACGACAAGCCGCAACTGGCGCAACTCGGCATTCCCGCCGCGCGCCGCTATGCGCAGGTCGCGCCTGCCGCGCCGCACGCGCTGCACATGCCCTCGCACATTTTTGCCCGCGTCGGCCTGTGGCAGGACGACATCAACTCCAACCTCGCGTCGATCGCCGCCACCCGCAAAACCGCGGCCATGCACATGGGCGGCGAGGGCCACCAGTTCCACGCCATGGATTTTCTTTTCTATGCCTACCTGCAGAGCGGTCGCGAAGCCGACGCGCGGGTGCTGATGGCCGAGATCAAGGCCATGCCCGAGATGCACGACATGTATGGCCTGGGATTCGATCCGCACCTGGCCATGGAAGCGCATCTGGAAGCTTTGTATCCGCTCGAAATGCGGGACTGGGCCGCCGCGGCGGCGCTCACGCCTGTCGCGGTGCCGAATACCGCCGAAGAGTCGTCGGGATACTGGGCCAAAGCGATCGGCGCCGCGCACCTGCGCCAGCCGGAGGAAGTCCGCAAAGATGTCGCGGCCATCGCAGCCATCCATCAGAAGTTTGTGGACGACAAGAAGAAGGATTTCGCCGAAGCCACGGAGAACGATTTGAAGCAGGCGCAGGCGTGGCTCGCGTTTGCCGAAGGCAAGTATGACGATGCGGTGGAGGCGCTGCGTCCCATTGCCGACAAAGAGGACGCCATGGGGGATGAACCCCAAGGCATCCCCACCCGCGAGATGATCGCCGAGATGCTGCTGGAGGCGAAACGTCCGCAGCAGGCGCTGTCGGAATATCAGACGGACTTGAAATTCAATCCCAACCGCTTTAACGGCCTAGCGGGCGCGGCCCGTGCCGCCGAGGAGGCCGGCAAGCAGAGCGAGGCGAATGAGTATTACTCGACGCTGCTGAAAATGTGCGCCGGAGGGAACTCCACGCGGCCGGAGTTGGGGCGGGCTCGGGAATTGCTGGCGAAGAAATGACCGCTCGCACTGTCATCCTGAGCGTAGGATTTGCTTCGCGAACGCGAAGGAAATCCGAAGTCGAAGGATCCCTATTGCGCAGGCATCATCGCCCGACGCTACGGGCGTTTCAGGAAAACCAATTCATTTTAATGATCAGCACTGCTAACATCGCCAACGCTCCCAGCAGCGCGTTGTACTCACGATGTTGTAAGTACAGAGCGAACGAGAACTCGCCCGACCCTCCGTCCCCGCGCGGCGTGATTCGTGGAAACATCCGCGGGACTTGCTGCGCATACTCCTCGAACTCGGGGAACGTCCGCCGCAGGAAGGCCTCTTCATCGCGGATCACGGGAAGATAGATGGCGAAGAACATCACCACGAGCGCGACGCCCACCCACCAACTGCGCGCGGCCAACGCAAATCCCACGCCCATCAGCAACGATCCGAGGTATAGCGGATTCCGCGTATAAGCGTAAGGGCCGGAGGTTGCCAGCGCCTCGTTCTTGCGCACGTGTCCGGAGGCGAGCGCGCGAATCAGAAGCCCCGGCACGATCAGGATCGCGCCCAGCGCGAGGAATCGCCAGGTCGGCCGCGCGAGCCAGAAGTAGAGCACGGCGAACACGAATCCGAGCGGCACCCGGATGCGGCGCGCGATCTTTGACCATTGAATGCCCGACCATGCCATGCCCGGCCCCTCAGCCATGCGCACCTTCCGTGTGAGTAGGAGAATCCTGTTCGCTGCTTTTGCCGTCCGCCAGCAACCGGCGCGCCGCGTGGACGACTGCGTCGACGGCGATCTCCAGCATCGCTTCATCCGGATGCGGGTTGCGCGCGTGCGTGGTGGGGCTGGCCGGATTACGCAGGACGATGCTCCTCGTTCCGTATGGCCCGTTGCGCGCCGGGTCCGTTGGCCCGAAGATCGCCACGACCGGAACCTGTAAGGCCGCGGCCAGATGCATTGGACCCGTGTCGCCTCCGATGAACAGCTTGGCCCGCCGCGTGAGCGCGATCAACTCGCTGATCGAACACTTCATCGGCTTGGCCGAGCCTTCACTCGCGGCCTCGGCCGCGCGCGCCAGATCCTGTTCTCCCGGACCGTAGTTGAGAATCGCATGAATTCCGCCCGCGGCGAGAGTGCGGGCCACGCGGCCGTAGCGTTCGGCCGGCCAGCGTTTCGCTCCCCATCCGGCTCCCGGGTTCAGGATCGCGAAGGCGCGGACTCCAGCTTCGCTCAACCGCTGATCTATTCGGCGCTCGGCCTCGACATCGCGAGGAAACTCGACGTGCCGCACCTTCATCTTCCTCTGCGCAATCGCCTCTGCGATCGATATGTTCTGCTCGATCACATGGGCTCCGCGCGCGATCACTCGTCGCGTGTACCACAAACTGGCAGGAGACTCGCGCGGTTGGGCGGCGCCATACACCACGGGCGCGCCCGACCAGCGAGCCAGGAGCGCGGACCGCAGCGCTCCCTGCAGATCGACGGCAATGTCATAGCGTGCCGCGCGAACGTCGTTCCAGACCTTTGCGATCTGCTGCAGCGTCGAAACCGCGAACAGAGACTTTCGCCACGCCGTCAGACTGACGGGATGAACCCAATCGACCAAAGGCCGCTCGGCCGATCGCGGCCCACGGCGCGGCGTTCCGGGCGCGCACAGAAGTTCAGCCCAGCGCTCTTCAATCACCCAGCCAATCGTTGCGTTGGGAAACGCTTCGCGCAGGGCCCACGCCGCGGGCAAGGTGTGGATCACGTCGCCCATCGCACTCAGGCGCAGGATAAGCAGGCGATCGATCTTCGGCGCGATATTCGAAGTGCCTGCAGCTCCGCTCAAGATTTCCTCGGCGAGAGCCGCGAGCGGATGATCTCGGTGGTGGAGTGATCTTTGGCATCACCCACAATCTCGACGCGCCCACCATATTCGGCCACTGCGTCGCGCTCGGGAACAGAGTCGGCGGTGTAGTCGGTGCCCTTCGCCTGAATGTCGGGGCGAATCTCGCGTATGATCGCCCGAACATCAAGCTCAGGAAAGATCACGACCGCATCCACGTCGGCGAGGGCTGCCACAATTTCAGCTCGGTCTTCGGCTGGCATGATCGGACGGCCTTCGCCCTTGAGCGCGCGCACCGAGTCGTCGGAGTTGATGGCGACCACCAATTTCCCGCCCAGGGCTTTGGCTCCGCGCAGGTAGCGAACGTGGCCCACGTGCAGCAGATCGAAGTTGCCATTGGCCAGCGTGATGCGTTCGCCGGCGCGCCGCCATTCGGCCACTCGTTCGCGGAGTTCTTTGCGGCTCAGGATTTTATTTTGCGTGTTCAATTTTCTTTGTTCAGTGAGGTCGAGTCGAGGGCGGCGTCTGCTCAATCGCATGCAGCAACTCGTCCCGCGAAACCGTTGCCGTGCCGCGCTTCATAACGACAATTCCGCCCGCGTAGTTGGCCAGTTGTGCCGCCTCTTCCGTGGTCGCACCGGCGGCCAGTGCGGCTGTAAATGCCGCGATCACGGTGTCGCCCGCCCCGGTCACGTCGGCCACCTGGTCGGAGCCGAAGATCGGAATGTCCACTGGCTTATGCTTGTGATCGAACGCGACCATGCCGTCGCGTCCGCGAGTGATCACCAGGGACTGCAGCTTCATGCGCGCCATTACTTGCTCGCCGGCGGCGACGACCTTGTTCCAATCTTGCCCGATGCGAACTCCGAGAGCCTCTTCGACTTCGGGTTCGTTGGGAGTGGCCGCGGTGACGCCAGAATATTGCACCAGGCGGTAGCGCGAATCGACAACGATCGGCATTGCTCCCAGCTTGCCCTTTTCCTGCAGCGTGGTCACGATCGCCGGAGTGGCCGCACCGTATCCGTAGTCGGAGACTAGAAGCGCGTCGGAAGCGTGTGCGTAATTCCTCGCGGCCAGGTACAATTCGCGCGTTAAGTGAGCGTTCGGCGCTTCCTGCGGCTCGCGGTCCACTCGCACCACCTGCTGGCGCGCGGTGTGCGTCATGCCCGCCAGGATGCGCGTTTTTGTGACCGTGGTGTAGGTTTTGTCCTTGAGGACGCCGCTGACCGCGATCCGTTTATGACGGAAGTATTTCAGCAGCATCCGCCCCGGCTCGTCGTCGCCGACAATGCCGACCGGAAGAACATTCACTCCCAGGTCTGCCAGATTATTGGCGGCGTTGGCGGCGCCACCCGGCACAACGGTGCGCTCGCGGTGCTTCAGGATGAGGACTGGAGCCTCGCGTGAAACGCGGGAGATTTCGCCGAAGACGAACTCATCGGCGACGAGGTCTCCCAGCACCGTGATGGTGATGTTGGGAAAGGCTTCGACGATCTTTTTCAGCCGGTCGGCTTCTTTGAGATGCTTGGTCATGGCAGCACGCCAGAAATAGTTATAAACAATGCCCTGACTCTAGTGAGAGTCCCGCAGGGGCTGAAGCCCGCATCGATTCACACACCTTACCGCGGCCCTGAAAAGGGCCGCTCTTCCACGGTGGTGCTCGCGTTTGTAGTTTTCCGCGACTGCTTTACGCCGTGCCTGCTGCATATAGCTCAATCGACCGATTCTCTCATGCGCGGTGCTTTCGTTCGTCGATCTTGTGCAGCATGGTATCGACGGCGTTAGCTGCCTCCGACAGTTCCATTTTCACAGGCACGACCGCTAGCGGCTGCAGGGCAGAAAGATAGCCTCCCAGGTTCACGGCATCTTTTTCGGTGGTCACGAAACCTCCAGCCTCGCTCCGCTGCTTGAGAGCAAGCAATTCGCGGATGTCTTTCTCTTCGTAGGCGTGGTGATCGCGGTAGACCGCTTCGGCGGCCGGCTCGATATTTGCCGCCCGCAGTTGCAACACGAAATTTTGGGGACGGGCGATGCCGCAGAATACTACAGGCCGCGGCGGAACATCCTTCGGAACGACTCCGCGCCGGACGCGCCACACCATTTTTCCCTCCACTGGAAAAGACTCCGCCGAAGCGCCACTCGCCAACACAACCGCGTCCGCGCGACGCAGCGACGACAGCGGCTCTCGCAAACGTCCCGCAGGAAGCAACTGGTCGCCCGCGTCCTGCGGCGTGACCAGAACGATGTCGAAGTCGCGGGCTAAAGCCCGATGCTGAAAGCCGTCGTCTAGCAGATGAACTTGCGGTCCGAATCTTGATTCGGCGAATTGTCCGGCCTGGTGGCGATCTTCGCCGACGATGACCGGTACTTGCAGCTTGCGCGCAATCAGCAAGGGCTCGTCGCCGAACTCGCGTGGCAAGCCTTCGGGATCTACCAGTCGAACGCCCCTGGACTCGCGCCCATAGCCGCGGGACAGCACATCGAACTTGATGCCGCGCGCCTTGAGCAACTCTCCCAGCAGCAGCACAAACGGAGTCTTCCCTGATCCACCTGCGGAAAGATTGCCCACGCTGACAACCGCTCCCTGCAAGCGTCGCGCCCGAAAAACTCCGCCGTCGTAGAGCGCGTTGCGCGCTCCAACCACGCCGCCGTAAATGGCTGAGAGGGGATTCAATCTGTGTGGGCAGCCTGTGCCGAAACCGGGAGAGGATCGCGATGCGCGACCAGCAAGGTCTTCAGCGCTTCCAGCGTGCGCGAGGTCGCGCCCATCTGTGACCGCATCGTCTCCAGCGCGCGCCGGCCGAGAGCCTGCCGTTCGGCATTGTCCGCCAGCAGTTGCATCAGGGTCAGAGGCAGCTCGGCCAGGCCCACGATGCGCACCGCGTCGCGGCTTTGAAACAGGGCAACGATGTCACGAAAATTTTCCGTATGGTTTCCGGTCACGATGGCCACGCCGTGCTGCGCCGGCTCGATGATGTTGTGACCGCCGCGGGGCACCAGACTTCCGCCCACGAATGCAAGGTCCCCTAAAGCGTAGAGCGCGGCGAGTTCTCCAATGGTATCGACCAGCAAAACCCCACCCGCCAGCGATTCTCCGTGCCATTGCGAACGCCGGAATGACGGAATTCCCAACTGCCGGAGCAGGATGGCAACGTCGTCGAAGCGCTCGGGATGCCGCGGCGCCAGGATCATCACGGCGCGCGGATGTCCGACCCGTAGATTTTCAAAAGCCTTCAGCAGCGGAGGTTCCTCATCCTCGACCGTGCTGCCGCAGACCAGCACCGGCCCTGCGCTTTCGGCCGGGAGCGAGCGGCGCAGGCTCTCCACAATCGGCGGAGGCGAAGGCAAACTGACATCGAACTTAAGATTTCCGGTGACCTGCAAGCGTTCAGCGACGGCGCCAATCGACTGCAGCCTGGCGCTGTCCTCCTGCGTCTGGGCAAGAAACAGATCGACGTGCACCAGCATTCTCCGCAGAGCCCAGCGAAAACGGCGGTAGCGCGGCAATGACCGGTCGGAGATGCGGGCGTTCACCACCGCGATGCGCGCGCCGCTGGCATGCGCCTGCCGCAGGAAGTTGGGCCAGAACTCGGTTTCTACCAGCACCACCAACTCCGGTTGCAAGGCTTGCAGAAACGGGCGGATCGCGAACTCGAAATCCATCGGAAAATAGAAGACGTTCTGGTCGCCAAAACGCTTGCGGGCGAGTTCCTGGCCCGTATCGGTTGTGGTCGATACCAGCACCCGATTGTGCGGGAGGTTACGCCGCATCTGCTCCACCAATCCGCTGACGGCCAGCACCTCACCGACGGAAACCGCATGAACCCAGATAACGCGCCGCGCCCGCGAGCCTTCCCCAGCCGCACCGAGACGTGCCGGAACGCGTCCCAGGCGTTCGACAAATCCGCTGCGATATTTCCCGTGGCGCAGAATCTGGTAGAGCCAATAAGGCAGGCTCAGCAGCATTGCCAGCGCCAGCGCCAGACTGTATAGAAAATAGCTCAAGCTGGAGCCATTCTAAACCGGGTCATCGGCGGCGAGTGCGCCGGCATCCTATAATTGGCACATGCGGTCTTTATTCGTATCCTCAACGTCCCTCCGATTTATCCGTGGCTTGGTCGTAGTGGCGCTATGTGTGGGATGGTTTGTGCCCGGCGTGCTGGCGGGCAAGAATTTTGTGAAGCCGGTGGCCAAGTCCGCTATCAACTATCCGGCGCACGATTTCCATCGCGACGAAAAGGCCGCCATCGCCGCCGATCCCTACGACACGCCGGAAAAGGCCAAAATCTTTTCCACCGATTTTGCGGCGCATGGCTTCCTGCCGGTCTTTTTCATCGTGACCAATGACGGCGACCAGCCCGTCTCCATCGCCAAGATGGAAATCACGGTGATCACGGCCCATCACTCGAAGCTCACGCCGATTACCGTGGACGACCTGTACCGGCGCCTGTCCAATCCGCAGGCCAGCACGCGGCCCAGCCCGATTCCGCTGCCGCACAAGGCCAAAAGCGGGATCAGCAAGAAAGAAATGGATGAAATCGAGTCTTCGCAATTCGCGGCCAGAGCGGTTGAGCCGCATAGCACGCAGTCGGGATTTTTGTTTTTCGACGTAAGCGACATCTCGTCGCCTCTGGCGGGCGCGACCATCGATATCACCGGCATCGCCGATGCCAAGGGGAACGAGTTACTGTACTTCGAGATTTCGGTGGACAAGTATCTGAATGCGCCGCAGAACCCGAACTAGGATCGGACTGCAGACCTCGGACCTCGGGCCTTTTTTCGCGGAGAGCGGAGGACGGGCGTCCGACGGCTTTTTCACTCTAGTTTGCAGAAGTTGGAGCCGGCGGCCAAGCAGTCGTTGTTCTTTTGGTTTTCGCAGCGGGCGTAGGGACGGCATCTCCACGCGAATAAGATTGTCATCCGCCTTTTTCGGCTCGAAGGACCTATGCATTTTCTTTGCGGCGCGCGGAAATTGCATAGCTCCTTCGCTTTGCTCAGGATGACAACGCTCAGTCCCGTTCTCGTTCGTTGTGCCCTTTATAATCTCTGCCTATGGTCACCACGACGGCCGATTCCGTTGCCGCCCACGCCACGTATGAGCCGGTCATCGGGCTGGAAGTCCATGTTCAACTGCTGACAGCGACCAAGATTTTCTGCTCGTGCTCGACGCGATTCGGCGCGGCTCCGAACACCAACGTCTGCCCGGTTTGCCTGGGGATGCCCGGCGCGCTTCCCGTGCTCAACAAAAAGGTCGTGGAGTTCGCCACGCTGGCGGCGATGGCGCTCGAGTGCCGCATCAACGAGACTTCGATTTTTGCGCGCAAGAATTATTTTTATCCTGACCTGCCCAAGGGCTACCAGATTTCGCAGTACGACAAACCGCTGGCGGAGCACGGATACATCGAGATTCCCGCTGGCAAGGGCAAGAAGAAAATCGGTATCACCCGAGTGCATCTCGAAGAAGATGCGGGCAAGAGCCTGCACGAAGGATTTCCCGACTCGGACGAGAAGACTGCGATCGACCTGAACCGCACCGGGGTGCCGCTGATCGAAATTGTCAGCGAGCCTGACATTGCTTCGCCTGACGAGGCTTACGAATACCTGACGCGGCTGAAGGAGATCATCCTCTACACCGGCGTGAGCGACTGCAACATGGAGGAAGGGTCGCTGCGCTGCGATGCCAACGTCAGCGTGCGGCCTCGCGGACAAAAAGAATTGGGCACCAAGGCGGAAATCAAGAATGTGAATTCCTTCCGCTTTATCCGCGAGGCGCTGGAGTATGAAATCGGGCGGCAGATCGGTGTACTCGAGTCGGGCGGCAAGATTACGCAGGAGACTCGACTGTACAACGCGAACGAAGGCAAGACTTACAGCATGCGCTCGAAAGAGCAGGCGCACGATTATCGCTACTTCCCCGAGCCTGATCTGCTGCCGCTGGTGGTCGACGAAAAATGGAAAGTTGAGATCGCCCGCGGGATGCCTGAACTCCCCGAAGCCCGCCGCGCGCGCATGGTGAAGGATTACGGCATTACCGAGTACGACGCGCAGGTGCTGACGTCGCCGAAGTCGCTGGCCGATCAGTTTGAAGAGGCGGCGAAAGCCGCCAAGAATCCGAAACGCGTGGCGAATCTCGTGCAGAGCGAGTTGATGGGGCGGTTGAAGGCCAAGGGGATCGGGATCGAGCAGTCTCCGATTTCGATGGAGGGAGTGGCGGCGTCGGCCGATCTGGTGGAGGCGGGAACGATCTCCGGCAAGATGCTCAAGGAGCTTTACGATCTCTCGTTCGAGCGCGGCAGAGACTTCCCTGTGGTCTATGAAGAAGAAGGGCGGCCGCAGCAGTCCACCGACACGGCCGCGCTGGAGAAGATGATCGACGAAGTGCTGGCCGCCAATCCCAAGCAACTGGAGCAGTACCGCGCGGGAAAAACGACCATGCTCGGATTCTTCGTTGGCCAGGTGATGAAAGCGTCCAAGGGGCAGGCCAGCCCGCAGATCGTGAATGAATTACTGGCGACGAAGCTGAAGTAGCTCATGTGGGACGGACACTCCCTTCGAGAAGCTCAGGGCAGACTCTGTCCGTCGCTTTTGATGTTGATTTTGGTCCTCGGCCGCGAGAAGCCGGACTGCTCTCCAAAAACAAAGTCAAGAACAAAGTCAAAAGCGGCGGACAGAGCCTGCCCTGAGCTTGTCGAAGGGAGTGTCCGCCCCACATGGCCCCACATAGTCATCTCCGGCGTATCACTTTGGTCACCTAATCTTTCTTGCGACCAGCGGCTACGATGACACTGGGACCGCCCGTGTTGGGCTGACCGCGCAGGAATTGCTATGAAGAAATTCAAGATCGATCGCATTATCAGCATTGCGACTTTGGTGGCGTCGTTGGTCGCGATTTTTCTGGTGCTGAAAAAACCTGCGCCGGTGGCGCGGCCGCAGGCTCCGGCAGCGATTGCGGAACATGCGCAGTCGTTCGATCAGAAAATGGCCGAGTTCCAGCAGGAAACGCAGCAGTCGAGCTCGAGCGGAGCCTCGCAGAGTTCAACCCCTGACGCCGGACAGGCCGCGTCGTCGAGTCCCAAGGCTGAGGTACGTATCAATTCCGACGAGATCAGCGCCGTGCTAGCGCAGTCGTTGGGCACCGCGGGCGGGGCGTCCGGCCTTACTCCCGACTCCAACATCGGCAGCGCTCCCACCATTAAGGACCAGCAAGTCAGCTTCGACGGCGACCTGGTGCACGGGCAGTTCCTCACGGAAATTGCAGGCAAAGATGTCTGGGTAACAGTCTCTGGTCATATCGGCGAAAAAGACGGCTACGCGACGTTCGAACCCACCGAGTTCAAGGTGGGAGACTTGAGCGTGCCCGTTTCACTGGTGAATCCCGCGCTGCAGAAGAAACTGGCCGAACAACGCGACCGGCTTAAGCTGCCGGACAATGTTGGCGCGATGAAAGTGGAGAACGGCGAACTGGTGATGCAGCAGAAATAGCCGCTGACCCGAATCTGACGCCTGTGTTATTGTTCCGCCATTCCCATGGCAAGTGAGGCGGAGCAATTTGTCGATCCTGTTTCATTCCCCATTCGTTTCGCGCGTTCCAGACCAGTCACGCTCTTCTTCCTGCTGACCTATGCATGGACCTGGAGCTGGTGGCTGGGTTTTGCCAGCCTCGTCCCCGACAACAAAGCCGACACCTACGGGGAACCGCTGTTCTTCACAGGCGCGTTCGGTCCGACAGTGGCTGCCTTGATCACTCGCTGGCTGGCGGATCGCGACCTGAAAATTTGCCGCGTGTGGACGGGCTGGAGCAGCCTGGCTGGTGGTTTAGTATTCGGCTTGGGCGCCTTCTTCGTCGCCGTGCTGGTGGCGCCATCAGCGGCCCTGGTAAAGGCGCCGGTCTATGCGCTGCAGTGGTCGTCTCTGTTGCATTGGAGCACATACGCCGTCAATTACTCGACACTTCTTGGGGGTCCGTTGCCCGAAGAGCCGGGATGGCGCGGTTTCGCCCTGCGGAGATTGCAGGAGCGCTATGGTCCGGTGCGGGCGACGCTGATTCTCGCTCCGCTGTGGGCGGGATGGCACCTGCCGCTGTTTCAGATGCAGGGCTGGAGCAGCGCCAATCCCTGGCAGTTTCTTCTGATCCTGGTGGGGATTTCATTCCTATTTACGGCGGCGGCCAATTTCTCGAAGTTCAACGTGGTGGTCGCCATCGTGCTGCACGCGTTTTTTAATACCAGCAGCGGGCTGGGGAATGCGCTGACGAGGGGTTTGCCGCGCCGGCCGCACGAGATGATGATCTATACGTTTGTCGTGTTCGGTGGGGGAGTGGTGGTGGGGCTGGTTGCGCTTTGGGTGCACGGCGCCCTGAATGATCGGCACTCGTCCAGTTGAGTGACCCGCTGAGGACTACAGCGGCCTGCGGCCGCTGACCGGTTCAAAGACCCGGTCCCACGCAAAACCCTGACAACCTAGGCCGCGCCGGCCATCAATTGTGTTTGATGAACTTGCCGGTCTTCTGCCCGGTCAGCGAGTTGTAGAGCGTTTCCAGAAAAGTGTCTTGGTTGACGAAGTCTCCGGAATACTTCTTCCAAGGAGCGAGTAACTTCGCCTGCTTCATCTGATCGAGCGTCTGGTGCTCTTTCAGCGCCTTTTCGACCGCGGCCCGAGTCTCCTTCAGCATCGTCAAGTACGCGCGCACGTCATCGAGAGTCGAAACCGGCCCGTGCCCGGGAATGATTTTCACATCGGGCGGCACCTGGGCAATGACTTTCTCCACGCCATCGATCATGCCATTGATGCTGCCTCCGCTCATGACGTCGATGAAGGGAAAGCCGTAGGTGACGAAATCGTCACCCATGTGGACGACGTTGGACTTGGGGAAAAAGATGATCGAGTCACCGTCGGTGTGGCCGGCGGGAAAGAAAAGCGCGCGGATATCTTCGCCATTCAGGTGAACGGTCACGTCGTGATCGAACGTGATGATGGGCAGGGCCTCTTTGGCCGCGGGCTTCACGTCCATATGGATCGAACTGCCGTTGCCGGCTTCGCCACCTGACTCGAGACGCTTGCGCACGTTGTCGTGCGCGATGATGGGCGCCTGCTTCTGGAAATAGGCGTTCCCGCCCGTGTGATCGCCGTGATAGTGCGTGTTGATGATGAAGCGGACCGGCTTGTCGGTGATGCCTTTCAACGCGGCCTGGATTTTCTCGGCGAGCGGCGCGTATTGATCGTCGACAATGACAATTCCGTCGTCGCCGACCGACGCGCCAATGTTTCCTCCTGCGCCTTCCAGCATGTAGACGCTGCCGGCCACCTTGGTGACCTTCATCTGAACTTTGCTGAAATCCTGTTCCTGGGCCGCGGCAGAGCCAAGGGCCAACAGTAACGCGCCTAGGAGAATCGTGGTCTTGCGCATGATCAGCCTCAAGGTGATTTTGGACACGGGCTGACATTCTAAACTGGAAATGCCAAGAATGCAGGCAAGAGGATGAAATGGGCTCAGTACAGATGGAAGTCGACTTCGACCTCAATTTTCACCGCCACGGGCTCGCCATTTTTCCTGGCCGGCTCAAACTTCCAGGTGCTTACGGATTCAACGGCGTTTTCGTCCAGACCCAGGCCCAGCGGAGAAGTGATCGCGACATCTCGAGCGGATCCCGACGCATCCACCACAAGAGATACCATCATGGTGCCTTGATCTTTCGCGCGGCGCGCATCTTCGGAAAAGCCGGGGTTCGTGGCGTAGGTTTGGCGGGGCGGAGAGATTTCGCCTGGCTTCACGAAGTACACCGGCTCAGTGGAGTGGCGCACGCTGCGCGGCTGACCATCGATCTCATCGAAATAGTCGCGCCAGAAATCAGGGACGATTTCGCGAATCGACTGGGTGGGTTGGAGGAAAACCGCATTCATGGCCGATCTTGCTGCGTTCAAGTCCGGATGCTCTGAAGCCAGATCAATTTGAATCTCGACGGTCTTCTTTTGGAACGCTTCTGCCAGCTTGTCTTTATCTTTTGCGCTTGACTCCGCCAGAGATTCCAACACATCCCGGTACGGTTTTGCCTTGGTATCAAAAACCAGGCAGACTCGCCGGCCCAGAATATGCAGGGCGCGCCCTCGCACTTCGATGCTCTTGACGAAGACCTGTCCGTCGACAGTCCACGGGCCGACTTCCGCAACTCCAACCAGCGCGCCGTCGAATTGAAAACGGAGAATGTCCCCTTTGTAGAAATGCTTAAGGGTGAGAACCTTGCCGAGATAGTCGGACTTCAACTGATCCTCAACATCGTTGCCGGCGAAGGCAGGCGCAGCGATCAGAATGGAGAACAACCACAACGCAAAGAATGCAGTCACCCGTTGATGTTTCATGCGGCTCTCCGCTTTTATTCCGGATGCAGACTGTCATACATCTTCCACAGCTTGTCGGCGCTGGCGCGATAAATTACCCAGCCGCTGCCGCCGTCAGCAGTCTCGCGGAAGAGCAGCTCGCCGCGGCGATCGCCGTCGGCGTCGACTGCGTCGATCAACTCGAGACGGGGGGTGAGGTCGAGATGGTATTTGTCGGTCACTCCCACATAGACCTTATGCAGGTTGTTGTAGATGTCGGGATAAGCCACCAGCATGATCGAGTATCGCAACTCAGCATCTACCGCCGAGGAGGGAGCGCCCGCGGGCGGCGGCGGCATGTGCGCTTCGGCGCTGAACACCATAATGGGGATGTTGTTGCCCCACAAGTCGTACGACTTCATCTGCACGTTCTCGATGATCGGATCTTTCGGCTTTGCGGCCGGAGCGTGGTGCGCAGCCTGCGAAGCCCCCGGCTTCGACGCGGGAGTGGGCATGATCCTTGCCTTGGCCCGCGCGGCCACGTAGGCTCGCACTTGTTCCTTGGCCAGGGCTATCATCTGCTGGCGGCGTTCTCCTTCTTCGTCCTTGAGCCAATCGAAGGCGAACGACTTAGGATCGGGTCCCGTGGCATCGGAAATTGCGGGAACGATATCGACCGGCGCTTTGTCGGCGGCAGGTGGAGCGGACTTTGCTGCATCTGCCGGCGGCGCCTTGGTCGGCTCGGCACCGGGTTTGCTGTAGCCGGGCACTTCATCCTCCGGCAAGGGCTCGACGGGCTTGCCGCGCCGCAGCGTCGGCCGGTTGGCTGCAGAGGCCCCGCTGTCGGATGTTGGCAGGTTTGCGCGAGCATCGGGCTTGGGGTCGGCCGACTTGGTGTCGTCAGGCTTGGCGTCGGACGGCTTGGCGTCGCCTGGCTTCGAATCGCTCGGCGGTGAGCCGCCCAGCGGCGTCGATCCGGACGCAGGCGGACTGCTCGCCGGAGTCGAACTTGCTGGCGGGGGCGAGGAGGGTGGAGAAACACCCTTGGTCAGGCGCGGCGGTTCATCCCCGGAACCCGACGGCCCGGTGGGTTGAGATGACGGCGGCGCAGACGGAGGCGGGGTCGCAGGCTGCGATACTTTTGTGGGATCGCGGGTGAGCCGCGGAGGGGCGTCGCTATTGTCGATTCCCGCGGGCGCGGTCTCCGCCTGCAACGGTTTGTTCGCTTCCTGGCTTCCGGCGGGAGCCCACTTGCCAGTGCCGATCCACGGATTGGGCACGTTGGCAGATCGGCTGTGCAGCGCATTGCTGACCGTGAACAGGCCCAGGGAACTGCCGGCGCGTTCTGCTTCGTATACCGTGCCCTGGTCGAGCGCCATTGGGACCGGGTCGGCCTTGTATGCGGTTGCGTCCCAGAACTTGCCGTCGACCAGGATCGCCACCGGTACCAGCGACGTCTTGCCGTTCGCCGACATTTGCAGCACACCCAGCGCTCGTGGACCCGCGTCTTTCTTCCTGGGGGGTTTGCGCTCCCCGGGCGTGATCTGCGGCCTCTCCTCCTGCGCCAGGGTGACGCCGGACCACGATATAACGCAGGCCAACAGCGCCAATAGAAGCGATCCGCGGGATAAAGTCCTGCGGTGTAAAATCTTGACGAAGGCTGGAGGGCCGGACGCCGGTTTCGCGGCGCTCCCGGCGTTGGGCTGCGATTCTTCTGGAGAAGTCATGAATATCAATGATAAGGCTCCCGACTTTACTTTGCAGGACGAGAACGGGAAAGATGTCGCGCTCAAGGACCTGCGCGGAAAAACGGTAGTTCTCTTCTTTTACCCCCGCGCCGACACTCCGGGTTGAACCATCGAAGCTCGCGGGTTCCGCGACTCCTACAAGAAGATGCAGAAGACGGGCGCGGTGCTGCTCGGGATCTCGCCCGATACTCCAAAAGCGCAGAGGAAATTCAAGGACAAGTTCGACCTACCCTTCACGCTGCTCGCCGACGCGGACAAAAAAGTCGCCGATGCGTTCGGCGTCATGAAAGAGAAAAACATGTACGGCAAGAAGGTTTGGGGAGTAGCGCGGACCACATTCGTCATCGGCCCCGAGGGAAAGATCCAGCATATCTTCGAGAAGGTCAAGCCGGAGGGCCACGCCGAGGAAGTGCTCGCCTATCTGAAGGAATCGGCCGAGGGGGCGGCTTAAAGGGTTTAGGATGGCGGACGAAGGAACTATTCGGGTGTCCGCTTCGTATCGATTATTAGCTGGAGTTGCGAACTAGTGTTGCGTCGTCGCACGCTACGGCGTTCGGGAGGGGAATAATGCGCGGTCTCATCAGAGCCGTTGGAGTTTCTGGAATTTTGCTGCTCGCTCTTGCCGGTGCGGTCGCGGCGGCTTCGCCTGTGGACGATCGCGCCGCCGTGGTGATCGTGTTCAAAGACGGGCACCGCCAGAGCCTGGCCACCGCCGAGATCGCGCGCATTGATTTGAAAGCGCCGGCTGTGATCGTCTATAAGGACGGCCACCGGGAGAAGGTTTCGGCCGACATCGACCGCATTGAATTTGGCCCGCCGGACGTTGCCATGACGCCCGGACGATCTCACTTCGTAGGAAAATGGGAAGTGGGTCAAGGCAACGGAGACACATTCTTCATAACCCTCGATGCCGACGGAGCGGCAAGGAAGACTCTCGGTTCATCCCACGGGACCTGGACTCTGGTGGATGGAGAGGCCCGGATCAGTTGGGAGGATGGCTGGCACGACGTGATCCGGAAGGTGGGAACCAGGCACGAGAAAGTTGCCTACGAGCCGGGCAAATCGTTCGACGACGCGCCTTCCAACGTGACCGCCGCAAGAAATACACAGCCCAAACCGATTTAGTCGGCGCTGAAGGCCCGTGCTTTGGGTGGCGCAGCGCTTTAAGCGCGGCGATCCGACGAGGGCTGAAGCCCAGATTCATTTTCAACGGCTTACGCGGCCCTAAAGGGCCGCTCTTCCACGATGGCACCGACAAATCCGAATTTTTGAGGAAACTGTTTAGCCGCTGCGGTTGCTCGCCGCCAACAACTTGCAGTCCTTTCCATTTAAGATTTCCTTTGATGCCTGAGTCGCAAACTTCGACGAAGACTGTCCAAATTCGCCCGCTTGAGCGGGCGTTCTACAGCCGCGATCCGCGCCGGGTGGCGCGCGAACTCCTGGGCAAGGTGCTTGTCCGCGAACGCGGAAGGCACCGTCTGACCGCCCGCATCGTGGAGGTCGAGGCCTACCTTGGAGAAAAAGATCCCGCTTCTCATGCCGCTGCCGGCAACACCGCCCGCACTTCCGTGCTGTTCGGCCCACCCGGGCATGCGTATATCTACTTCATCTACGGCAATCACTACTGCCTCAATGTTTCGTGCGAACCCGAGGGACGCGCGGGAGGCGTCCTTTTCCGTGCTGTGGAACCGCTGTCGGGCATCGAAGAAATGGCGCGGGCCCGCGGCATCGAAATCCACGACGCCAAGAAAGATGTAAGAGATCTGGTGAAGCTCACCAGCGGTCCGGGACGCCTATGCGAGGCGTTCGGTATCACCCGCGTCCGCGACAATGGATGTGATCTCACCTCCGCTGCGAGCAGCTTGTGGATTGGCGAAGACGGATATCGGGCCCGGGGCATCCGAACCACTCCCCGCATCGGCATCACCAAGGCCGTGGATAAACCGCTGCGCTACATCCTGGAGGGAAACCCTTTTGTCTCAAGGAAAACTGGCGGGTAGATGGGATTTCGAGGATCGCTGCCCTTGACGCTGGCAAAAATTACGGGCGCCTAACTTGACTGACGGGTGTAGACTTGCGTCCGGGGTCGAGTAGGCGAAAAACCTTGCTGGAAAAGGCTTTTCGCCGCCACCGTAGATGATCTTCCCGCAACCTGGCCGCGGCGAGGACCATCTCATCCCTTAGGAGCATTCGTGGTTCGCCTGGCGCGATTCCAGCTTTTCTCTGTGGTCTTCGCAACGTTCACCGCGGCAGTGCCGTTGCTCACGGCCGCCGACGGAGCGGTCTCGAGCCGGACTACGACAGCTGCCTCTTATATCCTCGTCGGATTTGCGGGCGGCTTTGTGCGCCACGACGATCCGCACCACGGGCCGGTACAACTCGCTGAGAGAATCCGGCAAGACCTTCCGAAAGGCGCGACGATTCAGGTTTTTGAGAACCGCCACCGCAAAGCAGCGTACAGAAGCGTCCTGCGCCTGCTCGACACCAATCACGACGGCGTGCTGAGCGACCAAGAAAAAGCGCAGGCGCGCATCGTTCTCTTCGGCCATAGTTGGGGGGCATCGGCCGTGGTGATGCTGGCCCGCGAACTGGATCGCGCCGGAATTCCAGTGCTGCTGACCGTGCAGGTCGACAGCGTCGCGAAGCCCTGGCAAAGCGACAAAGTCATTCCAGAAAACGTGGCGGCGGCCGTCAACTTCTACCAGCCGCATGGTCTGGTTCACGGCCGCTCGCAGATCACCGCCGCTAACGATTCCAAGACGCAGATTCTCGGCAACTACCGATTCGATTATCAGAAAACGCCGGTGCAGTGTGCCGGAGGCTCGTGGTTTCAGCAGGTCTTCACGCCCAGCCACCTGCAGAGCCAATGCGATCCGCGCCTGTGGACGCAGGTTGAAACGCTAGTGCGCGAAACACTAGTGCGCGAAACAATGCTGCGCCAGCTCCTCGAGCCGCAACCCGCTACCGTGGCGTCGATTCCACAGCCCTGAGCGGGCAGCCGAAAGCCGTTTCATACCCTCACCCCTTCGTCCATGCCGGCGACGAGAAGAAACGATTCATCCGATCGCCTGTAGTATGGTTCCATCGAATGGCGGAAGCATTTCCAATCCGCATCGCCGTCGCACCGGAAGACGGCGGCCAGCGCCTTGACCAGTTTCTGGTAGCCCGCCTCGACGTGAGCCGGGCGAGGGTGCAGCAGCTTATCTCGGAACAAAAAGTTTTGATAAAGGATGCACCCGCGAAGGCATCGCTGAAGCTGCGGGGAGGCGAACATATCAGCGTGCTGGGCTCGGCCGAGCGTCCGGCTTTACGCGCCATCGCGGAGGAAATTCCGCTGGACATACTGTACGAAGACGACGATCTCGCCATCATCAATAAGCCGGCCGGGATGATGGTGCACGCGGGCGCCGGCGCCACTGAGGACCAGCGCAATCGCGGCACCCTGGTGAATGCGCTGCTACATCATTTTGCGGCACTCTCGGCGGTGGGCGGGGAGATGCGGCCCGGGATCGTGCATCGCCTGGACAAAGAAACCAGCGGACTTATCATTGTGGCGAAGAACGACGATGCGCATCGCAAGCTGGCCGCGCAGTTTGCCCGGCGCGAAGTGAAGAAGACTTACATCGCGCTGGTGCACGGGTGGCCGAAAAAAGATCGCGGAACGATTTCGGCCAGTATCAGCCGCGACCGGTTGCGGCGCATACGGATGACCACGCGGGGAACGGGTGGGCGCGACGCGATTTCGCATTACATCGTTACGCAGCGGCTGGATACGACATTTGGCAAGTTCGCGCTGGTCGAGGTGAAAATCGATACGGGGCGGACTCATCAGATTCGGGTCCACATGGCGTCGCTGGGGCATCCGGTGGTGGGTGACGCGCTGTATGGCGCACCGCGCGAGATGCGGGCGCGGCGCGGTCGCGCGACAGACGAGGGCGGTGCCATTTCGTTGTCGCGAAATTTTCTGCATGCGGCGCAGTTGGAAGTGGTCCATCCGCGAACGGGGGAGCGGATCGCTCTAAAGAGCCCGCTGCCGGCGGAGCTGCAGGCGTTCCTGGCGGCGGTCGAGAGAAACGTTGCAAGCAACGTCTCTACGCCGGATCGTTGAGGCTGACTTTTTGAGGGTTGAGGCCTATGGCGGGTGGACGGATATAATGTCGAATCAGATGGAAACCTTTGGGACGAAATTGATTACCAGCTCTGGATTGGCTCTGCTGCTGGCTTTGGCAGCGAGCGCTGTGGCACAGTCCGCGGCGCCGACTCCCGCTGCTGCCACATCCGCTGCTCCGACTCCGATCGCAGCCGCGCCGCAACAGGCGCAGCCTCCGAACACTCCGCCCCCTAGTAGTACACCGGCCGGACAAGGGCAAACGACCGCCGATCCAAACGCGGACGACTCGGTCGCGAAGATCTTCACGAGACCTACCGAAGTGAATGTGGTATTCACCGTCACCGACAAACACGGAAAGCGCATCACCGATATGAAGCAGAGCGATTTCCGTGTGTTGGACGACAACAAGCCGCCGGAGGTAGTCCGCAGCTTCCGCGCCGAGACCAACCTCCCGCTACAGGTCGGCCTGCTGATCGACGCTAGCAATTCCGTGCGCGACCGGTTCAAGTTCGAGCAGGAATCCGCCATCGAGTTTTTGAACCAGACGGTTCGTCCGCAGTCCGATCAGGCGTTTGTGGTTGGATTTGACGTGACTCCCGAGGTCACGCAGGATTTCACCGACAACACCGAGTTGCTGGCGCATGGAGTGCATGAACTCCGTCCGGGCGGCGGCACGGCGCTGTACGACGCGCTTTATTTTGCCTGCCGCGACAAGTTGCTGAAAACTCCGAAGTCAATCACGGTGCGGCGCGCCATCATTTTGCTCAGCGATGGCGATGACAACCAGAGCCACGTCACGCGCGAGGAAGCGATCGAGATGGCGCAGCGCGCCGAGGCCGTCGTCTACACTATCAGCACGAATGTGAGCGGGACTGCAGGGCCGGGCGACAAGGTGCTTGATCGCATTGCCGATGCCACCGGCGGACGCCCGTTCCACCCGTTCCAGATTCGCGATGTGGCCAATGCATTTGCCGAAATTCAGGACGAACTTCGCAGCCAGTACGCGGTCACCTATAAGCCCGCGGATCTCAAATCGGACGGGCACTACCGGACAATCGAGATCGAGGCCAACGACCGGAAGAATTTCCGGGTGCGGTCGCGGCGCGGGTGGTACGCTCCGGTGCAATAGGAGTTGCATCAACCTCAAGGGCATCAACCACGAAGGGCTCGAACGTTCACGAAGGAAGCCCTTGGTATTTGGCACCTTTGTGGAACCTCGTCCCCTTTGTGGTTAACGGGTTCTGGGTATCACCTAAACTATGCCGGGATATTCTGGAACACCTCTTCCGAAGAAGCTGGGCATCAAACCCGGATTCCGCGTGGCCCTGGACGGGATGCCCGCCGCGGTGAAAGCAGAATTGAAAGCGGCGCTGGCGGACTGCGAGGTTGTACGCGGTCCCAAAAAGCCGGTCGATTTCCTCATGGTGTTCACAAAATCAAAACAAGGCTTGGCCGCGGACTTCGAGCACCTCAGCAAGCAACTTACTCCGGCAGGAATGTTTTGGGTAAGCTGGCCGAAGAAAAGTTCGGGCGTGGCCACCGATCTGGATGAAAACCTTGTCCGCGAGATTGGGCTGGCGGCGGGACTGGTCGACGTGAAGGTCTGCGCGGTCACTGAGATCTGGTCGGGGTTGAAATTTGTGCGGCGCTTGAAGGACCGATAAAAAACGTTCGGCGCGGAGAATTAAACTATGGTGCGAGTGGGCTTGATCGGATTTGGTTTGGCCGGGCAGGCGTTTCATGCGCCCGTGATTCGGGGCGTGCCGGGGATGGAACTGGCCTGCATTCTCGAGCGGCACGGGTCGAATGCGAAGGCAAAGTATCCGGAAGTTCGGGTGGCCCGGACGCTCGACGAGATGCTCTCCGACAAAAGCATCGGCTTGTGTGTGGTGGCCACGCCTAACGATTCGCACTACTCCTATACCAAAGCCTGCCTCGAAGCGGGGCGTGACGTGGTGGTGGACAAACCGTTCACGCCAACGATGGCGGAAGCGGAAGAACTGGTTCGGGTCGCCGCCGATCGCGGCCGGCTCATTACTGTGTATCAGGACCGCCGCTGGGACGGTGCTTTCCTGACGGTCAAGAAGTTGGTGGCTGCTGGCGCACTGGGCACGGTTGCCGAGTATGAGGCACGCTTCGATCGCTTCCGGTTGGATAGCAAGCCGAGCGCATGGCGGGAGCAGGCGGAATTTCCTGCGGCCGGCGTTCTGTGGGACCTCGGTCCACACTTGGTAGACGGAGCGCTGGTATTGTTTGGCGAGCCGGAGACGATTTGTGCCTCGGCACTTCGTCAGCGGGAGGCGTCGAAGATCGACGATGCGTTCGATGTGATCATGCAGTATCCCAGAACGCGGGCGACGTTGCGGGCGCGGATTATCGCTTACGCGCCGGGCCATCACCTGCTGCTTCATGGGACGGAAGGATCGTTCATCAAGTTCGGGATGGATCCGCAGGAAGAAATCCTGCGCGGCCCCAATTGTCCGGACGGGCTCGACTGGGGCGCGAACTGGGGGCTGGAGCCGGAGGAGCGCTGGGGGATTCTGAGTCGGGTCAACGGGGAAACTCGCAAGGTGCAGACCGAACGCGGAGACTATCGCGGGTTCTACGCCAACGTGCGAGATGCCATCGAGAAAGGAGCGCCGTTGGATGTGACGCCGGAGCAGGCGTTGCGCACGATGCGCGCCCTATTGCTGGCGCACAAGAGCAGCCGGGAAGGGCGGACAGTCCGGTGGACGGAAGCGCCGGAGTGAACGGCTGTAGGCGATTTCAAAGAAAACGCAACGTCAAAAGCAGCGGGCAGGAGCGCCCGGAGCGAAGTCGAAGGGAGTGCCCGCTCCACACTAGGCCTTCATTACTTTCTGAAACGCCGCCTGGAACTTTTCCATTTCTTCCTGCGTGCCTACGGTAATGCGGACGTGGGTGGGCATGATTGGCCAGACGCGGCCGATCAGGACGTTTTCTTTCGCCATGGCGTCTCTCACTTCTTTGCCGGGGCGCTTGGTATCGAGCAGGAAGCAGTTCGACTCGGAAGGAATGTAGGCATAGCCGTTGCGATCCAGCCACTGAAACGTTTGCTGACGAATGCCGGCGTTGATGCGGCGGCGCTCCGCGACCAGAGAGGAGTCCTTCAGGCTGGCAGTTGCTGCGACGATGGCGGTCACGGGCATAAAGTTCTGCCCGCCGCGGGCGACAACTTTTTCGAGCAAGTCGGGGCGCGCAATCACGAATCCACAACGCAGACCGGCCATTCCATAAACCTTGGAGAATGTTCGCAGAACGATGACATCTTTTCCAGCTTTGACCAGATCCAGTGACGACGGCGTTTCGGTCAGATGGATGTAGGCTTCGTCAACTAGGACGATCGCGTCTTTGGGTTTGTTGGCGGCGAGATATTCGATATCCGAGTGTGGAGTGAGCGTGCCCGTCGGATTATTTGGATTGCAAATGTAGAAAACACCGGCATCGGCACCGGCCGCCAGCATGGCTTTGACGTCATGCGCGTAGGTTTTCGTGAGCGGAACCTTGACCACGCGCGCTCCGGCGACCGACGATATATTCATGCCCGCCTCGAAACACGGATCGGCAGTGACGTAACTTTTCTGTGGCGAGGTGAACGCCAGTACGCTGAGACCCAGGGGCGGAGTGGAACCGGCGGTGCAGTAAATCCAATCGGGATTCAGGCTTTCCTGCTGGGCAAAGGTGCTGACCAGTTCGTCGGTGAGATTGTCGGAGTAGCGTCCGCCCAGGGGAATGATGGCGGCGAGGGCGTCGCGTGCCGCCTGGCAGGGGCCCAGCGGATTCTCGTTGGCATCGATCAGCACAGCGTCCTTCGAGTGCGGCCGGCGCCGGGCCGCGGCGGCCAGCATGGGCTCGGTCATTCCGCGAAAGGCAGCCGCTGCCGAAGCGGCCGCCGACAGGTGCAGAAACGAACGCCGGGAGAAATGGGGCATGGGATCCTCCGCAAGGGAGTGTATCAGTGTTCAGTGTGGAGCGGGCACTCCCTTCGACTTCGCTCAGGGCAGGCTCTGCCCGCTGCTTTTGATCTTGATTTTGATGGATTCCAGAACGCAACACCGCAACAAATCAAAAGCAAGAACAAAAGCAAAAGCAGCGGGCAGGAGTTCCCGCTCCACATAAGCTCGTCTTCGCGATCTAGTCTTCTTTGCGTCCGGCGTAATAGCCTGCACGGGCCTGGATCTTGTAACCCTGCTTGTTCTTGATCTCCAGCTTGCGGTAGCCGCCGTCGAGCTTGGTATTGGTGGGGGTATAGCCGATGTTGTACTGGCTGCGCAGTTCGGCCGCGATCTGATCGAAGGCTTCCCGGAGCTTGTCGAACTTGTTGCCCACATTGATCACACGGCCACCAGTCTGCTCCGTGAGCTTCTTCATTTCGCCCTCACCACCATAGCCGATGCTCATACTTCCGTAGAATCCGCGATCGGCACACAGGAGCACGTAGACGATCGAATCCGCCTTCTGTGCTGCCTCGATCGCATCCCGAAGCTTCAACCGGCTGCCCTCATCCTCGCCGTCAGTGAGCAGGATCATGGCCTTTCGCCCCACTTCTTTCGCCAGCATGTCGTGAGCGGAAAGATAAACAGCATCGTAGAGGACCGTGCCCGGAGACGACGCGGTGGGAACCGGACCGCCACCCGCGCCGGGGAGAGTCGGCATGGTGACACCGGAATTGATCTTCACCGAATTCAGGGCTTTCTGCAGGCGTTGAACATCGCGAGTAAAATCCTGCACCAGACTGGCATCGACGTTGAAGTCGAGGACATAGGCCAAATCTTTGTCGGTCAACACCTGCTTCAGGAACGCCCCGCCGACTTCCTTCTCCATGTCGAGGACATGCAGTTGACTGCCGCTGGAGTCGATCAGTATCCCGAGCGTCAACGGCAGGTTTGTCTCCGGGGTGAAATACTTTGGGGTCTGTTTTTGGCCGTCCTCATAGATGTCGAAGTCGCCTTTGGTCAGGTTGGGGATGAGCGCACCGTGCTTGTCTTTGACGTTGAAGAAAAGCTGCACGACGTTGACGTTGATCTTCAGGGTCTCGGTGGACTGCTGAGAGTCGTCGGATTTCTGGTCTTCTGGTTTCTGGCCAGTGGACGGTTGGGAAGTCGACGGCTGGCTGGTTGGCTGCTGCGCGATGGTGAATGGAACCCCAACCGAAAGGGCAGCAAAGGCCACTATGGCCATCATTCGACGTTTGGGGGTAAAAGGCATGGGCATTCTGGGACTCTCTCGCAGTTCTGGGTTAGTGTTAGTCTAGTCCTGTAGCTTTAGATGCACCAAATAGGGCGATTCGGGCATCTCACTGACGGGGAAGTATATTTTTTTGCAGGACGAGGATCGGAACCGGTGAGCGAAAGTAAGGCAAGGCGGAGCTGTTTGGGAAGAACACTGCTGGCGCTGGCGATCATGGTAGGCCTGGCGGTCTCAGCATTGCAGGCGCAGTCCAGCGACAGCCCATCTCAAACCCAGCAGCCGCCAGCCAAGTCCCAACCAGCGCAGGATATCCCCGACGCGCCCTCGGCGGTCCAGCCTCCGCCTAAGCCGGCCTTTCCCGAAGTGCCGGCTGGCACGAAGAGGGGGGCAGAGCCGATTCCGTTCCCAGGGGACAACCCCCAACCACCGGACCAGAAGCAGGATCAAGATCAGGATAAGCAGGCTGCGCCTCCCATGCCTCCGGTGGAAACGGTTCCCGCCGGCAGCACGCCGAGAAACGAGATCAGCCCCGCCGACGACCTCCCCAAGTTTGTAGTGAAGGTCAACTTCGTACAGGTTCCCGTCATGGTGAGAACCCCCGACGGGCGTCCGGTGGATGGCTTGCTCCCCAAAGATTTCACTGTCCTCGAAAACGGCAAGCCGCAGACCCTGACCTACTTCACCAGCGATCCGTTCGAGCTTTCAGTCGCGGTGGTGCTCGACATCGGCATGGCGGACGTCGCCCTCCAAAAGATAAATCAGACATACACCGCTCTGGTGGGCGCCTTTAGCCCCTACGATGAAGTCGCTCTTTATACCTACAGCAGCACGGTCAGCCAAGTCTCTGACTTCACCGGCAAACCCGGGAAACTGACGGCGGTGCTGAACGAGATGAAATTGGTCCGCGGGCACGCCAATGGCCCGCCGGTTCTGGGTGGACCACTCGGGCCTGAAGGGCCTACGGTAAACGGGCTCCCCGTGGGGGGACCGCCGGTGCAGCCAGTCTATACGCCACCCAGAGAAGCGCACGTTATGAATGACGCGATCCTGCGCGCGGCGCTGGATCTTAGCAAGCGCGAGCGCACCCGCCGGAAAGTAATCTTCGTCATCAGCGATGGGCGGGAAATGGGCAGCCGAGCCAGTTACAGCGGCGTGCTCCACCTGCTGCAAACCCGCGACATCCAGGTGCGAGCCGTGGTGGTTGATAACGGCGCTTTGCCTGGTTTCAAGCAGCTTGAAAAGTTCCATCTGCCGGACCAGGGCCGCACCAACAACCTAGCGAAATATGTAAAGGCAACGTGCGGTGCATCCCCCCTTCCCGAGCTCTCGCGCAATGCGATCGAAGAGGCGTATGCGCAAATCACCTCCGAGGCCCGCAATCAGTACACGTTGGGATATTCCCCCAAGCCCGTCACCGGCGCCTCCGCTTACCGCGCCGTCGAAGTACAGGTGCACAGGAAAGGCCTGAAGGTCGCTGCCAAGGATGGGTACTATGCCATCCCGACGGCACACTAATCCCTCGAGAATTCCACGTTTTGGGGTACCCACCACTTCCGTGGGGCCCGGGGGGTCACGTGAGTAACCTGCGTGCGGTACGTCCCGTATGATATAAAGACCCCGAGCCTCCATAAGGACAATGGTGTGCGCGGCAGCCCCTAAGGGTACGCCCGCATTTGAGGAAAGCCTTGAGTTTCATCAACTTCGCAGCCCGAGAGATCAATTGCAAGATCGTGTACTACGGCGCCGGACTCGGCGGCAAAACCACGAACCTACAGGTGATCTACCAGAAAACTGCGGACCAGCAGAAGGGCAAGATGATCTCGCTGGCCACCGAAACCGAGCGTACGTTGTTCTTCGACTTTCTGCCGCTCGACCTGGGAAATGTTCGCGGCTTCAAGACGCGCATTCACCTCTACACCGTCCCCGGCCAGGTTTTCTACGATGCCAGCCGCAAGCTGATTCTGCGGGGCGTGGACGGCATCGTGTTTGTCGCCGACTCGCAGGAGCAGCGCATGGACGCCAACGTCGAAGCGCTCGAAAACCTGATGTCGAATCTGAAAGAACACGGCTACGACTTCAACAAGATTCCTTATGTGTTGCAGTTGAATAAGCGCGACCTGCCCAACATTCTGCCCGTCGATCTGCTGGCCACCGAACTGCGCAAGAAAAATGAAGCCATTGTCGAAGCAGTCGCCTTCCAGGGCGTCGGCGTTTTCGAAACTCTGAAGGAAATCGCCAAGCAGGTGCTGACGGAGTTGAAGGCCGGCGGGTAGGGGAACAGTTCTCAGTTCTCAGTTCTCAGTTCTCAGTTCTCAGTTCTCAGTTCTCAGTTCTCAGTTCTCAGTTCTCAGTTCTCACTTTCCATCCGCCATTCTCGTCGTTACCGACGTAAGCGCGTCGTTCCCTTTTCTGCTGCCCCGGCCTCGCCCCATTCGCTAGCCTGAACACAGCGAGGCGTGTGCCTGCCCGCCCCGCATGGGCTCTATCGGTGATTCTTTCTACTCTGATCCATCGCTCGTCGGACCCCAGCACGCTGCTGATCTTTTGCGTGATCGGCTTCTGCGCGGGCATCGGGCTCTTTTTCTACGGATTCCGCCTGTTGCAGCGCCGGCGCCTGATTCTCGATACGCCGTTCTCGAAGATCCGCAGCGCTGCCATGGGCATGGTGGAAGTCAGCGGCCAGGCTGTCGGACCGTACACGATGGTCGCGCCCGTCACAGCGCGCCCCTGCTACTACTACCGGACGCTGGTCTGGGAATGGAAACAGAGTGGTAAGAATAAAACCTGGGTCAAGGTCGCGGGCGAGTGCATGCATCTGCCCTTCTTCGTCGACGACAACACCGGGCGACTGCTGATCGATCCGCGCGGCGCCGACCTTGACCTGCATCGCGACTTCGAACAGGAATTCTGTGACTCTTTCTTCACCTCGAAGGAACCTGTGCCCGGCAACGTGCGCAGTTTTTTGTCGCGACATGGCATCGCCACTTACAACAAAATCAAGGTGGAAGAGTATTGCATCAAGCCCAAGAACTCGCTGTTCATCCTGGGCACGCTCGGGGAAAATCCCGGGCTCGAGGTCAGCCCACGGCCGGTTCAGGACGAGGAAGTCAACACCGTCTCAACTCACGGATTTTCGCTGTCGCTCAATTCGATCTCGTTTTCCCCGAGCAGCAGCGACGCGGACTTCCATATTGGTTCCATGGCCGAGCGGCTGGCGGTTCCACCAAACACTCACGTTGAAGTCATCCGACTTTCGCCAGAATCGGGATCCGCGAAGACTCCGGACATGACTCAGCAACAAAAGGTGACCGCCGCACTGCTGAGGGCGGGAATTTCAAGCCCCGCAGCTTGGGCCGCTGCGGGAGTGCAAACCGCGGGAGGCGTGGAGGTTCTCACCGACCCTGACGCTGCCACACCTGGCACAGTCGGCAACAGCTCGCCTTCGAATACGGGTTCCTCAACACAGGTAAACGGCTTCGATCCACACCCGCCGGTAGTGTTGATGAAGGGCACGAACAACAAGACATTCCTGATCTCCTGGCGCAGCCAGCAGGAAGTAGCCCGCTCGCTGGGCTGGAAATGTGCGCTAATGATCTGGGGCGGCCCGGCACTGGCGCTCCTAAGCCTCTACTTCTTTCTGGGCATTAAGAGTCTCTTCTAGGTCATGTGGCGCGGACCTGCCCTGAGCGAGAGTGGAAGGGGCCTCCGCCCGCACTCCGGCACCACGCTTCTAACCCTGCACATGCCGCCGAGCGCTGGTCCGCAACGTCCCCTCTAGTACAATCAACCCGTGAGCGACGCCGTCCGCATCGGAATCCTGGGCGACTTTAATGCCGATTTCCGCTCGCACCAAGCCACCAACGAAGCCCTGCAGCACGCGGCCCGCAAGCTCGACATGCAGGTCGAATCACAGTGGCTGCCCACGCCGTCGCTCACCGCCGCCACCGCCGAAAAAACGCTGGAGAGTTTCGACGGCCTGTGGGCTTCGCCGGGTAGTCCGTACAAGAGCTTCGACGGCATGCTCAAAGGCATCGAGTTCGCCCGCCGCCGCGATTGGCCCTTTCTCGGCACCTGTGGCGGATTCCAGTACGCTTTCCTCGAATTCGCCCGTAACGTTCTCAACATCAAAGACGCCGACAGCGCCGAGAACAGTTCCGGCTCGAAGAACATCGTCATTTATCCCGTGGCCTGCGCCGTGCCCAACCGCAAGGGCGACGCTCCCAAGCTCTCCGGCAAGGTCCCCGAGATTCGTCTGCGCCCCGGCTCTTACCTCCAGTCTTTCTACGGCAAGAACCAGGAGACCGCGACCGAAGAATTTTTCTGCAACTTCGAGATCAATCCCGACTTCGAATGGGCCGCCATGGAAGCCGGGTTCCCCGTGGTCGCTCGCGGCTCCGAAGGTGAGATCCGCGCCATCGAATCTCCCACGCACCGGTTTTACCTGGCCACGCTTTTCCAACCGCAATTGTCTTCGACGGAAAAGAAGCCGCACCCCATCGTGCTGGCTTTTGTGCAAGCCGCCGCCGACTGGGGCAAGAAGAAGCTGGACGACAGCGTGCTGGAGTAGCGCGGGCGTCAGGCTTCAGACCTCGGACCTTGGCAACAGAGCTAACGTGGACAATTGCGAAGCCCTTATAGCGAGTCCCTTGGCTTCTTGACCGTCCAGGTTCGCCGACGTCTGAAGTCTGAGGTCCGACGGCAGGTTACCAAAGTCCAAGCCCCGCGCGCGTTACCGCCACGGTACCATGCGTATCTGGAGCCCTCGCCCCTTGCCCGTTATTCTCGTCGAGATCGTTAGCTGTTCGCGAAGCCGCGTCCGCAGGAGCCATTCGTCTCTATGCACATGCAGTTAATAGACTCGTACCGCATCCCGTTCAGCACGCTGATGAGCTACATCCCGGTCATAGCCACGCTCGTGACCACATTCTTCAGTGTGATCCTGGCCCGCGCCACGCTGCGCTACGTTGAAGCGACCGATAAAGGATTGGCCCTGGCCCGCGAAGAATTCGAGCGCGAGTGGTCGCCCGACCTGCACATCAAGATGGAACGCGTCTCCGGGACCGAAGCCAAGATTATCGTCACCAATCTGGCGAAAACCTCCGTCCTGCTGCAACTCCTGCAACTGCGCAAGATTTCACATGCCACCCCCTTCGAGCGCTGCCGCCTGAACGATCCCCTGGTCGGCGGTATGACCTGGACGCAGGAAATGGGCAAGCGGATCATCGGCTGCACTGGAAACGAATTCGAAGGCCCCATCGCGGCGTCGATGACGTTCTATGCCGCCGGCCGCATGTTTCGCACAGACTGGTTCCGCTCACAGATTGTGGTGCGCGACGGGCGCATCGTCAGCCTCGAGCCCAGCAATATGCCCGCCCGGCGCGTGCGCGTCCTCGAACGCAAAGGCCCTGAACGCCGCCGCGAGTTCGTGCAGGACGTCACCGCCCAAGTCGCACCCGAAAAAATAAACACCAAGCCCGACGAAAGCTTCTTCGTCACCGGCGCGTAAACAAAATCTGACAGAGGGAGTGCCCCACCCTTGTCGCGCCTTTGCGACAGGGTGGGGATTTTGACTTTAGGATTGAAAAGAAATGCCAGCAGGCTTCCGGGGATTCTTCTCACTGCACGCCAACGACCTGCAGCAAGCTGTGCCCACCCACGTTCTTCCTTAATGGGCAGTCATGGAAACTACGCATGAACTTCCGCTGAAATTCCGAACACGCCATCGAAGTGAGCGTCTTTGTCGTCCTGGCGTTTGTGCGGATGCGCCGCGCCATCGCCGGGAACCGCCACATCCTGACTAAGCTGGCGGAACTTGAACGCCGGATCAAGAATCATGACGCCGATATTCAGGACCTGATGGACGCGATCCGCGAAGTCATCAGCCCCGCAGAACCAACCCGCAGCCGCATCAGGTTCGAAGCGCCGTCAGAGGCGAGTGGTAAAGCTCTGAAAGGGCGCAGAGTTCAGTTCCGCGAGAACAAGTGAATCTTGACGCTTATTCATTGTGATCTCTCTGCACCCTAAAGAGGTAACCCTTACTAAAGAGTCACCGATCCCGCCACGATTTGCTAAAGACTCCTGGCCCCCTGTCGATCCTAATCCCTTAGGAGACCAACTATGATCACGCCAATCAGCAGCGTTCATCCGGCCGATGTCCACCAAGTCGCGCAGCCGCCAGTGGAACCGAAGCTCGATCCACGAGCGGAGACTCCTCCGGTGCCAAAGAGTGGCGCCCTCTCCAACGACCAGGTCACGCTGAAGAGCGCAGGACAGGTCGATCACGACAGCGATGGCAAGTAGGCTGCGTGTCGAGCCAGATTAACTCTTTCTAACGTTGCCCCATCTAAGGTTACCCCATCTAACGTTGCCCCATCCCGGCCACGATTCGCTAACGTTCTGCGGCTAAAGTGCCGATGCTAATTCCTATGACCAATCCAGTGAGCAGCACTTCCGCCATCCACGCCAGCGAAGTCTCGCAACCGGCTGTTCGTCAGCCCCAACCCCAGCAGAGCAACACCCGGCCGTCGGACACCGTTTCTCTGAAGAGCACCGGCGACGTCGACCACGACGGCGACAGCAAGTAACCGCCGTAAAGTTGATGCACCCCGGACCAAAACCGGGTGCCCCTCTTTGCCGCGGTCTTTGCGGCGAAGGTGGGGATTTTCTTCGGCTTTGCAGCCCGCGAACGCCAGCAAGTCTTTCATCGTAGATGACGTAGATCGGCTACGTCTCCCTAACCACGCCTACTACTCTGTACCATGTTCGAATCTCCTCCGATCCGAAACCAGCAGAGGACGGGCAGTCTCGCTCGTCCTCTGCCGTTCGGTTGCGCACCCAGAGACGTGACAAGTTACGTCTCTACGATGCTTGCTCCGCCTGCTCCAGCGTGCGGATGTACCCGACGGCCGACTCGCTCCAGCCGTCGATGTGCGTCCACTTGCCGTAGCCGACGCCGTTCTTGTTGCTGGCCACGTTGATCACGTAACCCGAGGGACGAGTGCGTCCGTCGCTACGTGGACCGGGCACGGTGTCGTGCGCCTGCTCGTCGGTGATGACGATCAGCCGATCGTAGCCATGCTTCTGATTCAGCTCGGTAACCGCCTTGCCGAGCTGCGTGCTGTTGTGGCGCTGCGATTTGTCGATCGCGTCGCGCAGTGCGAAGCCGCGACGCGCCGGCACTTCGACCAGCGTGTCGGAGAAGCTGAACACCGACACCTTCTCGCCGATCTCACGCAGCAACACTGCGAGCCCGTACGCCGCGTCGGTGCGCTGCATCTCCGAACGGTGAGAGAGCGGCGCCGTCATCGAGCCGGAAACGTCAACCAGGACGATGGTCTTCCCTGGCAACTTCTCTTGCGACTTATCGTGAGAACCAACACACTTCAGCATGGCCTGCTCGAGCGCCTCTTCCCACTGCGGAGCGTAACGCGCCGCAGCCAGGAAGCGGAACGGAAGCACACGCGCCGTGCTCATCGAGCCGAGAGCGGCGAGCACGAGATCCTCGTTCACCCCCACTTCCCGCATATTGCGCAGGTTGCGAAGCAGAGCGAGCGCTCCCAGCTTCTGCTCGCGGAGCAGGCGCTCCCAGGCCTCGCGCTTGTCGGCACCAGACGAGAGTGCGACCTCCCACGTATCCGGAGCAGTGAGCTCGCCCGCGATCAGGCGCTTCCACACTTCGGCCTGTGCCTCATCACGCGGCTTGGCGTGAGCGAGGAACAGAACGTCACGGAGTTTGATGGGTCCGCCGCGATCGTACTTCGCCAGCGCGTACGCATCAAACTTAGGGAAAGCCGCTGCCAGCCCCTTCTTCACCTGCGCGGAGAGCGGGACGCGACCGTCCTTCCAGTAGATGGCGACGAACTCGGCGAGTTCGTCGGCACGCTGGATGACCTGCGCCAGCGTCTCAGCGACAAACTTGCGGTGCGTGGCATGACGCGCCATCTCGCGAACAAGAAGCAGCGGCGCGTGGCGCAGCTTCATCTTCTCGCGCCCTTCGACAGCGAGCGCGGCCACCTTCTCGGCTTCGACCTTGGGCACAAGCTGCGCGATGCGTCCCGCGATCTCGACTCCGTCCTCGTAGAACTGGCTCTCCCAAAGCAGGCAGGCCAGCACCGAGCGGCGCAGTTGCAGTTCGGTCGAGATGTTGCGGGCCGGCGCGCCTTCGTGCGTGCGCGGACCAAAGTTCAGGTTGAGTAGATTCAGTCGAGCCATGTGTGACCTCCTTTGTGAGCTATTAGCGAACAGCTAGATCCCGCTGGTTATCTGGCGAACTTCTGCTTTGCCATTGCGAACCGCAAACCCGTTGGGGTGTGTAATCTTTCCTGTTTCGGAACGGCAGCTTTAGAACTTTCACGTTCTCCGGTTTTGCCATCATTGTGACTTGCTATGATGAAGCGTATGTTGCTTGTCTTTGAGGTCACAAATTGCGACCTCAAATTTGATGCTCACTTATGAACAAAACTGCGATCATCCTTGCCAAGAGAGTCGGTTCGAAGATTCTGGTTCTCCGGAACCAGAAGGTCATTCTCGATACGGACCTCGCCGAGCTTTACGGCGTGCCGGTCAAACACCTCAATCAGCAAGTGAAGCGCAACAGCCATCGTTTTCCCCGGGACTTTCTTTTCACTCTAACCAAGGCAGAGAGCGAAAGTTTGAGGTCACAATTTGTGACCTCAAACGGTGGCCGCGGTGGACGCCGCTACTTGCCCTACGCCTTCACCGAACACGGCGCCATCATGGCGGCGACGGTTTTGAACTCGAAGCGCGCCATCGAAATGAGCATCTTCGTGGTGCGTGCGTTCGTGGGTATGCGACACGCTCTGGTCGTCAATCAACATGTCGTGTCGAAGTTGTCTGAACTCGAAGCTCGACTCGACAGCCACGATGCCGACATCCAGGATCTCGTCGAGGCCATCCGTGAGTTGATGGCTCCGTTGCCGGCCAACAGCCGGCGGATCGGATTCGAAGCACCGTTGACCACCCGGAAAGCCAGACGTTGAAGTACGTCGTACTCTCTCCGCTCTATGCTTCCTTCGCACTGTTTTCACAAAACTCGTCGGGGAATTCGCGGCGACGGTATTGCTCTGCCACCTGAGCTACGTGCCCCGTAAAGGACAAGGCAGGACTCGAACCTGCGACCCTTCGAAGGGAACCGTCTCCTTCACCACCGGCGAAAGTGTGGCCTCCTTAGGCGAGCACGGAGTCTGCTGTTCGTTCTGCAATCGTCGAACCCGCTGGAGTCCGATTTTGCGTTGCGGGAAGTTCCACCAAGCTCAACAACAAGCCCTGAAACTCGGCTATGGTTTCTGCCGACCCGCAACGGCGGACGAACTCGCGTGCCTCCTGGTATGACGTTTCAGAGAAGAAGCGCTGATACAGTTCGATCTTTTGTGCGTCCGATGCTTTGCCAAGGTACAGCTTGTAATCGATGCGTCCGGGCCGGAGCAATGCCGAGTCCAGCGCTTCAATTCGGTTTGTCGTCATCATGGACAGCACTCCAGTTGGCGCAAAGAATCCGTCGAGCACGTTGAGCAGGCCGGAAAGCGTGACACCGTTGTTGGTGGCACCCCCTTCCTTGGCCTTGCCTTCGGGTTGCGCGTCCGTTGAATTCGCATTCGCAGCCCCGCGTGCCTGTCCGCTCTTCATGCAGTCGATGTCTTCGAAGAGCAAAACTGAGTTCTTCGGAATCTGACTGACCGCGGCCATCAGGCTGCGATCGTTAAATTCAGTCAGGTTCAGGCAATAGACCGACAGCGCGAAATGCGCCGCAACCGCCGAAACCAACGAAGTCTTCCCGGTTCCCGGTGGACCGTGCAAGAGGTAGCCGCGATGATACGGTACGCCCAGGCGCGAATAACGCTCCTTCGCGCCGCAGAATCTAGCGACGTCCTCGACTAATTGCTCCTTGTCGCCGGTCTCCAGAATCACTGATTCGAGCGAACGCGGCGTGTAGTTTTCCGAGTACTCCCAACCATCGTTGTAGGTATAGAGCCACGAACGAGTGCCCATACGTTTCTTGTGACAGCGCACAACGTCATCTACGAAGCTCTGCAGGAATACTTGCTTCCTCCCAATTGTGCGAAACGTTAAAGACTCCAATCGCTTTGCCGTTCGTTCGAGGGTGTTCTCGCTTCGCGTGAACCAGACCTGAAAGGGCCTGCCTGCGTACCAGAACCAGTGAAGCCCCGGAGCAGGAATCAGCGAAATGCGTTCGGAACGTAGGGTCGTGTCGAGATCGATGCGACGCAAGCGCTTCAGGAACTGCTGTTCCAGAAACCACTCCTTGACCCAGACGAAGGCTACATCGTCGTCTTTCACGGTGATCAGCATTGTGGTCTGGCCAACGATCCAGTACCACAGGCTCTCAGGGACCGCGCGCAAATAGACGCTCAGTCCGCCGATGATCATCAGCAAGAGTCCGCCGGAGGCGAGCTGGTTTTGCCCAGTCACCATTCTTTTGAGCAGCTCGAACATGTCTTCGTTCTCTAACCGGCATTGGCCGGAGTTGATGGTTGATGTCAATCAGCCGGGGAATCAGCGACAAAGGTGTAGGTGCTCTATCCCCTGAGCTACACGGGGCAATTCCCATGGCAGGATTCGAACCTGCGACCTCCCGCTTAACAGGCGAAGGAACCCTCGTCTTCACCACCGGCCGAACTTTTTCGCACTTCTTTTTCAGACTCGCCGGGGAACCTGCGATAAGAGACTCGACTCGAGGCCGGTCTCTGCGGCAACCATGAGCTTCGGGACAACGCCCCCAGATCCTTACGTATCCCCTCGTTGCCGCAAATCAGCGCCTCGGCAGGGTTCGCCGCCTCTGCAACGTCGATCGTTTGGCGCGAAGTACTCTTCTCTTTCACCACCGGCGAAACTGATTCTTCGTGCAGCGCGGGCGAAGGCGCCCGCGCCACACTTTGCATTGCAGCCAGGGAACTGGGATCACGGTTGAGGGCTCGAACCCCGGCCTGAACAAGACGCGCCACGAAGTTGCCGTGAATTTCACCACTGACTGAACTTTGTCGTACGCGACATTTCTGGCGCGCAGATTTACAACATGCGAAGAACAATGGTCAGGGAACGTGCGGCCACGGAGAGGGCTTGCGCCCATAAGGAGTCGAACCTCACAGCCGGGAAAACCAGGCTGTTCTGCCCAAGAGAAGTATCCGTAACCTTTCACCACTGACCGTCTTGCGAACTCTCGTCGAGCTGCGCTCGGCGGGACGGACCCTTCGACTGCGCTCAGGGCAGGCTGCATCTGTCCCCACGCAGGGATCCTTTGCTGCGGGAATGAGCGACGGCGGTATGGTCGATTACCAGTCGAAGGAACCGCAGCCTTCGCCACCAAGCGGCCTTTGTTTGTTAACTTGTTTTGTTAGCTTTGCGTTAAATGGCGCCGAGGATTAATTAGCGCGATCGAATGACGCCCTAAAGCTGACTCGACCGATCATTGGCCGATACAGCCCGCTTAGCGATTTGTGCGTAGATTCTGACAAATTTGGGCGTCCTTCCTTGTGAAGATATTTGAAGATGCCATAACTTTGAGTTTTGTGCAAGAGGAAAAATAGAATTCATTTCAGAAATATTCTTGCGAGCGGCGTGGGTGGATTCAACTTGCAAGCAGTTCGAATGCGGGGTAACTGGATGTCAGTTCCGCAAACACTTCCGGCGGCGAGCCCGCAGGAATCGGAAAGTACCGCTGAACTTCGCGTTTGAAGGTATCGAGGTACGCTTTGAGGGATCGGCGGCTTCTCGGCTTCGGGAATTGGACGCAGGTGGAATTTCTGGCGGGTGCTTCCCTTCTTGAGCGTGATTTCTCCGGCGGCTTGGGCGTTTCGCACCCACTGAGTTCGTCCCCGTGGAGCGACCAGATAACTCTTGCCGTTCACTTTCACGAGATTGATTGGAGTGGAGTAGAGGTTGCCGGATTTTCGGCCGCGGACTTCGAGCAGGTAGTTGTAGGAGAAGCCCAGGCCGAGACCAACGAGAAATCCGAAAATGCGGTTGAAGATTCTTTCGCCGGTGCTTGGTTCGCGGAAAACGGGGAGAGTGGAGTTCATGCCTTGATTATAGTGAGGTCCGCCGCGGGAAGTACTCTCGAGCGGGCTGGCAAGAAAAGCCTTGCCAAGGCAGAGCTTTGACCGCGGAGTTCGCGGAGAAAAAGCCGCAGTGGACGCCGAGAAAAGCAACCTCAAGAGATTTTCTCAGCGCACTCTGCGGCCTTCCTTTGCGAACTCTGCGGTTAGAGGCTTTTCCGGGGCCTGGGGCTTAATCGTCTCAGACGTACTTCACGAAGCGCAGCGAAGCGGAATTCATGCAGTAGCGGAGATGAGTGGGATCGGGGCCGTCGTGGAAGACGTGGCCGAGGTGCGCGTCGCACTCCGTGCAGGCGACGGCGGTGCGGACCATGCCGAAGGTTGTGTCGCGGATTTCGGTTACGTTTTCCGCGGCGATAGGCGCCCAGAAGCTGGGCCATCCGGTGCCGGACTCGAATTTGGTGGAGGAATCGAAGAGCGCGCTGTCACAGCATATACAGCGGTAGATGCCCTTGTCGTGCAGGTTCCAGTACTTTCCGGACTACGCGATTTCGGTGTCGGCGTGGCGCGTGATGTCGAACACGTTGCCTGAGAGTTGCTTGCGCCACTCGCCTTCGGTCTTCACAACCTTGGGGATGCGTTCTATTTTCAGGCGCTGGCCGGAGTCGGAGAAGAGGACGATCGTGACATCTTTGGGCTCGCCGGATGCGGCGCGGGCAGCTTGCATCACGATGGGCTTTCTCCATCGCCACAGGGCCAGGCCTGCGACGGTGGCTGCTGCGGTCGCGAGGAAGACGCGGCGTCGCACATCCGTGGAGCCTTCGTTCCTTGTGTCACGATTGGAATCGAACATCGTAGTCCCTTTCGTGTTGCGCCGGATTGTTTCTTTCCCCGTCCGGGGCTTGTTGATTCTTAGTGCTGCCTCACTCACGGCTTGAGCCGTGGACTCAATTCTTTTGCCGCTTCGCGGCTGGCATCACGGGCTACTTTCCGGTGTAGAGGTCGGGGAACTCCTGGCGCAGGTGCTCGACCTTGGGAGCATCGTTGAACATAATGTACGGCTGGTTGGGATGCAATGCGGCGTAGTTCTGGTGATAAGCCTCGGCTGGATAGAACGCTTGCAAGGAAACGACCTTGGTCACGATTGGACGCGGAAATACTTTGGCCTTGTCGAGTTGAACGATGTAGGCCTCGGCGATGCGCTTCTGTTCGTCGTTGCTGTAGAAAATCGAGGAGCGATATTGCGTGCCCTCGTCGGGGCCCTGGCGATTGAGTTGCGTCGGGTCGTGCGCCACGGAAAAGAAAACGCGCAACAGCTCGCCATAGGTGATCTGCGAGGGATCGTAGACGATCTGCACGGACTCGGCGTGGCCGGTTTCACCGGTGCTGACGATTTCGTATTCGGCGTTTTTGGCGGAGCCTCCGGAGTAGCCGGAAGTAGCGCCGATCACGCCTTTCACGTGCTGGAAGACAGCTTGAATGCCCCAGAAACATCCGCCGGAGATGACTGCAGTTTGCTGGCCTGCGGTCGCGGCTCGGGGAGCGTCTTGCACCGGCGCGGGCACGGGACCAGCGGCGGGGCTGGCTTTGGCATTGCAGGCGATAGTGCTGGCGAGCATGGCAACAAGAATCAGTAGGCGAGCGGAAAAACTGTGCATAGGGAATTCCCTGTCTTAGGTACGCATGAGAACTACTAGCAGATTGGAGTCGCGAGAGAGAGAAAAGTTTCAAAGGGGGGATTCGCGGATCTGACAGGCGTAGCGATAATTTGAGGGCGCGGAAGCTGCGGCCCGATACCCCTGGGGCGCCCGTCCCTACATAGTCCGTCCCTACATGGGCGGTGGTGATCTGCGTGCGACCCGCACTTCTTGCTTGCTTTTTCGCCTTCTGTTCGCCAATAATGGCTCTATGGCCATCACACGCAGGCAGCGGGAAGTGTACGACTTTATTTCTCGATTCGTCGCCGAGCACCAATACTCTCCGTCGTTTGAGGAGATTGGCAAGGGGTTGGATCTGACCTCTCTGGCGACCGTGCACAAGCACGTCACGAATCTGGAGAAGAAGGGATTGCTGACGCGCGACTACAATCGCAGCCGCTCGATTGATCTGCTGCCTCCCAAGGGAAGGCTGAAACAGGCAATGAGCGTGAACACGGGCTTGGTGCTGCCGCTGCTGGGGCGCATCGCGGCCGGGCAGCCGATTGAGGCGGTGCAGAATAACGAGACAATCTCGCTGGCCGATTTTGTGCGCTCGAAAGAAGTGTTTGTGCTCGAAGTGCGCGGCGACTCGATGCAGGATGAGGCCATCCTCAACGGCGATTACGTGCTGGTGGAAAAAGCCCGCACGGCGCACAACGGCGACATTGTGGTTGCTCTTGTCGATTCGAGCGATGCCACGCTGAAGCGTTTTTACCGAGAAGGCGACAACATCCGGTTGCAGCCCTCGAATGTGACCATGAAGCCGATCATTGTCCCGGCGGCGTCGGTGGACGTGCAGGGGCGGGTGATTGGAGTGTTAAGGAAGTATTAGCAGTACTCAGTCTCAGTTCTCAGATTCCGATTTCGCGATCCCATTCTCTTCAGTACAGATGGAAGTCGACTTCCACCGCAATTTCGACATCCACTGGCACGCCATCTCTTTCCGCGGGGGCAAACTTCCAATTCCTAACAGCTTGAACCGCTTTCTCATCCAGGCCACATCCTATGGGTTGTGAGATCCGTAGGTTCGTCGGAGTGCCTTCCTTGTTCGCCCCCAGCATGAGAATCACCGTGCCCTGATACCTGGCCGCTCGCGCACTCTCGCTGAACTCTGGTTCCAGGTGATGAGTGATATGCGGTGGGCTCATGCCGTTTCCCACTCGCAACATTTGATTGCGCGAGTCGTCGCCCGCGTCGGCGGTCTCGGAGCTAGCTTTCGAGGTTGGAGCGGCGACCCCGGGAACGAACAGAATTTCCGCTGCAAAGGAACAGTTCGCACTGTCTCGCTTGATTCCCTGGCGCACACAAGGTTTCCAGTAGTCGGGCACCAGGTCATCCAGGCTGTCTTGCGGGGTAAGGAAAATTTTGGCTGCGATGGCGACGACCTGATCGAGGGACGGATTGTGTCCCGTTTCCGCTTTTATTTCGACCTGCACGGTCTCTGTACCCCCCCTGTCCGGAGCCCCTCGCAGTCTTGGAGAGAGTTCGAGCTCTTTTCGGTCGGGCCGGACTACTGTCAGCCGCTGCGCCTGGATGACCAGTCGGTCGCCGGAAAGATGAATGTCGCTTACCCGCACAAATCCGTCGGTTGTCCAGTCACCGGTGGCGGCGCCGTCGGATGCGCCGGAAGAGCCATAGCGAAGGACATCACCAACGGGAAAACCGCGAAGCACAAAGGTCTTGCCTTGGTATTGATTCCGGAGATATTGCTGAACGTCTTGTCCCTGAGCTCGGGGCGGGATTGACAGAAAGGCGAAAGAGAGCATTCCTGCGCTAAAAGCCGCTGGCAAAATACGACGCGTCATCGCCGACATTGTAGTCCTCCGTGCAATGCTCGCCGATAGAACGCAAAAACGCCCGGGACTTGCCCGGGCGTTTGTTACTGATAGCTGATAGCTGAGGGCTGAAAACTACCCTTACCCGAGGTGCTTGTTCAGAGCCTGGGCAATGGCGTCTTTCGGCTTGTAGCCGACGAGTTGCTCGACGACCTGGCCGCCTTTGAAGACCAGCAGCGTCGGGATGCCGGTGACTTTGTAGCGCATTGGGGTGGCGCTGTTGGAGTCGACATCCATCTTGCCGATTGTGATCTTGCCCTGAAACTCGGTGGCCAGTTCTTCGACGATAGGGGCGATAGCGCGGCAGGGGCCGCACCAAGTTGCCCAAAAGTCCACGAGAACGGGCTTATCCGATTTCAAAACATCCTGGTCGAAGTTTGCATCGGTGACTTCGACGATTCCGTTACCTGCCATTTTGTTTCTCCTCGTTATATGTGTCGTGCCTGTCGGCAGGATTTATCGATCTGGCCTGCCCGGCGATGTGTCGGTATAAGTGCGTCCCGTGCAGGGAACCGGACCTACTATCGTAACACCGGTATTGGATGCCTGGGGAGGTTCGAAAGTCGCAAGACCTGGGAGGGTCTTGGGACGTTCACGGCTGGGGCGCCTCTTGCCGACAGGGTTTGGACTGGGGTGCCGGAGTCAGGGACCTGATGAAGCTAACCAGTTGCCAGCGCTGGGGTTCAGGGAGCCTAGACCATACGGGCATGCCGCGGCGGACGACGCCGTTGGTCAACAGCCAAAACAGCACTCCTGGAGTGGCTTGTTGAACCTCGTCGGCGTGCAGGCTGGGGGCTTTTTTGCTGCCTGCGGCCGTGTCTCCGTGACACTCGGCGCAATGCTGCGCGAAGAGTTTGCCGCCTGCCGCCACGGCCTCGGGATCATGTTCGAGGGGATTACGACGTGCGGCAGCCTTTGGCGGAGCCTTCGCCAGTTCCGAATAGACGCAGTTGTCTTTCTTGGCCGGAACAGTCTTGGCCGGAACAGAATTCGTCTGTGCCGTGACATCCAGTGTCAGAAGCAGCAGGATTGAGGAGACACGCAATGTCACCGGCCACCTCCGAATAGACGGCTGAGAGCGGATCCGAAGCCGGAGAATTCGCGGGAGATGCCCCAGCGCAGAAGGAAGCGGTGACTGTTGTCGTTGAGGCCGAAGCCGGGCGACAGGCGCAGGGTCCAATCCGAGGGCAGATTCCAGGCGATCACCGGCGCCAGGTAATGGGAGGTGTCGTGCAAACCGAAACTGTAACGGTCGCCAAGGCCGCCATACATTTCAATGCCCGCGATGAAATTCTCCGAGCAAAAGCTGCAGCGCTGCGCAGAGGCTTTCAGAGCGAGGGGGCGGCTGGCGCCGAGCGCGTAGCCGAATTCCCAGGAATGGCCGCCCGTGAGGTTCTTGGCTGCGAGAGTGTTTTCGGCGATATTCCAGCCCTTGAAAGTCTTCGACAAGAGCAGCTTGATTTCAATCTCGTGATTGTGTTCGCGCCGGGCGATGGCGTTAGGGAGGGCGTAGTCGGCTTCGACGTCGTGACCTTAGACTTCTTTCAGGATCTTGTCGGCGCCGCTGATCTGCTCGTATTCGACGTAGAGCACGGGATTGATGAAGTGTTCGCGCTGCAGCACGCGGAAACGATTCTCCCAGCGGAAGCCGGTGAAGACGGTGCTGTCGTTGAAGCTGGTTTGGCCGTCGAGGTAGACCTCGGTGGTCCACCACGCGGTGGCGCCGTACTCGAACTCTGCCCAGAAGGCGTGAAAGTCGTTGCCGGCGCGCTGCGTGCCGAAGGTGGAGAAGTACTCGAGCTCGAGGCTCCCGGGCTCCTCGAGATAGTGGTCGTAGGTGAGGATGTACGGACTCTCCTGAGATTGAACTGGGAGAGCGATGAAAAGCAGGACGAGAGTGAGCAGACCGAACGAGAAGGCCAGCCTGGGGCGCGAGGTGGCAAGGGCGTCGGAGGATGGCCAGCCGGGGAACGAAGATTGAGTCTGAAACTTGACGGGAGGCAAACGGAGTCGTCGATTCCTTTCCAGTCATTCTTCACTACTAGAACTTGTAGTTGCAACTCAGTCGCATCTAGGCTACATTCAAAATTCTGCTGGAGCGCTTCCCGAACCGTCAAGCGCCGGCCGAAGAATTCGTCGCACCTTAATTGCGACTAGGTGCGACAACGAGGTTTGCCATGCCACTTCCCCAGACCGAAACGCCGGGCCGGTTACAGGCGCATTTCGCGGAGCGCGGAATGCGCATGACGGAGCAGCGGCGCGCGATCTTAAGCGTGATAGAAACCGCCAGCAAACATCTGGACGCCAGCCAGATCTTGCGGAAGGCGCAGAAGATCGATGCCAGCGTCGACCGCAGTACGGTGTACCGCACCTTGCGGTTACTCAAGCGGCAGGGCTTGATCGACGAACTCGACCTGATGCACATCAACGGCGAGGGACACTATTACGAGCGCAAATTGGAGCGCGATCACATCCACATGGCCTGCCTGCGCTGCGGCAAGATCACCGAGTTTGTAACTGACAGTTTCGAAAGGCTGAAACAGCAAGTAGAGAAAGATTGCAGGTTCCGAGTGTTGATTTCGCGGCTGGAGATTGGTGGATATTGCTCGGTATGCCGGGGATCGCGGTGACCGGTGCCGCTCAGGGCGGGGACAAAAGAAAAAGCGCCCTCGACTTTTTCAAGTCCAGGACGCCTCGGCAGCCCTCCCCCAGAACTGCCAAACCACGAGATGGATATTAAAATCCCCTTCATTTTGTGTAAACGTCACTTTGGTAACTCGGTTAGCGGAAAGCTAAGTTGAGGCTGACCAAAGTAACTCAGATGGAATGGACGCGGGAATATAGAGGCTACTGTTTCTGCCAGGTTTGGCCGCCGTCGGTGGTGATCCAGACTTCAGAGGTCGAGGTTGAGGCTCTTCCATGTTGAATATCCGCGAATTCCAGGCTGATGATGTCGCCGGTCAGGCTGGCGCCCGCAGCGGCTGGAAAGACGCGGGTCCAATGGTTGCCGGCATCGGCAGAGTGATAGAGCGCTCCGCTGGAACCACCGGCCCAGACGTCTGAGCCCGTCGCGGCCACGGCGCGGAAGGTGGGAGTGGCAATCTCCCGCTTAAGAGCCTTGTCGGCGCCTTTGACCTTGGCCCGGGAAGTCGTAACGGCAGAGGAGAAATTCGCTCCAACCACAGCATTCGCGTTGACGTCGACCGTCTGCCAGGATTTCCCCTGGTCGATGGAGCGCTGTAGGGCGCCAGACGTATTGATGGTCCAGCGGGGCGGCGAAACGGTAGTCAATTGGCTGACGTTACGCCCGCTTACCGGCGCTTGACTGAATTGGCGATTCGTAATCGGGCCGCTGACCCCCGCAGTCTCCGTCTGCACCTGCGCTTCCGCCGATGAAACCTCGACCGTTTCGGCGACACTGCCGGGGCTCAGGGTGAAACGGTACATCGAGGGCTGATTGGCATTGGCATCGTAGTTCACATCGAGGACGGTGGTCTTGAACCCAGGCGCTTCCGCCTGTGCTTTGTAGCGTCCCGTGGGAAGGCCTGCGATTAGCCATGCGCCTTGAGAATTGGTCACCGCGGTCGCGGAACCTCCGGTGGCGGTGGGAGTGACGGTAATCCGCGCGTCGGGCACCACGGCCCCGGACGGGTCGACAACTAAGCCGCCGATCTGACCAAGAGTCTGCGGCACGGGCGGCTTGGCCCTTGCGACATTCGCGTAAGCATCTGCCGATGGCGGAGGCGCGGGCGCCTGATCTTGAGCTTGACGCGCTTCCCCGCTCGCAGATTCCGTTGCCATCACCGGCGCCTCGGCTGATACCTGAACGGTTTGATCGACCGTGGGAACCTGCGCGCCCGCGGACATGCCACGCCCAGCGGCCTGCTGCTTCGCGAACGGATTCGGTGCCGCGGGCGCAACAGCTTGATTCTGGATCATGTTCTGCT
>Ga0210384_10000433_pt1 | contig 64225 bp, 52 predicted proteins | sample IncBWH2MmetaG_FD_160574 | JGI IMG/M metagenome (GOLD analysis project Ga0210384, IMG submission 160574) | Forest soil microbial communities from Barre Woods Harvard Forest LTER site, Petersham, Massachusetts, United States - Inc-BW-H-2-M | ecosystem: Environmental > Terrestrial > Soil >...
CCAAATTGAACGATACGAGTTTCTGCGCGGCGACGAACACGCCGCGTAGTTAAAGTCTTGCCCGCCACCTGCGGAGGCGGACAGGGAAGACCGGGGTGCTCCGGCCCCTCAGCTGAGCATCCCGGTTAATTTTTTTATCCGCGAACTTACCTCGTAACAATGCTACTTCTTGATGGGGAGTTCCAGTTCATTTGAACAAGTGACTCGTGATTCGTAAATCGTGTGCGAGTCCTGAAGCCGCGTCACGCCAATAAAGACTGATATTTCAGGCAAGTTGTTTCCGATCTGGTTTTCACGAATTACGAATCACAAATCACGAGTCACGCTTCATTCATACCTCAGCGCCTCCACCGGATCCAGCCGCGCCGCCCGGGACGCCGGATAAATCCCGGATGCCAGGCTGACCACCACCGCGAAGGCTATCGCGCCCAGCACCAGCCACCACGGCACTGACCAGATGTTCGGTGGGGTCACGCCTTGCCGCTTCAAGTAAATCATGGTGGCAAATTGAATTGCACGCCCAATCCCCCAGCCCAGCAACACGCCAAACAAGCCGCCCCCCAGGCCCATCACGCCAGCCTCGGCAAAAAACAATTGCCGAACGTCGCGGTCCGCGGCGCCCAACGCCTTCAAGACTCCAATCTCGCGGCGCCGCTCGAGGATGGCCATGACCAGCGTATTGATAATTCCCAGCGAAGCCACCGCCAGCGCCAGGCTGCCGAAAATTCCCAGAAACAAATCGAAGATCGCGAAAAAGGTGCGAAGGTTGCGCGTCACGTCGATCAACGAAAACGCCGCGAATCCCATGTGCGTGACACTGGACTCGATCTGGGCCACGGCCGTGGGGCTGCTGGCGCGAATGTTCAACGCGGCATAGCGCGTGCCCTCGGCCGCATTGGACCGCGCCACGTCGCGCAAATCCCCTTGCTGCACGACCTGCAGCTTTTCGGCAACAGCCAGCGGCAGATACATCCCCGCATTGTTGAACCCCACCGGGCCACCGGCGGAGTCCGAAGCCGGAGTGACTCCCACAACGAGAAATTTCTTCTCGCTCGGAACGATCGAAAACCCCATGGCCTCTTCATCCGGGCCAACCGCCTGATTGGGCGCGTCTGTCGAGGCCTGCTGAGTAGGCGGCGGAAGCGCCTGCCGCTGCGCGAATCGCAAAGTAATTTCCTGGCCAAGCAGGGAGGTCGAAGCTTGCCCGGCGTCGAGCAGGCGCTTGGCCAGATCGCCTTGAATGATGGCTTCTTCGGCGTCCGGACGGGAGAAAAAATGTCCGTTCAAGCCGTCCAGCGTTCCGCTGGATTGCGACGACGGCGCCATTCCCGAAACCATTACCAGCTGGCTAATCGGTTCGCGCCGCGCCTCGGCCGTAAATCGCACCTCCGGATTCACTTCCACCACGTTCGGCAGCGCGGCAATTTCCCTCCGCGCCGCGTCATCGAGTGGCCGCGGCGGCGCCACCTCCGCGGCATCTCGCGGATTGCGCCGCCCGCCTCCGGGCTGGCCGAACGGGGAGCTCTGCCGCGACCGCACCGAAATCGTGTCGAACAATCCGGCGCGCGCAACCGAACGGTCCACCAGCTGTTGCAATCCCACGCCCAGCGAAAGCAGCGCCACTAGCGAAGCCACGCCGACCGAAATGCCCAGCGTGGTCAGCGAATTGCGCAGCACGGCCTCGCGCAAATTCCGAGCAGCCAGCTCGGTCAGGTCGCCAAGTTTCATCGCAAGCGCTCCTCGCGGGAAATTGCTCCATCGGATAGCGTAACGATGCGATCCGCGTAGCGTTCCGCCAGCACACGCTCGTGCGTCACCATGACGATGGTCCTTCCCGGCCCCGAAGCCGGCCTGTGAATCTGCGCGATCAGGCTCATGATTTCCTCGCCGGTCTTCGTGTCCAGGTTTCCCGTGGGCTCATCCGCGAGCAAAATCATCGGCTGATTGACGAGAGCGCGGGCGATCGCCGCTCGTTGCTGTTCGCCGCCGGAAAGCTCGGTCGGGCGGTGCCGCGTTCGCGCCGTGAGCCCAACGCGCTCCAGCGCCTCGCGCACGCGCGCGGGGCGGTCGCCGCGCGGCACCTCCGCCAGGCGCAGGGGCAACTCGACGTTCTCTTCCAAGGTCATTCGCGGAAGCAGTTGAAAAGATTGAAACACAATGCCAATCGTCCGGTTGCGATGCGTCGCCAGGTCCGCGCTGGACATGGTCGCCAGGTCGCGCCCGAGCGCCAGTATGGTTCCGGAGGAGGGCCGGTCGAGTCCAGCCATCAGGTTGAGCAGCGTGGACTTGCCCGAACCGCTGGCGCCCAGCAGGGCCAGAAATTCTCCCGCGCCCACTTCCAGTGAAATTCCATCCACGGCGCGAATCAGCGCCTCCCCCATCTTGTAATGGCGGGAGACTCGTTCCGCGCGGATTGCGAATCCGTTCGAACTTGTGCTTGCTTCAGGCACATTCATACTACGCAGAATAACATGCAAAGGTTTCAGCGAGGAATTTCGCGGGTGCGAAGATCATCGGCTCGGCCCGGTTTGCTCGATTGGGCACGGAAACCGATTCTTGAAATTGTTCTCCAAGAAGTGTAAGCCTTTTATGATCTGTTGAAATCGAATGCGATTTCGCTATGTAACAACCTAAAGATATGTCATGCTGTAAAATAGCATCGGTCAACCCGCCCAGCGATCGCATGTCGCCAAAAAAAACAATTTAGGAACCCAAAGGGACAATATGAGTATATAATGAGAATAGAATTGGTTGGCACGGATGGTGACAAACATGCATCAGGAATTGAACGTCCCAGATTGGTCCAGCTCAATTTTCAACCTTCGACAGCGCCTCGGCCTCAGCCAATCCGAATTCGGCTCCCGCCTGCACTATTCCGCCATGGCCGTCTCGCGCTGGGAAACAGGAAAGCAGGAACCCACCTCAAGATGTTTTATCCAGCTTGGAAATATGGCCGGCCAGCCCGAGTGCTGGCTCTTCTGGGCCAGGGCCGGCCTGAAGAGTTCCGACCTCCGTCAGATGCTTCCCGGCACGCGCGCCATCGCGCGCATGTCAACTTCCATGGATTTTGAAATTGTTCGCGCGGGAAGTGGAGTGAAAAGGCAGAGGCCCAAGGGCGCTCCCAAGCTGCAAATGGTCGCCGTTCCTCTGCTCGGTATGCAAGCAGGCACGATCGGACAGACGGGCGGGCAATTTGCTGATTTTGACAACGCAGTGGCGGAAGAAATGATCGCAGCGCCGGCATTCTGGTGCCCCAATCCGGTGCAGACCAATTGCCTTCGCGTGAAGGGAACTTCCATGAGCCCGCTCATCAACGACGGCGACATTGTGGCCGTGGACGGCTCGCAAACGAATCCGGAAGAGTTGAATAGAAAGATAGTTGTGGCATGGCACCGGGTCACCGGCCTCTCCTTGGCGCGGTTTATCGCGGCGGACGGAGTTCACCTTTTGGAATCGGAAAATCGCGACTACAGCCCCGTCACTGTGGAAAAAGACAGATTGTGGCAGATTGTCGGCAAGGTCTTGTGGTGGATTCGAAAAGGCCCCTGAGAGCTTTATGTAGCACAGACTTCGGACTGTAGGTATTCGGGCTTGCAACCCCCAAACCCCGCAGGCTGAAGACCATGTGTTGTAACTTTAGTCTTGTTTTATGGCGCGCACGCCTTCAGGCGGGCACTTGCTTGAATCCGGGGTGCCGCCTGAAGGCGGGCGTCCCATATTCGTGGGATAAATGTCCTTATTTGGATGTAGTTCCGCATATTTTTTTGCCCTCTATGGATGCGTTGATTTCATGAAATTTTTATAGCTTTGATGTACTATACGACTCGGTAAGAGCATACGGGGTATGGTCCAAGGGTGCCTGATCATTCTACTGGCAGGGAAAGACACATTCGATTTTTCGAGGCGCCACGATTTTGCGTGTCGAGAACCCCGTGAAAAAAGCAAGGCGCGTTACTCCAAACGTAGCAAAGCCTAATAAGAAAATTTCGCAGCAGGCTCCGCGACCAGGGCTGTCCCAGGCAGATTCATATCCCGTCGTTGGAATCGGCGCATCGGCCGGCGGTCTGGAGGCGTTCAAAGAATTGCTGGCCAGTCTGCCGGAAAAAGCGGGGATGGCCTATGTGCTCGTTCCGCATCTCGATCCGGCTCACCACAGTGTTTTAACGGAGATTCTTTCCCACTGCACGAAAATTCCCATCGCGGAGGTTATGGATCGCATGCCGATCGAGCGCGATCGCATTTATGTGATCCCGCCGAACAAGACCATGGGGATTTCCGGCCGCAAATTTGACCTGATCGAGCGCGACGCAGCGCAGAGCCCGCACCTTCCCATTGATTATTTCTTCGCGGCATTGGCGAGCGACTCCGGCGATCAGGCCATCGGAATCATCTTGTCGGGCACCGCCTCGGATGGCACGCAAGGGTGCATTGCCATCAAGCTCGCCGGCGGAATTACTTTTGCGCAGGATGAGAAGTCCGCAAAATTCTATGACATGCCGGGAAATGCGGTCCGGGGAGGAAGCATCGATTTTGTATTGCCCCCCAAACGCATGGCGCTGGAACTGGCTCGGATCAGCCGCCGCAACCATGCCGCCCAAATCCCCTCCGAGACGCTGGACCCCGACGTGACTGGGCCCTCGTCGGAAATAGACGCTCTATTCGCCCTGTTGCAGAAATCCATGGGCGTGGACTTCAGGCATTACAAGCAGAGTACGCTGCAACGGCGCATCAAGCGACGCATGGTCCTGCACCACCTGCTGAAGCTGAAGGATTATCTCCGTCACATTGACCGCAACCCCAACGAACTCGATGCCTTGTATCGCGATCTTCTGATTCACGTCACCGAGTTTTTCCGCGAGGAGGGCGCGTTTGATTCTCTTCGCGATAAAGTCCTGCCGAGCCTCCTGCAGGACCGCAAACCCGAGGACGGCCCGCTGCGCATTTGGATTCCCGGCTGCTCCACCGGGCAAGAGGTCTACTCCCTGGCGATGATTCTTCTCGAATATCTGTGGGCGCACGAAGCGAGGCGCAAAATTCCCGTTATTCCTCAAATGGCCCTGCAAATCTTCGCCACGGACATCAGCGATTTCGCCCTCGATCGCGCGCGCAGCGGCGTCTACGCGGCGAATGAGGCTTCGGGAATTTCCGCGGAGCGGCTCAAGCGTTTCTTTGTCCGGCGCGACGGCGGATATCAGATTCACAAATCCGTCCGCGAAATGTGCGTTTTCGCGAAACAGAATGTGGTCAAAGATCCGCCGTTCTCCAATCTGGACTTGATCAGTTGCAGGAATTTGCTGATCTATTTCGGCCCCATCTTGCAGAAGCGCGCCATTCCCACGTTTTACTACGCCCTGAAACCCCGCGGGTATCTGATGCTGGGGCCCTCGGAAAGCCTGGGATCGTTCGAGGACCTGTTCACGCTGATGGACAAGAAAAACAAGATCTATCAGAAAAAACGGTCTACCGCCCGGGTGGTCACACATTTCATCGGGCCGGAATATGCGGTCCCGCGTCTGGAACCGGCCCATTCTCCGAAAATCCTGGATACGGGATTTGATGTGGATCGCGAAGTGGAACGCGCTCTGGCGCACCGTTTCGTTCCCGGCAGCATCGTCGTAAATGGCGATATGGAAATCGTGCAATTCCGCGGGAAGATCGGGCCCTATCTGGAGCCCGCCAGCGGCCATCCGACCTTCAGCCTCTCGAAGATGGCCCGCGAAGACTTGCAGGTGGATCTCCGCGACGCGTTGACCCGGGCCAGAAAAGAAAACAAGGCCGTGCGAAAAGAGGGCCTGCGCATCTCCTCCAACGGCGGCACGCGCTCGATTGACATGGAAGTAATTCCCTTGCGCGGGCCATCCGCCGGCGAACGCTTGTACATCATCGCCTTTCAGGATGCGGTCCGGCCCGTATTGACCACCGCGGCCGGCTCGCGCCGGATCGAGAAGCACACCGAGAAGGGAAGAGTTTCGGAGGAGTTGGCGCGCACTAAACATGAAGTGGAACGCCTCCGCGAGCAGCTCCATACGTTGATTGATGAACACGAAACCACCCTCGAAGAATTCAAGTCGGCCAACGCGGAAATTCTGTCGGCCAACGAAGAATTGCAGAGCACCAATGAGGAACTCGAAACGACCAAGGAAGAGCTGCAGTCCAGCAACGAGGAACTTTCCACGCTCAACGAGGAATTGCAAAACAGCAACGCCGAATTGACCCAGGCCAACAACGACCAGCTCAATCTCATGACCAATGTCAATCTCCCCGTCGTTATGGTCGGAAACGATCTGCGCATCCGGCGCTTCACCCCCCCGGCCGAAAAATTGTTGAACTTGCTCCCCGGGGATGTGGGCAGGCGGCTGGGCGAAATCCGCACGAACCTCGAACCGGACGACCTCGAGCAGGCCGCCGCGACGACCATCGAAAGCGCCGTGTTCCAGGAAAGAGAAGTGCGCCTGAAAGACGGGCCATGGTATTTGCTCCGCGCCCGGCCCTACAAAACCTGGGAAGACAAGGTCGAGGGCGCCGTCCTCAGCTTTCAGGACATTGACAGCCTCAAGCGATCCCTGGATCAGACTCGCACGTTCGCCGAAGCCCTCATTGAAAATGCGCGCGAGTCGATCCTGGTGCTCGACGAAGACCTGCACGTCACTCTGGCCAATCCCGTGTTTTACCAAACCTTTCAAGTCTCGCCCGAGGAGACCAAGGGACGCTTCATCTACGATCTCGGCAACCGCCAGTGGGACATCCCCAAGCTGCGCGAATTACTTCACGATATCACCGCTCGCAACAAGCGCATCGACGGTTTTGAAGTGCGCCACAAATTCCAGCACTTGGGACTACGCCACATGATCCTGAACGCGCGCCGCATCGAACCGCACGGCGGATCGCAGATGATCCTGCTCTCGATCGAAGACCTCACCGCGAAAAATAGAGCCACAAGCTCGTTCTGAACCAGCCATCGCCGGCGCCCGTAGACTTGCGCATCTCAGCGCCCGCCGATCGCCGGAGCGTCATTTTGTTTCGGAATTGCGCAACAAGGTAATTCTTCGGGCAAGATAAACTTGTGGATCAGCCGAGAGGCGTCATCTCTCTGACAGAATCTCAAATCTGAATTTTCAAATTGAAAATCGCACATCTTGAATTGACCAGTCTGCCCCCGGAACGAACGCCCCCACATGGTTTTCCCCGGCGGAGGTCAAAGAACATACACCGACAGATGCATGATGGTCGGGGCGTCCGGATTTGAACCGGAGGCCTCCTGCGCCCAAGGCAGTTGCAAAAAATCTATCTTGTTGGCCCGTCTAGCTTTGTTCTACGTCAAGGTACACGGTCTCGGCCATAATATGGCAATACTTGGACCCATATTGGACCCAAGCTTTGACCCAATCAGCATTTTACCGCGGCCTTGTCCCGCGTCGGTAGACCGCATTATGCCACGCGTTGTTATTCAGGGGCGCCCCGACGCCCCCGTCGCAATTCCGCATCGATCTACGGGATTGGATTTGTTCGGCCTCGAACCGCCGACGATGGGGCGTTGAAAGCCAGGCCGGTCGCCGGGGGACTGAGAGCCAGCTGTTCCAAATTGAACAGACTGTCGATTGTGAATACGCTACAAGTAACCGCGTATTGGGTGAAGTCGCTCCCAAAAGATGGGAGGCTGTCCAACATGATCGCAGAGGGAACGAAGGAATATTCGCCCATGTATTCTGCCTGGTTCGGTAAACCGGTGGTTATGCTTGTCGTCATCCGCCAATGCCATGTCCCAATGCCTTGCCGTATTGTTGGCGAATCTGCCGCCGACGTGCGCGTTCGCATCCAGCCTGGATGGGAACTGGTTGTCCGAAAAGATTTGATTCTCGCCGTTGAAGAAGCCGTCATCGCCGCGGAAGCTCGCGTGAATTGACGAGGCCCTCAAGGGCTCGATCGTTTGGTCACCAGCGCGCCTGTCTGTCGAACCACATGAGTTACGTGTGGCAGAAATCGTCTGCAAGAAGGTGACAATAATTCTGGCGGGCGCCACGTGTAGTTGTTTCTGAATTGAGAGGAGACTTCCGATGCTTCTACTAATTATTCTTCTGGTTCTGTTGTTCGGCGGGGGCGGCGGCTATTACGGTTACTCCAGATGGGGAAGAGGGGGCGGCCTGGGGGTCGTCGGAACCGTCCTGTTGATCTTGTTGGTCGTGTACCTGGTCGGCGGGTTACGTTGACGTTATCCCAGCGGTCTCCAGGTGGAGCCCGCACCCGACCTCTATTTGAAGTGAAACTGACTGCAGTTGAAAATGTGCCGACCCCCGGCGGCTCGTAGCCGCGACGACTGGATCGATTCGTGCAAAAGGAGAAAACCATGAAGCGAAGTACCGAGGACCAAACAAAAGGCACGGCTCATGAAGTGAAGGGCAAGATTAAGGAAAAGGTGGGCCAACTTACGAACAATCCCGATTTAGAAGGCGCGGGTATTGGTGAAAAGATAGCGGGGAAAATCCAAAAGAAAATAGGCCAGTTGGAAAAGGTTATCGAGAGGCCCTGTGATGGGCACATCTTTGAGTAACCGGGCCAGAACGACACGTAGATTCCCGTCAAGGAATCGACTGAAAACTGGAGGCAGGTCATGAACTTATCGGAGATCAGCACTACACAGATCGTCGTGGTCATCGCAGTTCTCGTGATGGTGGCTGCGGGCATTGCTATTTGGCTCTTCAGCCGAAAACGCCGGACGGAGAAGCTGCGCACTCAATTTGGTGGCGCCGAATATGCTCGCACACTGAAAGAAGGCGGGAGCCGGCGGCAGGCAGAAGCGGCGCTCGATAAGCGCGCGGACCGGGTGGAGGCCCTGCATATCCGACCGCTTGCTTCCGGCGACCGGGCGCGTTTTGTCGACTCCTGGGGAAGAATCCAGGCGCGGTTCGTTGACGGCCCCGGAAGCGCGGTAGCCGACGCCGACCGACTGCTGGGCGATGTGATGTCCACGCGTGGCTATCCAGTGAGTGATTTTGAACAGCGTGCGGCAGATATTTCTGTGGATCATCCACTGGTTCTCGACAATTACCGTGTAGCTCACAAAAGCGCTCTTCTTCAAGCGAGGGGCCAGGCCAGCACCGAAGACTTGCGCCAAGCCATGATTCACTTCCGAACGCTCTTTGAGGAGTTAGTCGGCGAACCAGAGATAGCGCGTAGACAGAGCGCGTGACTCCTGGACTTTCCATTTCCTACTAAGCCCTTATCGGAATGTGGCCCAGAATGCGCCAGGAGCCAGAAAGTCACGTTCCGATAAGACCGATTGTCGTCCGGAGTTCTGCGACCGGGTCCAAGACATTGCTTAATCGCAACCCGTTGCGTAAGACCCATCAATCCATGTGTTCAGATTTGAACAGCCCGTCCGCTTATTCCGCGTTATAAAGACCTGTTCATACGCCGAAGTCGATTCACGGCTCGCATTCAAATCCAAAGGAGGCTGTTATGTCTTCTGACGATCCCATTGTCCCAAACACAACCGGTTATTTCCGAACCTTGGGAAGCCTTTGGATCGTATACGGAGTTATTCGCGTGATCATGTTGCTCTGCCTGCTGATCTACGGCAGGACTGCCACCTTGATGTTTGGCGCGCTGCTCAGCCGTGTACCTGCCCCCTTTGCACTGATGGACATTTTTCATTTCCTCTACACAATTATGTTGGTTTTGTCGGCTGTTTGTAGCCTCGTTGGGTTCGTTGCGGGACTGGCACTGCTCGGAGGACAGCGGTCGGGCCGGAAGCTCGCCCTCATTGCGGCGGTTTTGTCGGTCTCCGATATTCCGCTGGGCATAACTCTGGGAATCTACACTCTCGTAGAGTTGCTTCCTGTCAAGACCACAACGTTTTACGGCCGCTCCGGGCATGCGGCTTAGGTCGGCCGCTCAAGGAGAGAAGGAAAACAACGTTTCTGATGGCAATTCTTGCGGTATTTGTTCTAGTAGCGCTGGTGGGCAGTCTCCCGATTTGGCCGCACAGCAAGCGATGGGGATTTGGCCCCATTAGTGGCGTGAGCGTGATCATTCTAGTGCGTATTGCACAACCCAGCTAAGTTATTGATTCTATTGGGTCGAAATTGGGTTGTGCAACAGCTTCTAGTAATTTTGATTCTATTCTGGACCGGCCATTTGGCGACCAAAGCAGCGATGCCTCACTTCAAGACGATGGCCATGGTGGACGTCCCTCGATCGCGAAATGGCAAGCACAAGAAGATCGTTACCGCAATTCCGCGCGACCTCGACCAGCTTGGAGAAGGCGTCGCCTTCAAGGTCCCTTTGGCCGATCTCGGAGATTCCAAGGAGAATGTTCGTTCCGCGCTAAACCTCGCTACGAGAAAATCCAACCGCGACGTCGCGACGGCCACGGACGAAAACTTCCTCTATGTTTGGAATGCGGCGAAGCCTGACCGATCAAACGGAAATCGTCCCAACGGCCAAGGCAAACCACCCCGAAACAACGGCCAGGCCTGATCGACACTACCCAGTTTCATTCCGGGAGGCCCTTTTCGGGCCCAGCTCTCTTCAATATTTGTGTGAGCCAAGGGTCTGGCACCCATCCTTCGTTTTGACCCTCAGTGCGTGAAAAGCCGCTATATTCGTGATACGTGCAATAGAGGACAGACACCCGCCTTCGATGCCCCCATGATGTTCCTACCGATTGCAAGTTTATGGATGGCAGTCAGTGTCACTAGAGGTCCGATGAAATTGACCGAACTTCTTGTCGATCCAAAACTGATATCGCATTGCACGTTTGGAGGAACTACATGCGTCTTACAAACAGCTTCATCAGTTCGCTAATCCTGGCAGCTGCCATTGCGGCGCCGGTGACCACTATGGCCGCACCCGGACCGAATGACGACGGCGTTCAGGTCCGAGTCTATGATTCCCACCACAAGGACTATCACAACTGGGATGATCGCGAGAACGCCTCCTGGGGGGTATACCTGACCAACAACCACAAAAAGTCCCACGAATTCTCGAAGTCTAGCAAGAGAGAGCAGTCCAATTACTGGAATTGGCGACATGCCCATCCAGACCACGATTAGCAAAGGCATTTCGCAAGCTCGGGATGTAGCATGACGGAAGATGTGGCCCCGTCGGGAGCGCCGCAGACGGGGCCGATATTGGTCCACTCCTCGCGTTTGGAAAAAGTGTCTGAGTACTAGTCGAACAAGACAAGGGGATTCATTGCGTGAAATTAAGATTAGAGACTACACGTGTGGACTGATTATGACAATTGTAGGGCTTGGTCTGTACTCCTATTACGTCCGTGAGCTTCTGGCTGCCTTGACCTTGTTTAGCATGGCCTTCTTCGTTCTGGCCTTGGTAGGGCTTGGTGCGCTGCTTGTCTGGTGTGCCAGCGTGCAGGTGGCAATCTGGGCCAGGCCTGCGTCGCGGAGCATGATCGCCTTTTCCCGACGCCTGATCGCAGCTTACGCGAGACCGTGAGCCGCGATGACATGTCCCAGCAAGATAGGCAACTGTGCACAAGTGAACAGACGCGAAAGTTCGCATGGTCCAAGATCATTGTCGGGGGAAAGCAGAAAGAGGAAATAGCAGCAGGAATAAAGCCCTCCTTCAACCAGAGTATTCAGATAAAAGGCCTCGCGATGAGACTGAAGCGAACCGCGTGGAACCCCCTTGAGGAGGAGGGCCTAAATGCTCTGGACAATTTTCGTGGCCTTGCTTGTGTTGTGGTTACTTGGGCTCTTTACGACCTATATAATAAGCTGATTCATCAATATCTTGCTGGGCCTGGCGGTTGTTACCCTCCTGATCCAGGTCATTCAGGGCCGAAGGACGCTTGGATGATTACGGAGACGAAAAGATGAAATCAATCACTATGCTGGGAATTCTGCTGGCGGTGCTGGGGATTCTCGCCCTCGTCTACCAGGGTTTCAGCTATACGCACAAGGAAAAAGTTCTCGACGTGGGCCCGATTCACGCCACGAGGGACGATACGGAGCACGTCTCGCTTCCGCCGATTGTCGGGGGATTGGCTTTGTTGAGCGGCGCTGCTTTGCTGGTCATCGGTGCGAAGCAAAAAAACTAACACAGTCGTCCGAGGTTATTTGACTGCCTGCTTCCCGGCCGAAAGTTTGATCCACAACGCTTTAAGAAAAGTTTGGTACCAATCGAAGTTCATCAACTAGCTAGAGGATAGTGGAGGTTCGCGATGTTTCGTAAATTGACTCTTAGTGTCTGCATTATGTTCATTGCAAGTACCGCACTCGCTGCAAACAAGGAACAAGAACGTTTGGAGAATTCCGGAACTGTATTGCAGGAAGTGATGGATGTACCCGACAACATCCCGCAAGAGCTGCTCGAAAAAGCGGAATGCATTGTTGTTTTTCCATCCGTTCTGAAAGCAGCATTCGTGATCGGCGGAAGCTACGGCCGAGGAGCAATGGTTTGCCGGACGGGGCAACATTTCAAGGGCCCCTGGGGCGCTCCCGCGATGTATGCACTCGAAGGCGCCAGCGTTGGATTTCAACTCGGCGGCGAAGCGACTGATCTCGTGCTCCTGGTCATGAACGAAAGGGGCGCGTCCTCCATTCTGGACAGCAAAGTTAAACTCGGCGCCGATATTTCCGCCGCGGCCGGTCCCAAGGGCCGCGACGCCTCCGCGGATACCGATGCCTACCTGCGTGCGGAAATCCTGAGCTACTCCCGCTCCCGCGGTTTGTTTGCCGGCATCTCCCTCGAAGGTTCCACGCTTCGCCCCGATAACGACGCCAGCGCCGATATCTATGGCCGCAAGATCACTGCCAAGGAAATCGTGCTGGGCGGAAAAGCCTCAATTCCTGAATCCGGACAGCACCTTGTCCGCGTGTTGCAGAAGAACGCGCCGCACAACGAATCAGCGAAGGCGTCAAACAAGTAGTCACGATTGTCGCTGGGCGTTTTTCCGAATGTAACGTGGGAGCAGGACCTCGGAATCTTTTCGACGAGGTCCTGCTTCGACGAACGCGCGATTTGCCAGGAGATCCATATGCTGGAAACAATCCACGCGGGCACGGTCTTGTTCAGGGATGGCACTGTTTTCCCGGGGGCATTCAAATGCGAGAGTGAATCCTTTTCGCCTGGGTGGAGATCGGTCCAAGGCCTTGATGGGTACGCATTGGATCGGAAAATTCATGACACCGGGTGGCACTTCCTTTACTTCGCAGGAGAAAGCAGGGTCACAGTGTGCGGCCGTGAAGGAAAGAAAACGATGCGCAAAGCGATTGAGCGAATCCAGGCTGGTCTGAAGTTCGAGAACATCAATTCCTTCGAAATCACGCGTGTGGCGCTCAAGACTTTCCTGGGAGTACCGTATACCAGAGTGACTTTCCATCTGCGTAACATACAGGAAAGCATGCTCCCACTCGAGGAAGGATCCGCTCAGCCATGGAAAAACGCGCGATTTTTCGCCGCCTAAAATGCCAGAGAAGGAGAAACTCAGATGAAAATGATACCCCGTGTAGCAATCCCGTTCGTCATGATTTTGCTTTGTAATTCGATAATTTATGCGCAGGATCTTTCAAAATATCGGAACTTTTCGTTCGGGATGAATGTGACGAGCGTTTCAAAGTTAGCGGAGGAAAAGCCGGCCGGCGTAATTGTCATTCACGAAAGGCCCGCTTTGATCCAGGAGCTCACTTGGTATCCGCCGCTGCCTTTTGAATCCTCCCGCCCAACGGAACCCGTCCAGAAAGTTCTTTTCTCCTTTTACAATGGCGAGCTCTACAGAATGCTGGTGACGTACGACAATGATGCTGTAAAGGGACTCACCAACGAAGACATGATACGAATGCTCTCCGCCAAGTACGGAACTGCTACGCGGCCGGCTGCCGAAGTGAATTTCCCGACGAATGAATCCTACGGGGCAACGGAAAAGGTGATCGCTCGCTGGGAAGACCCGCAATATTCACTGAACCTCTTCCGGTCTTCCATGTCGGATACATTCGCGGTTGTCATGTTCGCTAAACGATTGGATGCGCAAGCCGCGGCCGCCATCGCCGAATCCGCAAAGCTAGAACAGCAAGAGGCGCCGCAGATAGAAGCCGCGCGCGTAAAACAGGCTGCCGTTGACCTGGAGGCAGAGCGGCAAAAAAACATTAAGGCGCTTCGTCCCTGAACTTGGCGGAAGGTAAGAACGAGATTGTTCCCGGAATCTTTACGACGATTTCATGGAGGTTCGGAAATGTCAGTTCAAATCGCACCACTGCACGATCGGGTTCTAGTCAGGCGTCTTGAAGAAAAAGAGACCGCGAAGGGAGGCATCATCATCCCCGACACGGCCAAAGAAAAACCTCAGGAAGGTGAAGTGATCGCCGTCGGTGCCGGCAAGATCGAGAAGGGGAAGAGTGTCCCGCTCGACGTGAAGCCAGGCGACCGAATCTTGTTCGGCAAATATACCGGCAACGACATCACACTGGAGGGTCAGGAGTATCTGATCCTCCGCGAGGAAGATATTCTGGCTAAGCTCAGCGGAATTGCAAAAGCGGCATCCGGCAAAAAGTAGTCGTCGTCCGGCCCAAAAGCCCGGAAGAATAACGCTTTTACATTCACCCAGGAGGGTGAAACCCAATGGCAAAGCAAATTGTAACTGGTGAGAATTCACGTCAAGCGATCCTGCGCGGGGTCAATATTCTCGCCGACGCCGTAAAAATCACGCTTGGCCCCAAGGGGCGCAACGCCGTGATCGAAAAGAAGTTCGGCGCACCAATTATCACTAAAGATGGCGTGACCGTGGCGAAGGAAATCGAGCTGCAGGATCCGCTCGAAAACATGGGCGCCCAGATGGTGCGTGAGGTGGCGTCACAAACCTCCGATGTGGCCGGCGATGGCACCACCACCGCGACCGTGCTGGCCCAGGCGATTTTCCGCGAAGGCGTTCGCACGGTCGCAGCCGGTGCAAGCCCGATGTCGCTAAAGCGCGGCATTGAGCAAGCCGTGGAAGCCTGCGTTGCAGAGATCAAGAAACTGTCCCGCGACGTCAAGGGCGACATGATAGCGCAAGTCGGCGCCATCAGCGCAAACACCGACAAGCTCGTTGGCAACCTCATCGCCGACGCCATGAAGAAAGTAGGCAAGGACGGCGTCATTACCGTCGAGGAATCGCGGACCATGGAGACCACGCTCGAAATCGTAGAAGGCATGCAATTTGACCGGGGATATCTTTCCCCCTACTTCGTTACCGATCCGGAACGAATGGAGTGCGTACTAGAAGACGTGCACATCCTGATTCACGAGAAAAAAATCAATTCGATGAAGGATTTGCTTCCGTTGCTTGAACAGACTGCCAAGATTGGCAGCCCTTTGTTGATCCTCTCCGAGGACGTTGAGGGCGAAGCCCTGGCAACCTTGGTAGTGAACAAGCTGCGGGGCACCCTGAAATGCGCCGCAGTGAAAGCGCCCGGTTTCGGCGATCGCCGCAAGGCTTTGCTCGAAGACATCGCGATTCTCACCGGCGGCAAGGCCATCACCGAGGATTTAGGCATCAAGCTCGAGAACGTAAAAATTGAAGAATTGGGCCACGCAAAAAAGGTAGTCATCGACAAGGACAACACCACGATTATCGAAGGCGCGGGGAAAAACAGCGAAATCGAAAGCCGCATCAAGCAACTCCGCGCTCAGATTGAGGAAGCCACCTCGGACTATGACGGAGAGAAGCTGCAGGAACGGCTGGCGAAGCTGGTGGGCGGCGTCGCGGTGATCAAAGTAGGCGCGGCGACCGAAACCGAGCTGAAGGAAAAGAAGGCTCGTGTCGAAGACGCCATGCATGCCACTCGTGCCGCAGTTGAGGAAGGCATCGTTCCCGGCGGCGGCGTGGCATTGCTTCGCTGCATTCCAGTGCTCGATAAGTTGAAGCTCCTTGATGATGAAGCCACGGGCGTGAACATTGTAAAGCGCGCCCTCGAAGAACCCATACGTCAAATTGCCCTCAACGCCGGCCATGAAGGCGCGGTGATTGTAAGACGCGTGTGCGACTCGAAGGATGATAACTTCGGTTTCAACGCGGAGACGGGCGAATTCGGGGACATGCTCAAGGCTGGAGTGATCGATCCGGCCAAGGTTACACGCTTGGCGCTGCAAAACGCCGCATCCATCGCCGCATTGATGCTCACGACTGAGGCCTTGATTGCCGATTTCAAGGGGGAAGAAAAGGCGGCTGCGGCAGGCGCGGGCCACGGCGGCATGGGAGGGATGTACTAACGCTAAAGTGTCTTGGCAAAATCCATGTCCGTTACACTAGCTTTCTGATATGCAGCAGACATGACGCCAGAATGGCCAGTGTCTCGCCAAAATCCCTAAAAGAGTGGGCCATATAACCGGGCGAAGAGGATGAGTTCCTAGTCGTCACCCTTGCCGCGCCTCACATCTTCTTGCCGATCTTTGGACATTGAAGAACGGAGCTTGACAATTTCATGTGTGTCCATATCTCAATGGCCATCTGCTATGCTTGTTGAGAAGCGTTCCAAAGCCAGCTGCGGCCCTCTATCTTTCGTTGAAAAAGCGTACCAGGGCCGGCCACCCCTTTTGCACCTCAGTCGCTCATTTCCAAAATGAGTACGAATCAATCTTCGAGCATTCTTCTTCCTAATCAGGAAGAGCCGATACGCTCCGAACTTTTCAGTTTGGAGCGGCTCGAGCAACACGCCGAGAGCCTCGCGGCGGCGCAGACGGTCACAGAGGAAATGAGCCGTGGCCGCCCGCTTATCCCCAGGGTATTAGACAACGGCCGCGTACTGCTGAATTCCTATCGCTTTATCGCCCGTGCAATTCAAGATGAACACGCAATCACACCTGCAGCGGAGTGGCTGGTCGACAACTTTCACATCGTCGATGAGCAGCTTCGGGAGATCAAGGATGATCTGCCTGCAGGCTATTACCGTAAGCTACCCAAGCTCGCCTCGGGCCACCTGCAGGGCTATCCACGCGTGTTCGGGGTAGCTTGGGCATTTGTGGCGCACACGGATAGCCGATTCGACCCTGAAGCCTTGCGCCGCTTTGTGGCGGCGTATCAGCGGGTGCAACCACTCACGATTGGAGAGCTCTGGGCAGTGGCCATCACCCTGCGCGTGGTGCTGGTGGAAAATCTGCGCAGGATGGCTGAGCGGATGGTCAGCAGCAGGGCGGCCCGCCACGAAGCCGACGCATTAGCCGACAGCTTGCTCGGGCCGGGAGGACAATCCGCAATTCTGCCGGCCCTCGAGAGGCTTGAGAAGGCTCCCTTGGAGACGGCGTTCGCGGTGCAGCTTGTACAGCGCTTGCGGGATCTGGATCCTAAGGTCGGCCCCGTTCTGCTTTGGCTCGATCAGCGTTTGGCCCTCGCGGGAACAAACGCCGATGAAATTGTTCGCGCCGAACACCAGGAACAAGGGGCCATGAGCGTTTCGGTCCGCAACATCATTACCAGCATGCGCTTGATTTCGGCCTTTGACTGGCAGGAATTCTTCGAAAGCGTCAGCCTTGTCGATGAAATTCTACGAAACGACACCCGTTTCGCCGATATGGATTTTTCTACGCGAGATGACTACCGCCACGCCATCGAAGATCTTTCAAGCGGGTCGAGCCATTCAGAAATTGAAGTTGCAAAACGGGTCGTTCGGCGCGTCAAGCAGAGAGTCCATGATTCGAGTGAAGTTCCGGGAAACTCCACCAAGATCTGCGCGGAACGTCAAGCGGAGCCTGGGTATCATCTGATCTCAAGGGGGCGTCCGTCCTTCGAGCGTGAGCTTGGTTTTCACGTTACCTGGAAACGTTGGCTTCTCCGTTTCTATGTCCGAACCGCGGTCCCAGGCTATCTGGCCACCATCGCCTTTGTCACCGCATTGATTCTTACTTTGCCGCTCTGGTATGCCCGCGAAGACGGCATTGCCTCGGGGGGTCTCCTACTCCTTGGTTTGCTCGCCGCAGTGCCAGCCTCGGATCTGGCAATCGCGCTGATCAACCGCGCGGTGATGGGCATACTCGGGCCGCGAAGATTGCCGCGGATGGAACTGCGTGACGGCATCCCCGAGGACTTGCGAACCATTGTCGTTATGCCCACGCTGCTTACCACCCCGGAAGAAATTGCGGATCTCGTCGAACGCCTGGAAGTTCATTACCTGTCAAATCCTGATGGAGACCTACGCTTCGCTCTGCTCTCGGATTGGTTGGACGCACCGAGCGAAACTTTGCCGGGTGATGAGGATCTGCTGGTGAGCGCAAGGGATGGCGTCGCCCGGCTGAACAAAAAATATGGCCCCTTCCCCGGCGGCGGTGAACGTTTTTTTCTGTTCCATCGCAAGCGCGTTTGGAACGAGTGCGACGGAAAATGGATGGGCTGGGAGCGCAAGCGAGGTAAGTTGCAGGAACTGAACCAGCTTTTGCGTGGCTCGACGAACACCACATTTGTGTCTATCGCTGGGACCCTCCGACCAAACCTTGCTGGCGTTCGCTACGTAATCACGCTCGACGCGGACACGCGACTGCCGCGGGGCGCCGCCGCTCGCTTGGTCGGCACCATGGCGCATCCTCTCAATCGGCCAAGGTTGAGCGATCGCGAAGGGCGCGTTGTAGAGGGCTATGCCATCGTGCAGCCGCGCATTACTCCCTCGCTGCCTGTTGATCACCCGAGTTCACTCTCACAAAGAATTTTTTCTGGCCCAGGCGGGATCGATCCGTATTCATCGACCGTTTCGGATGTTTACCAGGATCTATTCCAGGAAGGCTCCTACACTGGAAAAGGTATTTACGATATCGATGCCTTTGAAGCCGCACTAGCGGGCAAGGCGCCGGAAAATGCGCTCTTAAGCCATGATCTCTTTGAAGGCATTTTCGCCCGGGTAGCCCTGGCCACAGACATTGAATTGTTTGATGAATTTCCCTCGCGTTATGAAGCCATTGCGGCACGCCAGGACCGTTGGGCTCGCGGTGACTGGCAACTCTTACCCTGGCTTTTCGGAAGGGGCCGATCGGGACGGGGAAAGCAAAATCCCATCAGGATCCCAATCATCGGCCGCTGGAAGATTATCGACAACCTGCGCCGTACTTTGTCAGCGCCCACCGCACTTCTTACCCTGGTCGCGGGATGGCTTCTGCCACTTGCTTCTCCCTGGGTATGGACGCGATTCATTCTTGGCACCGTTGCAATCCCTGCGCTCCTGCCATTCTTTATCGGACTCATCCCGCGTCGAAGGGGTATTTCCCTGCGAAGCCATATTCGTGGAGTGTTAAGTGACCTGGGACTCGGGGCGGCACAGATTGGCTTGTCCTTTACATTTTTGGCGTACCAGGCCTGGTTGATGTCTGACGCAATTCTGCGGACCCTCGGCCGCCTGTTTATCACGCATAGGAACTTGCTCGAGTGGGTGACCGCCGCCCAGTCTAAGTTTTCGGCGGGATCAAAATATTCCGGGACATATAAGCGCATGGTCGGCGGTGTTGTTGTGGCCGTTTTGCTGATTGCGGCTCTGGTGTACACACACATGCACGCTTGGGTTGCGGCAGTTCCGCTCATTGTTCTCTGGGTTGCGGCGCCTGCCGTCGCAGTCTGGATTAGCGCTCTACCGCACTCTCCCAGGGCAATTCGATTGTCACTGGCCGACGAGGAGGCATTTCGCTTAATTGCGCGCCGGACATGGAATTTCTTTGTGACCTTCGTTTCCGAGAAGGACCACGCGCTCCCTCCCGACAACTTTCAAGAAGCGCCGAAATCCGTTGTCGCCCACCGGACTTCGCCCACGAATATCGGGCTCTATCTTCTTTCCACGGTTAGCGCACGGGACTTCGGATGGATAGGCACCCTGGAATCGGCCGATCGCGTGGAGGCAACGCTGGCGACCATGAGCCAGATGGAATTATTCCGCGGGCACTTATACAACTGGTATGACACGCTTGACCTTCACCCGCTCGAACCCAAGTACGTTTCGACCGTTGACAGCGGAAATCTCGCCGGACATTTGTTAGCCCTCGGCAACAGTTGCAGGGAGCTGATGGAGAAATCATCCCTCGGACCTCAGGTTCTCTCCGGATTGAAAGATTCAGGCCGGTTGCTGCGCGAGAGGCTTGTCAAAATCGCTGATAGGCCACGCGCGCATATCGTCACCCGGAAACAACTTGTCAATGCGGTGGATGCCATGATGGTCTCGCTGGACCCGTTACCCGTGGATTCCATAGGTTGGGCGATCCGTTTCAAGGAGTGGCGCGGCCACGCGCAGACTGTAGCAGACATTGCTCAGGCTTTGGAGCAGGAGCATGGGGGCGATCTCGAATCTGAATTATGCACCTTAGCCGATGCTTTCAAAGCTTGTGTCGAAAGCCACGTCCGGGACGCGGAGCTCCTGATTCCATGGGCGCGCTTGGACTCGAAAAGCATTCTCGGACTGGCAAGAGCTCTGCGAGAAGTGGCCCCCGAAGGCATGGCGATCGAACAGTCGCTCCGCGATGTCCCCAAGCTGGCAGACGCGCCTGACAGATTCGATTCTATTCTCATGGACCTTTCTGCGTTGCGCGTTCGCCTGGTGAATCGTCTCTCAGTAGAACGGGACACGGTCGCACAAATCGATGAGTTGGCCGAGGCGTTGAGGCGTTCGGCTGTGGAGGCCGCTGCCCTCGTTCGCCGTCTCTCCGGCATTGTTCAGACAGCGGACCGAATGGTCCAAGCCATGGAGTTCCGGTTTCTGTTCGACGAAGCGCGCAAACTCTTCTCGATTGGTTATCGGGTGGCGGACGGAACCTTGGATGCAAACTGCTATGACTTGCTCGCATCTGAAGCGCGCCTCGCAAGTTTTGTCGCCATTGCGAAAGGCGAAGCCCCGCCGTCGCACTGGTTTCATCTGGGACGCGCCCTCACGCCCGTGGATCGCGGATCCGCCCTGATTTCTTGGTCGGGCTCCATGTTTGAATACCTTATGCCTGTGCTTGTGATGCGTTCGCCGGAAGCAAGTTTGCTGAGCCAGACCTACCGATTGATTGTGCGGCGTCAAATTGAATACGGCGCGGAGCGCGGTGTGCCCTGGGGAATCTCCGAGTCAGCCTACAATGCGCGTGACCTCAACCTCAATTATCAATACTCCAGCTTTGGAGTACCCGGCCTGGGGCTCAAGCGGGGCCTCAGCGAGGATGTGGTCATTGCACCCTACGCCACCGCTCTTGCGTGCATGATTGATCCCGCTGCGGCGCTGCAAAACTTTCGTCGCCTGGAAGAGGCAAACGGAAGCGGCGCGTATGGCTTTTATGAAGCGCTGGATTATACAAGTACGCGTTTGCCGGAAGGTGACACGGTGGCGGTTGTGCGTGCGTTCCTGGCGCATCATCAGGGAATGTCACTCATTGCCATTGCAAACCTCCTGAACGACGGCGCAATGTGCAGCCGCTTTCATGCTGAGCCCATGGTGCTAGCCACCGAACTGCTCTTGCAAGAGCGCACGCCGCGAGACGTGCTCGTTGCCCGGCCGCGCGCGGAAGAAGTATCCGTCACGGCCCATGTTCGTGAACTTATCCCGCCGTCGGTGCGGCGATTTACCACTCCTCATAGCTCCATCCCGCGGACGCATCTGCTTTCCAATGGGAGATACGCTGTGATGCTGACGGCGGCTGGCTCAGGCTACAGCCGATGGCGGAATATTGCCGTCACAAGATGGCGCGAGGATGTCACACGCGATTGCTGGGGGAGTTATATCTTTCTGCGAGATGCGCAGACGGGCGAATTCTGGTCCGGCGGGTATCAACCAAGCGGTACCGAGCCGGATTCTTACGAAGTTTCGTTTCATGAGGACCGGGCCGAATATGCCAGGCGCGACCGCTCGCTGACCACGACGCTTGACGTCGTTGTATCCCCCGAGGATGACGCCGAGGTTCGGCGCGTCTCTATCACCAACTTAGGCACGCGTACTCGCGAAATCCAGGTTACTTCATACGCCGAGCTTTGCCTGACTTCACAGGGCGCCGATGAGGCTCATCCCGCGTTTTCCAACCTATTCGTTCAGACCGAATTTGTCCCTGAAGTCGGCGCGCTGCTGGCAACGCGACGCCGGCAATCCGACAAAGAAACTGCCGTTTGGATAGCGCAGGTGGTCGCTGTGGAGGGTGAAACTGTCGGTGACCAGCAATTCGAGACAGACCGCTCGCGATTTATCGGGCGTGGGCATAATGTGCGCAACCCTGTCTCGATCCTCGATGGACGGCCGCTTTCGAGCACCGTCGGTTCCGTACTCGACCCGGTCATTAGTATGAGGCGAACGGTAAAGATTCCGTCCGGAACCACAGCACGCGTTGTTTTTGCCACCATGGTCGCAGCCACTCGAGAGCAAGTGATTGAACTAGCAGATAAATATCGCGGACCCACTACCGTTGATCGCGCGCTGGCATTGGCTTGGACACAAGCACAGGTCCAACTGCATCACATGGGCATTGACGTCAATGAGGCCCACTTATTCCAAAGACTCGCCAACCCCGTGCTTTACTCTGACGCTTCCTCACGTCCAACTTCCGATGTTTTGGGCCGCAATACATTAGAGCGGTCCGCGCTCTGGGCTCATGGAATCTCCGGTGATTTACCCATCGTCTTGGTGCGCATCGATGAAATAGAGGATCTCGAAATCGTCCGTCAATTATTGCGTGCGCATGAATACTGGCTTATGAAACAGCTATCCGCCGACCTGGTCGTCATCAATGAAAGGTCTTCCTCGTATGCGCAGGAATTACAGGTCGCTTTAGAGGGTCTCGTGCGTGGCAGTCGATTGCGGCTTTCTCCGGACACAAGCAACGTTCGCGGCAGCATTTTCCTTCTACGCGCGGATCTCATCTCTCCGCAAGAGCGGGCGTTGCTTCAAACCGTCGCGCGGTCTGTATTGCTTAGCCGTCGCGGCACGTTGTCTGAGCAGATCAACCGGTCCCAGCGAACCGAAGCTGTCATTCGTCCCATCCCGAGCCAGCGTCGCCAGGCCAAACGTTTGGACGTGGCGCTCCCAGAGCGCCCCCTCGAATTCTTCAACGGTCTCGGCGGATTCGCCGACACCGGCCGCGAATATGTGACCGTAATGGGGGAGAGTTTGCGGACTCCCGCGCCGTGGATCAACGTGATTGCGAATCCCTCTTTCGGTTTCCTCGTGTCTGAATCCGGCTCGGGGCACACATGGTCGGTAAACAGCCATGAAAATCAGCTCACGCCGTGGTCCAACGATCCCGTCACCGATCCTCCAGGCGAAGCCATCTACATCCGTGACGAAAACACCGGTGAGGTATGGAGTCCCACAGCGCAGCCAATTCGCAATGAAACCGCCCCATACATTGCTTGTCACGGCCAAGGTTATAGTCGATTCCATCACGGCTCACACGGAATTCTGGCCGAGCTGCTGCAATTCGTGCCCTCAGCAGACCCGATCAAGATTTCCCGCCTCACGCTGAGGAACGATTCCGACCGCGTGCGGCGTCTTTCCATTACCGGTTACGCCGAATGGGTGCTCGGAAGTTCACGCAGCGCTTCGTCGCCTTATCTCATCACGGAGCTCGATTCGAAAACGGGAGCGTTATTCGCGAGGAGTGCGTGGGGAGGCGAATTCGGAGGACGCATCGCTTTTCTGGATCTTCGAGGCAGCCAGACATCACTTACCGGGGACCGGACAGAATTTCTTGGCCGCAACGGGACACTTGAGCGCCCGGCAGCGCTCGAACGAGGAGGTCCGCTCTCTGGTAAGGTAGGGGCAGGTCTCGATCCTTGCGCGGCATTGCAAACTTTGCTTGAGCTGCGCGCCGGTGCCAGCGCAGAAATCGTGTTTTTCTTGGGCCAAGCGGAAAATCGAGAGCAGGCGCGCGAACTGATTGTCCGCTATCGCAACGCAAACCTGAGCGCGATTCTTTCCGAAGTTAAGGGCCAGTGGGACGACCTGCTCAACACCGTGCAGATCGCAACCCCCGAGCCCGCCATGGACATTCTCATGAATCGCTGGCTGCTGTACCAGACGCTTGCGTCTCGTGTCTGGGGGCGTGCAGCGTTCTATCAGCTAAGCGGTGCGTACGGTTTCCGCGACCAGCTCCAGGATGGGATGGCATTATGCGTCGCCAACCGCAAAGTCGCGCGCGAACATCTTTTGCGCGCCGCCTCGCGGCAATTTGTCGAAGGCGATGTTCAACATTGGTGGCATCCGCCATCGGGGCGCGGCGTGCGAACCCGCATCTCGGACGATCTCCTTTGGCTGCCATACGCCGTCACCCACTTCATCGAAACAACCGGCGAAATGGCTGTGCTTGACGAATTCGTGCCTTTTCTGGACGGGGACACGCTGGCCGACGGCCAGAATGAATCCTATTTCGAGCCTCGTGTTTCGGAGAAGCGAGGGACCTTGTTTGAGCATTGCGCCCGTGCGTTGGACCGAAGTCTTTCGGTTGGCAGTCACGGCCTGCCACTGATGGGCACGGGCGATTGGAATGACGGCATGAATCGCGTCGGCGAGCATGGCAAAGGAGAAAGCGTTTGGCTAGCCTGGTTCTTGCACACGATTCTTTGGGAGTTTGCGAAAATTGCGGATTCGCGGGGCGAACACGAACGTGCCGAAGCCTGGCGCCTTCACGTGAGCGCGTTGAAAGCGGCGCTCGAACGCGATAGCTGGGATGGCGATTGGTATCGGCGCGCTTACTTCGACGATGGCACGCCCCTGGGCTCAACGGAAAACGAGGAATGCAAGATCGACTCGATCGCGCAGACCTGGGGGGTTATGAGCGGAGCTGCAGAACCGGGCCGCGCGTCGCGCGCGATGGTCGCTGTCGATCATCAACTGGTGCGCCGTCCAGAGGGGCTGATTCTCCTCTTCACTCCCCCCTTTGACCACACACCGCATGACCCCGGCTACATCAAGGGTTACGTGCCCGGAATCCGGGAAAATGGCGGCCAATACTCCCATGCCGCCGCTTGGACGGTCATTGCCATTGCGGCGCTCGGCGACGGCGATAAGGCCTGCGAATTATTCCAGATGCTGAATCCAATCACCCATACTTCTTCACGTGCGAGCGTGCAACGCTACAAAGTAGAGCCCTACGTGGTTGCGGGAGATGTCTACGCCGAGCCTCCCCACGTCGGGAGAGGCGGATGGACCTGGTACACAGGTTCAGCGGGCTGGCTTTATCGCGCGGGGTTGGAATCGATTCTCGGCTTCCGTGTGCGTGGCACGACGCTTTCCATTGATCCTTGCATCCCCCGAAACTGGCCCAGCTACTCCATCAATTTTCGCTATCGTTCGGCCACCTACCAGATTCGAGTGAACAATCCGTCTGGCGTTTCTCGCGGCGTAGCTTCAGTAAGCCTGGATGATAGGTTCCTCGCCAACCTTGCAATTATTCCGCTTGCTGACGATGGCACTGCGCATCAAGTCGACATCGTGCTGGGCTGACGTGAGGCACCGCCACGCCCGGGCACAATTGTTCCGGCACGGTAGACATTGGGCAGGCACCCACATCGGTGTGGCAAGCCCACCGTCTGCTTCGGCGGACGGACGCCTCCTGTAAGTCCGTACATCCGTGGATTACGTGGTCTGCTTCTACGCGCCTTTCGCCATCACGCCTGCAAGACGAATGATTTCGCCCTTGCTAACCGTCCTGGCCGCCCGAGCAATCATATTAAGCATCACCGAGACATTCTTCGGGTCGAGCAACCGATCCAGTTGTGCCTCCTCCTGTAGACCTGCTTCCCCGTGGTCGAGACGGAACTGTTCCCGACTTGCACCACAATGCAGCAGGCACCGAAACGGGCAACACGCTAACTCAATGATTCTGTTTGGAGATTTGGTCGGGGCGTCCGGATTTGAACCGGAGGCCTCCTGCGCCCAAGGCAGGCGCGCTACCAGGCTGCGCTACGCCCCGACATGAAGTGCCGTTCAATTCTAAGACACTTCCTCCAACGCGGCTACCTCAATCCCGATCGCGAAATAAGAAAGGGGCATCGGTACGCCTAAGCATTATCGCAACCCTGCTTCATTCGACAACAGCGGCATTTGCGGCCAGGCCATGCCGGCTTTGGCGGTGCTAGATTAAGTGCGGGCGGGGTGCCTGCATTTCTCGCGATACGAGCTTCTCCTGCCTAGGCCAGGTCTTTCGCCGGGGGCAGTGCTTGATCAAGATTCGTCTGCGCACGAAATTTCTGTTATCTCTTCTTGCGATAACCGCAGGATTAACAGCCGCCTCGCTCCTCATTGTCAGTTACAACGTGCGCAGGCGGGTCCGGGAAAACATTCGCGCTGATGTGCGCAATTCCGTAGCCAACTATCAGACTTTCCAGGCGCAGCAGGAAGAAGCCCTCACCCGTTCCGCGGCCTTGCTCGCCAACCTGCCCAACGTCCGCGCGCTCATGACTACCGAGGACGCGGCCACCATCGAGGACGCCTCCGCCGATGTGTGGAAGTTGAGCGGAAGCGACTTGCTGGTCCTGGCCAACCGCACGGGCCGAGTGGTTGCTCTGCGGGCCAGCGCGCCCGGTCTGGATTCTCCCACCGCGCAGGGGCTCCTGCGCCAGTCCCTCGATCGCAGCGAATCGACGGATTGGTGGTTCGGCGGCGGCCATTTGTACGAGGTGCGGATCCAGCCGATCTATTTTGGCTCGCCTTCGCAGAATATGACGGTTGGACTGCTCGCATTGGGGCACGAAGTGAATCAGCGCGCGGCGAGAGATTTTGCCGGCGTTGCCTCGAGCGAAGTGGCGTTCAACTTTGAAAGCAAGCCCGTCGCCAGCACGCTGACCCCCGCGCTGCAATCCGACCTGGCCCGCCGGATGCGCGAACCTGCGCAAAATCCCTCTGCCGGCGAGCAGGAAATTCAGCTTGGCTCCGAACTCTACCTGGCCGAGACCGTGAATCTTTCCGCGCAGCGCGCCCCGCTCGTTTCCTTGACCGTTCTGAAATCCTTTGACAAGGCCACCTTGTTCCTCGGCGGACTGAATCATGTTCTGATCGGCCTGGGCTTATTCAGCATTCTGGCCGGCAGCGCGCTTGTTTTCTGGATTTCCCACTCCTACACGAAACCTCTGGCGGGCCTCGTAGCCGGCGTTCGCGCTCTAGGTCGGGGCGATTTCAGCTATCCGTTGGACACTCAGGGAGGCGACGAAGTCACGGAAGTCACCGACGCTTTTGTGCGCATGCGCGCGAGCCTAGAAAGCACGCAGCAGGAGCAAAAGCAACTCCAGGAACGATTGCGGCAGGCCCACAAAATGGAAGCCGTCGGCAGGCTGGCGGGCGGCGTCGCTCACGACTTCAATAATTTGCTGACCATCATCCGAGGCAACAGCGACCTGCTCAAGGACCGCGAAGGCTCCGACGCTTTTCACCAGAAATGTGTGGAACAGATTCAGAGGGCCGCCGGCCGCGCGGTTTCCATGACCCGCCAGTTGCTGGCCTTCAGCCGCATGCAGGTGCTGCAGCCCCGCGTGATGGACATGAACGGCGTCGTCTCGGAATTGGGCAAGATGCTCCCGCGCCTGATCGGCGAGCACATCGAGTACACATTCTTGCCCGATCCGAAACTTGCTCCGGTGAAAGCCGATCCGGGTCAAATCGAGCAGGTGGTCTTAAACCTTGCCGTCAATGCGCGCGATGCCATGCCCAGAGGCGGGAAGCTTTCGGTGCGCACGGCGAACATTTCGATCGACCAGGCCGAGGCCGCCAAACGCCCTCCCATGACTCCCGGCCAGTACATCTTGCTCTCCGTCAGCGACACGGGACATGGCATGGATGAGGCCACCAAAGCCCACATTTTCGAACCCTTCTTCACCACCAAGGAAATCGGCAAAGGAACCGGGCTGGGGCTGGCTACCGTCTACGGCGTCGTGAAGCAGAGCGGCGGCTTTATCTGGGTGGACACTACACCCGGCGTGGGCACGACGTTTGAAATTTACCTTCCCCAAGCCGCTGGAAAGGCGGCCAACGCCGACATGGAAGAAAAGCCCTCCGCGATTCCAGGCGGGACCGAGACGGTTCTCGTCGTCGAAGATGAAGCGGGCGTGCGCGAACTGGCCTGCCAATTCTTGCGTGTCAAAGGCTATACCGTGCTGGAAGCCGAGGGCGGACTGGAGGCGCTGGTTATCTCTCGCAGCCATCCGGGCGTGATTCATCTTCTTTTGAGCGACATGGTCATGCCCAAGATGAGTGGAGGCGAACTCGCGGCCCAACTGAAAGCGGTCCGGCCGGAGATCCGCGTCGCCTTCATGTCCGGATATTCCGAATTTTCCAGGGGAGACCTGGGCAAGGGATTTCCGGAAGCTCCCGTTCTGCAAAAGCCCTTTTCTCCGGCTTCCCTGATCGAGATTGTCCGCGCAGCGCTCGCGCAGCCTTTGGCTGTTCCGGGCCGCCAGGGTAACGAACTCCACGTGATTTAGAAGCCCCGCAATTCTGCTCTGCTCGGCTTGGCGCCTTGAGGCATTATATTCGGGGCATTCAAGGAGGCAGTTATGCAGGGCAAGAGCTACCCGAAACTACGTGTAAGAATTTGTTTGGTTGCCGGTCTTCTATTGCCGTGCTCGGTTGAAGCGCAATCGCAGCAAGCGCGCAGCGCGGCCTCGTCCAGTCCATCTGCTTCTGAAGCATCTGAAACGCCGGCCGAGATCCGCGCGCTCGCTGACCTGATTCGCGGTCTGCAGGACCAGGTGCGGACGCTCAACTCGCAGCTCGGCGACTTGCGCATGGAACAAGAGCGCGCGAGCCAGGAAGCGCGCGAGCTTCGCCGGGAGTTGGATGTCGTCAGAGCTCAGGGTTCTCCTGCTCCGGGCGGCCCGTTGAATCCTTACTCGGCGCCGACTGCAAAAGAATCCGTGGCGCAACCCGCGCCTGCGGCTTCTCCTTCGACGCCCCAATCACAGACACCCGAAAGCCGCATCGCCAAATTGGAAGAAGACCAGCAAGTCATGGAAGGCAAGATCAACGATCAGTACCAGACCAAGGTCGAAAGCGGATCGAAGTACCGCCTGCGGCTTTCCGGCATCGTCCTCATGAATCTGTTCGAGAACCGCGGCACCGTGGACAACCTGGATTTTCCGGAAGTCGCCGAATCGCGCCTGGCCAATGAGCCGAACGCCTCGCCGGGTGCGTTCGCAGGAACGCTTCGCCAATCGCAAATCAGACTGCAAGCCTTCGGCCCGGATGTAGCCGGCGCGCGCACCAGCGCCGATGTGAATCTGGATTTTGCGGGCGGGCTTGTGGACACCGCGAACGGCCACACGATGGGAGTCCTTCGCATGCGCACTGGAGTTGTGCGGCTGGATTGGGCCAACACTTCCATCGTCGCCGGCCAGGACCGCCTGTTTTTTGCTCCGCTGGCACCCACGTCGCTCGCTAGCGTGGCCATTCCGCCGCTCTCCTATTCGGGGAATTTGTGGGCCTGGACGCCGCAAGTGCGCGTCGAACACCGCATCATGGTGTCGGATGCTTCAAGTCTTTCCATTCAAGGCGGAATTCTTGATAATGTCACGGGAGATATACCACCCGATCGGTACATCCGCTACCCTACCTGGGGCGAGCAATCGGCACTGCCGGCGTATGCCGCGCGTGTTTCCTGGACCTATCGGATGTTTGGCCGGGACCTCACCGTGGGCGCCGGCGGATTCTATGGACGCCAGGATTGGGGATTCAGCCGTGGCGTCGACGGCTGGGCCGGAACTGTGGACCTGACGCTGCCTCTTGGCAAGCTTTTTGAGTTTACCGGAGCGTTCTATCGAGGCCGTGCCGTGGCCGGTCTTGGCGGAGGGATTGGACAAAGCGTGTTGCTCAACGGCCCCTTTGCCAACCCGGCTACCGCGTTTCGCGGCCTGGATTCGATGGGAGGCTGGGCGCAGTTGAAATTCAAGGTGAAATCCAATTTCGAGATCAACGGCGCTTTTGGCTCCGATAATCCTTTCGCCGGCGAATTAAGGCAGTACAATGCCAATACCATCTATCCGGGATCCTATACGAGGAATCTCAGCCCACTCGTGAATTTCATCTACCAAATTCGCTCGGACATTCTCATCTCCACCGAATACCGTTTCTTGAAATCTTCGGTGCTCGACAGCGGCTCGTTCAGAGCCAATCAAGTCAACCTGAGCCTGGGGTATATTTTCTAGTGCGGTACGGTAAACAGATGCGGCAAATCGTGATCCTCATCTTCGTTTGTTTTGGGGCTTGCGCTTTGCTCGCTCAGACGACGCTGCCGCCCGTCACAGTCAAGGTGGAAATTGTAAATTCTCATTCCGAGAAAGCGTCTTCGGTGGCAAAGCCAGCGGGCGATGCTTCGAATATCGTCGTCTGGCTCTCGCCGCTCGGCGCCTCTGCGGGCGCGTCCTTATCCTTTGCAACCGGCCATGCCGGGCCGCTAATCGCCCAGATCAACAAAAGTTTCGATCCGCACGTCCTGGTCATTCAGGTGGGAACACCGGTCCAATTTCCCAACAAGGATCCCTTCCTGCACAATGTTTTCTCGCTCTTCGACGGCAAACGATTCGACCTGGGATTTTATGAGGCGGGTTCCAGCAAGACGGTTCACTTTGACCGTCCTGGCGTGAGCTTTCTCTTCTGCAATATTCACCCGGAAATGAGCGGCGCGGTTGTTGCGGTCGACACGCCTTACTTCGGCATTTCGGATCGAAATGGCCGTGTGTCCATCCCGAATGTTCCCGACGGACGCTATCAGCTTAATGTATGGTATGAGCGCAGCCTGCCGGAAGACTTGAAAGCCGGAAGCCGCGCGGTGGCGATTTCCGATGCATCCCGAACACTCGAACCGGTTCGCGTCGTCGAGAATCCCAACTTCACTCTCGAACACAAAAACAAATACGGCCAGGACTACATCCCGCCCGCAAATTCCAGTCCGGTCTACAATCATCCCTGATCGCCGCGCGGAATGGACAGTGGCGCAGGCTTCAGCCTGTGGGGTTTGGTCCTTGCAAGGACGAACCCCCACAGGCTGAAGCCTGCGCTGCGGGAATCATCCACTCCGGCGCGAGACTCTAGGTGATGATCTGAAAACACAGGTTACTTGCGTTTAGCTCGTCTGACCTTCGGAGAACTGCTCTTGCGTGCCGTCCTGGCCGATCTCCCCTTTTCGTCGATGCGGAACAGACGCACGCGGGAAATACGCGCATTCTCTTTCACCCGCAACTGCAGGACTCCGACCGTCAGCAGCAATTCTACCGGGTCCACGTGTCCGCGCACGAAAATAGGCACGTGCCACCCACCGGCGCGCAACAGACGGTCTTCAGGTTCGATCAAAGCGATCTGGTCCGGGGCAAGGTTGAGCGTTTCATTGCATTCGACGAAATAACTTTCCCGGTCCAAATCCCACCACAGATAATTGTCGTCCGGGCGAAGTTGATTCGGAGCAATTTCCACTTTCCCGGCAGGGGCGTATTCGCCGCCGCCGAAATCAAGTTTTCCCACCGGATCGACGGCGTAAATCTTTCGCACCGTGAGATGCACGGAAACTCCATGCACCTGATATTTCGGATGGATGATCCCTGCAATATGGTTTGCCGCGTCCTTCCCGGACAAAATCTGCATGATCGGACTATATCCAACCGGGAACAGCCAGTCCACAACCGTGACGCCCCCATGCAGCGTAAAGGACAGCCCGGGAACGCCAATCTCCCGATCGGCGTTTTACACAGCGTCATTCAGGAGAATGGCGTTCCCGGCATAAATCTCCCGTCAGAAAAGCGTTCTAAACCGTCTTGTCTTTCGCGTAGCAAAGATTTTCAAGATTGCATTCGGCGCACCTGGGCTTGCGCGCCTGGCACACGCGCCGCCCATGCCAGATCATCTGGTGTGAAAACAAAATCCATTTGTCTTGCGGAATCGCCTGCATCAGGTCCTGCTCAATTTTTTTCGGGTCCGTGTTCCGGGAAAGGTCCAGCCGGTTCGAGAGCCGGATCACGTGCGTGTCCACAACCACGCCGACCGCGATGCCGTAAGCCGTGCCCAGGACGACGTTGGCCGTCTTGCGCGCCACCCCCGCCAGGGTCAGCAACTCCTCCATCGTGCGCGGCACTTCGCCGCCGAACTCTTCCACGATCTTTTTGCTCGCGCCCATGATGGACTTGGTCTTATTCCGAAAAAATCCGGTGGGCCGGATGTCCTGCTCGAGTTCCGCCGGATTCGCGTAGGCAAAATCTTTCGGCGTGCGGTATTTCACAAACAGCGTTTTCGTGACTTGATTGACGCGCTCGTCCGTGCATTGCGCCGAAAGAATCGTGGAAATCAGCAGTTGAAACGCGGTGTGGTGCTCGAGCGCGCAGGTCACATTCGGATAAGCTTCATCCAATTTCTGCAAGATCGCCGCGACGCGCTGCGGACTCGTTCCCGCAGCCTTCGCAATCGCGCCGCCCGCCCGGGAGGCTTTCGCTTTTCGCGCGGGCGAAGACGTTTTCGATATCTTCGCGGATCGAGCGGCATTTTTTTTGCCCTTGGCTCTTTGTTTTTTCATTTGGGTTCGGCGCATGAATATACCACATGCAGCCACCGGGGGACCCGTTCATCCCTGGAGTACAATATCTGCGCGAGGCTATATGAAAGTTGAGAATTTTGAAATTTCCTCATCGATCGAGCTCCAAGCCGGCAACTCTTTCTGGGACCTGCATAACGTTTTCAGTTTCCATGGATTGGAATTGATTTTCAGCGAAAATGCTGCGGTCATGAGATGGGATGCACGTTCTAGTTCAAAACGTCCCCGTATTTCGAAAATGAAGTCTCCCAAAATGACCTTGCGCTTCAAGAACTTGCAATTCTTGCACGTTGGTGGAAGAGATGGAGACTTGCCTCTCACCGAAGACACCTGTCTTTGGTACGTTCTGAAGGTTGACCCGAACATGGAGAACGTTGACCCCTACATGCGTACCCACCGAGAGTGGAAATCGGCAGATTCTTTCCGCCTCGTATTCGCATTCCAGAGCCATAGAATGATTGAAATTGAATCGGAAACCGTCGAACTGATCGCTTCAAAATGAAACTATTCCCGTATTTGCGCCGCGGGTGCGCCCAGAAGGAATTCGAGCGCCTTGTGGAACGCTTTCCCGCGATGGCTGTGCAGGTTTTTTTCTTCGCGCGAAATTTCGGCATACGTTTTTCCGAGGGCAGGGAAGTAGAAAATAGGATCGTATCCGAATCCGTCCTCCCCCCTCGGTTCCTCCAAAAGAAATCCCTCCGCCGATGAGGAAAACAGCCCGCGCATCCTACCCGATTCAGCCGCGGCCACCACGCAAACAAACCGCGCCTGCCGTTCCTCCCCATTTTTCCCGCGCATTTCGCCGAGCAATTTACGGATGCGGTCCGCGTCCGAAGCGTCCGGCCCGGCATAACGCGCGGAATGCACGCCCGGCGCGCCCCCCAGCGCCGGCACCACCAGCCCGGAATCATCCGCGATCATGACCCCCGGCGCAAACCGGCTGTAGTGCAACGCTTTTCCCGCCGCATTTTCCGCAAAGGTCGGCCAGATTTCCTCGAAAACAGGCAGCGCATCGAAATTGGGAATGAATGCAAGATCGACAGAAGCGCCCGCCGGCTGGGCCAGCGCCCGATATTCGCGCAGCTTTCCCGGGTTCGAGGAAGCCACGAACAATCGTAGAGGCTTACCTGGCACGTGCACGGAAATCGGTTTGGACCAGCTTGGATTGATACTCGGTCATCCGGCGGATTCCCGCGGCCGCGAGCCCCAGCAGGTCCTGCAGCTCGGCGCCGCCAAACGGCTGCCCTTCGGCCGTGGCCTGGACCTCGACAAATTTTCCGCTCCCTGTCATCACTACGTTCATGTCGACCTCGGCGCGCGAATCTTCCTCATACGCGAGGTCCAGCAGCGCGACGCCATCCACCACGCCGACACTCGTGGCCGCGACGGAATCGACAAGCGGAACCGTCTTCAGAATCCCCGCAGCGACCAGCCGCTGCATCGCCAGCGCCAGCGCGATGTATGCGCCGGTAATCGACGCGGTGCGGGTTCCGCCATCGGCCTGGATCACGTCGCAATCCAGCCACACGGTTCTTTCGCCCAATTTTTCCTGGTCGATGATCGCGCGCAACGATCTCCCGATCAGCCGCTGAATTTCCAGCGTGCGCCCCGACGGCCTCCCGCGCATGGATTCGCGCGCCGTGCGCTGCTCGGTGGCGCGCGGAAGCATGCCGTACTCGCCGGTTACCCAGCCTTTGTCCTGGCCTTTCAAAAACGATGGGACGCCATCGTCCACGCTCGCCGTGCAAATCACCCGCGTGTTCCCAATCTCGATCAGCACGCTCCCTTCCGCGCTGGTAATAAAGTCGGGCGTCAATTTGACCGGGCGAATCTGATCGTGCGCGCGTCCATCGCTTCGCAAGTTTCCCCCTCGTGACATGGCGATGAGTTTGCCCGCCGCCAACGCCAGTGTCAACCTCAGACAATTGCAGACAGCGACTCGTCTTCCGAAGGGCCAGAAATCGTTGACGGTTTTCCTAGCGCCGGCATCTTGCCGGCAATTTCCGAGTTCCAGAAGATGGGAGGAGCCGGCGGGACCCCGGCGCTACTTTCCTGAGCGCGACCGATGACATTGCTTCAAAAAATTGATATTGTTCAGGTCAGTTCAGAAGTCATACAGAAAATATTTATTCATGACTCAGAAGAGGTGCAATAACCATGACCAAACATGACGCATCTCGCCGCGCATTCTTAGTGCGCGCGGCGGTTGGCGCGGGAGCCGCTGCGGGAGCGGGTCTCGTCCCTGACGCGATCGCCCAGAATCACGAGCATATGGAAGGAGGCGCCGCACCTTCTGGGGCGCAGCACCCCGCCGGCAGCGAGCACGGCGCGTTCTTCAACCACGCCGACGCCGCCACGATCGCCGCGTTCACCGAACGCCTCATGCCCAGCGCCCCGGACAAACCCGGAGCGCGCGACGCGGACGTCCTGAATTACATTGATCTTGCCCTCGCCGGCGCTTACGCCGAACTGCAGGATTTCTACCGCCGCGGCCTCGCTCAACTCGAGGCTTACTGCCGCGGCACTCATAAAGAGCCATTTGTGCGCCTCAATCCTGAACAGCAGGACGAAGTCATCACTGCGCTCGAAACCGACAAAGCCACCGGTTTCACTTATCCCGCGGCCCGCGAATTCTTCAATACTCTTCGCACGCACACGATGGAAGGCATGTTCGCCGACCCGCTTTACGGCGGCAACAAGGACTTCGCCGGCTGGCGGCTCGTCGGTTTTCCCGGCGCGCAAGCCGTGTTCACGCCGGCGGATCTGCAAAGCAAGCAAGCGTTCACGCGCGAGCCCATCGTCGGCCTGCAAACCATAGCCAAGAATCCGGCGGGGAGGGCATAAGCCATGGCCATCGAAAAAACAGATGTCGTCATTGTCGGGATGGGCGCGGTGGGCGGAATTCTCGCGGCCGAGCTCGGCAAAGCGGGAATGAAAGTCACTGGTCTCGAACGCGGCCCGCGCCTGACCACCGCGGACTTCAACCCCCACGATGAGCTGCGTTATTTTCAGCGCCAGGATCTCCGCCCCAACTGGAAGCGCCAACCCGTCACCTGGCGCCCCAACACCGGCGTGCGCGCGCATCCGATGCCCATTCTGAATTACGGCAATCAAGCTGGCGGTGGCACGGTCCACTACGGCACGCTCTCCTGGCGTATGCATGAAGACGATTTCCGCGCCCGTTCGCAAACCATCGAGCGCTACGGCGGCTCGGCCATCCCGCAGGATTCATCGCTGGCCGACTGGCCGGTAACTTACGCTGACCTCGAACCTTTCTACGATCAAGCCGAATACGAGCTGGGCGTCTCAGGCAAGGCCGGCAATTTGCAGGGCCGCAAAATTGACGGCGGAAACATTTTTGAAGCGCCGCGCAAGCGCGAATATCCTCTTCCGGCTTTGCTCATGGATCAATCGGGCGTCCTGTTCGCGGAAGGCGCGCGAAAGCTGGGCTATCACCCGTTTTCCTCCCCGCGCGCGATTATTTCGCAGCCCTATCACGATCGAGCCAGCTGCACCTACTGCGGCTTTTGCCAATCCTTCGGCTGCCACGTCGGCGCGAAGTCCAGCATCCTCGTCACCAAGCTGCCGGAAGCCGACGCCACCGGCAATTTCAAGCTGCTCACCGGCGCCACGTGCTATCACGTGAATACCGACAACAGCGGCCGCGCCACCGGCGTGTCTTACTACGGCCCCGACGGTTCTGACAACACCATTGAGGCGGAGGTCGTGATTCTCGCTCCCTTCATTTACGACAACACGCGTCTTCTGCTGCTCTCCAAGACGGATAAATTCCCGAACGGCCTGGCGAATTCGAGCGGCCAGCTTGGCAAGCACGTCATGGCTCACATCATGGCCAAAGTGTTCGCCGCATACGACGACCGCTTCGTCAACATTTACATGGGCCCGAGCGCGCAGAAGCACACCTTCGACGATTTCAACGCCGACAATTTCGACCACAGCGGTCTGGGCTTCATTCGCGGCGCGCAAATCTCCATCGGTCCCGCCGATCTCGAGGCCGGCCCCATCGGCACCGCCATGAGCATGGACCCGCCTCCCGGCACGCCAAAATGGGGCGCGGCGTACCGCGATTTCTTCGCCAAATATTTCGCCCGCTACGGCGCCATCAACGCGCAGACCGAGAACCTCGCCTACGCCGACCAGACCATCGATCTCGATCCCGACGTGCGCGATCAATGGGGGATGCCCGCGCCGCGCGTCACCTATGACTGGCGCCGTCCCAACGAGCGCGCCCGCGTCGAATTCCTGATGCAGAAGATGGAAGGCGTGGCTCGCGCCATGGGCGGCACGCAGGTATGGCGTGGAGCCCTCAGTCCGGGCGCTCCGGGCGCGCATCATGAGGGCGGCACGCGCATGGGCAACGACCCGAAGACTTCGGTCGTGAACCGCTACGGCCAGACCTGGGACATCCCGAATCTCTTCTTGATCGGCAGCTCGACCTTTCCATCCATGAGCGGCTTCAATCCCACACTCACCATCCAGGCCCTTGCTTACATGAGCGCCGACGCCATCGTGAAGCGCTACAAGAGCAGGCCCGGCCCGTTGGTATAGCTGTGCCGGGATCCAAGTGGCACAGGCTTCAGCCTGTGGGGTTTGGTTGTGACAAGCGCGATCCCGATCCGGCCGACCGCCGAGTCCTAAAGCCGCGCCCTCTGGCTAACTTGAATCTCTCATGCAGGTTTCGTAGCGCCCGCGTCCCGCCGGCATTTTGCGCTACGGTACGAGTTCAAAAATTGCCGGCGGGACGCAGGCGCTACGAAACCCGTGTCCTGTTGAGCATAAAGTCGCGCACACCCATCCAATCGCTTCATTCGTGGTGAGAAATCCTGGCTAATTAGCGCGGCCCTTGCTTTCCTGGCGCTGGAATTGTCGGCGCGGAGCCTGCAGGTTTAGTTCGCCCAGTGCCGTCCGCTGCGGGAGTTTTTCTTGAGGGCGTTGCCTTAGCTGGGGCCGGAGAGGCCGCACCCAAAGGCGAGGGAACCGGAAACAGCCCGTAAATGTCCAGATGCCCCGCGAGAGTTTCCGCCCCTTGCCCGTGAACGAGAATCTTCAGTTGCCGGATCCCGGTTCCGTTTGCGCCAAGAGTTTGCGCGACCGACTCCACCGCGAGTTGCTCGCTCAAAATCCCCGACGGCATCCCCGAAACAATTTCGTCCGAGAAGTCCGCGATGGCCGTCCCGTCCGGCTGAATGTAGAAAGCCAGCAAGTTTGCTTCCGCCGGGAGTGTCCGTTTCTCCGGAGCGGGCGCGCGAGCGATCAATGCAATCAGAAGTTGCTTGGACCGCAGCACGGGATCGGCGGAAAGCGGAAGCGAAATGGCCGTGGGCTCCAGCGAATTCGGGGAAGTTGTCGACAGCCAGAACATCTGCGCCTTCGCTTGCACGTCGGTCGGGGTAGAGATCGGTTCCTGCATCACTTCGCGCCGCGCCTGCTCATCGGTCCGGGGTGTATTGCGCAGCCGCTGCACCGCCTCGCGCAATCCCGGCAGCGTGATGAGGCCCAGCACCACCATGGCGGTGAGGATCGCGATCGTCGTCTTGAGTCCCTTCGACAAAGCTTTACCTGCCTCCCATTTCATAGATCGTTCGAAACGCCGCGACCGCGCGCGCCACCCCGTCGGCCAGGCCCGGGCCCATCTGATCGAGCCGCGAGCGGTCCGGCAGGCTCACGCTCGATATTTCGATGGCCACGGCGGGCGCCCCCACCGTCCGCAATTGCCGCACGGGGGCTTCCAGGGGAGTTTCCGATGAGCCCTGAAAGCGCTGCGCCATCTGAATCTGGATCAGCTCTGCCAGCCTCCGGCTCTGATCGATGAAATTGAATTGCGCCCGGTCCCAAGGCAAAAGTCCCGCGTGCGGCGCCAGCGCGACATTTTGCGGTAACACTATGCGCGGCAGGGAATACACGCGCACCGTTCCGGGCTGGCCCGTGGAGGACACGTGCAGAGTGATGAATATATCCCGGCGCTGCGCGTTGGCCAATCTCGAACGGTCGTCGAAAGACGGATCGTCATTGGCCTGGCGCGTCATGATGACGCGCATTCCCTGGGCCTCGAGAGAAATGCGCAACAGCCGCGCATAGCTGAGCACAACGTCGCTCTCCGCGATGCCGGAAGATCCGCGCGCGCCAGGGTCCGCGCCGCCATGCGCCGGATCAAGAATCACGAGGCCTAAAGCTTTTTGCGGGGGAGGCGCCGGCTCGGCTGCGGGCTGCGCAGGCGCCGGGGCCGGGGTCGGGGCCGGAGGAGCTTGCTGCGGAATCGGAGCCGATGTCTGTGGCGCAGGCTGGACCGGCGTTGCCGGGGCCTGCGTGGTTTGCGCCTGCGCCGAAAATGCCTGGGAGGCCGCCATCATCCACAAGATCATCAAGCAAATCGGTTTGCCGGGCATTCCCACGAGGATACCAGAATCGTTCCCATCCTGAGAGATCCTCCGCGCAGTATTTCGCTCGTGTTGCAGACTAAATGCCACCTCACAGACAGTCTTTGCGGGTCGCGGCTTCAGAGACTGGAAAAAGGTAGTTTGATGTCATCCCGAGCGAAGCGAGGGATCTGCTTTTTCGCCAATCCCAAGAAAAAAGCAGATTCCTCGGGCAAACCGCGCCCTCGGAATGGCACATTTGGAATTTTTCCGCAACCTGTTCAGCCGCGACAACTTGCTGATTTCAAAACGCGGGCTTTAGCACCTGAAGTGTCTTAGGTCACGATCCCATGCGCATAACTAAGATTACTATTAGTCAAAAACAACTGTCTTGTTCGCATACAACAGGACCCGGTGCTCCAAATGCCAGCCGACCGCTCGCGAGAGAACTATTTTTTCAAGGTCGCGGCCCTTTTGCACCAGATCCTCGAGGGAATCGCGGTGCGAGATTCGCATGACGTCCTGTTCGATGATGGGGCCGTCATCCAGCGCCTCGGTCACATAGTGGGCGGTCGCGCCGAGCAGTTTTACCCCGCGCTCAAACGCCTGCTGATGCGGCTTGGCGCCCACAAACGCGGGCAGAAATGAATGATGGATGTTGATGATTCGCTGCGGATAATGGGCGATGAATTCCGGAGACAATATTTGCATGTAACGCGCCAGGACGATTAAATCGATGCGTTCCTGTTCGAGCAAGGCGCGCTGCCGCCGCTCGGTTTCCTGTTTGTTTTCCCGGGTCACTTCCATCACATGAAAGGGAACGCCGTAAAAATCCGCGTGGCGTTTCGCGTCGGGATGGTTGCTGATGATCAGAGGAATCTCGCACGCCAGTTCGCCCGTGTGCCAGCGATAGAGCAGGTCCACCAGGCAATGGTCGTACCTGGAAACGAACACCGCGACGCGCAGGCGATCGCTCGAAAGCGCGATCTGCCATTTCATGTTCATGCAGTCCGCAATCGGAGCGAAGTGCCGCGCGAAATCCCGCATCTCGATTTGGAAGCCGTCGAGGTCCCACTCGATGCGCGCGAGATAAAGGCCCAGATCCCGGACCATGTGCTGCTCGAAATGCAGAATATTTCCGCCCGCGCGGTAGATGAATTCCGCTAGCCCCGCGTCCAGCCCTTTTTGGTCCGGACACTGCACCCGCAGAATGGCGCTGCCATTCATGATTTCTCCCCGTTGCGAATCCAGGATTGTACCCGAAGATTTCTCCCGTGAGTCGGTTATCACTTCGAGTGCGCGGGAAAACGGGTGCTCATAAATTTTGTAAATGTGTTTCGAGCCAGCCCGCAAGGCACCCAATTCTTCGTGCCCCCCGTGAACTCCGCATTGAAGCCCTTTCGCGATAAATGTCTCAGTAACCCGCGGCACCCTCATCGCCGATGATTCCGCCTATTGAGGCGAATATGTCGGACCCGATCGCGTCTTATTATCTTTTCCTCATGACTTTTTTACGCCCGTCCGTATATGTTCCTGGAGGCGCTTCAATACCAATTCCCGATAAGCCGGCGCGCACGACGCGGAGTTGAAAAAGTGATCTGAGATTCAAATCGAAGCGAGGGCATCGACTTTGTCCAAGTTAAATAATGCCTTACGGCGGATCAGCTATGGTCTGGCGATCTTGGCGCTCGCAGCCGGCATCGCCTTACTCGTCGGCGATGCAATATTCCGAGCTCTACCCGAGCTCCCGGCGGCGGCGATTTCATCCGCGCCGTTACTCCTGGTGGGCACATCGTTTCTGATCCTGCAACCGATCCTCCGCCCGGGATTTGTGGATCTGCTGAAAAACGGGCTCCTTGCGGCGACATTCTTGCTTTGGGGATTTATTCAATTCATGCCGCGGAATGCGACATCCCTGTGGCTCGGCAACCTCGTGATCGTCCTTTACGTTTTGGATCTGGCTTGGGTGGTCCTCGGGACCAGGATTTCACTTAAGTGAAATTGAAATTCGTATTTTTGGCGCGTTCACCGGGCGTTCCTAAGAATAGTAGCGCAAGATCCATTCGGCGACGCAGCACGGTTTTGCGCCGCCCTCCGTTTCGATGGTGATTTCAAATACCGCCTCAACGCTGCCGGATAACTCCCGGTAAGATTGCAAACTAAAGTGCGCGCGAATCTTCCCGCCCGCGCGAACGGGCGCCGGAAAGCGAACGCGGTTCAGGCCGTAATTAATCGTCTGCCGCACGTCGCCCGACAACTCGATCGCCTCCCTCATGAAATGGCTCATTAAGGACAGCGTCAGAAATCCGTGCGCGATCGCAGCGCCATAGGGAGATTCGCGCCTCGCGCGTTCCGGATCGACGTGAATCCATTGATGATCTCCCGTCGCATCGGCGAACTGCTGGATGCGCTCCTGCGTCAGAGGGAGCCAGCCGGTCGTGCCGATTTCTCGGCCCAGATAATCTTTCAAGGATTGCAACGATTTAAGGACCAAGGTTGGCATCGCGGTTCGCGGTTGAATGTAGCGCCCGCCTTCAGGCGGGCATCGTAGATTCAAACGGATGCCCGCCCGAAGGCGAGCGCTACAGTGCTTTCCCTCGGGTTACCCCGGGCACTTTCAGCCTGTGAGGTTTGGATTTGCCCAAGAGAAACCCCACAGGCTGAAGCCAGTACTACTGCAACAAGCTTACAGCGCGTTACTTCATTGGTTTCAGTTCCGCGTACAACTGCCCGACAAACCGGTCCGCCATCTTGTCCCCGTTCGGCGCGGCCGGAGGCACGTTGGCGTCGAATGCGGCCGAGGGATGCGCGGCAACCACCTCGTCCGCCGACTTCCCCTGCTTCATGAGTTTGGCAACCTCGTTCCGCACGCCAATGATCATATCCCGATGCGCCATGACAGCAGTCCTATCGACGGTCGGCCCGTGGCCCGGAATAATTTTCGTATTCGGCCCGGCCAGAGCGACCACCTGTCCAAGCCCGGTGATCATTCCATCGAGGCTTCCGCCGTTCGCGCGATCGATGTTGGGATATCCGATCGAGCGGTAGAAATCGCCGGTCATGATGACGTCTGCGTTGTGAAAGTACACCATGGTGTCGCCGTCGGTGTGCGCCTTGCGGATGGGGATGAGGTCCACGGTTTCTCCGTTCATGTGAAACGTGACTTTGTTTTCATAAGTTACAACCGGAAGACCGACCTCCGGTGCGGGCGTCCCCGGCTGCCCGTTTGCGCCCGGGTTGGGATTCATCAGACGGTCTCGCAATTCGTCACGCGCGAAAATCGTCGCGCCCAGTTTGCCCATGTTGGCGTTGCCGCCGGTGTGATCGGGATGCACGTGCGTGTTGACCACAAAGCGAATGGGGTTAGGCGAAATTTTCTTGATTTCCGCCACGATCCGGTCGGTGAGCGGAGCGAATTGCGTGTCCACCATGAACGTCCCTTGCGGCCCCACCAGCACGCCGATCGTGCCGCCACGGCCGTCAATCGTGTAGAAATCGTCGGTGATCTTGTTCGACTTCACTACCGTCTTGCTGTCGTCCACGGGCGCCTGGGCGCGCGCCGATCCCGCTACGATCAGCGACACAGTCAACAAGGCCGCGGGCACTGCCAGGGCGCGTCGAATCCATGAATGTTTCATTGGCTTTTGCTCCTGATGAAAAAAGCGATTTTGACTTGGGTTGCTGATCGAGAGTATATACCAAACACGCTTTGTGCCAATATCCGGGTATAGGAAAACCTTTGGCTCGTTTGGAGGCTCCATGAAACTGCTTCCCGTGATCGCTTTGCTGGCCCCGCTGGCTGCGCCGGCATTCGCCCAGGAGGGGCCGAGTGTGCCGCCTCTTCCATTCGAATCGGTGCCGAATCCGCTGAAGTATTCCATCGATCAAAACTTGGGAGAAGTCCTCAGCGTGGCCGTGAATTCCAAAGGCCACATCATCGTCCTGAATCATCCCGGAACGGCGACGGCGGGCCCGGTCTACGGCAATGCCACAACGCAAATTTTTGAATTCGACGCCGACGGCATATTTGTGCGTGAACTTGGCCGCGGCGTTTATGGCCTGGCCTACGCGCATTCCGTGCGCTTCGATAAGTACGACAACCTGTGGGTTGTGGATAAGGCGGCCATGTCCGTTGTCAAGTTCAATCCCGCTGGATACGTGGTCATGAACCTCGGGCGCCGCGACGAAGGGCCGGACGAGCCCCGCTACCGCCATGCCGATCCCCCGCCCACTCCCGTGGACGGCTATTTCAACGGCTCAACCGACGTCGCCTGGGACAAGGACGACAATATCTACGTGGGTGACGGTTATTTCAATTCGCGCATCGCCAAGTTCGACAAGCATGGAAACTGGATCAAGCAATGGGGAGGTCCGGGAACGGGCGGAGTCCACGCCAACGAAAATCCCGGCCAGATCAAAAATCCCCACAACATCGGTATCGACCGCGACAGCAACGTGTATGTCGCCGATCGCGGCAACCGCCGCATTCAGGTGTTTGACCTGGATGGAAATTTCAAGAAGTTCATCTTCCTGAATGTGCCCTACGACAAGATGCGCCATCCAGTCCTGGGTAATTTGCCCGTAAATCGCCCGGACGAAACCGCCCCGTGGACCATCTGCATCACCAACACCACGCCGCAATATCTTTACACCACCGACGCCGAACCCGGCCGCCTCTACAAGCTTCAGTTGCCCGAAGGCAAGATCCTCGGCACCTGGGGCGAATCCGGCCACGAACTTGGCGAACTCAGCTGGGCCCACGGCCTCGCCTGCCCCTCCGACGATCTCCTCTACATCGCCGACATGAACAACTGGCGTGTGCAGAAACTGGTCACGAAGGGAAAAAAGTAGCGAAGGCTTCAGCCTGTGGATTTTGGTCCTTGCAAGGTCGAACCCCCGCAGGCTGAAGTCGAAGATCCCGACCCGCTCGGGGCCCGCGCCATCTGTATCGACTAGCCACTCAAAAAAACGCGCCCCAGGCTCCTGAGAGCCGAGGGCGCGTTTTCTTTCAGTGTGCTTACTGCCCGATTTCCAGGATCACGAACGATCCGGCGATCGGTGTGGGACGCGGCCGTGGATTGTCCGGCGTTGGCTGCCCCGCGGGTTTGAAGTCCGCGGTCTCCGTGTAGACGCGGTGCGTTGTGGGGTCCAGCGTCATCGTACGCGTGCCGGCTTGAGTGTTGATATTCCCGACGACGGTGTACTTGTCCGCTGAATCCTGGTGAATCACGGAAACGAAGCCGTCACGGCACGAGGCGAACGCCATCCCCGTACTCGGATCGTACCCGTTGCCATCAGGATCGCCGCCAATCGGCGGGGAAGCAACCACTTTTCCATTCTCCGCGCTCACCACGACCATCACCTTGTCGCAGGCCACGAAAATCCGCTTGTGAGCGCTATCGTAGGCCATTGCGGAAGGCCCATCGCAGGGGGCAAGCGGCCACATACCTTTGACGGCGTAGGATTTCGTGTCGAATTCTTGTATGGAACTCTTGTCTTCGATGTTGACCCACATGTTTCCACTGCCGTCGAGAATGGCTTCTTCCGGCTTACCGGCGAGCTTGACTGTGCCGATGACCTTATCGGAGGTTGCGTCAATTACCGTCGAATCCGAGCTCTTGCCGTTAAATGTGAAGACGCGCTTAGTGGCGGCATCGTAGCGGATAGAATCAGGGTCTTTCCCGGGTATGGGGATGACCGAAGTGGCCTTGAGCGTCTTCAAGTCCACAACCGAAACCGTGTTGGCGTCTCCGTTGCTCGTAAACGCTTTGCCCAAATCCGTGGCCAGAGCGATGCCGTGAGAGTTCTTGGAATTGGCAATCTCAATGTCGCCGATCACTTTCCCGGTGGTGACATCCACTACCTGGAAGTGCGACCCGCGGGCGACATAGAGCCGGTGTGAGGGCGGGTCAATCAACAAGTAATCCCACCCCCCGTCTCCCCCGATTTGCATTCTTTTAATGATCTTATAGCCGCCGGCCTGCGGAGCGGCATACGCGATCACGCCTGCAACGAGCGACAGCACAAGCATCGGGCTCGTCCGGCGCAACCATCCTGCGATATTTTTTCGTAACATGCGAATCATCTCCTTATGGTTTCTTTTGAGCAGAAAGTTCCGTACCTGGACCCGATTTAATAATACGTTTCACCCAGCCTTTAGTTTCGCTGCATCCGCACAATCTTATCGCACCGCGACTGGAGTTCCGGCGGCTTCCACCGCCGCTTCCTTATCGCTCGTCAAATAATATTGAATCGCCGGCGTGATGATCAGCGACAGCACCATCGAAATCAGGATTCCGCCGATGACCGCGATCGCCAGGGGTTGCAGCATCTGCGAGCCCGCCCCCAGCGCCAGGGACAACGGCAGCATCCCCGCCACCGCCGCCATAGCCGTCATGACAATGGGCCGAAGTCTCCGGCGGCCCGCCTGGACCATGGCCTCTTCTGCTGCGAACCCGACCCCTAGGAATTTCTGGTTGGCGTCGAGCAAGAGAATCCCATTCTTGGCCACGATTCCCAGCACCATGATCAGTCCCATGAAGGACGCCACGTTGAAATCGGTGCGCGTAATATATAGCGCGAAAAACACGCCCGAAGTCGAAAGGATGGCCGAGGATAGAATCGCCAGCGGCGCCGAGAAGGACCGGAACTCGAACAGCAGCACGATGAAAATCAGCACCAGCGCCAGCAGCAGCACCACCGCTAGATCGTGGAACGATTTCTGCTGCTCCTTGTACGTGCCCCCGTAGGCCACCCGGATCGACGGGGGTAAGTGCAAATCGTTTACCGCCTTCTGCACCGCGGCCACTCCTCCGCCAAGGTCGATACCTTCGAGCCGCGCAATGACTTCCTTTTCCTGCTGCAAGTTATCACGGAGAATCTCGGTCTGGCCAGGCACTTCGGTAAACGTGGACACAGAACCGAGAGTGGCCGATCCGCCGTTCGCATTGACGATCATCGTGTTATTCATGGCTTCGAGCGAAGAGCGGCTCGAGGTCGGGTAACGAACGCGCAGAGTGTAGGGCTTGTCATTGATAATCATGGGCGCGGTGGCGGGCTCGCCGTCCACAATCGCGGCAGCCACCGTGGTCAGCTGGTCGGTGGTGAAGCCAGCCTTGGCTGCTGCCGCCGGATTCACGGTAAAGACCACGGCTGGGCCGCTCGTGGTGTTGTCAATTCCGTCTTCAATGTCCACGATGGGTTTCTTGTAATTGACCTGGATGCGGCCCAGGGCATCGGCCACGCGCGGCGCCCAGGCCGTCAGTTGATCCACGTCCGGCGAAAACAGCTGGACGACGATCGGCTGCGGCGCGCCGGTGAGGTCCGAAATCATGTCCTGAAGCACTTGCGTGAATTCGACGTCGAGAGATGGTTCCGCCGTCGTCACCTTGGAGCGGACGTCGGCGATGATGTCATCGATTTTGCGTCTCTTTCCGTCCCTCAGCTTCACCGCGATGTCGCCTGTATTGGGTTCCGTTACAGCGGCAAGTCCGAGCTGCAATCCGGTGCGCCGTGAGGTGTTCTCGACCTCGGGGACTGACTTGATGATATTTTCCACGTGGGTGATGACGCGATTGGTTTCCTGAAGCGAGCTGCCCGGCGGCATGACGTAGTCCAGGATAAAGCCGCCCTCGTCCATGTGGGGGAGCAGGTCCGTTCCAAGCTGGCGATAACACAAATAAGAAACCGCGATCAGGATCAGGCAAAACCCGCCGAGCCAAATCGGATGTTCGAGCGCGCGCCGCATCCAGCGCTCATAAAACACGATGATTTTCTCGAACAATCCGCCCCTAAGCGATTCTTCCTCCGCGGCCATCATGCGTCTCATGCGCTCGAATTCCGCATTCTCGGAATCCTCTTGCGGCGCACGTTCCGTGCCAGCGGCGGGTTCCGCTTGGCCGCGACGGATCAGGTAAACTCCCAGGTTCGTTGACCAGGTGAGCGCCAGGGCCAGGGAAGTCAAGAGCGAAACGCTCATGGCGATGGCCAGCGCGCGGAAGAAGGTTCCGGTCACGCCCGTGATCGAAATCAAGGGCAGGAACACGACGATCGGGGTCAGCGTTGAACCAATCAAAGGAACAGTCAGTTCTTTGAGGGCGCTGTTGACCGCTTCGAGCCGCCCTTCTCCTCCATCGCGGTGCAGCACAATATTCTCGACGACCACGATCGCGTCGTCGATCACCAGCCCGCCTGCCGCCGCCAGGCCCCCGAGCGTCATCATGTTGAAGCTTTGCCCCAGGATCTTCATGGCAATGAAGGTAACGAAAATGGCCACGGGAATTACCAGGCCCGTCATCAGGGCCGTGCCAACGTCGCGCAAGAACAGCCAGATGATGAACCCGGCGAGCAGCAGACCGATGATAATCGCGTCGCGCACGCTCCCGATCGACTCGCGCACGATGTTGGACTGATCGTAAAATACGTTTAAATCTACCCCCGCGGGCAGTTTCGGCCGGATCGCCTCGATTTCCTGGTGCACCAGGTTGGCGACATCCACCGTGTTGCTTTCCGGCTGGCGGCTGATGCTCATGAGGACGGCTGGCTTTCCATTCGCCGTGACCACCGTGAAATTTGGCGCCGCGGAAGCCGTCACCACCCCCACGTCATGCACTCGGACAGGCGCGTCGCCCACATTCTTGATGACCATGTTGCCGATGTCTTCCGCATTGTGGACCTGCGAATCGATCAGGCCAAGAAACAACTGGTGGTTGCGGCTCAGAAGGCCCGGCGAATCGACAATGTTGGTGTGATTGGCGGCATCCAGAATGTCCTGCACCGTCACGTGGGCGCGCAGCATCTTGGACGGATCGGGCGTCACTTGAAATTCCGGCTGCTGTCCTCCTTGCACCAGGACGGTCGCAACTCCATTGAGCCGGTTCAAGCGCGGCTTCATGTCATACGTCGCGATTTCCCAGAGTTGCGTTTGCGGGACTTTGTCGGACGTGAGGCTGTAGCCAAGAATCGGGAAGCTGGCGAAGTCCAGCCGGTGCGATTCGATCTGTGCCGTGGAGGGAAGCGTGCTTTGAATGCGCGCGATTTCGGAATTTACCAACTGGAGCGTCGTGATCATATCCACGTTCCAGTTGAACGATAAATCGATTTCGGCCGATCCCCGGCTGGTTATCGAGCGCACATCCTCGAGACCCGGCACACTGTTTACCGCGTTTTCCAGCGGGCGCGTGATGGTGACTTCCATTTGCGCGATCGGCATCACGCCGTTGTCCACGCCCACGATAATGCGCGGAAAATTGGTCGCCGGGAAAACAGCGATGGGCAGCGAGAGCGCTTCATAAACTCCCACGACGGCCAGCGTCAAAATCAAAAAGATGATTGACTTGGAGTGCCGGGCAAACCAGTAGCGCGACTCCGGAGAAGCAATTGGTGCGGAATGGCTGGGTGTTTTGTCAGACATGAGTTTCTACCTGTCGCAAAGTCATATGGGAAATGTTGGGAGCGATGGCCGCGCGCACTCCGCCAGCTTCATCCAGCCTGGCTCTGATGTGATTGGTCGTGAACATCACTATTCCTCTTCGTCTGGGATCTTTGGCGCCTGCACTTGGATCTTGGTTTTCGCTAGGACTGGGTCGTCTTCATTGGCCAGTTCGAACGCTCCCACAGTGACCACGCGCTCTCCGCCCGATAGCCCGTCGGTTACCTGCACGGTTTTGGCTTCCCCGTCGCGGATGCCGACCTTTACCTTCTTTTTGCTGGGTGCGTTGTCACTATCCAGAACGATGACCGTGTTAACTCCGTCTGTTGTGGTCAACAGGGCGGCTTGAGGGATCACAATTGCGTCCTTCACCGTTTCGGCGACCATGGCAACGCGCACGCTGGTTCCAGGCCGCAGGCTTCCTTTTGGATTGGGGGCTTGCACCCAAACCTCCACGGTCGTGCTGTTCGGATCCACTGCGGGGCTCACCAGGGAGACTTTGCCTTTAACCTGAACGAGTTGCCCCGGAATCGTAATAGTCGCGGGATCCCCCACTTTCAGACTCGCCGCCTCCAGCTGTGCGATGTGCGCACGGGCCACCACTTGGGACAGGTCCATCACGGTGATAATCGGAGTGCCCGTGGCCGGTGTTTCCCCCGGATAGTATGGACGGTCGGTAACAACACCGTCGATCGGGCTCTTAATCTGGGTGTAACTCACCTGGGCATTGGCGTTTTCCGTGTCCCCCTTTGCCGCGTCCCGCGCGCCCTCGGCCACTTTAAGGTCAAACTGTTTTTGTGCGAGGTCATAGGTATTCTTTGCCTGAGTCAATGCGACGGAAGCGTCGTCCAAATCCTTCGCCGAAACCGCGCCCTCCTTGTACAGCGCCGCCCGGCCGTCGTAAAGCTTCTGCGCCGAATCCAGGGATTGCTTGGCGAATTTCAGATCCTGAGCGCTCTTCTGCACCGTCATCTGGTAAGTGACCTCGGCTTGCGTGTAGCCGCCCTGGCTCTTCATCGCCGCCCCGGTCAAGTCCTGGTTCTCCAGCTCCCCGAGCAATTGCCCGGCCTTCACATGACTGCCTCTTTCCACATTCCATTTCTTGATCGAGGAGACGACCTTGGCCACGATCGCCGCTTGATCGCGCGGGTACAGCACCGCGTCCGTAACCACCTTGCGCTGGATCGGCTCCTTTTCCGCGGCGTCCACCTGCACCGTCACGGTCGGCGTTGCTTCGTCCGCTTTTTGTGTGCTGCAGCCTGAGAACAAGATGCCCGCAGCCATTAGTACAACGAATGAGCGGACCGGTCTGCCTGTTTCGATTTCATGTTTTTTAGGGCGGGCTCCCTGGCGAGCCGGCGCCGTGCCTGTTATTAAAGGGAAATACATTGTTTTGCTCCCATTCCTTGGATTGCTTTTGAGTTTTCCATCCTTCAGAAACTTCCCGTAAATGTCTGCAGTGTCGCCAACAGAGTGCGATAGCGCACTTGGGCGTCGGCATAGGCGTTCCGTGCCGTCACAAGCGCTGTTTCCGCGTCCACTACTTCGGTCGCGGGGGAAGCCCCTCCCTGATACCTCAGGGTAGTGAGACGCAGGCTCTCGGCCGCAAGTTCCGCCGTAGTGCGTGATTCATCCAGGGCCGCCCGTGCGATGAGCGCTTCGTCATAGTTGGCATAGAGTTCGCCGATATGCATACGCTGAGCCAGGCTCAATGCCGCTTTGGCGGATTCCTGTTTGTATTCCGCCTGATGCAGCTTGCTGCGCAACGTTCCCCAATCCCACACGGGCACTGTCAACGCCGCCGTAAGGAAATAACCAAGATTAGGGACGACCCCGACCGCCGGATCATTTTGCACCGATGCGCGAGTGCAACGAAGGGCAAAGCAATTCGCCTCAATCCCGTAATCAGTGTCCACCGTCAAAGTAGGCAGAAACGCAGTTTTCGCCAACTTGACGTCTAATTCCGCCTCCCGAGCCGTCTCCAGCGCAACTCGCAAATCGGGATTTTGTTTTTCCGCCATCGCTTGAACTTCCGGAAACGGCGGCAACGCCGGGGCGGAGTCGAGGTCGTCCACTACGCTGAAATTTTCATTGAAGTCGGGGAAAAGCATTACGGCAAGGCCCAGGCGCGTGTCTTCCATGGAAAACTTGGCTTCGTCGAACGCCTGCTTCTGGATGCGGTACTGAATCTCCGCCTTCAAGGCGTCGCTGTGCGGCGATTGTCCCTGACGTTCCAGATCCCGCGTGATGTCCATGAAGCGTTTGGCCTGATCCAGCCCGGCCTGCGCGGTGGCGTATTTGCGCTGCGCGACAACCACGGCGTAATAGCTCCTCGTGACGGTCACGCCCAAACCGCGGCGGGCTATTTCGGCTTTCGCATTGGCCAGAGCTTCCGCGGCTTTGGCGCGGTTATATCCCGTTCCCAGCAGAAGTCCGGGTGAAAGATCCTCGTGGTATACGCCCCAGGCGCGGTATACGTGAACACCGTCGTTGGTAACGTATCTTCCGTCGGAGATTTTTCCGCCATCGCCCTGCGTGCCAAGGTATTGCGTTGTCGCGTTAATCGACGGCAGCATGGCATTTCTGGCCTGAAGGCGATCTTCTCGCGCGCTCCTGGCATCATAGGTCGCGCCGAGTAGCGTCGGATCGAGTTTTCGCGCTCTCTCCAGCGCGTCCTGCAAGGTCACTGTTGTAGGCGGTGTCGTCTGCCCCGGTCCTGATGGTTGCAGCAGCTTGACGTCGGATTCTTCGCTGGGCGCCTGAGAAGCGGCCTGCGCCACGGCTCTTGAGACCGGAAAGATCACCGCAACGGCCAAACCCAGTGCTATAACGGAAAAATGCCCGATCGATTTGAGCGAGCGCCTTTGGCGAAGTACTCGCCGCCCGTTAGACAAAAAAATATCTATAAGACCGAATGAATCACCCATGGAATCCATCTCCCCCGCTCCTGGCCGCAGCCGGCTGGATTCAACCCCGAGGGGGATGTCCAGCACCTGCTCCGGAATGGCAGAATATAACCGTGTCGAGCAACCTCGTGTCAAGCAAACCAGTGAAGCATAGCAATTTCACATGAAAATTATCTGAATAATTATTCCGCGCAGGCCTGCGGTATTTTGTCCGCAATTTCTTGCCGTCACTGAAATCCGGGAACGCCAATCTCCCGATTGGCGTGTTGGGTCACCCACGCCGCCAATCGGGAGATTGGCGTTCCCAGGAAAATCGCGCGCCGTTCAGGCCGCCTGCTCCGCCAGAGGTTGGCGGCGAACAAAACTCACCTCCATGCCCATAGGCGTCTTGATGATTTCGCAGGATTTGAAATCAGAATCGCCCGCGAGGGACGTCATTTGCTCTTCCGTATGCGCGCGCTTCAGCAGCATGTGCTTGAACGTGAATTTGGTCATCCAGGAGTTCATCCGGCTGAGGCGCAGTCCATCCACGTAGGCCACGATTTCGTCCCAGGACGCGTCCTTGCGCAGATCAATGATGACGGCCCTGCCTCCCGGCTTCATCACTCGATGCATTTCATTCAGCGCCTTCAGGGGTTCGGAAAAATTCTTGAATGCCGCGCGGCAAATGATCAAGTCGAATAACCCATCCTCCAGAGGAATGTCCGACGCGCTGCCGTGAATAAAACGTGCCACCACGCCTTCGCGCTTCGCATATTGCGAAGCCATCCGCACAAAGGATTGGCTGATATCCAGCCCCGTAATCTTAAAAGGTCCGAGCTTGGCCAGAGCGACCGAAAGATATCCCGGGCCGGGCGCGATTTCCAGCACGCGGGCATTGGCCGGTAGATCCTTTGCCAGCTCCCGGGCCAGGCGCTCAAATTCTCCGAGGTCCCTCCGGGTGATCTTGGCGTACCAGGAGGCCAGCCCGCCTTCCATGGAAATTCCTCGATACGGTTTTCTTGCCGATGCTTGCATTGCTGTTTCTCCTCTCGTGATCGGTTAACTGCTCGTAGTTTTACTCTTTTTATTGTTGCGAGTTGCGGCCGCAGGCGCTTGCTCCCTGCGCCCTTCCGCCTTCGCGGCCAGAAGCTGCTTGCGCATTTCCGTCCAGCCGCTGCGCAATTTGCGGTTGTCGCGTTTGAGATCGTCGAGCAAATCTGTGGAGAACGTGTATTCCGCGTCCGTAATGGCCCTGTAATACTCGCTCTCCAGCGAAAACAGGCGCGGCAGCTTCATGGCCCGGCATTTCCGCTCTTCCTCGTCGATTTCCTCGATCGTTTTTTCAAGAAGGCCGATGCGAATCTCCAGCAGCTCGATCACTTCCTCCGGCGGCAGGACGGGCAGCAACGAAATCGCCGCTTCAAACATAGGGTATTCCTTGACCGGCGAACTCACCAGCTCCCGCATCCAATCGATCAATTCGGCCTCGCCCAATGCCCTCAGCTCGTAAACCGTCTTCACCGGGCGCCTGCCGTCTTTCAAGACTTCACGGACGGCGATGAAATTTTCGCGCAGCAACTGCTCGATGACGGCGTAAAGCGCTCCGTAGTTCAGCCGGATGCTGCTCTCCTTGTGGCGCTCGCGCAGGGTGGTGGCCATTTCGTAGGGGTGCATGGGCCGTTCGTAGAGGAGGACGAGGATGGCCAGGGCCAGGGGGTTGGAAAACGCGCGTTTGGATTCGGCCGTCATATACTCTGGCCAGAATACTCTATCCAGAATACTCTGTACAGAGTATATGTGGGCCGCGCGCGCGGCGGGGGAGATTTCCGGGGGAGCGGAAGACGCGGACCGGTGGCCTCGAATTCCGGCATTGTGGCATGGGGGAGGCGGTCCTGCGTTCGGCCCGCCTCCTCCGCATGCCCGGCAGGATGCAGAGTTTTTCTTGCAGTTCAATCCGCGTTGGCCGGGCGAACTTTTCACTCACTTACATTCAAGATTGCTTTTTTGTTGTTCTGGCGCTGATTTTTGGCGAGACGCATTCGAGCGCCTGGCGCGCCATCTTCAGGTGATCTTCGAGCGTGGGCAGGGTTTGCGCGGCGAAGCTCTTGATCGAGGCGTCTTTGCCGTCGCTCGCTTCGCGGCGGAACGCGGCGATATCGGCTTCATGGACTCTCACCATATCGCGGGCGTAGGCGCGGTCAAACGCGCCCCCGGAAAGTCCGGAGAGGCGGGCATAGGCGGCTTTATCCTTTAGACATGAGGGGATTCCACGGGACGGATAAAGTTTGCTGTCCCAACCGGCGATCGGCGCTGAAAGCGCGTGGGAAAACTCCGGCCTTTCAGGGGACGAAAATACTTGGGGTCAAAACTTTCGGCTACCGGAGCGGATCAACTCTGCGCACCTCGATCGTCTCGGTTTGGGGGTCGAGGGCGCCGATGACTCGCACTTTTTGTCCTGCATAAGGTTCCACGAGTTCCGGTTTATCCAACCGGTAAACCTTGTCCTTGTTTTGGAGCACAAATCGGCCGCCGCGATTCTTGATGCAATATAAGGTGCAGTCCGTGGCGGTCTTCCCGACCGATTTCATCTTGAGCATTTCCTTGTGCGATTTGTCAAGAGAATGGACATTCATGGCGCACTGGGTATCCCCGATTTCACCGGTGAAGACCTTTTCGTCCCCGCCAAAGACTGACGGAGCGGAGAAACAAAGCAATACCAAAGCGATCGAACACCATGACGATTGTTTCCAAGAGCGCATCTCTTCCCCCTTATTTGTTCATTTCAGAATCCAAGGACGTCTTAACCTCAGGTTCCACGATAAATTTCATGTTCATCTGTTCATGGCCTTCGCTGCAGATGACGGTGCAAATGACTTGATACTCGCCCGGTTCCGCGGGAGCTGTGAGTGCGAATTCCTGGACGCCCGGCTTGAGCAGCAGCTCCCATCCGGGAACGGGCTGGTGGTCCTTGGGGCGGAGCAGAGAAAATCCGTGAATGGAGCCGTCCCTATTCCTCTGCTTGGCGCGAATCGCGGTCACCCGGAGAAGGATTTTTTCGTTGGCCGTGACGGTGATGCTGGGCTTGCTTATGCCCTGAATTTTGTAGCGGCTGTCGTGGTCGGCAAGCACTTCGATCAAGCGAGGAGCTTGCTGGGCCTTTACGGGCAGAAGCAGCAGCAACAGCAGCAGCGCGGCAAACGCGCGCGCGCGTAGGAAGGCAAGAACGGACCGGCCGGCAATGATCTCCCGCCCCATAGTCACTCGGTCATATACCGCAAGATGAATCGCACGTCTTCGTCGGTAATCGTGGCGCGAACCCGCATGTGCCGCTCGATCGTGGCCATCATGCGGGGTGGGAACTTATGCGGCGCCATGTGGCACCGGCCGCAGTTGGCGCGGTATCGTTTCTCTCCCTCGAAACGGGAAGCGGCTGATTTTTGAATTGCTTTCGAAGGGCCGGACGCCGAGCTGGGAGCTGTATCTTCGCCGGAAGAGGAAACACTGGAGTCCGCGACCTTCGCTTGTTCCTGTCCCGTTGCGGACAAAGCTCCCCCCAGTATCAGCAGCGAAAGGCAGGCGAGAAGATTCCGTTTAAATTTCAATTATCGTCTCCATGACCGAGCGGAAATGCGAAGCGATAGGTCAGGCCAACCGTCCAAATGTTTTTATTTCCCATCTCGCTGAACTGCCGGCCGTAGCTGCTCACCGCTCGCAGGCCGTCCCGAGAGTAGTAGTTCAAGCCGAATTCAAATTGCCGGGTATTTGCAGGCGGCAGCGAATCGCTCGGAAGCGCCCCTACAAAATACTGCTGCATGCGCGCGACAAGCTGCGTTCTGCGCATGGCGTATTGCCAGAACGGAACCTGACTCAGGCGGTAGGAGGGTTCGAACCAATAACCGCTCCCCCTGGCCGAGCGTTGATATTCCCCCCGGAATTCCAATGGCAACGCGGGCGGCTGCCAGCCGCCGTGAAAACCGAAGGAATTCGAGCGCTCATCCTGCAGCAGATGCTCAAAGGAACCCCCGATTTCAAGCCGTGCGTTGGGAATGAAGATCCCCAGCCGTGCGCCCGCTAAGCGGTCGGAGTCGAGCGGAGTCACGTTGCTCAACTTAACGGTGCTCAATGCGGAGAAGTAGACCGCATAATTGATGTTGAATTTGGACGTGGCTCGGAAGCCGCCGCGCAGCATGGCTCCTGTGCTGGCCTGGGAAGGTCCGGTGCCGATGGGCAGGATCAATGGATCGGACTGAAGGTTTCGGATCCAGATGGGGTAGAGCCGCTCGTTGAATATTCCAAAGGGGGTAAGAAATCTTCCTACCGACACGGTCACGTAAGGGTTGGCTATGTAATCCACCTGGAGATAGTCAATGCTTTTCAGAACCTGGCCACGAAACGAACTGCTCCCCGGCTGTTGGGTCATATCAGCCTCGAAGGTGGCGCGCGATTCGATCAGCTACCGATCTCCTAAGGGAACGAGGAGTACAGGGGCGATCAGAGGGCCCAGATGGGGTTGTCCTCCATTAAATGTGGCGATAAATCCGGTTCCCCCGATGATGACAGGCACGGGCTTGGGAGTATCGGGTTGATCCTGGGCGCGGAGAACAGGAACGGCAAGCAAAGTCAGCAGCGCGACAAGCAATAAAATTCGACAATGCCGGGAGAACGACAAATTTTGGCGCATTCCAGGCGTGCTGGGCATGCGTACACAACCAGTTTCGAAAACAGGACTAGCGAATTTTCCCACCTCAGCAACCCCACAATCGTCAGCCACCCGGCTATACGTTTTTTATATGTTGAGGGTTCACCCGGAAGGGGTCAAGCGCAGTGGATTTGTTTTTGCCGGAGTGATAATTAACGCAAGCGACACAATTCCTTTTCGAGCCAGGCAACCCAAGCCCATATGCCCGGCGGACGCCGGAATGGGTTCCTCACGGTTCCGGGCCAAGACTTGGGATTCACCGTGCGCTCCCCATCTACGACCTTAGGCATTTGCATCACGCGAACGAAAATATTTTGACAGGTTTTGATTTATGAACTATAGCTAATACAGGCATTTTGTGAGGGCGGAGGAGTTTGCCCGCGCAGGCGATTGCCGATAACAGGGGATACCATGAAAAATCAAAGCCGCATCTACACCCGCGTCACACTTCTGGCTACCGTCATGATTGGGATTGCTCTTCTCGTGGCGGGGAATTGGAGGCGGTCGCAGGCGGCGCCGGCTCAGGCGTCCTCCGGCAACGTCATGCACACGGATAATTTCCAGCGCTCGGCGCGCCTCGATACCTACAAGGTGATCGCCGACAGCGGCGCGGGCCGCGGCGAAAACATCTATTTCTATAAATGCTGGATGTGCCACAACCAGTACGCCAAGACCGGCCCTTATCTGAAGGAGCTTTTTAAGCATTCGCAATTGATGTCCGGCGATCCGGTGACGGACGAAAATGTGGCCGCAAAAATCAAGGAGGGCGGGCCGGGGATGCCTGCTTTCGGCACCACTCTGAAGGACGCTGACGTAGCCGACCTCATCACCTACATCAAGGAAGGGAAGTGCTGCGTCGAGGGAGAAAATCCGGGACCGAATCCCTGGTATCGAGCGGCCACGCAAAAGTGGACGGTGCAAAACGGGTTGTCGGGCGGGGCCACGGGTACCGTCAAGATTCCGACGGGAGATTCGCCGGAAGGTGTTGGCGTCCAGCTGATCGCGCCGAATGGTGTGCGCACCACGGTGTATACCGACGCGCAGGGACGCTACGAATTTCCCAAGATGCAAACCGGGGATTACGTTTTGCGGATCCCGACTCCGCTTTTGTTCAAGCCTTACGTCGTAAATTCCTTGCACATTGATGGAGCTTCCAAGCTGGCCGAAATCGTTTTGGAGAGAGTTTCCGACTCGGATGCGCTGCCGGCTACGCCAGAGATTGAACGCCAGCTCAGCGGCGCGGAATTGCTGTGGAATATGCCGGGCACGGCGCAGGAAAAGGCAACGCTGCAAAAGAATTGCTCCGCCTGCCATTCCTGGAACCAGATTTTCCGCAACCGCTACGATGAGCACAGCTGGGGCCTGATCGTCGACCGCATGACGCAATATTCCGGAACTTCGCTGGTGATTCGCATCAAGGGAACGACGACGACCGGCGGTGGAAACAATTCGGTCACCCGCCGCGACGGCACCTCGCCTGAGGAAGTCCAAACGCTGGTGAAGTTTCTGACACGTGTGCGCGGACCCGAAGAGCAAGACGAGCCGCTACGCATGTTCCCGCGGCCGAGTGGCGGCGACACGCACGTCGTCGTCACCGAGTACGAATTGCCGCAATCGCTGCTCGCGCTGCACGACGCGCAGGGAGACTCAAAAGGAAACATCTGGTTCACGAGCCACAAGACCGACGTTGTCGGAAAGCTCGATCCTAAAACCGGCATCGTGACCGAATACACGATTCCACTCACGCCGAAGGGCATGCCCGGAACGCACGCGGTGCGGATCGACAAGAACGATATCCCGTGGTTTTCGGAGAACTGGAGCCACAATCTCAACAGGCTCGATCCCGCCACTGGAAAAGTGACGCAGGTGCACATTGAGGACGTGGTGCCTCTTAATGCGCCCGGCTTCGGCAATTTCTCTATGACTCCGGATGGCTACGTCTGGGACAGCCGCGACAACAACGTCCGGAAAATCGATCCGGAAACGGGCAAAGTGATTCAGCGCTTCCCCCTGCAGGCGAGCTTCAGCTATGACAATCTCATTTCCGCCGACGGAAAATATTACGGAGGGGGCGGGCTGCCGGCTTGGGGAAACACCATCGAGCGCATGGACCTGAGTACGGGGCAGTGGATTAACCAGAACTCGGGTGCGCACATGATGACGGCCAAGCGCGGCGGGTTCGATCCCTACGACAACCCCTGGTTCGGCGGGGGCGATGGCGCCCTGATCGAGTTGAATGCCAAGACGGGACTTGTCGAGGAGCACATTCCGCCGATCGCTCCGAGCCCGTACACGGACTTCTACGAAGCGCAGCCCGACGCAAACGGCGAAGTCTGGGCGGGCGTGCTGCACGGCCGGCAGATGGTCCGCTACAACCAGCACACCGGGGAGTGGCATGTCTACGAAATGCCCGAGCCGTTCACCTACGACCGCAGGACCTACATTGACAGTTCCACGCATCCAGTTACCGTATGGTATGTTGACTATAATGGTTATCTTGTGCGCGTTCAGCCCCGCGAGTAAACGAAAGCTTTGGCAGAAGTCGCGGAGCGAGAGTCTTGCGGGCGGTCGCGCCTGCGCGGAGACGAGCGTCTTACTTTTCCGCGTTCTAACGTGTTCATTGGGCGCAACTTCTTCCTGATGCGCCGCTAAAATTCGCCGTTAAATGCCGGCGGCGCTCCCAATTACGTCTACAAATTGTCTTACGTTTCGGGGGTTGCCGCTAATAACGCGCCAATCTTGGGCGATCCCTGGGCCATCACCTTCCTGCCGGGACGGCCATTTTTTGTCGCCGACAGCGGTTCCGGATCGATCAGCTCACTGAATTCTTCCGGCGTCCAGTCGGGCGCGGCGACCGTACCGGTTTCTCCGGGAGGTATGAGCCGCGCGATGCCCACGGGCATCGCTTCCGATGCGGGCGGCGCATTCGGACCGGCGGGCTCGCCCTTCCAGTACGTCGTGGTCACGCAAAATGGAACGATCGATGAATTTTCAACGCCCAACGGAAACGTTCCCGCACAGGCAGCGCTTGTAAGGGATGACTCCGGAACGGGCGCGGTTTACACGGCGCTGGCATTGCTGCACCCCGATTGCTGCTCGCCGTTCGCGGCGGTCGCCGATTTCAATGACGGGACGATTCATACTTTCACGAACTCATTCGACTTGCTGGACCGGCCGAACGCCTTCCAGGATCCGAATCTTCCCGCGGGTTACGCACCGTACGGGATGCAGGTGATCGGCAACCAATTATTTGTTTCGTATGCGGTGCAAGATGCTGCCAAGCACGGACCGGTGACCGGGGCTGGGAACGGCGTCGTCAACGCTTTCGATACGCAGGGCAACTTCGTGCGCCGGTTTGCGACGGGCGGCAGCTTGAACGCCCCCTGGGGAATGGCTCTTGCCGGGGCAAATTTTGGCCCATTCAGCGGCGCCATTTTGATTGGCAACTTCGGCGATGGCACCATCAGCGCTTTCGACGCGGCTTCCGGGGATTTCCTCGGCCAGGTCCGTGACGGAGACGGCAGCGTCATCGCGAATCCCGGAATGCGCGGCCTGGCATTTCGAGCGGACGGGCTAGCCGATGCGAACACGCTTTTCTTCACGGCGGACATCGCGAATGGCCAGGGCGGGCTGTTCGGAGCGATTACCACCGGCTTGGTCAGCGATACGAGAGCCTCTACCACCGCGGCGACGGCGGACTCAAGCGTCACGGTGAATGCCACAGTGGATGCGGGGCCAGGCAATCCGGGTGTGCCAAGCGGGACGGTGACGATTTCCGACGGGGGCGTTTCTCAAGGGACCGCGCGATTGGCAGGCGGCGCAGCGGCCTTCACGTTGCCTCCTGCGGGAACGGCGATGCACGTCATCGACGTACAATTCAGCGGAGACGCCACGTTCCTGCCGAGCAGTTCAAGGACAGAGATGCAAGTCGCCGGCGCGGAAACGACGGTCGCTCTGACGGCGCCCGCGAAGGCGGCCCACGGCTCACCCGTAACATTGACCGCCATGATCCGTTCGATGGGCGGCACTCCCACTGGAACCGTCGCGTTTCACGATGGAAACGCCGAGCTCGGGTCGGTAGCGATAAACCCCATGGGCGCGGCCAGCCTCACCGTCAGCACGCTCGCGGCCGGAACTCATTCCCTGACCGCCTCCTTCGTTGGGACCGGAGGCTTTGCGGGCAGCATGTCAACGCCGGTGAGCACCGCAGTCTCCGCGGGGGCTGATTTCACGGTAGCAACAAATCCTTCGAGCGTAACCGTGGCGCACGGTCAATCGGCTCCAGTGATGGTGACGGTCACGCCGTCTGGAGGGTTTACAGGCAACGTCAGCTTATCCTGCGTATCTGTTCCAGGCGTCACTTGTACTTTTGGCTCATCGACTTTAGCGATCACCAGCGGAATGGCAAGCACCAATATGAATGTGAACACGGCCAGCACCGTCCCGCGGTACGGGTTTCTGCCGCCTGGGAGTATCGGCTTGGGCGGTTTTCTCGCGGCTTTCGCGCTTGCGGGTTTCATGATCTGGCGGGGAGGGAGAATGGAACGGGACCGCGTTCCGGTCTTGACCACGGCCGCGGTGCTGGCAATCTTCGCGCTGTCGCTCACGCTGGTCGGCTGCGGATACGGCAGTTCCTACATGCCTCCGCAGAATTCAGGCCCGGCTATGCTTACAGTCACCGCTCAATCAGGGAGCATTTCGCATACCGCGAACGTCAGCATCACGGTGCAATAGGGCGGCTCGGGAAGGTGAGGAGAAGGAGAAGTGTTCTTTAAGACGAGCAGGTGAAAAAAACGCAGCCGCTTCTCGCGTTCGCATTTCCCGGCTGCACAGGTTGCGGAAAAATTCCAAAAGTGTCATTCCGAGGGCGCGGTTTGCCCGAGGAATCTGCTTTTTTCTTGGGATTGGCGAAAAAGCAGATCCCTCGCTTCGCTTGGGATGACATTAAACTACTTTTCTCCGCAGCCTCTGTAGCCGGGGCGAGAAGCGGCTGATTTCCAGAGAAGCTTTGAAGCGCTCACACCAATACTTCAGGGATTTCCAATTTTTGTTTGCGAAAGGCCATTTCAAAGGCCTTGACGACAGTGGGATCGAAATCAGAGCCCATGTTTCTGACGATCTCGTCGCGCCCTTCCGCGGGTGACATCGCTTTGCGGTAGGGACGATCGCTGGTCATGGCGTCGAAAGCGTCCGCAACCGCGATAATCCGGGCTTCGATCGGAATATTCTCGCCCTTGGAAGGATGATGGCCGGAGCCGTCAAATTTGTCGTGATGCGCAAGGACGATGGGCAGAATGCGGCGAAGCGAGCCGCCCACGGGTTTGAGCATCATGACTCCCTTTTCCACGTGCGACTTCATTTCTTCCGTCTCGTTCTGATCGAGCCGCGCGGCTTTGTAAAGGATGTCGCGGCTGACTTCGAGTTTGCCAATATCGTGCAGCAAGGCCGCCGCGCGCACGTCCTCGATTTGCTGTTCCGGCAGACGCATCTCGGCGGCAATAGTGGTGGCGTAGACGGACACGCGATAAGAGTGGTTCTGCGTGAATTTGTCGTTGCCGATGAACTGATTCAGGATTTGCAGCACGCCATAGTAAGTCTCCCGCAGTTCGCTGAGCCTCCGCTCACCAATCTCGTAGAGGCTTCCGGTCGCATACGCTGAAATGATCAAGAAACCTGCCCAGACACCCAGATCAGACCAGGCTAAGAGCCCTTGGGTCTTCCACTCAAAATTTCCTCCCAAGGCCGTAGGGTTCATCAGGTTCATCCACACGACAAAGAGGATGGAGGCCAGTGCCGCCTCCACAGCGCGGCGACGGCCAAAATAGTACGCCGCCATGAGTGTCGGAAGGTTGTAGAAGGTGAGGACCAGCCGCTGTCCGGCTATGAAGAAATTAACTACTCCTGCGGCGGCAATGATCGAGAGGATCAGGAGAAGTTCTTTATTTATATCGCCGAGGCGCGAAATCCAATTGCGTTTCACAGTGCAACTCCTACCGCTGGATAGTGATATCTTGAGACAGGAATACCACTTGGCGATGGTGCCGAAATTGTTGTTCCGGGGCATTGGTACTTTGGTTTGTTGTGCTTGAAGCGTAAGCTCCCTCTTTGCCTGGCTGCCACGGGGCTGAGGTAGGCCGGACTTTCCCCTCTGAACGACCGGACTCCGCCAGCAAGCTCCTTGTCTCGGAAGCAGGAGAAGCGTAAGATGCGCGGGCCGCAGTTCCAAATCGGAAAATCCGGTTGGCACAGGATTCGCTTTAGAGTATGTGGAGCGAAGGGGTCAAGCTGCAAAGGCACCGTTTTCCTAAGTGCACCGGGCCAGGAGAAAATCGATGTTGCGCATAAATGACGAAGCTCCCAATTTCACCGCCGAAACTTCGCAGGGGACCATCAACTTCCACGAATGGATGGGCGCCGGCTGGGCCATCTTGTTCTCACATCCCAAGGACTTTACCCCGGTATGCACCACGGAACTGGGTTATATGGCCGGGCTGCAGCCGGAATTCCAGAAACGCAATTGCAAAATTATCGGGCTAAGCGTGGATCCGGTGAGCAGCCACACAAAGTGGGCCGCGGACATCGAAGAGACCCAGGGCCACAAGGTGAATTATCCGATGATCGGGGACCCGGAGCTCAAGGTGGCGAAGCTCTATGACATGCTGCCGGCGGATGCAGGCAATACTTCCGAAGGCCGCACGGCGGCTACCAATGCCACGGTCCGCACCGTGTTCGTGATTGGGCCCGACAAGAAAGTCAAATTGATGCTGAGCTACCCGATGAGCACCGGCCGGAACTTCGACGAAGTGCTGCGCGTTGTGGATTCGATACAGCTTACTGCCAAGCACCAGGTGTCAACGCCGGTGAACTGGAAGCCCGGCGAGGACGTGATCATCAGCGGCAATGTTTCCAACGATGAGGCCAAGGTGAAGTATCCCGGCGGGTGGAAAGCGCCTAAGCCGTATATCCGAATTGTTCCTCAGCCGAGGTAGCAGTCCGCAAGCGAAGGAATTCCTAAGTGGTTTTCAAACAATTCTATCTGGCGTGCCTGGCGCACGCTTCCTACTTGATAGGAGACGAAGCGACAGGCACGGCCGCCGTCGTCGACCCGCAACGAGACACGGACCAGTACATTGCCTTGAGTGGCACAGGCTGAAGGCCTGTGCCAGTTAAGCAAGTAAGATGTGGCTAGAACGGGCAATCCTCGTACAGGATCCTGCACAACCGGTACGTGGACCACTCGTTTACCTTCCCAGATCGAATTCGCGCCAGGCTCCATTCCGTGCTCGAGGCGACATTGAAGGCAGCCGCGTCCGATACCTCAGGATGATAAATCCTGGAAATTTGCCACAGACCACGGCTCGACTCACCGTCACCCTTTGCGCGCGGATTGAACTCGGACTCGTGCTTGACGATCCAAAGCGCGAGTTTGGGATTTACCCCATATTCCTCGGCCTGTGAATGAATATAGGCCTTCACCTGCTGGGCGTTTGTTTTCCCGCCTGGCACGGACGCAGGATTCGCCGAAACGCTGGCCAGGCTTGCCGGGCGTGTCGGTTGCCTTTTATGGATAATTACCTTCATCGGCAGGGTGGAATTCCGCACGCTTAGCGGGGCAACAATCTGCGCGTGCGGCTCAATACCATGCGCGGCAAAGGCGATAAGAGGCAGGGAATAGAAGGTGAGCCAGAGAAGCTGCTTGATCGCGGTGGTCTGCATGGGAGATGGATTATACACAAAGGCGAACATAAAGCGAACATTTTTGTGGCCTGGAATCTTCAATGTCCGGGCAGGGGGAGGATGGTTGAATGTCGATCCTCAGGCCGGGTCCACCTGTTATAGCGGGTGTGCTGGGCTTTTTAGCAATAGAAAGGGCATTAGAAACTGGTGCGTGTCCGGGAGTGCGGGCAAACGAGGACCCCCCATGGGGCAGTGGATTTGCTATCCAAATATTCGGCGGTCGCGCGACACGGCACTTACAAAGGGTTAAACCAGCCGCGCTGCCAACTGGCGTCTGATTTCGTCCTGGTTAATGTTAGAATGGATTAGAGGGGGCGACACGGTTTCGACGGAAGCTGTCGCGACTCGAAGGCATGCCGGGCGCCACCTGCCCGCAATCGGGTGGAAAACTAGAATTGCCAACCAACAGTTGGCTATGGCTGCCTAGCTTAAACTAGGCCAGCTACGTTTCCCCGGGCTTCGCCTATGGGCCCGGTAAGAAACGTCACACAGTAGGCTGGCCGTCAAGTCTCTGTCCGGGGTGAGACGGCGAGAACCAATCGGGCTAGCCGGCTGCGTTTCTTGCTCATTCTGAGCGTGGCTGGCGAAACAAACGGAATTGAGCTAAGCATGTAGGCTTCGAGCCGTAGCGCTTTTCGGACGGGGGTTCAACTCCCCCCGCCTCCAC
>Ga0210384_10000434_pt1 | contig 64211 bp, 63 predicted proteins | sample IncBWH2MmetaG_FD_160574 | JGI IMG/M metagenome (GOLD analysis project Ga0210384, IMG submission 160574) | Forest soil microbial communities from Barre Woods Harvard Forest LTER site, Petersham, Massachusetts, United States - Inc-BW-H-2-M | ecosystem: Environmental > Terrestrial > Soil >...
CCGGTATTTGTGAACGGAACGGCGCTGCCGGGGGAGACGCCTACGTCTCCTGTGATCACGCCGGGGGCAGTACAGGTTACGTTCGTGCCGCCGAGGACCGCGAAGGTCTGTGAGGAGCCCAGTCGAGGCGCCGACTGCGCCCAGCCCAGGCAACCCAGGCCCAACATGCAAGTAACCAACATAAGTCTTTTCATATCTAAATCTCCTAAGATTCGTATTTCTCTTCCACCACCTGCGGTTCGAGGCTCATGCCTCTGCTGGCGTTCGCGGCGAGTCGTTAGTATCCGTGACAAAGAACGGGGAGTTGCCGACGACAGCTCTCGTGTCTCATTGAAATCGAAACAGAAGCTATCGCAGGTCCAACTCCCCATATAGATTCCCCATCGATGGGGGAGGAGTTATGGCGGAATCCTAAATGTGACGAAAAAGAGCGTCTGCTCACTTTTGACCAAAGCATTTACAGCAATGAGCAATTTTGAACATACAGCTTATTCCAAGGTCGCTAATGTTGTATGTCTCAGAAAAGACACGGCGGTAGTTAAGCCGAGAAGAAGAGGCCATGTATGCGGATACACAGCAGCCATAAGATCTGGTTCACAGCAATCCTACTACTCAGTTTCGCCGCTGGATGCGGCGATCCAGACAAGAATGGGATCGTCTCCGGTCCCGCGACCCCGCCTACAGTGATCCTCGTAACTCCGGCGAACGGCAATGTAGGTGTTTGCCCCAACGTCGTCATTGTGAGCGCAACCTTCAGCAAAGCCATGAACCCGGCCACCATCACCAGCTCTACGTTTACATTGACTGGGCCAGGCGGGGCGAGCGTGGCTGGGGCAGTCACCTACGTTGCGGCGACCAATATTGCCACCTTTACACCCTCGAGCGCTCTTGTATCGAGCACTCTTTATACCGCCACGATTACCACCGGGGCTACTGACACGTTCGGCAATAAGCTGGCAGCCAATTTCGTATGGACATTCACAACCTCTCCTCCGTGTCCGGGGCCGCCGCCACCGCCCTTCGCGTTGGGAACGGCCTGCAGTTTCGGAATTCTAGGCGCCACTCCTGTGGTTAGCAGCATTGGTCCCACCAACGTTACGGGAGATGTGGGGGTATGGCCGGCAGCTTCGATCACTGGATTCCCGCCGGGAACACTGACGGGCACGAAACACATGGGCGATGCGGTTGCCATGACCGCCCAAGGTGACTTGACCACAGCCTATAACAACGCTGCGGCCGCAGCCGGAGGGGCCATCCTCCCTGCGGATATAGGAGGGCTAACCCTGCCTCCAGGCGTTTATAAAACAACCAGCGCCCAGCCCTCGCTGGGAATAACCGGGAATCTCACACTCAGCGGCCCTGCGAGTGGTGTCTGGATCTTCCAGATAGTCTCCACCCTGACGACGGCCGCCAATAACAGCCAAGTCATCATGGCTGGCGGCGCCACCTCTCACAACGTGTTCTGGCAGGTTGGCAGTTCGGCGACCCTCGGGACCAGCACAACATTCCAAGGAACCATCATGGCTCAGGCATCCATAACGGCTAACACCGGCGCGACCCTCAATGGCAGAGCGCTGGCGCGGACGGGTGCGGTCACATTGGATAGTAATCCGGTTAATGTGCCTCCATGTCCATGAGGTATTCGGCAGTGGACCAGCATGGGCTGGTCCACTGCCGGGTAGGTTGGAAGGCAGAATTTCACGTTATTAAAGTTCGGAGGAATATTCGCATGTCATCTCATTCAAAAAGCCGTATTGGTCGTGTTTTAGCAATGCTGTCAGCAATGATTGCTGTTCTGTGTGCGTTAGGCACCCTGGCGGCAGCTCAGGACCAGCCCGCTCCCAAGTGGGAGATTTTCGGCGGATATTCTTTCCTGGATCCCAACACACATGTGCACGGCCAACTTCCAGGAGCATTGTTCCCACTAAGCAGCCGCCTGGAATCGGACCCGCGCGGCATTGGCGCGAGCGTTACTTACGATTTCAACCGCTGGCTGGGACTCACGCTGGATAGCAGCGGCCATTGGGGCAGCGGGGAAACTACGCTGGGCAGAAGAATTGACGATACCGGGTTCTATAACATCTCCGTGGGGCCGAAGATTACGTTCCGCACCGCTCATTTCTCTCCGTTTCTTGAGGCGTTGGTGGGCGACCACCGTCTTACGCCTGATGCCTTCCACGATATCGACAGGATAGGGATCATGGTCGGCGGCGGTCTTGATGTCAACGTCTCCAGGCATTTTGCTCTGCGGCTTCTCAGGGCCGACTTTGTAGTGTCCGACTACCGGTATGGTCCTGCGGCCACGACTCCGAGCACCAATGTCCGGGGCGTGAGACTACAGAGCGGCATTGTGTTTATATTCAGCGGTGCAGCGCTTCCATGGTTACCCGCCCGCGCGGATTGCTCGGTACAGCCCAGCGAAGTCTTTGCCGGCGAGCCTGTGACCGCGACCGCCAGTGGTTCAAATTTCAATCCCAAACGCACGATCAAATACAACTGGAGTGGCAACGGAGTAAAAGTTGCGGGCAGCGATGCTTCCACGCAGATTGACACCACCGGGTTGCAGCCGGGCTCATACCAGGTCACTGCCAACTTGAGTGATGGCAGCAAAAATGGCGTTGCCTCGTGCAGTTCCAAGTTCACCGTGAAAGAGCCGCGTCCGCCCGTGATTTCATGCTCGCCCGATCCGGCCAGCGTGCCGATGGGTGGCGCCTCAACCATCAGCTCGCGCGCCAGCAGCCCCGATGGCCGCAGCCTGACCTACAGCTACACCACCAGCGCCGGGAATATTACCGGCAACGGCTCCACTGCAGCCCTGGATAGCAAGGGTGCACAACCTGGAACAATTACCGTGACCTGCAACGTAAGCGATGACCGCAATCCGGCGCTCACGGCTTCTTCCACAACCACGGTGAACGTACAAGCCCCGCCCCAACCAGATCTTAGCGCCATCGAGAAGAGGCTTGCCCTCCACAGTGTTTATTTTGCGACGGCCAAGCCTACGCGAGAGAATCCTGACGGCGGCCTGGTTGCCAGCCAGCAGAAAACTCTCACTGCGCTCGCCAGTGATTTCCAGACCTATCTCCAAAGCAAGCCGGATGCCCACCTGACTCTTGAAGGCCATTGCGACCCGCGCGGTTCGGTGCCATACAATCAGGCGCTCTCCGAACGGCGTGTGGACCGTACCCAGCGCTTCCTGATCGCACAGGGCATTCCCGCCGCCAGCATCGAGACCAAGGCGTTTGGCAAACAGCAAAATCTCACCGACGCCGAGGTGAAAGATGCGGTCGAACAGAACCCCGAGTTGAGTCCAGAAGACCGGCAGAGAGTGCTCAAGAATATGAGGACGATCATTCTGGCCAGCAATCGCCGTGTGGATATCACTCTGAATATTCCCGGACAGGAATCTCAGCAGTCGGTCCGCCAGTACCCCTTCAACGCTGCAGATTCCCTGACGCTGCTCGACACCAGCAGTGGAACCAGAAAAGCGGCAACACCCACGACGAGAAAGAAGAAAACCACGAAGAAGAAATAGCAGCACGAATTTAGGACAGCAAAAGAATCGAAAACCAAGAAGATCATGAATGCAAATCAAGCGCCGGCCCAGGCGCTTGATCTGCTTATCCGGTGATTTTTTGGCGGGAAGCGTGGCCTTCAATGCGTTTGGGTTCTTCTTAAAAGGGAAAAGAAAGGAAAGTAAGCGATGAAGTACGTTGCCAGGATACGAATACTTCTAACCTCCCGTAAGGCATTCGTCTGGTTGCACCGTTACGTAAAGGGCCGGTCTAAATCGTGCTTGAATTGCGAAGGCAGCTTTATGCCGAAGTTTGTCGGCCTGCACACTAGCGCAGGATACTCAACCTCGTTGTTCTGCCACGAGAGTTGCGAGAAGGAGTACATCGCTAAGGCGATGAGCCGCTACTTCCAGCCACGGGGGACGCAGACTGTGGGAACGGTGACCATGACGATGAAAGCGCAGGTGAGAGTGGCAAGAGAAGAGGTTTTCGAGAGACGGAAGGAAGAGAAGCTGAGGGCAACGGCGTGAGCCAACACAGCGAGTTCCAAGACCGTTGACTGTTCTCTTTGGGGTTCTTGAGCGATTGTGACCAGACATCCGCACGTTAAGCCGCTAACATCGAGAGTGATCTGAAATAAGACTAGAGAAATACCACCTGGTTCGTAAGCAAAACTGACCTTTGTTCCAACTGCCAGACAGAACCAGATCTTACGCACTTCCTTGAGCGCTGGACCGCTCTCTAATGTTCTCAACAGCAGAACGGAGTTTTGAAAATGAAATTCAATCTACAACAAGCAGCATTTACACTTGCAATCGCGGTTGGCTTGCTCGCCACGCCTGGGTTGGCCCGTGCGCAACAATCACAGGACGACCATAACCGGCGGCAAGACCAGGGCCAGAACCAGGATAGGCAGAACGACAACGGGAACGACCACAACTACCAAAACAATAACCACCAGAACGGGGACAATCGCGACCAGAACGGCAATTACAACCAGAACGGCAACGACCCGCAGGATCGGCGTAATCAGTGGGGCCGCAACAACAATCAAGCCTTTCAGACCGGCATTCAGAATGGACAGCACGATGGTCTGGAAGACAGGAATGAGAGACAACGCTCTCGCCCCACCCAGAGAAGTAACTACAAGAATGCAAACCGGGGTTATAACTCCAACTTCGGCAACAAAAACCAATATAAGCAGCAGTACCGTCAAGGTTACTTGCAGGGCTATCAGCAGGGCTACGACCAGAACTACCAACAGACCTACCGGATAAACCCGAACCAAGGGCGGTAACGACCTGGATTCACGCGACCACAAATAATTGTGTCTCAGCGGCTCGTCGGTCAAGACAGGCGCGATCAACTCGGTTGATCGCGCCTGCTCTTTTTTGGCCGTTAGATCAACGAAGAGTTCACGCTGGTCGCGTGCAATGCGTAGACCTCGGCCGCACGTGAACACGCTGAGGCCAAGAACGATGAGTTATCTCGCAATGTAAAGCAATGTAAAGCATTGTAACGTGAGCAATGTTGGTCAGCCGGATCAAGTCCTGACTGATAGATTTGTTGCAAGAGCCAAATTGTCATGAACATCGGTGACAGGCTCTGCGCTTGCATTCATGACGCTCTACGGTCATCGCAACGCACCATGCATCTCGAACTGCCAAATCATGCGCCGGCGTACGGATCTGCGACGGCGAAGACCAGTCTTCTCCGGCAGAAAAAGGAATCGTGATTTATGGCCGAGACACTAGCTCAAGTCTATGCTGAGCCGCTTGAACCACAGCCAGTCCTTGCTCGCCCAATCCCTATCCGGCAAACCCCGCGGCGTCATTGGGCCAGGTGGGCATGGGTGATCGGTCTTCTTATAGCCGCCGCCGTAGCCGTGGAACTGTGGCGAGTACATTCTCAGAACGCAATTAGCTATGACACGGTGACGGTCGAACGAGGACAGGTCCAGGCCAGTGTCACGGCCACGGGCACGCTCAATGCCGTTGTAGATGTGCAAGTCGGCAGCCAGGTATCAGGTAATATCAAAACCCTCTACGCTGACTTCAACACGAAAGTAAAAAAAGGCCAGGTGGTAGCCGAGATCGACCCCCAGGTTTTTCAGACACAGGTCGATCAGGCGCAAGCGGCGCTGAACTCCGTGCAGTCTGCGGTTCTCACCGCCGGCGCGCAGGTTCAAAAGGCCCAGGCCGACTCCTCGGGCACGATCGCCAGCGAAAAAAGCGCGGAGTCCGTAATGGCCAAAGATCGTGCCAATGCGCTCAACGCAAGCAACCAATGGCAAAGGTCAGACAGTCTCTTTAGCCAGGGAATTGTTTCCCGGCAGGACCACGACTTGGCCAAAGCTACTGTGGATGCCGCGACAGCCCAAGTGGCTGCTGATCAATCCCAGATTGAAGCGTCCAAACAGACCATCCAGTCAGCAGCGGCCCAGATCCGCGTGACGCAAGCAGAGCGCAGTTCTGCGCAAGCCCAGGCGCAACAGGCGCGCGCGGCATTGGAACAGGCCAAGGTCAACCTCGCACATACCCAGATCACCGCGCCCGTTGATGGCACAGTCATCGCTCGCCGCATGGATGTAGGCCAGACCGTGGCGGCATCGTTGCAGTCCCCCACTATCTTCGAGATCGCGCAAGACCTGACAAAAATGCAGCTTGATACCAATGTGGATGAGTCCGACGTCGGCAGCATCCGTGCAGGTCAGAGTGCGACGTTCACCGTCGATGCGTATCCCGCCATTACATTTCGCGGCAAGGTTACAACCGTTCGTATGGCGCCCATCAATGCGCAGAACGTGGTCACCTACGATGTCGTGATCGCGGTTTCGAATCCTGACCTCAAACTTTTTCCCGGAATGACAGCCAACGCCCGCATCTTGACTACGAAGCTGGATGACGTGCTTAAGGTACCTAACGCTGTCCTGCGGCTCCATCCATCCGCGGCGGTGCTCACCCAACTCGGCCTCCCGTCGTCACAACCTAACAAGCAGGAAGTCTATGCACTGCAGGGGGGAAATCTCAAAGTCATTCCCGTAGGGTTTGGGATTTCCGATGGCAAATACACAGCCGTGACAACTGGCGACTTGCAGGTAGGGGAGCAGGTTGCGGTGAGGTTTACTACGGGCGCGAGTACGCCGGCTGCGCCAGCCACTTCGTCCCCGGGCGCAAGCGGCGGGCGCCGTGGACCCGGATTCTAAATGTCATCACTCATCGACGTCCGAAGCCTGACCAAGACGTATCTACTTGGAGACGTGCATGTGAATGCCCTGCAGGGGGTCAGCGTCACCATTGAGCGTGGCACCTTCGTGGCGATTATGGGCCAGTCCGGATCGGGTAAATCAACTTTCATGAATCTCCTGGGCTGCCTTGACCGGCCGACCTCAGGCCAATATCTGCTCGATGGAATACCTGTCGAAAACCTCGATCGCGACCAGCTCGCCGAGATACGGAACCAGAAGATAGGTTTTATTTTTCAGAATTTCAACCTGCTCCCACGCATGAACGCATTGGAGAATGTAGAACTGCCATTGCTTTACAACATCAGTGATACGCCGGATGGGGATGAGCGCGGCCAGCGCGCCCTGGCCGCAGTGGGTCTGGCCGACCGGGAGCGGAATTTTCCCACTCAGCTCTCCGGTGGCCAGCAACAGCGAGTGGCCATTGCGCGCGCCCTGATCAACACACCAGAGATTCTTCTTGCCGACGAGCCCACCGGTGCGCTCGATTCGCACAATAGTGCTGAAATCATGAGCATCTTCCAGCAACTGAACCACAGCCAGGGCATCACCATCGTTCTGGTTACGCACTCGGATGAAGTGGCTGCGTATGCCGACCGAATCATCGGCTTTCGTGATGGACGCATCGTCGGCGACGCGCCGGTCGTGCACCCGCAGAAGGTCGGCGAAGCTCGGGCTGCTCCACGCGCCGCATTGGAGATGGTGCAATGAAACAACTAACCTCCTCCATAAAAATCGCCTTTCGCGCGCTGAAGATGAACAAACTCCGCTCCGCGCTCACCATGCTGGGCATCGTGATCGGGGTCGCTTCTGTTATCGCAACTGTGGCCATAGGCTCAGGCGCCACCCAGCGCATTCAGCAACAGATCGCCAGCATTGGCAGCAACATCATCATCGTTGTGCCGGGAAGCACCAGCAGTTCCGGGGTACGTTTGGGCAGCGGCAACGCGGTCACGCTATCTGAAGCCGATGCCCGGGAGCTGGCCGCGCAGTGCCCGGATGTCGCGATTGCCGCACCGTTGGTGCGCGGTGGAGCGCAGGTGGTTTACGGGAACAATAACTGGGCGACGAGCGTCTACGGCGTTACTCCCGATTATTTGACCATCCGCGATTTCTCCGTTGTTGATGGAGCCGAATTTACCCAGCAGGATGTTGATGCAGCGAACAAGGTGGCCGTGCTCGGCGCTACACCGGTGGCAAACCTGTTCGGCGGCGCCGATCCAATCGGCCAGACGATTCGCATCAAGAATGTGCCCTTTACCGTTGTCGGCGTTCTTAGCCCGAAGGGACAGTCGGCCCAGGGGCAGGACCAGGACGACGTCATTCTGCTTCCCATCTCCACCGCCAAGCGGAAAGTGCTCGGTGTCAAACAGGCCAATGCGGATGCCGTGGATACGATCATGATGCAGGCACAGTCCGGCGCGCAGATGCCGGCCGCACAGGATGAGGCCCAGGCGCTGCTCCGGCAGCGGCATCATCTGCAGGCAGCCGATGCCGACGACTTCTCGGTCCGCAACATGCAAGAAATCTTCGCCGCGCAAGAGGCATCTTCGAGCATCATGGCGATGATGCTCGCGGCTGTGGCTTCGGTTTCGCTAGTTGTGGGTGGCATCGGTATTATGAACATCATGCTGATCTCGGTCCGCGAGCGGACGCGCGAGATCGGACTGCGCCAAGCCCTGGGCGCCAAAACACACGATATTCTCACCCAGTTTCTGGTTGAGGCGGTAGCGTTGTCGGTCGCCGGCGGGGTCGTCGGCATCATTCTCGGGATCAGTGCATCAGCCATCATCTCGCGCCTGGCGGGCTGGGCGACATCCGTCGGCCCGGGCGCGGTGCTGCTCGCCGTCTTTTTCTCTGCGGTGGTGGGAATCAGCTTTGGGTATTATCCAGCAAGAAAGGCTGCCTATCTCGACCCGATTGAGGCCTTACGATATGAATAACGCTTTCGAAGATCACCGCCACGACCAAGAAGCCTCCTCACGAATGGATAATGAAGGCTGTCCCAACGGGGAGAATGACGATGACACGCTTGCACAAGAGTTGTCACAAGATGCGGACACGTCTCAGAAATTGGAAAACTCCGAATGTATACAGAGAGCGGGGCGCAGCCCCAACGGCCATGAGCCTAAAGCGGCGTAAGAGAGCAGTTTGACCTTCCGGAAAATTTACGGATGCGAGCGGCGACGGCTTTCCCGGATCCCCGTGGCGTAGCTCTTTCCCCCGAAGGTGAGTGTAGGAATGACTGTGCCGGTTACCCCAACCTGGACGCCATCAGTGGGAACGCCGTAGCCTTCGCTCAAGACCCAGATGCTGCCGCTACCGTCGCTCAGCTCATAGACGCCATTACCCAGCAAGCCGTAGGAGCGGTTGACCGTGCCTACAACCGTAACCTCTTTATTCATGTAAGCGCCAGGATCGCGTGTGATATTGCTGATACTGGTCTGCTGTGGACATCCTGCCAGCAACAGACCTACGCCTGCAACCATCGCCAACAACACCAGTTTTGTCTGTTTCTTCATGTTCATCATCCTCATCATCCTCTGGAACTTAGCTCGCACTTCGCAGATCGGTCCTGCGTTGTTGCGGCCTAAACCTTCTTGAGCCACGGTTGGTGGAGTCTCACGCGACCGTCACCATCCCATTTGACGACCGCGTCTTCTTCGTTAACTTGCTCAACTGTGCCGAATTCTCCCGTCGGCTTTCCGAAGTCGCCCAAACCTTCGACGCGATCTCCGGGATTCAATTCCTGGCCGGTGGCAGGCGGGTCGGTGAGCGGTGGCTTCCTGGCACGGTCTGAGTCAGGCGGCGCCCCCGGATACGACAAGGGTGGTTGGGGAGCTTTATGCAGCTTGGGTATCGAATTATTGGTGATACGGCTCATTCCGTTTTTTCTTTCCAAGAGGTCAGAGCACTCTTCGCTGCGACGGTTCATCTCCGCGTATAGATACAGCATAGGATTGGAAAGAATGGTTCGGCTGGTCCAAACTGCACAGTTCTAACAATTAATTTGGCTAGATGCGGCAGCTCAGGTTGTTGTTGGGTTGATGCAAAACAGCACAGCGGGAGGCGAAAGGACTGCGAGATCGGCAGTCTACACAACAAACATGGCTATGCCCGCGGCGAACATTGCCACGGTAGTGATCGCTACGACGGTCCATCCCAGGCGTGAACTCGGCTGGCCCCGCATCAGTTTCTTATCCGAAGCGACGATCAGGATTGCCAGGAGAAGAAACGGGGCCAGCAATCCGTTGATGACGGCTGTCCAGTAAAGTGCCTTGACCGGGTTAATGCCTGCAAAATTCAGTCCGACTCCTATTCCCGTCGAGAGCAGAATAACAGCATAAAACGAGCGGGCCTGTTTCAATTTCTTGTCCAGGCCCTGGTGCCACCCCAGCGTTTCAGCGAATGCGTATGCCGCTGATCCCGCCAGCGTGGGGATAGCAAGAAATCCCACACCCACAATGCCGACAGTGAACAGGGTCGCTGCAAACTTGCCCGCAAGAGGCCGAAGGGCCTCGGCGGCCTGACGAGAAGTCTCGATATGGGTGATGCCGTGGCGGTTGAGGGTAATCGCAGTTGTCAGGATGATAAAGAACATCACCAAATTCGAGAAAAACGTGCCGACGCCTATATCGATTCGCCGCAACTGAAGCTCCTGGGCGGTTGCTCCTCTCCGTTGCGCGAGCGTACTCAAGCCTGCCGCTTTTTCTTCTTCAACTTCTTGACTCGCCTGCCAAAAAAATAGATACGGACTGATCGTAGTACCGAGAATTGCGACCAGCATTGACCATTCATCTCTGGTATGCGGGATTGAGGGTACCAGGGTATCGTGTACCACCCGGCGCCAATCAGCCCCCACCACAAAAGCGGTTATCGGATATGCCAGGAGCACCAGCACCAGCCACTTGAGTACGTTCGCGATCTGGTGGTAACGGAGACGAATCGTTGCCCACGTAATCAAGCATGCAAAAGCCACAACAAACAAATGGGAATTGGCCCCGGAGAGCATTTCAGCCGCATCAGCCATGCCGGCGAGGTCCGCGGCGATGTTGATGGTGTTTGCCGCAAGCAGAATCAGGACGAAGAAACGCAGCAGCCAACTTGGAAATCGTTGCTTAAAATTCCCGGCCAGGCCCTGCCCGGTCACCATTCCGATTTGGGCACACATGAATTGGACCGCAGCCATCAGCGGCCATGTGAGGAGTGCAGTCCAGAGAAGCTTGGTTCCAAGCTGCGCGCCCGCAACAGAATATGTGGCAATGCCGGATGGGTCATCATCGGCAGCTCCGGTGATAATGCCCGGGCCGAGCGATTTCAACAGCAATCGCATCCATCGGGTTAGGGGGGATTTCGACAAATGCTAGATTACCGTCAAAGAGTCAGATTCTACAACGCCGTTATCCCATAGGATCTTTTTGGCGCGTCGCCTTAACCGCCGACAGAATCCCGACGCCTACCAGTACGATCGCGCCCACAACAATCCAGTGCGCCGGCATATGCACCAGGTACGCGCCGTAACTCAGTCCGCCGATCAAGATTGCAAACCCAATCGCGTAAAGTCCGAACGACATAAGCATCTCCTTCTCGAGTCAGTCGCGGCAGTTTTTGCCCGAGAACTCGACTTGCCCACTTCGCGGGGGAGCAACCCGGAACTCAGCGTGACTACTGTGCAGGGCGGCCCGCTACGGTCTGCGCCGGCGTCACAGACTTCAACTTTTCCAGCGCAGTCAGCACGCCTTGCCAGTCGTCTTGGTCCTTCTTCGTCTCGATGGGCAGCGAAAGGTCGGAATAAAACTGCAGCATGTTATCGCGCAACTCCGGCGTCGTCAGATCAAACTTCCGCTTTGACAACTGACCCAGCAACTTTGCATAGGTGTCGTCTGTAAGGGAATATTCCGCTGCCTTCGTCGGCTTGCCGCTGTCAAGGTCACAGTTAGGCAGCACGAGTGTGTCCGTGCGCACTTGTTCAAGTAAGACCCGGTATCGATCAACCGTAGTATTGATGCTCTTGATATACAGGTCCTCGGTTTCCGCAGTCGGGTAATTGAACGCTAACCTGCTGAAGGGACCGATTTTTGGCATGTATCGCAAGAGGGTTGACAAAATCCACGTGCCCACCCCCGGCTTCGCGTAGTCTTTTCCCCACTCTTTCTCATAACTGGAGCGGGAAAGACGATACAGGAACTTTTGTTTCGCGAAATTAGGCGTCTCTTGCATCAGGTCTTTCTTATGGGCTTTCATCGCCACTTGGGTCATATCCGGAATCAGCCGGCTGATAGCGAAACGATAGGTACCCACCGCGAGATCCTCACGGGGAAGCACGTCTTTCAACTCCACGCCGTATACGATGGGAAAAACCCGCTCCAGCAGGGACTTCGATACCTTAAACCCGATGAAATCATGGTACTGCTCCGAGGCGTAACGATTCTTTGCGACCTGCACCGTGTCGAACCCAAACTCTGTCTTCAAATGCGCTGACCTATTCTGCGCGTACCGGACCGACTGGCCAAACTTGGCCCGTAGCTTCGGATATTGAATGGCGACGGACTGGTTGACCGCCGGGTGGCCGGCAATATCCGCCGCATAGTGCGACAGGGCTCCCAGGGCAAAGGCGTACTCGTTAGCATCCTGGCTTTCGAGCAGCAGCTCCCGAACAAAGTCTCCGCTACGGACGTAATGCACCAGGCTGCTGAATTCCGTGCTGCCGAAGGGGTAATAGCCGAGATCCTGGATGACGGCGCCTCCATAGGCGTAGGCATGCGCCTCCTTGATCTGGTCTTGCGACAGTCCTGGATATCGCTTGAGGAGGAGTGGCTGGATCTCATCGGTCCAGAGCAGGTCTACAATTTCCTCGTGCGTCAGAACGGAGTACGCAAAAGAGGGAGTGTTGCACATCAGCAGGATGACAACGATTGCCAACGCACGGACGCACAGGAGTCGCCAACCGTCAGCCCGCTTGCTCGTACTCTTTGGTCGTGATGACGGAGTCATAACCTTCCCACATGGATCCGGGAAAGAGAATGAAAGAGTCCAAAAACATTCAGGAGCCACAAGACCACAGCAATAACCACAACGCAATTCAAAATTGACTTGATGGATCCCTGCATTGGAATGAAGCGATTCACCATCCAAAGCAGCACTCCCACCACGATCAGAACTACTAACAGTTGAAGTAAAGGCACGATATTTGACCTTTCTTGGTTTTGCGGGCCAGTTCCTCTTATTCGTCTGGAGGCGTTGCCCTGATTTCAATGTTCGAGAGCTTTTAGGCTCGCAATCGTGTTCCACCATAAGGTTCCGCGGCATACACGGGATGGAGAGTACCGATTGGCTGGATTGTGGTCGCTCCGCCGTGACTTAATCAGCGTCCGGCCCGTAGGGACCTAAGAATGCGATCTACGAATCCGCGGTCGCGATTCCGCCTCCACACTCAGTGGAATAAACAATGACAGGTGTGGGCTCTTGCATCTGAGCAAGATAGCTCATACGCAGAGAAACTTCGTCATTCCTGGTGCTGTTCAGCGGCATGTAGGGATTGTCAGAAACATTCCACCGTAGCGAGTGCATCTGCTCCCACGAATACTCGAATTCCTGTCCACACTCAAAGCAGACTTGGTACGTCCGTTTCTTGATCGTGAACACACGGCTCATTTGGCTGTGCTGACACCCGAAGGCAAACTGGAAGATTGACGGCAGCAGTTTCATCAGTCCGGCGCTGGCTGCGATCGCACTCCACTTTATGGTTTTGGTAAGCATTCATTTCATCCTTTTATGACAAAGAGAACTCCGCGAGAACCTTAGTCCTTGCAGGCTTCGGGGCTCAGGGGAGATGTCAGTCATCTGGTTTCACAGATTAATTGCTCTTCCATAGATCAAGACTCGCTCATCTCCTTTTGAAATACTGTGCAGAACCGCTCGTGCCGCCAATTACAGAGCAACAGATCAATCTAATTTCCAACTGGTTAAGAACAGACAGCGAATCGCCTTGGCAATTCGTTGGCGCGGGCGCTAAAGGCGCCTGGCTGTTCTTTTTTGAACAGTCTTATCTCGGATACTCTTGGTAAGGTACGGACTACTCGCGGTAGTACACATAAAGAACCGGAAGGTCAGTCCGAAAATAACAATGTGAGTCCGTTCTCCGAGTTCCGCGAGGAAGTCGTCAAATTTGAAGCAGCTTTAGAAACATGCGACGGACGTAACAAGTTTGTCTAACCGTTTGATTACGCTTGGATGGACTCACTATTTGTCACAAGGAGGAGCACTATGTTCGGCACCATTTTGATTGTTATCGTTCTTCTGATGTTGTTTGGAGCACTCCCACGCTGGTCGCACAGCCGGCAATGGGGTTATTTCCCGAGCGGCGGTCTGGGTTTGGTACTGGTTATTCTGATTGTCCTGGTGTTATTGGGCCGCCTCTAGGTGCCTGGACGCCGCTGATGGCCTAGAAGCTCAACCGTCCATGAATGCGGAATTGGATCGATGGAAGTCTGCCTCCGGAACGTAGAAGGAGGTAAGCAGACAATTCCCTTTTGGATGACGGATTGATCTTCGCCACGACCGGAGCTTCAGCGCAGTAGCTTAATCCTCTGGATGGCGGCCGGTCATCTTGTCTGGAGCAGTCGTCAGATGGGCGTTTTTCGGCTCCGTGCGCCAAACATAAAAGTATTTGGCATCGGTGGAGGTCGCCACGGAGATATTCTTCTGTTTGGTGGCGCGGTTCAAAGCCGAGCGGACATTCTCCATCTTCTCCCCGTCCAGGCCGTCCAGTGGGACCAGGATCGCCGTCTTCGTGTCCAACCGGTCAAGGTCAGCCAACATCTTGGCAACGATCACGTTGTGTTTCCCTTTTCTGCCGGTGGGGATTGAGGCGATCAACCTATTGGCGAAATTAAGCGACTGCCGGTCCTTACCGTTATTTCCGTTGTTACCGTTACTTCCGTTGTTTCCATTCTTTCCCACTTTTTTCCCGCTGCCGGGCATATGACCTCCTTTTTCCCCTGGATTGCGTATCGTTAACGTAACGTAAACATTAACGAGGTGTATTCTAAACCCGAGATATCCAAATTGCAATCTAGAATTTTTCTAGCGCAAAATCCTCCCCCCCCCTTTCCTAGGCCTATGACGGCGCAATTGACCCCTTACTTGCGAGGCCGAGGGAAACTCCCGCAGGAAAAAGATTTCCACCCAGGCCAAACGCTTTTCCCCGTAGCCCTCGCGGGATGCTACGTTTGAAAAGCAAAAGAAAATTCTTGCGGTCGCGAGGTTCGGCAATGAAGGTCGGGTGCCAGGAACGGATGGCACCATACCAAGCCGGCCTCCAGGCAGGCTTCCATGGCAAACGGCAAAGCACCTCCGAGAGAAATGACGAAGGCGACAGGTATCGGTATCCCAACAAAAAAAATCCCCGCTAAGAAAGTACGGCTTTTTGATCCCGGCGCCTTTCTCACGCAAGTTGGCGTGGGCAGGGTGATTGTTAATCTGAAAAAGGATCAAATTGTTTTTTCACAAGGTGGGCCGGCGAACACCATCTATTACATCCAGCAGGGCAAGGTCAAGCTCACCTTGGTCTCCCCGACTGGCAAGGAAGCGACCATTGCCTTACTGGGCGCCGGGGACTTCCTGGGAGAGGAGTGTATTGCTAACTCCCAGCCGCTGCGCATGACCACCGCGACCGCAATTTCCGAGGGCACGGCACTCAGGATCGATAGAAAAGAGATGATACGCGCGCTCCACCAGGAACATGATCTCGCCGACATTTTCGTTTCTTATCTGCTGGCCCGTAACCTTCGCGTTCAAGAGGACCTGGTGGATCAGCTTTTTAATTCCAGCGAAAAACGCCTGGCGCGGATTCTTTTGCTGCTCGCGCAGTTTGGCAAGGAAGGTGAACCGGAGACCGTGATTCCCAGAATAAGCCAGGAAATGCTGGCCGAGATGGTGGGCACAACCCGCTCACGGGTAAGCTTCTTTATGAATCGCTTCCGCAAGCTGGGGTTTATTGAATACAACGGTGAGCTCCAGGTCCATCGCTCGCTCCTGAATATCGTCCTTCATGACTAGAACTGGTTGCATAAATGGTTTTGGGAGGAGCGCTGCTTCAGCTTAGTCGTGCCGTAAAGTCTTAGAAAAATAAAACTCCAACTCTGCCGAAGGCCACGCGCAGCCGCCACTTTTGTGCGATCTCGATGATTCTTGAGTTTACCCTTCACCTTAAATATTGCTCTAGCTTGCCTGCCCTAAAAACAACTCTTGTCTCGTCTCCAATTCACAGGGCGCCTCCCATGGTCAGTATTAGCTTCGGGCGTCTGAGCATTGGTCAAAAGTGATCAAACCAGGGAGACGGATTCTCGACTGTGGCGAGCCCTTTTGCTCAGACGTGGAGATTCTGAATTGATATCGTTCCTGAAATGGATTTTTTTGAACTGCCAAATACTCGACTCCGGTTTTTGAAGGCAATCTCGCAACCCGAAGCGTCAAGAGCCCTTATGCATTCAACCAAAATCAGGGTTTTCTTCAACATCCTCCTCGGATCCCTGCTCCTGCTGCTCATGGGGTGTGGAGCGCTTGCAACAAAACCCGTTACGCCTGGAGGCGGAAATTACGCAGCTCTAGGCGACTCTCTTGCCGCTGGATATACATCCCTGGAAGGTTACGTGCCTCGATATGCGCGGCACGTCCAGGCGGACACGGGAATTCAGGTGAACGCCAACAACATGGGCCAGCCCGGTTGGACGAGCAGCGACCTGCTCAATGGCTTGCGCACGGACACTGGACTTCGCAAAGCCGTCTCCTCCGCCGAAGTTGTGACCTGGGACATCGGCGGCAACGATCTCAAAGTGGCTTACCAAAGCTACCTGGCAAAAAACTGCGGAGGCTCCGACAACCAGGATTGCCTTCGCAATGCCGTGGCAACTTTCAAGACCAATTGGGATGGCATCATCAGCGAGATCCTCTTGCTAAGGGACCCGAACAAGACCATCCTTCGAACCATGGACATCTACAATCCCTTTGTTGCGGAGCAGCAGGCGCTGGGTAACTTCGCTACGGTCAAGCCCTATCTCGATGACGTGGACGCCTACATCCAAAGCTCCAGCCAGCTCAAGGGAATTCCCTGTGCGAAGGTGTACCAGGCCTTCAACGGTACTGCCGGCACCGATGACCCGATTGCTAAAGGCCTGATCGCAATCGATGGCTTCCACGCAAACGACATCGGCCACGACCGCATCGCTACTCTGCTGCGCGACTTGATGTATGCGCCCTTGAAGTGAAAAGCCTTCGGGGCATGAGCTGCTATAGGATTCGAATTTGAGCCGTTCTCGCGGTGTTTGGGTGAGTTTCCACTTGCGGACTTATTTCAAGCCCAGCTCGCCATTGTACTGTTGGGTAATCCCGTAGCACTCACAGGCGGAGTCTTCAAGTTTCTTGCGGTTCACGATCTTCACTGCGCCACGGGTGTACTCGATGAGCTTCTTCTTCTGCAAAACACCCGCGGCCAGGCTCACGGTAGGCCTATCTGTCCCCAGCATGGTTGCAATAAAATCATGGGTGATGGGCAGCGATCCCGAATCCATTCTGTCCTGAGTCATGAGCAACCACCGTGCAAGGCGCTGCTTAATATCGTGCAACCGATTACATGCGGCTGTTTGTGCAACCTGCATTCCCTGAACAACGGCATAGCGGCTCAACATCCATTGCAGGTTTGGAGCGGATTCCAAAGTGTTTTGCAAAGCTGCGACCTTTACCCGAAACCCATCCCCCGTGATTTGTACCACCGCTTGAAGCGGGCTCCTGGTCAGGCCAACAGACGCCGGTGTTCCTGTAAAGCCCTCATTGCCAACTATGCCGGCTTCGGCGGTCCTTCCATCTTTCATTACGACTACAAGAGAAATCATGCCTCGATTCGGGAAATACACAAATTCCAGCTTTCCACCGCCCTCGTGAAGGACCATGTGGTTTGGCAGGCTGACATATTCGAGATGAGGACGAAGTGAGGTGTAATCGACATCGGACATCGCCAGAAGGATCAGGTTGCTGACGGGCTTCCCTTCTGTATTCGTCCGATCGCCAGACTTCACGCCTTGAGAGTTTTTGCTTTCCACGCACGCGCCTTATGACAACTGGAATCACAGCCGAAACCTTTTCTGGACACGGAAAACAGAAACCCTGCTTATTCGCGCCAAGGCTGAGAATCATACAGTGTTCTCCCCAACGATTCTGTAGGATGCACTACTCAGTAGGGTATCCTACTGAGTAAGTTATCCTACTGAGTAGGGTATCCTACACTTACTTTCCCGCTTGCTACGCGCAAGCGTCGCGATACACAAACGCGAGCAACACTTAAGCCCCCCTAATTCAAACCAGGCCCGAAATCGGGATTCGCACGAGAAGAAATCTTCTGCCTATGTAGGATATCGAACAGACATTCACGCTAGCGCATGTAAACCTTCGTCAAGACTGCGACAGTAGCCCCTATTGCGCGAGCACTAGGCATGCGGTCAGACAGCGACGGGCGCAGCGACGGCCACCATATTTTCAACAACCTGCAAAGGTTCACTGAAACCCAACGCATTTAGGCTTCCATGGCAAACGGCAAAATACTTTCGAGAGAAACGACGAGGGCGGCAGATATCGGTGTCCCAGCTAGAAAAATCCCTGTCAAGAAAAGAAGACTTTTTGATCCCGGCGCCTTCCTCGCGCAAGCTGGCATGGGCAAGAGGATTGTTGGCCTGAAAAAGGATCAAATTATTTTTTCACAAGGCGATCCGGCAGATACTATTCTTTACATCCAGAGCGGTAAGGCCAAGCTCACCGTAGTCTCCTCGGCCGGCAAGGAAGCAACCATTGCCTTGTTGGGCGCCGGGGACTTCCTGGGAGAGGAGTGTATCGCTAACTCCCAGCCGCTGCGCATGGCCACCGCGACCGCCATTTCCGAGGGCAAGGCGCTTAGGATCGATAGAAAAGAGATGATACGCGCGCTCCACCAGGAACATGATCTCGCCGATATTTTCGTTTCTTATCTGCTGGCCCGCAACCTTCGCGTTCAAGAGGACCTGGTGGATCAGCTTTTTAATTCCAGCGAAAAACGTCTCGCCCGGATTCTTTTACTGCTCGCGCAGTTTGGCAAAGAAGGTACACCGGAGACCGTGATTCCCAGAATAACCCAGGAAACCCTGGCCGAAATGGTGGGCACAACCCGCTCACGGGTAAGCTTCTTTATGAATCGCTTCCGCAAGCTGGGGTTTATTGAATACAACGGCGAACTCCAGGTCCACCGTTCGCTCCTGAATATCGTCCTTCATGACTAACGAACAAGGCGCACAGGCCGGATTCCTCGGGGTTGACCTTGACGCGATCCGGCGCGACCGCCTCTTTTCCTCTTGTGTTCACGTCAGTTCATTTTTCAACCAACATGCATGTGCCCGATGGAGTGAAACAGTCCAAATACATTCAGGAGCCACAACACCACGCAGATGACCACGACTGCGTTCAAGATCGACTTGATGCTGCCGGCCATGGGGATGAAACTATTCACCAACCACAGGAGGACTCCAACTACGATCAGAGCTATTAAAATCTGAATGAGAGGCATGATCTTTTACCCTTCCGTCTTTGCTGCGAGACACTTTTAACCTGGCCCGGCGGATGGCTCCGCGCACTGTCTAATTCATCCATCAGTGCTTCCGATACATATGCGCTCGGATGGAGATGGATATGTGCGGATCTAACCGCGTAAGCCTATGAATTGAATCCTAGGCTTCGTCAAGACGCGCGTCTGTTCTCTTGTATACAAGTGCGCAGTTTGTTTGCGCAGAGACTATTCCCCTGATTCCTGAGCGGGGTCAGTTCCTTATGCCGGCGGTTTCGGTGGGAACTGCTTTTTGGTAATCGAAATAGGTTTCGTCCACTTCCTTCTGGTTGGTGAAGAAGAAAAAAATCCTGGCTTTCGACTTCATGGAAAAATGCTTGGGGAGCGAAATGCTGTCGTTGATGGGCATCTTCTCCAATTCGAAGCGGGTTCCCTTTTCAACGCAAGCCAGAAATCCCGCGATCAAAACGGGGCGCACGACTTCTGCCTCGACTTTTACCCACTTGAAAGTCTTTTTATCAATCCAAAGCTCACCCTGCATTGCCGTCAGCACCTTGGTTTCTATGTTGGGTGGTTGATAGTTTGGGTTGGGTGTGACCTTCAATACATAAACATCGCTGCCACCCGAGTTTCGCACGCCCACCAGCTTGAAGTCGAAAGCTTTTGCCATTTCATCCATCAGCAGGTGATCATGGCTGCGGTCCTTCTCATATTTCGCTATCCGCTTTTCCCTCTCCGCTTGTGATTCCCCGAGCCGTTGAGCGCTGACCTCTTCTGCACTCCGCTGTTCTTTTGCTTGTTCTGCCGGACTTAGCGGATTGCCATTGACGGCCACAAGCCGTTGGTAAGGTGAGCCCAGGATCATTTTCACTTCGTACGTCCGGGTCTCTCCCTCGTGCCGCTCGAGCTTAAGATAGGAATATTCAGGAGCTGCCTGCCAATCCTCGTCATTGGCCTGCATCGACCGCTGGATAATGTCTTGCATGTTCTTCTGGCCGGCAGCGGAGAGGGTGAAGCCAAGAGTAAATATCAAAGCAAGCGATTTTACGATGTTCTTCTTATAAAAATCGCAAGTGCCGGGAATTGAGGTTTGGAACATTGACTTAACTCCGTTTCCAGAGAAGATCAAATGCAGCCGCCGCTTGAGCGCGGACCTACTGATGGCTTCTTCCGTCTGGGCATGGACGGAAAAAATGGGAAAGCAAAAATGAGCCACGGCAACCAACGCCCAACGACATTCCAGTAAAGACTCACCATAATGTTCACAAGTATGGAACTCTACGATTCTGTATGCTGGTCAGATTTGACCGCCTGTTTCGCTGCCTGTGTTGATGTGGGAACCTCACTTTTATGAGCGTTCTTGACCAGACGGCTTATATCCCGGCTTGATAAAGTTCCTGTGACTCTCGAAATCCCGAAGGAAGAGTCGAGAAATCGTAACCATCTCCAAAACAATTCAAGTTTTGAAATCAAAGTTCGCAGGCTGCCACTTCTCTTCTTGGCATCTTGCCTTGCGAACAAGAAATATACAGGAGTGTTTCACCATGAAAATAAGACGAAGTTTGATGATTGCAGTTACGTTGGCGGTTGCGAGTCTTACGGCATTCGCAGCGCGTATACCTCAAGGAAGCCAGATATCCGTCCGCACCACAAATTCACTGGACTCTGGAACCGCGAGAACCGGCCAGAGCTGGACGGGTTCATTGGCGCAGGATCTGGTCGTGAATGGATCAACCGTAGCCCGCGCCGGCGATTCGGTGAATGGCATCATTTCCAATGCAAAAGACAGCGGACGGCTGCACGCGCCCGGTATTCTGTCGCTCCGTGTGACATCGGTTGCTGGCTCTTCAGTTTCGAGCAGCACCTTTTCGGTTGGGGGTAAAGGACACATGCAGAGCAATGCCATTAAAATCGGCGGCGGTGCAGCGGCCGGAGCATTGATCGGTGGTTTGCTGGGTGGCGGCAAAGGCGCGCTCATTGGCGGAGGAGCAGGAGCCGGAGCAGGCACGGGGGTTGCTATGCTGACGGGCAAGCAACAGGCAGTAATTCCGGCAGAGTCTGTCATTGGGTTTGCAGTTTCAGGCCGGGGAAGCACGACAGCAAGCCTGAACAGACGCTCTCGCCGATCTATACCTCAGTGAGCCACAGTTTTTGATTCGCGTGAGCACAACAGACCAGACGGCTCAATTTCTGCTTGCTAGGGTTCTTGAGTCGTCAATGTTTCAGCGCATCTGAGACAAGACAAGATATTCAAATTCGCTACAAGGAGATTGATCTGCATGAATACCAAAAGCCCTGATGTAAAAACTGATGTGGAAAAAGCATTGAGCCAGGCTGGCGTCAGCGATGTTAAAGTCGCACAAGACCGGGATAAAGCGGTCATTACTCTTTCCGGAGACGTACCTACCGGTGCGGACAAAGAAAAAGCCGACTATGTAACCAAATCCGTTTCTGGTTCGGCCGTGGTTTCTAATCAGATCGGCGTGAGGCCGGTTGGATTTGAAGACCAGGCCAAAAACATAGATTCCAATCTGGATTCCGCGATTGAAAAGAACTTTGAGGCTTCGCTGATTTACCGGCAGTTCGACAAAGATGTTAAATATGACGTAAAAAATGGCGTCCTGACTCTTAAGGGCGATGTAAACAGTCAGAATAAGAGGCATGACCTCGAAAAGCTGGCTGCTTCCATTCCCAACGTCCAGCAAGTCGTTAATCAATTACAAGTGAAGGAACAACGGGCCACCGCTACCTCACCCAACTAGTTCCACATTCTTATCGCTTCCCGGATCAGCAGCCCGGTCCGGTGAAGCGACTACTCATAGAGTTGGTTCTTAATAATCTTTCGGACGGGCACGACTGGTAGCCCACGGCTGTACCCGTGCCGAAATGAACATCCTCACAACCTCGGCACTATTGACGCCTGCATAAGTCATGTCCTACTGCCCCGCTTGCGACGCACGGTGGGAGCCCCGGCTTTAGCCGGGGGGTAAGGTTCGTAGAGTTTTTGGGCTTTAGCCCCAGTGAGCGCCGTCCCGCGCGAACCTTTGTGAGAGCGTATCAGCGGAGCCAAATGAATGGCATGTGAGCGTTTATGAGCAGACGGTCCAATTCCGATCAAGTAAGGTTCAGGTATGCAGAGTGATTTCATACCCGTTGAGAACCGCACCTTTGACGCACTCAGAGTGATCGTGCATCGGGCAACGGAAAAGATCACGCAGGGTTTTCGGATGTGTGCGCGTGCTCTGGCGGCGGCTCGGAGAGTTTTTACGATCTGCTTGAGCAGAGTGCGTTCCCAGCATCGGGTCATTCGCTTTGGAATTTACACAGCAGCCGGTACGGTTGCTCTGGTCTTAATTTGCGTTACCGTTTTGGTCGTAGCCGGCATACATCATATTTATTTTGACCGGACCGATCTGCCCGACATGGAAGCATTCACCCGCTTTGAGTTTCCGACCATAGGCCATGTCTACGACACCAGCGAGGTGCCGCTCATTGAGCTGGCCAGAGAGCGGCGGCAAATCACCAGGTATGAGGACATCCCGCCGGTTGTTCGTGATGCCATCCTCGCTGCGGAAGATAAAAACTTCTTCTCCCATAACGGAGTGGACTATTCCAGAATCCCGCGTCTGCTGAGCAAGGTCAGAGTGGGAACTCTGCTGTCGCGCAGTACCAGGCAGGGACGAGTCAATACCCGGGCCATCTTTCCGCAAGGCGGCTCAACCATTACGCAACAACTGGTGCGCGATTATTTTCTCCAGGAGATTACCGGCCGGGAAAACAGCAATCAGCTCCAGGACGGCGTACTCGTGACCCGCGCGTTGTCTCTAGTGATCGGCGCCCGAACTGTCAACATGATAATGCGGAAGTTCGAGGAAATTCGGCTCTCGTTCTGGGTTGAAGAAGAGATGCAGAAGCAATTTGGCTCTAAACGCCGCGCCAAGGAAGAAATTCTGGCCCGATACGCCAGCTTCATTTACATGGGAGATGGCCAATATGGGTTTGGGACCGCGGCCCAATATTATTTTGGACGGCCGCTCTCCTCCTTTACCGTGGATGATGCTGACAAGGCAGCTCTGCTGGCAGGCATCGCAAAGTCTCCGCGTGACTATGCGCCCCGCGCCAATGAAACCGATAGAATCTTGCGCCGCAGGAATCAAATTCTGGCTCTCATGGCGGCCAACGGGTTTATTTCTCGTGAACAGATGAGGGCAGCAGCCGAGCGTCCCATTCTGGTGGTCGCGAAACATAACAAAATGCCCCAAGCCTCTGCGGTTGTCGAAAGTGCGCTTGAAGAGGTCAAAACCAGCCATCCTGAACTCAGTATTGAAGACCTTTTGCAGGGACGCATCCAGGTCTACTCGACGGTAGACGCCCGCATGCAGCAGATTGTCAATGAGTCGCTGGAGCACGGTCTCGAACTTTATGAGAAGCGCCATCCCCGATCCAAAGGGCTTATTCAGGGCTATGTTGTCATCCTGAAAAATAGCGATGCCAGCATCCTGGCCGAGGCCGGCGGCCGGCAGTTCTACATGGGCCAATCTACTTCCTATAGTGACTTGAACCGCGTCACAAAATCGCTGCGACAACCTGGGTCTGCAATGAAGCCTATTGTGTATCTTTCAGCTTTTGATAAAGGGATGTTTACTCTCGATACTATGGCTCCTGACGAACCCATTAGTGTCCCCGACGGGACGCAGCGCGTGAAATGGATCTCAAATTACGATGGGCAATTCAAGGGCATAATCCCGCTGCGGGAGGCGCTCGCGGAATCCAGAAACGCAGTTGCGATCTGGCTTGTCGAGCAGATTGGGATAAATAGTGTGATAAGTACATCGCAGAGCTTGGGCGTCCAGACGCCGCTGCATCCCTATTTCACCACCGCATTAGGGGCTTCGGAAGTGAACTTGCTCGAACTGGCCAATGCCTACCGGACCATGGCATCGGGTATTTCGGCTACTCCTTATATAGTCCGGAAGGTCGTTCGCAATTCCGGTGAAGTGGTGGTCAGCAATGAACACGATGGGTCGCGGGTTGATTTCGACGAAAACGTGCTCGCGCTCATCCAGGAAGGACTGCGCGGAGTTGTGCGCATCCCCACGGGCACCGCTCACGCGCTGGATTCCCCAGGCTTCCAGGTCGCCGTTATGGGAAAGACAGGTACAACAAATGATTTTAGGGATGCACTCTTTGTAGGTTCCACCTACGGCCCGGACGGAATCACCGCCGCCGTCCGTATCGGCTTCGACGACAACCGTTCTCTGGGGCCCAAAGAAACTGGCGCCAGAGTTGCTCTGCCGGTGTTCAAGGAAATGATAAGCCGCACATATCAGGAAAAACTGGTAGGACCTGCGCCCGAGTTCCCTCCTCCAATGGAACAGAACATTAGCCTCTACTTGCAAGCCAGCATGCTGGAAAGCAAGACGGCAGCAGACATGTCTCTGGCCGCAGCATCGGAATCGCCAGAAGCTTCAGCCAAGATCCAGACGGAGGGACTGAAGGGATGTGCGGCAGCCGCGATCATGCGAACGGGGCAGGAGCAAGGTTATCCGATTATTGGTGGGCAGAACCAGAGCACCCTCTCGTGTGACGTGAAGTGATGCAGACAAACCTTTCTCAGCCAATGTGAGCGTTTCAGGACAGACGACTCGAAACCAGACTTGATAACGTTGTCTGTGATTGTTAACGAGAACGGGTTCATGAAGCGTGAGTTCTTCAGGGCCGAGTATGAGATTACGTCGTGAGCAGTGGCCTGAAATGTGGTCTGGAGTGTTTCTGATCATCCCGGTTTTTTCACGTCGGCTTTAACCCTGCGAATGAACTACAAACGCCAGCCGGAGCAGGAAATCCGGAGGACAAACCTTTTAAGAAGAAAGAATCCTACTATGAAAAAACTTATTTTTGTATTTGCAATGCTGGGTTTAAGCAGCTTGTGCTGGGCAGGATCCGCGCGCCAGGATGCCTCGGACCGGCTGGATAACTCAGCCAAGGTGCTGCACCAGATCATGGACGCTCCCGATAAAGGTATCCCGGAAGAAGTTCTGGAAGGTGCAAAGTGTATAGCTGTTGTTCCCAATATGATCAAGGGCGGCTTCATCTTCGGAGGCAAGCACGGCAAAGGTGTGGCTACATGCCGCACAGCGAATGGCTGGAGCGCGCCTGCATTCTTCACCATCGGCGGAGGCAGCGCGGGATTGCAGATAGGCCTGGAAGGCGTAGACCTGGTGATGATCATCCAGAACGAAAAAGGTATGGAACACCTGATCGCCAGCAAATTTGAGATTGGGACCGATGCCTCGGCAGCAGCCGGACCGGTGGGGCGGCATGCTTCCGCCAACACGGACTGGAAGCTGGACACGGAAATATTGACCTACTCTCGCGCCAACGGTGCTTTTGTCGGCGCTACGCTCGAAGGCGCCTCGATTCGCCGGGATGATGACTCCACTCGCGCGATCTATGGGCACAAAGCTAACACTCGGGCTGTATTGACCGGCCAGGTAGCCGCGCCAGACGCAGCACGAGCTTTTCTGAACGCAGTCTCCGGCGCAAAGGCAGTAGCAAGAGCTGGGAACTAAGCACGTAAGGTTGCATTCACCGGACTGCTCAATGTCTCCCGTAGTTTCTCAGTGTGCGGCAATGAGCAGTCCCAGATGCACACCAACGAGCTTCAAAATGTGGTTGCCCACTTATGGGCACTGGAGTAAGTCATGATTTGGACAATTTTTGTAATTCTGTTGATTCTGTGGCTTCTGGGTTTCACTCTGCATATTGGCGGAGGTCTCATCCACCTGCTCCTGGTTATAGCAGTCGTGGTGGTGATCATCAACCTGATAACTGGGCGCCGAATCGCATAGTTGCGGACTCATCTTGCAAACGGGCGCGGAGCGGATCGTTTGCTCCGCGCCCGTTGCTCTGGGCCTAGCAGTTTAAGTGAGGTGCGGTGAGCCTATGAGAACCGTTTTATTCACAATCGAAGTATCCGGTGAATACCGAAGTATGGGCCAGGGTAATAGTGAAATATATGTGGCGCAAGCAATCGCTCCCAATGGCGAAAAACTGCACTACCGGGCAGAGGCCCTTGCAATATCTATTGCACTGGAAGAGCTAGCTAAACAAATGCATCGGCATGACAAGCTGGCTGGTACGCTAGTAAGAGATCTGCCACACCTCACGTAAAACGACGCGCACTAAGCAACGCGGAATTAAAATCGCTGGATGTTTCGAAATCGGCCCGACAAACCTACGAGAATTGCTACCGGAAGCCGAAGGGTACGTATCTTGGGATCATTTCCGCTAATGGCGTGAACCGCGGTGCAGCCATCTTCATCAAAGGGGTCTGAAAGCAACTCAAAACGTTCGCCGTACATTTTTATGTGCTTGGACGCACTGAAGCCGAGCTCTCTGATCTTTGCGCAGTTCTCGGAAGGCAACGCGCCCCTCACATCCATCGTGAGAGCCACGGCTTGCGCGGTAAGCGTGGGCTTCATAGGAACATCAACGTTGGGGGGAATCAAGGCAACCTCCTGGGTTATTGCAGTTAATAGTTTGTCTATTTCTTCTTTTTCAACAACCCGTCCAGCATGCCGCTCAGGCCCTGTTGATCCTGCGGCTGCTGCTGTGGCTGCTGGAGTGAAGTGAGCAGGCCGCCGCTCACCATGCCGGCCACATCCGGCAGGAACACCGGTGACGATGTGGTTCCCTGGATCATGAAGGGGATGGTTCCCTTGGCATTTTGCCCAAGCATGGGGATACCTGAGACCATCTGCCCCAGCATGCTGCCCTGGCCCGGGTTCGCCAGTGCGGCCAGCATGTGAAAGTCGAGCGCATTGTTGGCTCCGATGGTCCCTCGCCCGGTCATTGTTCCTATCCCGGGGATAATCAGTTTCAAGTTGTCGCTCTGGATGCCCTCAGGTGAGATGCGAAGGTTCGAGCTGAGCGTCTGTATGAGCGTGTCTGACCCGCCCTTCAATCCCGTCAGGGCAGACAAGGCAGACATCTTTGAGGCCAGATCGAATCCGGTCAGACGCGCGTTCGAAACGTTCAGATCGCCAGATGTCACCAGCCGGCTCACCGCTCCTTCGATCATCATGGCGGCATCCGCGGTGCCTCCCTGCAGCCCCGCGCCGGAAGGCAGTACCACGCCAAGCGCGGGCAGCAGGCCTTCGATATCCGCCATGGGCAGCGCCGATCCGTTCAGCTTCAAATGGACCACGGTGGATTGTCCCTGCGTGTTGTAGTTGCCGGAAAGGTGTGCCGTACTTTTGCCGGTGTGGATATCTCCCCGGGAAAGCACGCCGGCCTGACGAACCAGGTCGTAGTCGGTCGCGTAGTCAACGGTTATCAGCGCGTTGGCCTGCCCACCGCTGCGTGTCAACCGCAGCTTATCTGCCTTCACTACGCCCTCGGTGTGCGCATTCTTGCCGTCGGATTTCAAGGTGCCGGTGTAGTCGAGCACGCCACCCAGACCGGAAGAAGGATCAATAAAGCCGGTCGTGGCAAGGTCCAAGTGCTGCAGGGTGATGGCTGCCGAAAGAGGCGTCTCCGCAGTGTCCACGCGGTTGATTGGTCCCGCCGTGCCTTCCACCTTCACATCACCGCCGCCGGGAGTCTTGGCTGCAAACGTAAACGGAATCTGGGAATCGTAGGAGACGTTCTGCGCGGTCAGGTTCACCGCCTCATAAATGCTGGGTTTGCTGCGGGCTGACGAACCGCCAACCGTCACCCGGCCATCGACGATCCGCAGTTTTTGGATCGCCAAATCCTGTGGCGCAGAGGTCGTTGCCGCCGTCTTCGTCTTGGGCCCGCCACCCAGGCTGGAAAAGTTCCACTTGCCCGAGGAGGAACGCAGTAAGACCAGCTCCGGTTCTTTCAGTGTCAGGGCGGTCAGGTGTACGGAACGTGAAAACAACAGAGGCATCAGTTCCACACTGACGTCGACCGATTTTGCGGTCAGGAACGGCGTATGGCTGAAAGCAGGATCGTCCGCAATGCTGATGTCTTGCGCAGAGAGTCCACCTGAGAGCAGCGACAGGCTCAAATCACCGACCTTCACCTGCCTGCCCAATGAGATGCTGAGCTGCGTCTCGATTGCAGGACGAAAGCTGTTGGCATCGATCAACAAGTGCGCAGTGATCACGAGAATCACCACAAGGCCGGCCACTCCGCCGGCGATGTATAACATTTTCTTTTTCATAAAGATCTCCGCGTGTCGCCTGACCAGCGAACCTGGTCGCGGGCGACCCCTCGCATCATGATGGCCCAGACATCAAGCAATAACTGGTCTAAATTGCTCTCACAAAGAGCAAAGGTTTTGCGGTTGCTTTTGCTGAGGACTGACAACTGAGGACTGCTTGTCCTTTGTGCCCAGTCTTCGTGTCCTTTGTGGTTAAAGATTTTACTCCTTTTTACTTTTTCGCATCCGGCGGAAAATGTTTGAACATCTTCTCTACTCCTTTGTTGAGAGTCTTGATGTTCTGGTCAGAATTGTCCGAGACTGTGTCGCTGGCCGAACCTCGCCAGATCAAAACCTTGGTCTTGGTGTCGAACAGATCGACAATCAGAGTCCCGACTTTGTAGGTTTCAGTTGTCGTAGTCGAGTTCCCGAATCCTCCCCACCGGCGCCAACCTCCGCCAAAGCCATCGTAAAAAGTGTTGAGAGTCTGTTGATCCTGCGTGACCCCCATGGCCACGATCGAGACATCGCCGCCCGAATCCACCTGCGTCCAGCCCTTGGCTGCTAAAGCCGCATTCACCGAGTTCTTGACGCGGTCAACCCACAGGGGGTCTTCTGTTTGGACCTTCGCCCACGAATACGTCTTATACTGGCCAAAATTTGCGCTACGGTCGTAGTCGGTCTTCACCTGCTGCGCGAATGACGCAGCCGTTAGAAAAAAGAGCATTGCAATTGAAACAAACAGGTTATGTACTTTCATGATTTCTCCTTCAATAGTTGCGGCGTGATACGGCTCACGCCTCATCTAAAAGAAGCAATTGCTATTCCAATCCGAGTTGGATGACTGTTCTTCACCGCAACTGCTTTGCAACCGGCTGTTTAGAAGACCCGCGTCACAGACGAGCCAAGCCTCGCTGACAGGTGGCGAGATGATGATCGGCGTCGTCATTTAGACATTTCGACACTTTCGACACTAGCGTCTCCCTTCATCCCCACCTCTGAAACGTCATAGCAGGTAAGTCTTTACAGCCCAGTGGCTGCAACAGATGGAGATGTGCGTCGCACCTTGGAACTCGACGTGCTTTTATGTCAATCGCAAGTGAATTATTTAAAGGAAGGTAAGACCACATGAATACCAAAAAAGTGTTTTTTGCATTCTTCACTCTTGTTCTGATGTTTGCCGTGATGTTGCCAGTAGCGCGAGCAGATGCCTGGGATCAGGCAACCAAGTTGACCTTCAGCCAACCCGTGGAGATTCCCGGCGAAATCCTGCCTGCCGGCAGTTACTTGTTCGTTCTGCTGGATGGTCCCGGCAGCCGCGATGTCGTGCGGATCTTCAACGCTGATCGAAACAGGGTGTACGCAACCCTTATCACCACGCCCAGCAGTCGCATTGACCCAACAGACGATACGGTCATTTCCTTTGCCGAACGGCCGTCAGGTCAGCCGGAGGCAATCATAACCTTGTTCTACCCCGGCGAGCTCACTGGACACCAGTTCCGATACTCCGGCCAGGAAGATCGTGAACTCGCCGGTGATACCAAGGACGTGGTGACGGCTGGTCCTTCAGGCAGCATTTCTAACCAAGCTCCTGCCTCGGGCAACTGATCAACTTTGTCTACAACTGATCGCGCTGATTGACGATGGCGGCGACCGCCGCCCTCGTCACCCCTGAAATCCGCGCTATCCGCGTTAATCCGCGGCGAAGAGTCTTTGGTTTTGCCTTTGAAACTCGAAACCCCGAAACTCGAAACTGCCCTTTGTGTCCTTTGTGGTTAAAGGTTTTGCTTTTACTGAGCGAAGTCGAAGGGCCAGCGGCAGCGTAGCGAAGCGCGACCGTTCCTAGCGCACAGCTTTTTGGACTATCTTCCGAGTATCGTCGGGTAGGTCAGAAAGTGACAACATCCACTCAAGGTAGTCAGGTTCTTCGTCTGCAACTTCCGATAGTGCCTGCCCCCGGTGCTTATTGCCCTTGGCGAAGATTGGTTTGCCATTCCTTGATCGAAACCACTTTCCAGAATCCAAGAAGCTTTGCTTACGTGCGCCTTGAGAAAACTTCGACAATTCCTCAACTTTATTGGGGAGATCGGTGTACTTGTTGAGCTGACCTTCCAAGACATCCAGGCACGCATGAGCATCGACAACTGCAGAATGTGCGCCCCCGTGGTCTCGTTCACAATAAAACTTCACGGCCGCAGTGAGATTACGAGGTTCCTTTAAATGAAAAATTGTTTTAACGTCGACAACATGACGACCCTCAACTGGAAACGAGACTTCTATTCTCTGAAATTCTTTTCGGAGCAACGGCAAATCAAAGGATTCGATGTTGAACCCCGTCAAGTCACAGTTTCCCAGAAACTTTAAAAGAGACTTCGCAATCGCTCGAAATTTAGGTTTGGAGACTACGTGTTTGTCAGAAATTCCATGGACGCTGGTCGCTTCCGTGGGTATTTTGATACCAGGATTAACCCGTTTGTGAAAGACTTCTCTCCTGCCGTCTCGCGTGAGTTTCACAACTCCAATCTCGACAATTCTGTCCAACTCAACTTCAGTACCAGTAGTCTCAAGGTCTAATACAGCGATTGGCCGCTTGAGGCTAAGCCGGCGCTTCTGTTTTGCGAGCTGTGCTTTTGTACCCACGACCAACCTCCTACCTAGGCTGCCTGAAAATTTACTCTTGGGCAGCATTCGCCTTTGGGGTTGTTTCCAAACGACTGCGAAAGAAATGTTCTGTTCCTTTGTCCATGAAGTGTATATAGCAGCCCTTCATCCCTCTTGTAAGGAGCACTCTGTAAGTGTTTTTCACGTTTTTGAGGAAGTCCTTTCCAGAACGACGAACCACAGCGTCCGCGGATTCGGAAGGATTTCCGATCCATGTGGCACTACTCGGATCGTAGATGAGATCTTTTCCAAAAATAACTCCCACATAGTCAAACTCAAACCCTTGGGCTGTGTATATGCAGCCAGTTTGGTTAACTCCGCCAGGCTCGTACGCCCACAAGCTCTCTTTTGGCACACCGGGCGCTAATCGTCCTGCATCCGATTTTGCATTCCATGGCCTGATGTAGTCGCCTATTACCACATCATTTTCTAGAGTTCCATCGGGTTTAGGATCAGACCACGACCAGCAAAAGCCCGCCGTTAGCCTCGCAGTAAAATTTTCTGCAATTTTCTCCTTAATTGCGGCCTCCAAGGCCAGAGGCGATTCGAAAATCCTGAATTTGAAATCCTCGTTGGTATTCCAGAGGACATTCGCAGTGCGCCGAATCTCTAGAGTGTTATTGACCCAGTTCACAAAACCATCCGAGCCCGCACAACGGAATTGCGCCTCAAGCTCGTACTCGTGAAGGTCACAGCCGAGCGCTTGGGCATTTTGTCGGATGTACTCTGTCGAGCCGATTTCACCGGGACGGACTACCTGATCATCATCAATGAAAAAGACTGAGGTCTTGCTGGCATTTAGTAATTCGACTACCTGGGGCTTTCCGCTTCGGCGTGTTGCCGGCGTGAACCTGCTGTTACTGGTAGTCCTGATTCGGTGTGCTTCGTCACACACCATCACATCGATATCGTTGTAACCTGCCTGGGCGTAACTGTTGAAGTATTTAACCTGCTGTGCTGCGCGTGTGCCAACGATCTGCCGGATTGTGGTGGTAAAGGCCTTTGAGCCCGTTACATAATGCGTGTTAAACCCCTTTCCTGAAAGGTCGCCGAGCAGATTCAGCGCTATAACCGACTTGCCAGTACCCGGACCACCTCTGACGATTATCACGTTTTTCTTTTTCGCCTTTGCACCCTCCGCTGCCGCTGCGAGGACACGGTCATAAACGACCAACTGATCATCGAGCAATACATAATCCGATTTACCCTTTATGACTGAATTGACATGTTCGAGAAGCTTCTTCGACGCCTTATAAGGGCTGTTTTCAATCTTTTTGACAATCTCTCCTTCGTCTCCAGTCTGTAATTTCGGCTGTAAATAGCTCACGAGGTGATCAACATCATCAGCCGCGAAAAGTGGGAAGGAACTTAGTAATGCCTGGAATTTCTGGCTAAGTAAAACGTCGGAAACTTTGCACTCATAGTTGTGTAGGTACGAACAAGCATGAAGTTGTATGCCGTCGTCACCGTCGAAGGCAGGGTGTGAATCCTCAAGATAGCTCTTGTACTGACCGACTTGGGCGGAGGGATGCAAGACGTCACGGACTCTGCCACCAACCCATGTCGACAACTCGTTCGCTCCTGCTCCGTCTTCACATTCATCCCACTGCTTTAACTCCACAATCACTGCGTTTTCCTTGTTGTGTTGGTCTCCTCCTGTTACGAGACAATCCAACCTCTTTGATGTGAGTGGCAGTTGCAACTCGAGAATAACGCCGTTTTTCACCAAATCTGCAGTTTGGAACACCTGACACACAGCGCGGAGAGAGTTCTTCCAAGAATTCACTTCACTAGCCGGAGGATGAAACCGGAAATGGTAGAAAAAGGAATCGCTCAACTTTGCTGCGATTCGGTTCTTGGTGGAGTCTTCGATCAAACTGTTGGTGGTTCCCGAATATAGTTGCATTGCTGACTAGCTTCCTCAAACCGAACCCGTCGGGAGATTTGACGTCCCGCATTCTGCCCGTGAAATTATAGCGATGATAGCAATTAGCCGACGTTCAAAACAGCACACTCGATATTGATGTTTACTGTTTGTTAAACAGACTGTCGTTAATATTACTTGTAGCTGTGATCTGGCGATGCTAACATTCCGGCTCTGGAGGGTGCTATGGACGAGCGCACTGGCATGAGAAGGTTCTTTTCACGTATCTCTACAAAACTGGCATTGCTGCTCGGCGGAGCTGTTGCCGTGGTCAATACCCAAGCCGCGGTTCCGACCACCGGAGCACCTCAGTCCGAAACCTCACAGGTTACAAGCACACAGAAATCCCAGCGTAAACTACCTCCGAAGCTTGTAATCAAGAAGACGCAAAATGGTTTCAGAACGGTAAGTTCTCATGCATCTCACGCATCTCACGCGTCTCACGCGTCCCATGCGTCGCATTCATCTCATTCGTCCCATTCGTCGCACGCTTCGCGTGCCATGTAGATACCATGAGCACGCCTGTGGCTGCGAGATTCAACGAACAGCACACCACGGCGGTGCTCGTAGTAGATAAAAGCATCTATTCGAAGGCCGCCATTCTAAGAGCCTGTTACTGGTTGGGCCGCGATCTATATTTCCAAATTTCGGACGACGAGAGTCAGTTCCAGATTACGGCTGCTCTACGTGTGTCGAGCCCGACCTTAGCCGAGCCTGTAGTAAAAAAGATTGACCAGTACGTTCCGGAACTATTGAACGCCCTTATCGACAGCCAACTCCGAGTTGAGATTCAGAACGAAACGGAGAATATCCGAGAACTGATAATCGCGAAGGCTTTTGCTGAGTCGGGGGTACTGGAAGATGCGCCACCCGGAACTTTCGATGATCCAGTTTCGGCCTCAAATGATCCCAATTCACTCGTCAAAATTGAGCCTTCGCAAAAATAGCTCGGGAGTAGTATGTGGCAAGATCATTCTTACCTCTAGAGAAGTTTCGGATTGCGGGCAAAGGTTATCAGCTCCTACCGTTTAGATTTCACCGCATGAATGAGAGCACTGAAATTCTCGTTAATGAGTGTGGTGAATATTTTTTCTGCCCAATGGGAACTGCAAGAAATATTGTTCGTCGACAAATTGATCCCAACTCTGAGCTATATGCAACACTGAAGGCGAAACAATTTATCTATGACGAATATTCATCACCCCTTCTTGACATTCTGGCGACAAAATACCGAACCAAATACGAATTTATAAACGGCTCGACTAAGCTTCATATCTTCGTCGTGACCTTGCGATGCGATCACTCCTGTCATTATTGCCAGGTCTCTCGTCAAACACTCAATAAAGGTGAGTATGACATGTCGCCAGAAGTGGCTAAAGCAGCGGTAAGAATGATGATGGACTCGCCTTCAGACTATCTGACTTTAGAACTACAGGGCGGAGAACCGTTGCTTGCTTTCGACAAAATCCAGGTCATAGTTTCAGAAGCTAAAGCCCGCGCTGCCGAAAAATCGAAGCACTTAGACGTCGTCATTACTTCAAATTTAGCTTTCTTGAGCGATGAAATTCTGGACTATTGCCGGGAAGAAAAGATCAAGCTTTCTACATCCCTTGATGGTCCTGAATTCATACACAATGCCAATCGGCCGCGGCCCGATGGAGATAGTTATCAAAGGGCGGTTGAGGGCATTAAGAGAGCGAGACGAGCTTTGGGCTCAGATCAAGTGGCCGCGCTGATGACAACCACACAACTATCTCTTGAGTATCCCATCGAGATCATAGATGAGTACGTGCGCCAGTCATTTCACACCATCTTTCTGCGACCAATTAGCCCGTATGGATTTGCTTTGAAGAGTAAGCACAAAACAGGTTACGAAATGGAGAAATTCTTAGAGTTTTATAAAACAGGACTGAATCACATATTGGAGATAAACCGCAAAGGATATCACCTAGTAGAAATCTACTCTAAGATCATCCTAGAGAAGATACTTACACCTGATGGCACCCGCTATGTTGACCTCCAGTCTCCCGCCGGCGCTGGATTGAATGTCTTGGTTTACAACTACGATGGTGATGTCTACGCCACCGATGAATCACGGATGCTTGCGGAGATGGACGATCACACATTCCGATTGGGAAACGTCTCGCGAGACTCACGGGCCCAGATATTCACGAGCCCACCCTTCGTAAAGTTGCTACAAGCTGCATGCAACCAGTCACTTTCCGGATGTTCTGACTGTGCCTTTCAGTCTTTTTGTGGCTCTGATCCTATTTACCATCACGCAACGCAAGGGGATCTTTTCGGCCATCGAGCCACTAGCGGGTTCTGCAGGCGCAATATGGAAACAATCAAGCACCTACTCTCGCTAATTCATAACTCTGACAATGAAACTATAGATATTTTATGGGGATGGGTCACGAATCGAAATCTTAATGAAATGCGTGAGAGTATTCCGCAATGAGACTACATACAGCCGGTATTGCTACTGGATTTCGAGAATCACTTATCGGGCGTATCAGCAGAGAGCCACTCCCGAAAGCTGACCGCAGAAATTGCGTCTTGGTAATCTCTATTTCGAAATGTAAGGATTACGATCTCGACGGATATACAGCGACAGTGACTACCGACAATGTGGATTCTATCCGTGACTCTTCCTCTCACCCGATTGTCCATAGTGTGCGCGACGTCGAAGATCTCCGGTCGGGGTACGTTGTGGCCGTCGAGCCAAATGGATTTATCCGTACCTTGTATCGGCCTGACTCTCAGCATAATTGGCTCCTGGTGACTGAGAGGTGCAACAGCAATTGCCTGATGTGCTCTCAGCCTCCCAAAGATCATAACGACGTGCCTGGACTGACAGAACGCAACCTGCGGCTGCTGGATTTGATCGACCCGGCCCCATCTTTCTTAGGCATAACCGGGGGAGAGCCAACACTTTTGGGCGAGCGGCTATTGAAATTAATAACGAAGCTCCGCGATCTCATGCCCAATACAGCAGTTCACATGCTAACTAATGGTCGGCGATTCGCTTGGCCCGATTTTACCCGAGAATTCGCGGCTATCAATCACCGCAATCTCAGCTTAGGTATTCCGTTGTATTCCGATGATGCCCGGCTTCACGATTATGTCGTCCAAGCCGAAGGGGCCTTTGATCAGACAGTTTTGGGCTTGCACGAACTGGCTCGGCACGGTATCGCGATTGAGGTTAGAGTGGTTTTGCACGCCGCTACAATCCCCCGCTTGAAGCATCTTGCAGAATACATCTGCCGGAATCTCACATTCATCGACCACGTTGCTCTGATGGGCCTCGAACACACCGGTTACGCACCCCGGAACATGGATCAGTTGTGGATAGACCCAGTGGACTATCAGGAACAGCTAGAGGCTGCAGTGAAAGTTCTTGCACGAACTGGTATAGAGACACGCATCTACAATCACCAACTTTGCGTTTTGAAGCGGTCTCTCTGGAAATATTCGGTGAAGTCGATTTCTGACTGGAAAAACGTGTATTCAAGACCTTGCGATACTTGTGCAGTCCGAGACGATTGCGGTGGCTTTTTCCAATGGACCACGAAAATGCAGAGTCGCGGCATCCATGCCATAACCCAGGAGGAGGTTGGAAAATGCACATCGTTTATCTCTTAGCAGCTTTTCTATTCGCAGCGAGCTGAATGCTCTCCCCGGCACCAATCTGATATCAAAACATTGATTTCCTGGAAACCACGGGTCATCATGGAGGAGCGGTTGCCAGTAACAGTTTCGAGTTTCAAGTTTCAAAAGCAACTGCAAAGGACACAAAGTGCAGTTTCGAGTTTCGAGGAATCGTGTTGGCCGAAGGCTGAATGCTTTAAGCGCTAGCAGTTTGACTTGAGCCGTGTTTCTTCACTCTGTCTGAGCGTAGCCGAGCTTCGCGGCGAAGTCGAAGGATCACGAGGATATATCGGTCGCCCATGCAGCCGAAAGGCATTCCCTGGATACCCCCTATCCGAGTTTTTCTGACCATGCTCTACCTGCCTCTGCGTTTTAGACGCGCTGCTTCTGCTCTCATCTCTGCCGCTTGTGCGGAGGTGCCGGTCACATAAGCAGGATTGCGTCTTCGCTTCCATTGGGCAGTTCCCGGCAGAACGGCATATTTCATGTATTCGAGATGCCGAGGCTGCAGGCCGGGGACACCGGAAAAGTATTGTTCTTGCCGGATCGCGTCTTGCCTGGCTGGCGGGGAGACGGGGTTCGATGGTAACGGCTCTGGGCGTTTATCTACGCCTTCGCTTTGGTCTACGCCTTCGCTATCTACGCCTTTGTTTTTGTTTACGCTTTCGCTTTTGTTTAAAACCTGTTTCACGCGCCTCAGCGCGTGGTTGTCAGGGTGCGGATTCATGAGCCTGCCCTGAGCGAAGCCGAAGGGTGCCGCCAGAGCCTTTAAAAATGTGCGCTTTAGCCCCTGAGGTTGTTCTTCCGGACGACTCTCTTCTTTCTGGCAACCGTAAAGTTCTTCCGCACCCTCTAAATCCGTGTCCTGACCCGAGCCAGTTTTTGAAGCGCGCTCTGGGCTTTCGCTTTGATTGGGTTGCCCGGCTCTTGGGTTCTCGATAGTTTTTGGCCCGGCGCTGGTCGCTGCGGGTTTCGCTTGTCTGGGTCCATCGGGATGCACCTCCGCGCCCGTTGGCTGCGCGCCGGTTGGATGCCCGCCCGTTGGATGCCCGCCGGTTGGATGGCCGCCCGTTGGATGCGCGCCTGTTGAATGCGCGCCTGTTGAATGAAAGACCAGGCGCGGGAAAACCATATCGCCGGCGGAGCCGTGTCCCCGTTCGTCGTCGCGAACTTCTCTTCCCATGACTTGCAGCAGGACTGTGGTCAGATATCCGATGCCCATGGCGCCGCGGAAAACATCAACCTCGCCCTGGCCAAGCTGGTTCATGGCCTGGCGCAGGAAGTCGGCGATCTGCGAGGCAGTCTGCAGGGGGTTGGGCGGCAGGCAAAGCGTCTGCACGGGCTTGCGATTCCCTGCCCCGCCCGCGCCGCTGGCGGCCCTTCTCTTCTCTTGCAGCGCGGGGTCGTGAAAAAAACAATACTCGCTGCCCGTCCGGGGATGGGCCTTGCACTCCGCTCCGTCATTGCGTTTGTGGCAGCAACCGCGTTGCTGGCTGGAGTCCGTCTTCACTCCAAAAAGCTGGGTGATCTTCATAAATATTCTCCGGTGTCCCTTTTAGAGATACCTGAGCATAATGATGGCATGGAATTGGCAGAAATCAGCAGAATGATATCAGAATGATATCAAAAAGCCCGTTCTGTGAGGATTGTGGTTCATAATTGCCTGACGGCATTCAGCATGCCGCGTTGCTTTGAGGTCTTTGAGAATTCGCAAAACAGTCCCAGTTTGCCGGCCCACGGCACGCCGGAACAGGTTTTGGGCCCCAGTCTCGGGCCATAAAGACGCAGGAATGGGGGTTAGAACTTACGCGCTCACCCACCCGTCTGGAGGACTACTTCCTGCGCCCTTATCCTCCCCGTATGTCATTGAACATGAGTGGCTTATCGCCGCATGGACTACTCAAAGTAATGGGGGAGGGGGGAGCACTACTCCTCCGGAAAATTCAGCGTTGATCCGCGGCGGTTTTACTGGCAACCGGCAACTGGCAACTGACAACTGCCTTCTTCCGCGGCGGTTTTACTGGCAACCGGCAACTGGCAACTGCTTCAGCTAATCCATTTCAAAGGCGACGTACTGCAACTTTCCTTTTCGCTCAATCTGCAAAACCACCGGATCACCGGGCTTGAGCGCACGCACGGTTGTCCTCAACTGCTCGACGGAATCCATGGGAGTGGTATTCAGAGAATGGATGATGTCTCCGGCTTGAAGCCTGGCGGTCAGGGCAGTTGGTCCGCCGGTTTGGGCCACGACAACAACGCCGGTTGATGAACGGGCATCGCTGACTACCGATTGGAGCTTAGAATCGAAATCTGTGGCGAAAATTCCCAACCGGCCGATTCTGTTATTGGGGGTAACGAGGGCTGAAAGTTCATCCACCTGATCCTGGTGTTGCAGCGCGGGGACCTCGAGCGAGATCGTGGATGAACCACGCAGCACACGCAGAGTCACGACTTCATCGGGGGGATGCTGGTAGAGAGCTGCGCCGAGACCCGGCAATCCCATGATCGGCCTGCCGTCTACGGCAAGAACTATGTCCTGCACCTTCAATCCTGCACTATCCGCCGGTCCACCCGGAGTGACGTCGGATATGAGCACACCCCAATTCTGATTCAATCCCAAGCCTGCGGCGAGTGTCGGCGTAATCGTCTGCGCACCCGCCTGAATCTCAGTTCGATGTACGTGGCCGTAGCGTTTGAGCTCCTTGTATACAAAGCGGACAGTGCTCGCCGGTATGGCAAACCCCAATCCTTCGCTGCCACCACCTTTGCTCAAAATAAAAGTATTCAATCCCACGACGTAGCCATCGAGATCCACGAGCGGGCCGCCGCTGTTGCCGGGATTGATGGGAGCGTCTGTCTGAACGTAAACCATGGGACTTTCGGGATCGGGCTGCCGCCACACCGAGCTCACCACCCCCATGGTCACAGAATTCTGCAAACCTTCCGGACTGCCGATCGCGAACACCAGCTCTCCCGGCCGCGTAGGCCGATCGACCCCCAGCAACAGTGTGGGCAGATTATCGGCCTCCACTTTAAGCAGCGCCAGGTCGGTATCGCGATCTGCACCTACGAGTTTGGCATCCAGAATTTGCGCCTTTCCTTTCGGCGCAGTGTCGAAGGCTGAGTCTCCATCCGGTATAGGAAGGACTACCCGGATCCGTTCTGCTCGCTCTACGACGTGGGCGTTGGTCACGATGTATCCCTGGGGATCGAGTATCACGCCCGAGCCGATGGCGTGCTCCTCCGCAACTACGGTGAGTCCTTCTGCACCATCCTTGCTCTTAGTATCCAAAGGTCCGAAGCCGGTAACCTGAATTTGAACCACGGCGCGGGAAACCTTGGAAGTCAGTGCGACCAAAGAGCCGTTTAACTGCCGGAGAAGCTCCGCAGAGTGAGATTGTGCTGCCGCGATTTCTGCAGGCGACTCGCGCTGCGATGACTTAGTTTGATTTCCCTGAGCGGCCGCAACAGATACCAGGAGTGGAGCTGTCGCAAGTACAAGGACAAAAATGTGTATGCATGAGCGTTTCATATTCTTACTGCGACGCATCGGGTCCAGCGTGGTGGCACGATTATTCCTCATTACACATTTGCCTCTCTAGCTAGCACATGCATTTAACGTGCCAAAGATGGGTTTGACCGAAGTCGAAGAAAGCACAGGAGTTCTGCTCGCGCTGGCGGCCGTGAGTGCAGTTCAACACCGAACAGGGTTCAACTATTTCGACAGATTCGTCGTCACGCCGTGAGGGTTAGAGCACACGCTTGAGATAGCCGAGTCTTTCAGGTGACCACGGGACGACAGATGTCGAAAGAGTGACGGAAGCTTGGCGGTGAGACCTCAGGACTGCGATCGCAGCCCGTATCAATTCTCCTGCATTCAATCACTTACCGCGATCCTGTTCCGCCCAACTTTGGCATGCTTAATGCATATGCTTGCCTAAGGGCGCGGAATAGAAGCACAAGCCCAAGAAGTAACTCATAAAGGAGCAGTTAATGGCGAACCAAGAACAGAATAAGTGTGCCCACATACCATGTCTTTGCGATGTTCGAGCTGACCAAGAATATTGCGGAGATGCTTGCCGTAATGCAGGCAGCGACGAAGTTGAGATTGCATGTAACTGCGATCATGCCTCCTGCCCACTCACCGTGTAAGAACGAAGCTAGAGACGATCATCATGATTCCCGAACCTCCGGTAATTCCGAGAATTCTGTTGGTGGACGATGAGGCTCAGCTATTGGAGCTGTGCGCCCAAGTGATGAAATTACGCGGATTCTCAGTCGTTACCGCAGAAGGTCCCGTCCAGGCCATTTCCATGATGGCCGAAGAGATGATCGAGAAAATTGACGTCGCCATCCTCGACTACCACATGCCGGTCATGAACGGATGCGCCCTTGCCGACCGGCTCAGGTCTATGCACCCCAAACTGAAAATAATCCTATACTCCGGCGCAATTGATATTCCGCAAAGCGAGATGACCAGTGTTGATGTTTTCATTCCCAAGGACGACGGTATATCCCGGCTCGTTCCCCAGATTGTTCAATTCGCGCAGGTCGGCACCGGGCTTCCCACAACCGTGGCGCCCGGCGCGGAACTGGGTTTCCGAACCGAGAGCGGACAATTCTGATCCGGAAGCTTCACGATCGCCCGTGCGCGGCCTGGTGACAAAGCAGATTTGTGGCGCCGAGATCCTGCGCTCCCTGATGTTAAGATTTTGCTTGCAGGGGAGTGACACCTGCCGGAGCAGAAGTTATGTCCAGGTACAATCCTCTTCTGTGGCGCAAGCCGCTTGCGATTTGGAACTATGGGATTGCTGTTCTATCGGTTACTGCAGCGCTGATCATTTCGCGGTGGCCAGCATTGCATTTGGAAGCTGCTCCCGTGTCACTGTTTCTTTGCGCCATCATGTTCAGTGCGTGGCTTGGTGGACCCGGGCCAGGATTGCTGGCGACGGCCCTCTCCATACTCGCTTTCAATTACTACTTCCTGCCCCCGATATACTCGTTGGCTGTAAAGCCCGCAGAGATACCACGCCTTCTCGTTTTTACGGTGTCAGCTCTCTTCGTCGGGTCGTTAAGCGCTGCGCAAAGGAGCGCCACAGAATCGCTCAGACGGGCGGGCGATGACCTGAAAGAAACAGTTCAAGAGCTGCAGAGAGCCAACGAGGCGCTGCAAACGGAGAGCGCTGAGCGCGAACTGGCCGAGAATAAACTGCGGCGCAGCGAGGCATACCTGACTGAAGGACAGAGATTAAGTCACACCGGCAGTTGGGCATGGAACGTCGCCAGCAGAGAGATCGTCCACGAGTCCCGAGAACACTACCGCCTACTTGGCTTCGATTCCGAAGGGGGGCCACAGTCATTAGAAACACTCCGCCAGCGCATTCACCCGGACGATCAAGACAGCGTCCTCAACATCTGGGACCGAGCAATCCGTGAAAGGAGCGACTACGAGTCGGATTTCCGAGTCGTTTTTCCAGACGGAACTATAAAACACATTCACGGTGTAGGTCATCCTGTTTTCAACGCATCCGGCGACCTCGTTGAATTCGTCGGTACCTCCATAGACGTAACCGAGCGCAAGCGGGCGGAAGAAGAGCGCGAGAGATTGCGCCAGACGCAGGCGGATCTCGCACACGTCAACCGGGTGACTACCATGGGAGAGCTGACTGCCTCCCTGGCGCACGAGGTGAATCAACCGATTGCCGCCGCCGTCACCAACGCCAACACCTGCTTGCGCTGGCTCACGCGCGATCACCCCAATGTGGAAGAGGCGCGCGCGGCTGCGTCGAGAATCGTGAAAGACGGAACGCGTGCGGCGGAAATCATCAACCGGATCCGCCAGCTCTTCAAGAAAGGCGCTGCGCAACGGGAGTGGGTGGATGCAAACGAAGTGGTTCGAGAGATGATCGTCCTGCTGCGCAACGAGGCGACCCGCTACTCTATTTCGATCCGCACCGACCTTGCCGCCGATCTTCCCCAGGCCATGGCTGATCGCGTGCAATTGCAGCAGGTCATGATGAACCTCATCATGAACAGCATCGATGCGATGAAGGATGTGGATGGTACACGCGAGCTGGCTGTCAAGTCGCAGCGAGCGGAAGACGACCAAATTATGGTGTCGGTGAGCGATACCGGAGTGGGACTGCCCCCGCAACAAACCGACCAGATCTTTAATGCATTCTTTACCACGAAGCTTCACGGCACCGGGATGGGACTTCGGATCAGCCGCTCCATCGTGGAATCACATGGCGGCCGCTTGTGGGCTGCGGACAACCCTCCGCGTGGCGCAAGCTTTTATCTTGCTCTACCCACCAAATTCGAGGCACATGAATGACGGCCGCTGTTTACTCATACGACCGCGAAGCGTAATCCGAGCCATAGCGGGAACCGATTGTTCACAACAGTGAGGTCAACTATACTTGCGAAAAGGCGGTACGTATGGCTACACCCACACCCATCACCATACCGACCGAGCCAATTGGCAGTATTCCAAGACCCATTGATCTGATCGAGCGAATCGCAAAGGGCAACAGTGAGGATCCTAATCTCGATCCGCTCTTTGAAGATGCGATTCGAGATACCATTGAGCGGTTTGAAGCCACAGGGTCTCCGGTCGTTACGGATGGCGAACAGAGGAAGTATCATAATTTCGCCACGTACTGCGTGCACGGGCTTCCCAACACGGCGCCGGATGGTTTTAAAATCCCGTTTTCAGACGGTCATACACGCCGCCTGTCGCGGCTCACACGCGGCCCTTTCCGTTACAGGCGGTACGCAGACTGTTACCTGGATGTCGCCATGCGCTACGCGCACGTACCCGTTAAGCAGGCGGTGATATCGCCTTCAGCTTTGAGTCTGATGTACCCAGCCGAAAGGATTCCGGATTATTCGCGCGAGCAATTCATCGAGGACCTGCTGAGCGAGCATGAAACGGAGATACGCCGCTGCCTGAAAAAAGGTGCCCATAAGGTTCAGGTGGACTTCACCGAAGGACGGCTGGCCGTCAAGATTGATCCTTCCGGACATCTCCTTAACAGCTTCATTGACCTAAACAATCTCGCGCTGTCGCGGTTCTCGCCAGAAGAGCGCAGGCGCATCGGGGTCCATACCTGCCCGGGGAATGATCACGATTCGACGCACAGTGCGGATGTCGATTACACAGAGTTGCTGCCCAGCTTGTTTGAGCTGAGGGCGGGAAATTTCTACATCGCGCTTGCGGGTGAGCCGGACCGCCGCCACGCCCTGAAAATCATACGCAAATACTTGAAACCGAATCAGCGGATTTTCGTCGGAGTCATTGCTCCGATCGACCCACGCATTGAGACCCCAGAAGAAGTGCGCGACCGTGTACTTGAAGCCTCTGAGTACATAGCGGTCGAGCAACTCGGCACCACCGACGACTGCGGCTTCTCGCCTTTCAGCGATGACACTTCAACCAGCCGTGACACTGCCTTTGCCAAGATCCAGGCGCGTGTGCTTGGCACGGCGCTTGCCGAAAAACTTATCGGAGGTCACTCGTGACGACGAAGGGTGACGAAAACGAACTGCTGCGATCGGTTGCCCTGCAGAATGCAAGCAGCATTCTCATTGCGCGTGAGCGTGCAGAGCGGCGAAACGAAGCGTATCTGGCGGAAGCCCAAAGGCTCAGTCATACGGGAAGCTTCGGCTGGAAGGTTTCTACTGGCGAGATCATCTGGTCAGAGGAAACCTTTCGAATCTTTCAATATGACCGAATGACGAAACCGACGATGGAACTAGCTCTCCAACAGGTTCACCCGGAAGACGCGGCCCTGGTGAAACAGACTATCGAGCGCGCGTCACAGGATGGGAAGGACTTTGAGCATGAGTATCGCTTAGTGATGCCGAATGGTTCCATCAAATATGTCCACGTCGTGGCTCATGCCTTAAGCGATGAATCGGGCAGCGTCGAGTTTGTTGGAGCGGTGATGGACGTCACCGTAGCAAAACAGACGGAAGCAAGAATTCGACAGATTATCGACACAATTCCCGCGTATGCATGGAGCACTCTGCCTGACGGCTCCGTTGATTTCATCAATCAACGTTTCGTGGAGTTTACGGGGCGATCAATCGAGGAATTACAGGGCTGGGGATGGGGTTCCACCCATCATCCCGATGATATGCAGAGGCAGGTCGCTGTGTGGCGGGCAGCACTGGCAGCTGGGGAGCCGATGGAGAGTGAGGTGCGGGTGCTGGGAAGGGACGGAAATTATCGCTGGTTGCTGATCCGCAACGTGCCGCTGCGCGATGAGTTGGGAAACATCGTCAAATGGTATGGAACCGCTATTGAGATCGAAGACCGCAAGCGGGCCGAGGTGTTGCTGGCCGGCGAGAAACGGCTTCTTGAGATGATCGCCAGGGGCAATTCTCGCGCTCTCATCCTCAATGCCTTATGCCGGCTCGTCGAAGAACTGGCCAGCGGTTCTCTGTCTTCGATCCTTTTGTTCGATCCGAACGCCAAGCGCCTTCGGCACGGCGCAGCACCCAGCCTGCCAATCAACTACACTGAGGCAATCGATGGCATCGCCATCGGCCCGTCGGTGGGTTCGTGCGGAACGGCCGCTTACCGCGCAGAGCCTGTGATCGTCTCCGACATCGCCACAGACCCGCTGTGGGCCGACTTCCGCGATCTGGCCTTAGCGCACGGGCTGCGAGCGTGTTGGTCCAGGCCGATACTATCCTCGGAAGGCAGGGTGTTGGGGACGTTCGCGATATACTATCGCGAACCGCGCAGCCCCATTCCGCAAGAGCTTGATGTCATAGAGCAGATCACTCATCTTGCGAGTATCGCCGTTGAGCGCGAGCAGGCCGAAGAGGCGCAGCGTCAGGCGCAGGCGGACCTCGCACACGTCCACCGGGTGACCACCATGGGAGAGCTGACTGCCTCGCTGGCGCACGAGGTCAACCAACCGATTGCCGCTGCCGTCACCAATGCCAACACCTGCCTGCGCTGGCTTACGCGTGAGCACCCCGATGTGGAAGGGGCGCGCGAAGCTGCCTCGAGAATCGTGAAAGACGGAACGCGTGCGGCGGAAATCATCAACCGGATCCGCCAGCTCTTCAAGAAGGGCGCTCCGCAACGGGAGTGGGTGGATGTAAACGAAGTGGTTCGAGAGATGATCGTCCTGCTGCGTAACGAGGCGACCCGCTACTCGATTTCGATCCAAACCGACTTTGCCGCAGATCTTCCCCAGGTCATGGGAGATCGCGTGCAATTGCAGCAGGTCATGATGAACCTCATCATGAACAGCGTCGATGCGATGAAGGACGTGGAGGGGACGCGCGAGCTGGCCATCAAGTCGCAGCAAGCGGAAGATGAGCAACTTCTGGTGTCGGTCAGCGATACCGGTATAGGACTGCCCGCGCAGCAGGCGGAGCAGATCTTCAATGCGTTCTTTACTACCAAGCCCCACGGCACCGGCATGGGCCTTCGCATCAGCCGCTCCATCCTTGAATCGCATGGCGGCCGCTTGTGGGCCGCCGACAACTCTCCGCGCGGCGCATGCTTTTACCTCACTCTACCCACCAAAGTCGAGGGACATGAATGACGACCGCAGGCGCTCCTACAGTGTTCGTTATTGATGACGATGCCGATGTGCGTGCCTCCATCCAAGGCCTGCTAGAGTCGGTTGCCTTGTGTTCCAAGACTTTCGCGACTCCGCAAGAATTCTTGGGCAGCAAGCGGACGAATGGGCCAAGTTGCCTGGTTCTGGACGTGAGGCTTCCTGGGGTCAACGGTCTGGACTTTCAGCGCGAGCTGGCTGACGCGGGCGTCCGGATTCCTATCATCTTCATCACCGGTCATGGAGATATTCCGATGACGGTGAAGGCCATGAAATCCGGTGCGGTGGAGTTCCTGACCAAGCCTTTCCGAGACCAAGACCTGCTGGATGCGATCCACCAGGCTTTGGATCGCGACCGGGTGACGCGCCAACAGGAGAGTGAGCTTGCCGAGTTGCAAAAGCGCTACGAGGCGATGACCGCACGCGAGCGCGAGGTCATGGGCCTGGTGGTTTCGGGCATGCTCAATAAGCAAATAGCTTCTGAGCTCGGCACCAGCGAAATCACCGTGAAGGTCCATCGCGGCCACGTAATGCGGAAGATGCAGGCTGAATCACTGGCGGAATTGGTCAGAATGGCGGCGAAGCTTGAGCTTCCGCACGGCAAGAAATAGCTTCAACACCGCCATCGCAACATAAGATAGTTTGCCAGTTCGCAGTCCTTCCGTTTTGACCGCCGCTTTCGCAACGTAAGCCCCCTTAAAGATTGGACCTGCCTCTATCAGGTGGTATTAGAACCCGTATACCAAAGCATAATTGCGCCGTTGGGGACGAAGTTGCTACGCTTCTGCCATGGCTATTCAGGAAAAGACCAAACTAGTTGCGATTGTGGATGATGATGAGTCGGTTCGGTCCGCACTGCAGGGCCTGATGGAAGTGGTTGGTTTGCCGGCGCGGCCCTTCGCGTCAGCAGAAGAATTTCTCGAATCCGGTCAGCAGCACCAGACAGGATGTCTGATCGCGGATATCCGCATGCCGGGAATGTCTGGCCTCGAATTGCAGGCTAAGTTAAACGCTGAGCATTGCAGAATTCCAACCATCTTCATCACGGCACATGGAGACGCAAAGATGCGGATGCAGGCGTTGAGAGCCGGGGCTGTCGAGTTCCTGGCAAAACCGTTCGACGATGAAGCCCTGCTCGAAGTTGTTCGAGCGGCACTGGAAAGTTGAGCCGTGAAACGAACTCGTTGAGCAGGCATTTAGGAGGGCGTTTGTGGCAAGTTTCGCAAGGTTCGGCGGTGATCAGGAGTCTCGCGAGCGCAGATTCGAGCAACTCATAGGTAAGAGTCCTGCTCTGGAAGCGGTGCTCGAACATGTGGAACGCGTTGCGCCTACCGATTCCACCGTTCTTATCCAGGGAGAAACCGGCACAGGCAAGGAGCTGATTGCGCGCGCGATTCACAATGTCAGCTCGCGGTGCGGACGTCCGTTCATAAAGCTGAATTGCGCGGCCATTCCGTTCGATTTGCTGGAAAGCGAGCTTTTTGGCCATGAGAAAGGTGCTTTTACAAGCGCTATCGCGCAAAAGGTCGGTCGTTTCGAAATGGCCGATAAAGGGACACTCTTCCTGGACGAAATAGGCGATATTCCGTTAGCACTGCAGCCCAAACTGCTGCGTGTATTGCAGGAACAGGAGTTCGAGCGTCTGGGCGGCACTCGCACTCACCAAGTGGATGTTAGGCTCGTGGCGGCGACCCACCGGGATTTGCCCGACATGGTGAAGCGAAACGAATTTCGCAGCGACCTCTACTATCGTCTGAATGTGTTCCCTATTCTACTGCCACCGTTGCGCGCGCGCCGCTCAGACATTCCCTCCCTGGTGGCACATTTTGTCGAAATTTTTGGCCGCCGGATGGGCAAGCAAATCGAACACATTCCTCCAGAAACGATGTCTGCGCTCAATTCGTACCAGTGGCCAGGCAATGTCCGCGAGCTACAAAACCTGATCGAACGTGCAATGATTCTTTCAAACGATGGCGTGCTTCCCAATCCCTTGCCGGCGGCAGGAACTCAGGCTGTCAGCATCACCACAACTGCAACTATCCTAAGAGAGACTCCGAAGCCCGCAACTACCCTACGGGATTCCGAACGCACCCTGATTCTGCACACGCTTGAAGCGGTCGGTTGGGTGATCGGCGGCCCCAAAGGCGCAGCCGCCAAGCTCGGATTGAAGCGCACTACATTGATCCACAAGATGAAGAAGCTGGGGATTTCCCGGCCTCATCCCCAAAGCAGCCAGGATGCGACGGGACCAGCACCTGTGGAGCCCGAACCACTGCCGCAATTGTAGTAGCACCAATGGGCGACAGTCGGTGGGCGATTATCACCCAGTTCCATAGCTCGCAACTGCGAAACACTTCCTCTCTACCAGGCAGAATTTTGCGCTCGTCTTTTATCTCCTCGGGCATTTCCATTCAAGCGAATTAACGGTTTCCCCTCGCCGGTAATTGCGGCCGGTGACCGCGATTCGTCATTGCTGTCAGAATACCGACGCGCACCTGGTTATCGCTGCGCTTCGTTGCGCTAAGTCTTTTGTTACACCATCAGGACCCTGCGCCAAAAGGTGGAAGCATGCGTGCATGACTAAATGGTGCGGGCCGAATCACAGCGGCTCCATTGCTTCTGAAATGGGAGATCGCTGTGCCGCTCTGTTGGAAGACATAACTTAAGGAGATAAGACAATGCGATCATTCGACATTCGTAGTATTTGTGGGCCACTCGCGTCACTATGCCTGGTGCTTGCGCTGTTGTCCATGACCTCGGAAAGAGTTCTTGCGCAGAGGTATGTGGCCGCCAATGCCACCATTCCCTTCTCTTTCCACGCGGGAACAGAAACATTCGCCGCCGGCGACTACATCATCGATTCCTCTGTCCCCACTTTTATTTTCATCCGTAGCAAAGACAGCAAACATTTCGCAGAAGTGCCAACAGTGCTTTTCGGGCAGCCGGTTAAGAAGAGCGAGGCGAAACTCATCTTTGTGAAGCGCGATGGGAGCTACGTCCTGGATACACTCTGGGGTGTCTTGGGGAAACGCAGGATGACTTCCGAGCTTGTAACCACGTCCAACGGCACGGAAGAGACGAAGGAAGTGCCGCTGAATTATTCATCCAAGACAACGGCGGAATCACAAACAGCGGCGCAATCTGACCCGGCAGCTCGGTGACAGCACGAGACGCCCTCGCAACTTACGCGGGCTTACGCAGGGTGACAGGAAAATTGCAGACAAAGTTGTGATTCGCCAGCAGGCGCGACGCCGGCACTCTGGTCCCAAGTGCCGGCCCAAAGCTGTGTCATTAGAGTCCGGCACTCTGGTACACGATCCGAGCCATCGCAGCCCAATCGGCATCACTCATCCCTTGAGCTATAGCCGCAAGAAAATGGTCACGTACCAGACTGGCCATTGGCATGGGGACTGCAACCTCTTCTGCGGCGGCAAGTACGAGCCGGTTATCTTTCGCACCGAGCCGGAGTTTGAAACCGGCGGGTTCAAACTTCTCTGCGGCAATCATGGCGCCGTAAGTCTTATACACGGGCACGGGAAATAACGATGCGGTGAGGATCTCCAGAACCTGGTTTGGATCGACCTTGGACTTTCGGGCAAGCGCGAAAGCTTCAGCCAGGCCTTCAATCACAGTCGTCAGCAGGAAGTTGCCCGCAAGCTTCACCACATTGGCCATGGATCCTTCGTCGCCGACGATGAATGTCTTCTGTCCCATGGCGTCGAAGAGACTTTGACAGCGTTCGATCTGTTGCCTGGGGCCGGCAGCGATAATGAACAGCTTAGCGGCGGCAGCAGCATCCGGCCGCCCGAACACCGGCGCGGCAAGATAATACTGCTTCTTTTCCTGATGGGCTCCAGCCAGCCGACGTGACAATGTGACGCTGATGGTGCTCATTCCAATATGGACGGCGCCCTGAGGAAGCGCCTGCAGAACACCTTCGGCTCCGGCGATAACAGCTTCCACGGCGCGGTCATCCGCGAGCATTGTGATTAGGACATCTGCATGGGAGGCCGCTTCGGCTGGAGTTTCGGCGACCTTAGCGCCCGCGGCATGCAGTGCCTCAGCGCGGTCTCGTGTTCGGTTGTATACCATCAACGTGTGTCCCGCTTTGATGAGGTTGCGGGCCATGCCTGATCCCATGTTTCCCAACCCAATAAATCCTACTTTCATGATTCTTTCTCCTGGCATTGCGTGGAGCGGCGCCGGCGCGCTTTGCGTCTCCGCAATGCGAGCCGGCGCCATGCCAATCCCGAACTGGCTGGCCTGGTTTCCTTCGATGACGGCGATTGGCATACCGGACTTCGTGTTCGACCGTCTGGCGCAGCTTTGCGTGGTTCAATCCTCCTTATTGAGAGCATCCACCAAGGGCATACGAACGAGGTGCTCGCTCAGGAACCAGACCTGCAATTCGTTGCTGCGCAGAACCTGGCTCACCACAAGGTCGTTGGTTCCATCATCGCCCAATACCGAGGCACGGCGCGCCAATTCACGGCAATCGCTAATGATGATCTGATGCGCATCCAGTAGGCGTGAAAGCTGTACCGGAACTTCCTCGCGGCCACGGGGCGGACGCGCAATCCGCGTGGTCTCAGCCACGTCGGCCGCCATTGCCAGACTGACTCCGCCGAGCAGTTGGACGCGCTCCGCAATGGCGTCTACCAGTTCCACTTGTTCTCCAAAATGCTTGTCAAAAAGAAGGTGGAGTTGATAGAAAGTCGGACCGGCCACTTGCCAGTGTGACTTCTTGTACAGATCGCGAATGGTGATGGTATCCGCCAGTAATTGATTCAATCGCGCGGTCATCTCCAGCCTCACTGGCTCCTCCAGCTCAAGCGGAAGCAGCTGTATAACCGTACCGTATGCCTGGATCTCCCCAGCACTTTGATGAAGCCGCGGCTGAGCATTAACTGATTTATGAATACTGTTTTTCATACTTGCTTTTTCTCCTTTATGCGCTGTTTTGTTATTTCTGCGACCGAGCACCACCCTTCATTTTACCGTCCGCCATGTCGAATCGGGGCTGTGCTCTTTGACAACTGGTACGAGTCTCGCCGTGTTAGGCCCGAGATCCTTTTCGTACACAACACCATCCTGGGTAACGATGAACGCCATCACACCTGATGACCGGTACTCCACGGGAAACGCTACCAACGCCAAGCCCCCGCCCCTTTTCTTGCCGCGGGAAATCTGAGTGCTCGTCCCGGTGGCCGCAGGTTGCTCTGTTACGATTCGAAAGTAGTACTCGTGGAAGGGATACGGGTCTTTATCTTTATCCAGAGCAGCGTAGGTATTGTTGTCAGCATTCGCTGTTCCGGCAATGACAAGGCTTTCGGCGTATTGGCCGATGGGATCGTCTCCTGTTGCTTGTACCGCGCGTTGCTGCTTTGCCGTTGCAAATGCATGGCAGACCTGGATTGCTGTGACCTCATTCGCTCCGATTCTCCGGAACAGGATCTCCCGCATACCGGCTTCGGGATCGAAATACCATCTACCGTCCTTTGAGACTAGCGGGATCGGAAAAGGCCAGTTCTCCGCGCCGATGTACAGAACGGTGTTGCCGTCGGGTTCCTGAACCAGACGATGCATCTCCTGATATTTCTGGCGAAACTGCTCGCGTTCGAGCCCGTCCTCGACTTCGTCGCTCGACGAAGTGAGTTCCTTGCCTGCTCCGAGAATCGCTTCCAGAGCCTGCTCATCGTGATTTTGGACGGCCCGAAAGAGAGCGTGACACGCTTCTCCCGCCGAGGAGAAGGTCTGTGGTGCCGAGCTCTGAGCAAAACTCAATCGAGCGTAGCCCACCACCAGCAGCGGAACGACGGCTGACGCCACCATCCAGGCATGTTTCAATCTAAATGTCGCAAGCTTCGTGTTCTTAGTGCGCATGTGTTCTTCTCCATATCGTCATTTACCTTTGCAGTAATGGAACCAAATTACCTGTGACCGCCGCCGCCGTGGAAACCACCACCACCGTGGACGCCTCCACCGAAACTCGACTGCCCGCGCGAGGAGAAGCCCCTGGCCACCCCTCCGTGATCAAAACCGCTGAACGCTCCGGAATGGGAGCCGGTTTGGCTGTGCGGCGCCACAAATCCGTGCTGCGGGTTTGAGGACCTGCCGAAATCTCGACTGCCGCCAGGGCCCCGGCCTTGAAATCCGCCGGCATGATTGAAGTTCCCGCCTTCACGATTGAAGTTGTTACGATTGATAAAGGTTCTGCTGTGGGAAACATAGGTGTTGTGGTTGTAAATCACCGCCCGGCGATCCCAATCGGATCTCCAATGGTGCCACCCCCAGCCAAATCCGCCATAGAAGCCGACTCCAAAGCCCAAGCCAAACGCAATTCCCGGTCCGGGAAGGAATAGTCCTGGATACGAATACCAGCCTGGCCAGATCACGACGGGCGGTCCATAGACGACCCAAGGATCATATTCGGGCACGTAAACGATCTGAGGGTCGGCGGGTTCGATCACAATTGTTTCTCCCTGCTGGGTCACCGTTTCCTGCGACGTGCTGTTTAAGTTCCCCGCCGTCTGCGCACGCTCACGCATTACCTGAACAGCGTTCATCACCTCCTGCTGTTGGTTGACGTAGGCATCGCCGAGCGATGAGGTCCAAGATAGGTTCTTGTCCATGTTGGCGAGCACTGAAGGAAACTCCACGAGCGCCTTGACGCTCGGATCCCAAGGTTGTTTATCAACTTCCTGGCCTAGTTGTTCTCCCTGAAGATTGGAATGCTGTTGCATCCACCGGTCTGCTTCCACAACCTGGTCAGGATACGTAGCAGCCGCGAGTATCTGTGCAACCAAGGCATCCGGATACAGCGCGATTGGCGCAACCAGTTGCTGCAACTGTTCAGCGGTCTGCTGCGCGTCCTGAACCGGTGCCGGTGTGGTGGATTCGTCCGCCTGATAGGCAAGCCCGTATGGTGCAGTGGTTAACACCAGGGATGCACAAAGAACAAATGCCAAACTCTGTTTTAATAGCTTCATCGTCATTTCTCATTTCTTCTGGTCGCTCGGGCTGAGCATGAGCCGAGACTCTTGGTACACCTCAGTCCGTAGCGACCTTCACGGAAGACACGAAATCTCCCTTTTACTTTTTTGCTTCTGGCGGGAAGTGTTTGAACATCTTCTGTACTCCCTTGTCGAGGTTCTTGATGTTCTGGTCAGAATTGTCCGAAACTGTGTCGCTGGCCGAGCCTCGCCAGATCAAATCCTTGGTCTTGGTGTCGAACAGATCGACAACCAGAGTCCCGACTTTGTAAGTTTCAGTTGTTGTAGTCGCGTTCCCGAATCCTCCCCACCGACGCCAACCTCCGCCAAAGCCATCGTAAAAAGTGTTGAGAGTCTGTTGATTCTGCGTGATCCCCATGGCCACGATCGAGACATCGCCGCCCGAATCCACCTGCGTCCAGCCCTTGGCGGCTAAAGCCGCATTCACCGAGTTCTTGATGCGGTCAACCCACAGGGGGTCTTGTGTTTGGACCTTCTCCCACGAATACGTCTTATACTGGCCAAAATTTGCGCTACGGTCGTAGTCGGTCTTCACCTGCTGCGCGAATGACGCAGCCGTCAGAAAAAAGAGCATTGCAATCGAAACAAACAGGTTGTGTACTTTCATGATTTCTCCTTCAATAGTTGCGGCGTGATACAGCCCGCACCTGATCTAACGGAAGCAATTGCCGTTCCAATCCGAGTTGGATCTGTTCTTCACCCGCAACCGCTTTGCAACCGGCTGTTTAGAAGACTCGCGTCACAGACAAGCCAAGACTCGCCGACAGTTGCGAGGTGACGATCGGCGTCGGAATTTCAACAGAGCTGTCGGCAGACGCACGTACGCGGTACTAGCCCTCCACTCTCTGCTCCCTCTCCAGTGATTAGGAACATTTGGAAGCTCGCGTGCTTCATGGAAAACGAAGGCGTAAATACAATGGCAGGCGACACAATTCTTTACATATCCGACCAGGCGACCGGCAGCGATTCGGTATTAGCCGCACTCAAGGCCGCTGGCTATGAGGTTGTGACCACCAACAGCTCAACACAAGCGCTTGCGCTGCTATTCCTCATCCATTCAGCCGCTGCCATCGTGTTCAATCAGCGGGCAGAAGAACAGACCAGCTTTGATCTGGCGCGAAGCCTACGGAAGATTCGCCCAGATGTTCCGATGGTCCTGCTATGCGGCGGCCAGATCGACTGCTTGCCGCTCGCAACAGAGGAGCCAACCAACTCGGGGAAAGCTGCATGAACTCAAACGGAGACGAATACAGAGGTTTGCAGTGAAGAATTCAACCCAGAAATAGTTGGGCGCTCCTCCCTCTTCCTGTCTCACTCCCGTCTACAAATAGTCCTGTCATTAGATCGCCATTCCCGGTCGACATTTCGACACTAGCGTCTCCCTCACCCGCACCTCTGAAACGTCATAGCAGGTAAGTCTTTGCTGCCCAGGCGGCTGCAACAGATGGCCATGTGCGTCACGCATTGGAACTCGACGTGCTCTTATGTCAATTGCAAGTGAATTATTCCAAGGAAGGTAAGACAACATGAATACTAAAAAAGTGTTTTTTGCATTCTTCACTCTTGTTCTGATGTTTGCCGTGATGTTACCAGTGGCGAGAGCAGATGCGTGGGATCAGGCAACCGAGTTGACCTTCAGCCAACCCGTGGAGATTCCCGGGCAAATCCTGCCTGCCGGCAGTTACTGGTTCGTTCTGCTTAATGATTCCGGCATCCGCGATATCGTGCAGGTCTTCAACGCTGATCGAAACAAGCTGTACGCAACCCTTATCACAACGCCCAGCAGTCGCATGGACCCAGCGGACGATACGGTCATTTCCTTTGCCGAACGGCCGTCAGGTCAGCCGGAGGCAATCATGACCTGGTTCTACCCCGGCATGCTCACTGGACACAAGTTCCGATACTCCGGCCAGGAAGATCGTGAACTCGCTAGTGATACCAAGGACGTAGTGACGGCTAGTCCTTCAGGCAGCATTTTTGACCAAGCTCCTGCCTCGGGCAACTGATCAACTTCGTCTACAACTGATCGCTCTGATTAACGAGGGCGGCGACCGCCGTCCTCGTCAAAAAGCAGCAGGTGATCAGATAACCATCAGGAGGTAAAAAATGTCATTTCGTGAGCTGAGCCCGACGCAATCCGAGTTAGCTCGAGCATTTCATTCGGGGGCAGACCCCGACGCCATGTTGATCGAGGCAGTCAGGCGCGGTGAAGTGGCCGCGTTCGAACCTCTGGTTCGCCGGCACGAGCAGAAGATCGTTAGAGTCGCGCGCAGAATAACCGGCAATCATGAAGACGCCGAGGATGTTGCACAGGACACCTTGCTGCAAGCCTTCAAGCATCTGGGCAGCTTTCGTGGCGATTCCCGCTTCTCTACATGGCTGACAAGGATCGCCGTCAATATGGCGCTGATGAAAGTTCGCAGCCGCAAGATTCAGGTTATGTCTCTCGACAACGGCGCAGAAACCGGCAGTGGACAGGTAGTCCGAGAGATTCAAGACAAGAAGCCCACGGTTGAGCAACAGTGCCTGCAGCAAGAACTTCAGTTCATCCTGGTCGAGATGATTGGCCGGCTCGGCCCCCGCTATCGCACAGTATTTCACCTGAGGAACATGGAAGACTTGTCCATAGCAGAAACCGCGGAGATATTGGGACTTTCGGCTTCAGTCGTGAAGTCGCGTCTGATGCGCGCCCGTTTGCAGTTGCGGAAATCGTTGAATCGGCGCCTCCGGCGAAGACCAATTGGACAACTTCCACTGTCGAGCCCACGACCGGCTGAGACCAAGTGTCGATAGTTTGACGAATGTCGAAGCCGAAAGAAAATTTGCTCAAACAGCTTTGGTTGTCAGAACTCTCAACGCTCAATGCCTTCAACACCTTAAAGTCATCTGGCCAAAACAACTTTGGTATCTCAAATGCATAGTCTTGGCAAGGAGGAAGAACATGAACTTACCTAAACGTCCGCTCGGCTTGAGCGGGGTTGCAATCACCACGGTGGGATTTGGAGCCTGGGCACTCGGCGGCGGTGGCTGGGCATTCGGTTGGGGACCGCAGGATGACAACGCGTCGATTGCCACCATGCGGCATGCACTGGAGCTGGGTATCAATTGGATTGATACAGCAGCGATCTATGGGCTGGGCCACTCCGAGGAAGTCGTAGGACGCCTGCTGCGCGAGTTACCGGCCTCTGAGCGTCCGCTGATTTTCACTAAGTGTGGCCTGGTTTGGGATGAGTATAACCCTATGGCAGAGCCGCGCCGTGTGCTCAAACCGGAGTCGATCCGGCAAGAGTGTGAGGCCTCGCTGCGCCGGCTGGGTGTAGAGCAGATTGATCTTTATCAGTTTCATTGGCCCGATGAGATCGGTACGCCGGTGGAGGATTCCTGGGAAGAAATGGTGCGGCTCATCGAGCAGGGAAAAATCAGAATGGCCGGAGTCTCCAACTTCGATGTGCCTCTGCTGCAACGCTGCGAACGAATCCTGCATGTGGATTCGTTACAACCACCTTTTTCACTCATCCGTCGCGACGCCGCTGCAAGCCAGATCCCGTGGTGCGCCGAGCACAACACTGGGGTGATCTGCTATAGCCCAATGCAATCAGGACTGCTGACGGACAATTTCACCGTTGATCGCCTTGCGCGGCTCGCGCCGGATGATTGGCGGCGGCGCTCTCCCGAGTTCCAGGAGCCGAACCTCAGCCGCAATTTAGCGTTGCGAGATGCGCTCCGCCCGATCGCGCAGCGGCACGACACTACCGTATCCGCAGTTGCGGTGGCGTGGACGGTTGCCTGGCCCGGCGTGACCGGAGCTATTGTCGGTGCTCGTTCACCGCAGCAGGTTGACGGCTGGATAGACGCTGCCACAATCAACCTCACCTCCACGGATCTGGAGGAGATTGCTGCCGCCATCGAGAGCGCGCGCGCCGGCACCGGTCCGACCATGCCGCAACTGCAGCATGCATGAGAGCAATTCGAGTTGGCGTCACATCTAAGCAACGGACCTTAGTTTAGTATTTGTTCTTTGTGCATCTCTGGTGCTGGGGACCCAAGAAAGGACTAAGGGCTTCGTGCATCTTGGGAAGACTCTTGGGGGGAAAAGCCGTGGTGAGCTTACTCATTGACGATGTCGTCCAACAAGCCGAACACAACGAACTTATCGTCGATTTGGCTGCTGCTTTACTTTACTGCTGCTTGAACAGGATCTTTGCCATCATCCCCTTGTCCTCGTGATTCAGCAGATGACAATGAAATACTGAAATGCCCTTGATGATGGGATCGGTGAAGTCCAAGATGACGTCAACCGAGCTCCGATACGGAACATTCACGGTATCCAGCCACTCAGGATGCGCCAGCGGCACGCCGTTTTCTGCATAGGCCAGGAAGTGGACCTGGTGTATGTGGAAAGGATGTAGTTCCCCAGTTTGGTTGACAATACGCCAATGCTCATAAGTACCTACGCGAGCGCTTGTCATCGGAGCTGCATCCGGCGCAAACTTGCGGCCATTGATGTAGAAGCCGTTCTTGTCCTCAGTGAAGGTGACAATGAAGTCCGGTGCAGCCTTCTTCAGGGGCTCAACGTTGACGGGCTTGTACAGCGGCGGGCGGCGATCGATAGCATGCCGTTGCTCAGGCAACGGATCTGAGCTGGGTTGCACCAGATCTGCCAGCACCATTCCCGGATTGGGATCGCCGTCCGGACCCGTATCTACACAAAGCGTACACAGAGCGCGATGGATCCCAGGCGGTGGACCGGTAACGATAGCTTCGAGCCGTCCCGCAGGCGGCAGCAGTAGGTGATTGGCGGTGCGTGTCGGGCCTTCGGGTTCGTGGTACGCGAGCGGCATCCCGTCAAGCGCCACGATTTCAAATGTCTCCCCATCAAGCTGCAGGTCTAAATAGCGGTCCGCCGACGCGTTCACGATCCTCCAGAACTGCCGCTCCTGAGGGGCGATCTCGATTCGCGGGCGAACTGCCCCATTTACGGTAAAGATTTCTTCGGCTGCCTCCGCTTCTCCCCCACATCCCTTATTAGATGAGATTTCAACTTGGTGCCTGAGTTCGGCGGCATTCGGATCATGCTCAAAGGAACGGCCGCGCACAACGATTACACGCTCACGGAGCCCCCCTACTTGCGGGGCATAACGTTCCATTCCCTCGATCACAATGGCTCCGGACATTCCATCCAATGCTTGCCGGTGACTCTCGCCATGGGGATGAGTGTGATACCAGAACAGGCCCGGTGGATGATCGCGCGGAATCTCGACAGAGTAGTGCAAGACCTGCCCAGGGGTGGCCAGCATTCCGATCACGTCATCTTGAGGGGCATTGGGCGAAACGGTGAGCCCGTGAAAGTGCAAGTTCGTCATGTTCATACAAGGATTCACTGCACAAGTCTCCTCCGACTTGGCAGGAAGATCGTTGATGTAGGTGATTTTGAGAACGTCACCAGGAGAAGCACGGATCACAGGAGCCACCGAGCCACCGTCGAAAGCGAAGGCATCCCGGCCATTTTCATTCACTGCATGCAGCGTAAGGGATACAACGTGGTTCTTCGCGTGCACCTGCGGAGGCTCCGGCAACGAAACCGACTGGCCGTGGCCCAGGGCGGCGAGAAAGAGCTGCGCAGTGATGAGGAGTAAGGTCCTTGTCATAATCACCATCGTTCTGTTTATCTTGCCTCTCCTCATTGCGTTGCGCTTCGACTAACGCGGCACGACCACCAGCTCGTCCCGTGGTATTGCATCCAGCGTCGCCTGGTCGATATTGAGATGTGCCATCACCAGTTCGGGCGGAGTATGGGACAACCACTCCGAAAGCGACAGGTCTTGATAAAAGCTGCTCTTGAACACCTCCAGGAAGATCAGGTCTGTGTCCCCTGTATTCTCGATGTAATGCAGCAGGGTTTTTTCCACGTACCCGACGTCGCCCGCTTGAAAGTCCATCGTGCGAGCTTTGTTGCCTGTCGCCACCACTGTCATTCTTCCCTTACCCGCGATGTAATACTGCCATTCGTCGGCGTTGGGGTGCCAGTGCAGTTCCCGCAGTCCTCCTGGGTGAAGCGTGACCATTGCCATCGCCACCGTTGTTGAGACCTTGAACTTGCTCGAATCAACGATGCGCACCTCTCCGCCTTTCGTCTGCTTCGTCGGCGGCATCTCCATCGTGCGAAAAGCGAAATCGCGCGATGACCTTCCAAGTGCTCCTGCGGCAGCTTTCTGGTCCGCCTCCAGTGGTCCGGGAACCGCGGCCTGGAAAATGAATAACTCTTGCTTGGGGAGATTTTTCAAAGCCAGGTCGGCAACACCGAAATTCTTTGACAGGACCTCGGGCGGCAGGTGCGCCATCGAGTCGCTCAGCAAGACTGTCTCTGACTCCGAAAATTGTCCATCGTCGAACACCAGCATGAATTCCGCGCCGTCCGGCCCGAGGCCCTGAATCGAATGCGGAATCCCGGTGGGGAAATACCACAGATCGTTTTTTTTCACGTCGGCGACAAAGCTCTTGCCGTCAGCATCGATCGCCGTGATACGCGCCGTCCCGTAGAGCATGATTGCCCATTCGGCCGCCGTGTGCCAATGCAGTTCACGAACGCCCCCGGCCGTGAGTCTCATGTTTACGCCTGCCATGGACTTCGAGACGGGCAGTTCCCGAACGGTCACCTCCCGTGACCATCCGCCTTCATAAGTCCGCTTGTTCGCAAGAGAGAACGGATATTTAAACGTTGGAACTAAGCTTTTGGAATCCGTGCTGGGTGGCCACGCAGAATCCGGGTTCTGTGCGTCTAGGGCCGCATTTGCTGGACCGGGATCAGTCGCGCTCCGCTCCTGTGCGTTAGCATTGCTTACGGCCAAAGTGCCAGCCACAGCGGCCAGGGCAGCCGAGCCGATTCCAAGAAATCCGCGACGCGAAACTTGATCTTTCGTGCTGTCATTTTCCATTGCGTAACTCCTCCATGTAACTTCCGAATGCCCTTCATCTAAGCTTCTCGATGGTCTTCACATTATTGCCCGGCACCTGCGGGCTGCAGCGGGATGCATCATGGCGGTGATCAATTTCGGCCCACCTCCTGGGATTTGGGAAGAAGGTACAAATATCCATCGTGGTGCCGTCATTCTTGCAGAAAACTTTTCGATGATCCACACGTTGCGGACGGTCGAGTAGCTCGGCCCGCACTTGCTGTCATCATGGCGATCGTTGACAACCGTCCAGCCCTCTGGAACCTGGGAGTCCTTGCAGACTTCCTGACCGCGCAGAGGCGCCGCTACGCATAGCAAGGCAATCCAGAAGAAAAGCCGGATTCTTTTTTGTGCACTGAGTATGAGGTTCATGATTTTCTCCTCAGAGTCGCTTTAGGGCCGTCAAACAAATGACGAGCACTTCCCATGCCAAAGTGCATAGCCAAAACATATCTGCTCGTCTTTTAAGTCTTGCGGGCGGCCCGCTGCTGCCCCGCTGAGAACTAGCACGTGTCGAAAACCTTTGAGAAATGTCGGGAGGCGTGTCGAAATAATGACACCTTCTCCAGCGCAGTGATCTAGGTAGGCGCAATTTCCTTGTCTTCAGTCACTTCCCAGGTTCCCTGGCTCAAAGTTCGTTTTGGTCTGTCAAATGCAATTGATTGCGTCAAGAAGATCCTGACCTGGAAGGTCACAACGAGGAATTTATGTGGATTGTTCGGCTCGCGCTCAAGCGCCCCTATACGTTCGTAGTGCTGGCTATCCTGATCTTGATCCTGGGAACGCTCTCAGCGCTGCGCACTCCCACAGACATTTTTCCGAACATCAACATCCCTGTAGTGAGCATCATTTGGAGTTACAACGGGCTCGCGCCGCAGGACATGGCGAGTCGAATCATCATTCTTCAGGAACGCAACCTCACGACCACTGTGAATGATATCGAGCATGTGGAGTCGCAGTCGCTGAACGGTGTCGCTGTGATTAAGGTTTTTTTTCATCCGGGTGCGAATATCAGTACCGCGATTGCGCAGATTGCAGGCCAGTCCCAAACCCAACTCAGGCAGTTGCCGGCAGGAACGACGCCGCCGCTGATCATCACTTACAGCGCTTCCAGCGTTCCCATTCTTCAACTCGCTCTCTCCGGCCCCACGCTGTCTGAGCAACAGTTGAATGACCTGGGACTGAACTTCATCCGGCCCCAGCTTACTTCAGTACCCGGCACGGCCATCCCGTATCCGTACGGTGGCAAGCAACGCCAGGTTCAGGTGGATTTGAACACGGCAGCACTCCAGGCGAACGGGCTGTCGCCACTCGACGTGGTGAACGCCATCAGTGCGCAAAATCTGATCCTCCCAGCGGGAACGGCGAAGATCGGGACCTTCGAATACAACGTCGATATGAATGGGAGCCCGGCCACAATCAAGGAACTAAACGACCTCCCCATCAAGACGATTGGAACCTCGACGATTTATATCCGTGACGTTGCCTTCGTGCGCGACGGGTTCCCGCCGCAAACTAATATCGTCCGCGTTGACGGACGACGCTCCACGCTGATGACGATCCAAAAGATCGGCAATGCCTCTACGCTCGACATCATCGCCGGTATCAAACAGCTATTGCCCAGCGTCAAGAACACGCTCCCACCGGACCTGCAAATTCGCACCGTAGGGGACCAATCTGTTTTTGTGACCGGGGCCATTTCCGGCGTGGTGCGGGAAGCGCTCATCGCTGCTTGCCTTACAGCCACGATGATTCTTCTTTTCCTCGGAAGCTGGCGCAGCACGGTGATCATCGCCATTTCAATTCCTCTTTCTATTCTGTCTTCTATAGTCGCCCTCAGCTTGCTGGGAGAGACTATCAACCTCATGACGCTCGGCGGTCTGGCGCTGGCCGTTGGCATCCTGGTGGATGATGCAACCGTCACTATTGAAAACATCCACCGCTACCTCAGCGAAGGCAAGGAGATAGAACAGGCGATTCTCGATGGCGCGCAGCAGATCGCAATCCCCGCGCTGGTTTCAACGCTCAGCATTTGCATCGTATTTGTACCCATGTTCCTGCTCACCGGCGTCGCGCGTTATCTCTTTGTGCCGCTGGCTGAGGCAGTTGTATTCGCCATGCTGGCTTCTTACCTGCTTTCGAGGACCCTGGTGCCGACCATGGCCAAATACTTCCTCAAGGCCCACGCAGAAGGAAATTCAAGCGAAACCGGCGTGAGCAAGAATCCTCTGGTGCGCTTTCAAGCCTGGTTCGAACGCGGTTTTGAGGGTATCCGAAACGCATATCGCGGGCTGCTCGAGACATTTATTAATCACCGCCGTATCTTTGTTGCCGGCTTTCTTGTGGCCTGCGTCCTTTCCCTGGCTCTGATCCCGTGGCTGGGGCAAGACTTTTTTCCATCGGTAGATAGTGGCGAATTCACGCTACACCTGCGCGCCCCAACCGGAACGCGCATTGAGGAAACGGCTGCGCTGTGTGACCAGGTGGAAAATGAAATCCGCAAGCGGATACCGCCGCAGGAGTTTGCCGGCGTCATTGATAACATTGGCTTGCCCTATAGCGGCATCAATCTTTCCTACAGCAATTCGGCCCCGGTTGGGACCCAGGATGCGGACATCATAGTGTCGCTCTCGCCGAAGCATCACCCCACCGCAGATTATTTGCACGACTTGCGGTTAAGTCTGCCGCGAGCTTTTCCCGGCGCTACCTTCTATTTCCTGCCCTCGGATATGGTTACGCAAATCCTGAACTTCGGGCTGCCTGCGCCGATTGATATTCAAGTGGTGGGAAATGATCTGGAGGCCAACCGGCAATTTGCCGACAAGCTGTTGGCGCGCGTAAAAACCGTTTCGGGAACATCCGATCTCCGCATTCAGCAGACCTTTGACCAGCCCAAGCTGCATATCGATGTGGATCGGACAAAGGCCGCTAATATCGGGTTCACGCAGCGGGAAGTTGCGAGCAATCTCCTGGTAACCCTCAGCGGCAGTTTTCAAACCTCGCCCTCTTTCTGGCTGAACCCGAAGAATGGCGTGAGCTACCAGATCGCAACCCAAACGCCCCAGTACCGCGTTCAGTCATTCCAGGATTTGGGGAATATTCCCGTAACCGGCACAGGTAATGCGCCGCCCTCCATACTGGCGAGTCTTGCCTCTTTTAGCCGCGGTTCAGACCTGAGCGTTGTCTCACATTACAACGTAGCGCCGGTGATTGACATATTCGGTTCCGTCCAGGGCCGGGACCTTGGCGGCGTCTCCAAGGACATCCTCTCGATCATCAACACCAGTCAGAAAGAGCTTCCGCGGGGCTCGAAAATCATCGTACGTGGCCAGATCCAAACCATGCGTTCATCCTTTTTGGGTCTGTTGACAGGTCTGCTATTCGCCATTGTTCTGGTCTACCTGCTGATCGTCGTGAATTTTCAGTCGTGGCTTGACCCCTTCATCATTCTCATGGCGTTGCCTGCGGCGCTGGCTGGAATTGTCTGGTTCCTGTTTATGACCGGCACCACCATCAGCGTTCCCGCGCTGACGGGCTCGATCATGTGCGTTGGAGTGGCAACCGCAAACAGCATCCTGGTGGTCAGCTTTGCGAAAGAACAATTGAGTGCGGGACTCAGCGCCACCGAAGCCGCCCTGCAGGCAGGATACATGCGCTTTCGGCCGGTGTTAATGACGGCCTTGGCAATGATCATTGGAATGGCGCCCATGGCGCTGGGACTCGGCGAAGGCGGAGAGCAGAATGCACCTCTCGGCCGCGCCGTAATTGGCGGACTGCTCTTTGCCACCGTATCCACTCTGTTCTTTGTGCCCGCAGTCTTCAGCGTCATCCACAGTCTGCGCCGGCAAGGTGCTGAGATCGGCAAGCAGCAATAGGAATATCCCGAGGAGAACAAAAATGGTTATGCCAATCGA
>Ga0210384_10000435_pt1 | contig 64123 bp, 81 predicted proteins | sample IncBWH2MmetaG_FD_160574 | JGI IMG/M metagenome (GOLD analysis project Ga0210384, IMG submission 160574) | Forest soil microbial communities from Barre Woods Harvard Forest LTER site, Petersham, Massachusetts, United States - Inc-BW-H-2-M | ecosystem: Environmental > Terrestrial > Soil >...
GCGCTTATGATGGTTTACTTCGCGCCAGTCAGGGCAGTCGCGGGCTATCAGGTCTAAGGGAACAATTTTATAATTTTGTTCTTGACAAGCCTTCCCGCTTCCTGTTTCACTCTCATTCGTAGGATTCGTGACCGAGATTCACCCATCGGATGCCTCCGAGGGATGATTCGACCGGGCGGCCCGCGCAGACGACAGTTGGGACTTCCTCCTTCCTGTTCTCTGACGCGGGCTTTTTTATTTCTACCTTACGAAAGGAGATGCCAATGAACAGCAACTCTCGCTTCGACGCCAACCGCAAGCGCCACAAGAAAGGCGGGCACAAGTAGCAATCCCTCGCCTGGAAACGAGTCCCCTTAGCAGGGATTCCCCAGACGGGTCAACCGAGGCGAGGGCGGCCCACTACCAACCGCCCTCACCAATTCCGAAGGAGGAAATCAGATGGCAGGCTACGGTCGTAAATCCAAGCGCGGCGGATTCGTCGGCAACCTAGCGAAGCTCGGCGGCTCGCGCCACAAGCTCCAGCTCGCCGGCGATATGCGCCCCGAGAACACCGTTCATCCCCACTATAAAAAGGGCGTCAAGCAAGCGCACAAGAAAGTTTAGAATGAATGGCTTCTCCCTCCAACGCGCTTACTCCCCCGCCCTCGCCGGACGGCCAGCCCCAGCAGTCTCCCACTGCTCCGGCTTCGGCTTCGCCCGCGCCTCCTCAGCCTTCGCCGCAGATGCAGCAAGGCACGCAGGACGTAATCGAAATCGTCCAAAAGCTGCGCGGACTCGCCAAGGCGCACCCGAAGGTCGCGCCGTCGATAGCCAAAATCAACGATTTGATGCGGGAAGTGCTTGCGGGAATGATGGAGTCGCAGACTCCGGCGGAACCGCAGGCTCCGCCGAACGCATGAAGGAGTAAGCGATGCAAACTTACGCGGAATATCTACAGTCTCTTGGGGCCAGCGCGGAGGACGTCAAATTGATGGATACTCCTGTAGCGCGCCGAGCATACGACGCGCTCCAGAAGCAGGCCGCTGATGCGCTTGCGGAAGCCGAACGACAGAAGGCCGGAGCGGATGCCTATCATGTCAAGGTGGATGACTGGTTCAAGACTCACGACGCCGAATTCAAGACGGTCGAGCAGCAACTCATCGCCGCTCGCGCGAAAGCCGCTTCCTTCGAGTCCGCTCTCCGCACCATCAACGACCGGGGCATCATCGACGTGACGAAAGACCTCGGGCTGAATCTCGACGCTCCCGCCCCCGCAGCCAAAAAGGATGAACCCGTGGCCATCGACACCTCCAAGTTCGTGACCACCGATGCTGTCCTCCAGCTCGCCGAGCGCGAGGCCGAATCCATCGCCATGATGTCGGACATTGCCGCCGAGCACGTCTACCTTTTCGGCGCTCCTCTTCGCAACGCGCGGGAACTCCGCAAGGAAGCCACCACTCGCAAGGTGTCCCTCGAACAGGTGTGGATGGAGAAGTACAAGGTGCCGGAGGCGCGCACCGCGAAGGAAGCCGCGACCGCGAAGGCGGCAGAGGATACCCTCCGCGCTAAAATCACCGAGGAAGTCACCGCGAAACTCGCGTCGCAGTACGGCAACCCGGACCTCCGCCCCCTCGAACCTTCCCGCTCCTTCCTCATCCCCAACAAGGACCGCGGGCGCGACAAGGCTCCGTGGGAGCTGGGCACGGACGGCGACAGCGGATCGAATGACAGGGTGCGGCGGGCCACCGCGAACGCAATGAAGGCGGGAGTTCACTAGAGTTTGAGTTCTTGATTTCGTAGTGAGGAGACGCTAGATGGCAGACCCACTTTTTGACCAGCTCTCATCGACGACGCTGGCGGACCTCAGGGAAGATGTGCTTTACGACAATTTTTTCGTCGATTCGGCCTGGCTCCGCAAGCTCCGGGTGAGCGGCGCGCTGGATGAGTTCTTGGGCGGCACCATCATGCAGACGCCGTTCCAGTACAACCGCGTGAACGGCGGCGCCATCGCCCCTGGCTCGGACATCTCGGTCCTCCAGAATCAAATCCTCGCCTCGACCGCCTTCGTGCCGAAGGAGTACATCGAGCAGATTCCGCTCAACCTCTTCCGCACGAACGTCATCCAGGGTTCCGGCCCAGCCGTCAAAATTAAAGAAGTCGATGCCTACATGACCAACGCGGTCCAGGCGCTCAACACGGACATCGCCATCGACTTCTACCGCCACGGGCAATCCATCACCGGCTCGAATCGCCTCATCTTCATCAACGGCATTTCCGAGGCCCTGAACGACGGCATCAATCCATCCTGGGACGGCAACACCTTCACCACTTACGGCGGCCAGCTCCGGAACGGCGTCATCGGCAACGTGCTGAACAGCGTCCCCATCTGGGCAGGCTCCGCGACCGGCGCGACGGGCCAAATCACCTACAAGGTGCTGGTCGAAGCCTACCTGAATTGCGTGCAGCGTCCGGACATTGGACTCTGCAACAAGGCCCTCTTCGCCTACCTGCTCGAACGGCAGGAGCCGAAGCAGCGGTTCGAGACGCAAACCGATGTCTCCATCGGGCTGTCCGGACTCAAGCTGCTGGACGCGATGATTTTCGAGGACAAGCTGGCGCCATCGACGAAATACGGCACCATCCTGCCGTCCGGACTCTCGCAGACGACCTCCATCAAGCCGTCCACTTTCACCCTTGCGAACCTGACCGCCGCGCAGACTGCCATATCGAACTTCCCGACCGGCGGCGGGCAGACCATCAATCCCGGCGAGCCGTTCTTCTGGCTGCGCGCGAAGGGCTGGAAACTCCGCCCCTCGTCCGACCCGGAGTATAACTTTAACTTTACCCCTCCGATAAGGTCGCAAACGAATGCTGACCTTATTGTCATGTTCCTGAAAGCCGCCCTGAACTGTTATAGTACGTCACCAAGAGATAATAGTCAGATAATCGGCGCGGGGTTCTGAAGCGTAGTACAATCGAGCCAGAGGTGGCTCAGGATGCGAGACGCAAAACACGCAGCGTTCACGGGGAGGGCGGGAGAATTGACCGTCGCGGCGCAACTTCTCTTGCGCGACATATCTGTTTTCTTTCCACATGTGGATACCGGCTGTGACCTGATGACTGAATCCGGTTGTCGGCTGCAAGTAAAATGCGCTCATCTTTACAGCCACAAGAATGGACCGCGCTACTCCTTTCCGTTGCCCAAGACGCGCAGGATTCCCAACTCAGACAAGACGACGAAGTTAATTACCAGAAAGTCTTTCGCTGAGGTCTGTCACTTCGTGGTCTTTTGGGGCATTGAGCAGAATCGTTTCTGGGTTGTCCCCGCTAATTTGTGTGACGAAGTAACGGGGGTTGAACTAGGGCTAGAAAACAATTATAAAAGGTTCGCTGGCAGTCTCGCGGACATGCGTGAGATGAAGAGGCTCGGATATTCCGTTGGGAAGATTGCCAAGCACTACGACATGCAGCGTACTAGTGTCCAGCAATTTTTGGACTCCGATAAGGAGTTCATTGACGAGACTGCGGTTTCTCAGATGCGAGCCTGCGAAGGTCGCTGGGACTTCATCCTGAATTTCACTCCATCCGCCGTTGCTCAAGAGGCTCCGGCGAACGAGCAGAAGGAGCAATAATATGGCCGGTGGAATGCTCACAAAACAAGCCGATTTCCTGACCGCGAAGTTCCTCAATCAGGTGAACGACACCGCTGCTGGGGGCGTCATCGTCTCGCTTCCCGCCGGCGCGCCTTCGCCCGCCGTGTCGCAAACCCTCCCCGGCGACCGCATCGTCCTCGACGACGCCACGGCCCTCGCGCTCTCTGGCATCCCAACCGGCTTGTCCACCGTGCAAAATCTCTACGGCGGCGTCTACATGTACGTCCAGACGCTCTCCTCCTCGACCGCTGCGCCTGCTTTGGGGGCGATTGCCTTCTGGCGTACTACTGACCTCGGCTCCGGAGCCACGCCTCAATATCAATGCTCGGCAGACGCTTTGCCGACGACCGCCATTCCGGTCTACATCGCCGGCATCTTCATCAACGCCATCACCAAGGGCAACTTCGGCTGGATTCAGGTCGCGGGCCTTGCAACCGTGCTGCCAGATTCCGCGCTGACCGCCACGACCGCTGGCGCATGGGCTTCCGCGAAAGTCTCCGCAGCCGTGGCCTCGACCGCCGACGCGGGCGCGGTCATCGGCGTCGTGACTCTTCCCGCGCAGCTTGGCGTGTGGATTGGCACACCGGCGGCCTCCACGCTCAATCCATGCTTGCTTACCCGCGGATTGTTTGGCGGGCGCGTTTAGGAGAGACTGATGGGACTTCACCCGCTTCCTGGCTATCCGTGCCCCAATGAAAAGGGCGGTTATGATTGGGTTGGGGACGTGGACGGCCCAACTAGCTATGTCAACAGCGGAACCTTTGGCACGTCCGGCCAGCAACTCAACGCACAGGACTTCGGCTTCGGGGGATTCGAGATCGTGGATGCGCCCGCTCTCAGCAGCGACGGTGTGAACGACATCGTGCTGGTGATGGGCGCGACCACCGGAGGAGCGACGGCTTTGTCGCCTTCACCTGGGGCGGGCCAGTCCGGTCCCGCTGTCCAGACCGCGGTGCTGCATTGGTTCACGGCCATCCGCGGCGTGGGAGCCAACCCGACCGAGGTAGCGAACGCCACGAATCTCAGCGCGAAAATGGTCCGCTTGCGTATTGCGGGAGTCTAAGGAGGCATCATCATGCACGGAGTCTGGGCCGGAATGGGCCACGAAAAGGAACCGAAGCAGCCGCATGGCCCGAAGGAGCGCGGCAAGACGGTCATTCACTCGCACTCGCACCGCCCGAAGCGCCGCATCAAAGGCGCGGCTATGCGCCCCAAGGTTCACGGCAAGCGCGAATCCAAACGCTAGGAGCCTGCGTGTGTGGCCTACAAGACTAAACTTTCTCTCCCCAAACCCACTACCGCGTCCAGCGCGTACCCGCGCACGATAACCTTCTCCGGCCCCAAGTCCAAGCGCAGCCTGAAAATCAAATCCGCTCCCAAGAGGGGGAGGCTCTGATGTCCTTCCTCACCATGTATTCAGAGCTGCGCGGAGCCGTGCCCAAAATCCCCATCGACTTCTGCAAGACGCTCATCAACCGCGCCTACCGTGACGTGCGCGAGTCGAATCTGTGGTCCTTCAATCTCTTCGAGTCCTCTTGGATAACGCCTCCGCTCATCAACTCCGGAACGGTGACGGCGACTCAAGGTTCCGCCGCCCTCCTGTTCGACGCTACCGCGCTTGCGGCCCTGAACGCGGGCACCACGGCCTACTCGTTCATCACGCAGCGCCAGTTCCGTATCGGCGTCGGGGGCATCTACTCCCTCATCACTTTCAATTCTGGCACGGGAGCCGCAACCCTCGACCGCCCGTTCGCGGACCCCGGTGGCGCGGGACTCTCCTACCAAGTCTACCAGCTCTACTACGCCGCTCCGTTCCTCGACCATCGCGTGTGGCTGTCCGTCCGCAATCCGCAGATGTTCATCGACCTCGACCTCACCAAGACTCGCGCATGGGTGGACGCTTCCGACCCGCAGCGGTCGTGGTATCAGTTCCCGACAGTCGTCGTTCCCTACGCGCATGACACCCGCCCTGGCTCGTCCACACTCGGCTATCCCCTATTCGAGCTATGGGGCCAGCCTGTCGCTCCCTTCACCTATCAGTGCTACGGCCTTCGCAACGGGATCGACCTAGCCCTTCCCGGCGACACCCTTCCGCAGCCGCTCGACGAGGATCTCATCCTCTCCCGCGCGAAGCGCCTCGCCTACGAGTGGTCCGAGGCCAACAAGGACATCACTCCGCGCTCCTCCGGCCCAGACTTCCGCTTCCTCATCGGGGACGCGGACAAGAAGTTCCGTGAGTTGAAGGTTCAATATCGCAAGCAGGACAGGGAGTTCGTGCTGAATTTCTTCGCGGCGCACCGACCACTGGATACGAGTCGGATTGGTTTTTATAACACATTGGCCGGATTTGGTGGCCCTACAGCCCAGATCTAACTATATGAGGACGCCTTTTATCTCTGAACAGAGTCCAACAAGCGCGACATTCGCGGTTGCCCTCTTTGTCTATATGTGTGTTCTCCTTGGTGTATTCGTGTCCATGAGGACAATGCGTTCTACTCGCATTGATAGCTGCGATGGTTTCTCCCTTGAGTATGTTCTCCCTGTGCGTGATTGTCTCCAAATGGCTTGGATTTACACAGTAAGGTATATTACACAGGTGATTAACCTCCAATCCTTTGGGAATTTCTCCAATAAAGTGTTGGTAGGCGAACCTGTGTGCTGCGACGAAGCGAGTGCGGCCCTTGTCCTTGTGACTGAAGAGAATTCCGTAGCCAATTCCTTCGTGGTATCTAGTGCCCGCTCGGGTGCCTGTCCATTCCCAGCATCCAGTAACCAAGTTCACCTTGAATTTCTCAAGAAAGCGTTCAAGTATGGGACGCCGTTTTGGAGGCATAGAGCGCTATGGTATCACGCATAACCATTAAAAATATACTATTTTTATTCGCTCTTGTGCTGCTCGCGCCGCTTGCGCGAGGCAACCAAAACGCTCAGGGTTGGTGCGAGGTCGGTGCCACGCCAGTCGTCACTTCCGGCCTGACCTCGACCACGACTGTCCAAGCCAGCTATCCCGCCTGTACCGTGACCGTGTTCGTCCACGGTGCGGGCCTTGCGACCATCTTCTCGGACAACAATGGCACTCCCCTCTCGAATCCCTTCACCGCGCAGGCCAACGGGCGATGGCAATTCTACAGCGCAAATGGGCGCTACGATGTCCAGCTTTCCGGAGCCGGATTCCCCACTCCGGTAACCTATTCCGATGTGGTTCTACAAGACGCCGCCAACCAGCAGGCCGCCCTGCCCAACACCACTCTAACCTTCTCCGCGACTCCCGTCCTCAACGTCACGAACAACGTCTCCTACACCATGACGCTCACGGGCAACGTGACCTCCTCCACCACTACAGGTACGCCCGCGAACGGCAACATCCTCTCCCTGACGCTCGTCGAGGATGGCGTTGGAGGCCGCACCTTCGCCTTCCCCGCCAATTTCATCATCCCCCTCGGCTACACTCTCGACACCGTGCCCCTGCACACGAACGCCATTACCTTCAAGTTCGATGGCACGAACTGGAACGTCATCTCCAACTCCGGCACCAGCGGCGGCGGAGGCTCGGCGGCACAGGGCGTCGTCGGCACGGTACAGACCTCGAACGGCGCCGGCGTTCTCGCTGCCTCCGGCGAAGTGGACACCGGAACCGCCTTCAACGTGAGCCGCGACGCTCACTTCAAAGGGCCGAATCCAGTCGTCGATGTCACTCAGTACGGAGTGCGATCGGCGTGTGCGAGTGCGGCGCCCTGCGCTCCTGGCATCACCGCCACCACCACCAGCGGCCTGCCGACGATAACACTGTCCTCCGCGAGCACTTTCCAGAACGGCGACGGCGTGACCATCTATGGCGCGGGTGCGGCGCATTCCATGACCACGCCTACCGCTCCGACCGTGACGCCTTCCCTCTCCGCAGGGCCGGCGGTCACAGGACCGGTGGTCAATGGTCCATCCGGCTCGACCACCTACAACTATAAAGTGATGGCGCGGAACACCGCGCAAGGGCTGACCGCTGCCAGCGCGACCGGTTCTACCACGACAGGCGTGTCAACTCTAGGCTACAGCACGGTCGGCATTACCTCGCAATCCCGCTCTGGCACGGTCACTACCGTCACCACGTCCTCGGCGCATGGCCTCGCGGTCGGAGTGAAGGTGAATATCTTCCAAGCCACGGACGGGCCGGAGTTCAGCGGGTGGTTCATTGTGGCTACCGTCCCCGACACCACTCACTTCACCTATACGAACGGTATCGACGCTGCTGGTATCATCACCAGTACAACCTCCACGGGCGGAACAGTCAGTTGGGAGGAGTGCAACCACCTCACTTGGCCTGCCGTCACCGGAGCATCTCAATACGTCATTTACAGTGACCGCGCCAATCCCGGCACCTTCGCGCCCATCGGTATCTCGGAGCCGAACGTAACGTCGTGGGACGACTATGGCTCACCCATGATGGACGGCCTACTACTACCTTACTTTATCCCATCCACTCCTCCAGTCGCAGCGACCTCAAATAGCCTCACCACGACCATCCTATCTGGCGCGGGGACGACCTCACTCACCCTGAACGCGAACGCCGGAACGTCAGTGAGCGGCGCGACGATCCTCTTCGACAATGCGCCCAACTTTGTAACGGCAGTCGCCGCAGGCGGAACCACCTACTTTCCGGCAGGCGGGACTTACGTTTTCAACTCTTACGTCACGACTAACGCTAGCGTCTCCATCGGCGGGCAACTCTGGCTGAACGACACGATGCAGGTGCAGGGGAAGTGGACTGGCAGCCTCACGCCCACGAACACTAACGCACCTCAATTTAGCTTTGAGGCCGAGAATATCGTCAACGTCAATCGCGCCAACCCCGGCCTCTACAGTGCAGCGTTCAATAGCAGCACGCTCAGAGGTTTGACATTTTCCCCACAAGGCAAGTCAGGCCGCGCGATTCTCATGCAGGGGAGCATCCAAGGGAACTATGAGTGGCTCAACTGTGCCCTGCTTTCCGCCGACTACACGGGCATCTGCCTCGAACTCCACGGCGTGACCGCTGATGTGTTCTTCAACACGTTCAGGAATATCGCCTTCACCTCGCCGCAAGGATTGAATACGAGTGCTCCGCTGCTCGCGTTATCCGGCGTGGGCGTAGCTCATGGCGTTGGCATCACCCAAATGGAGAACTTCTCCCTGAGCGGCAGAGGAATCCACTCGGACGCCAGCGAGTTCTACGTTCGTGGAGGAAGATGCCAAGCGTGCTCGGCTCCGATATTCACCTACGTGGCGTCCGCTCAGAGCCGCATCGAGAACATCGACCAAGACACGATGACACCTTCCCTCATCGCTAACTTTGGCGCTCAGTCGAGCCTCTACATCAAGAACTCCGGCTCGCCGTCCTTCGACGGCGTGAGTTCGCAGCCGGTAATTACAGGCAAACCTTTTGGCAGCGTCGCAGGAGACGGCGTAAGCGGTCAGAACACTAACCAAGGCAACTTCGGCTTCACTTCCGGCTGGTCAGGAACGAAGATTTCCAGCGGAACGGCAGTCGCAAACTTCGGCCAAGGCTCGTCCGCGTCCATCGGCTACCAAATGACCACCGGCACGCCAACCGTAAGCATCAGCGGCGCGACAGGTCCAGCGGCAGGAACCTACTATTACAGCCTTGAAGCTGTGGATGCGCTCGGTAACGCTACGGCTCCAGGGAATCCATCGACCTCAATCACCGTCAATGGTAGCCAAGGCGTCTTGATTACCTTTCCAACCCGCGCCTCCGGTCAGGTATTTTGGAACGTCTGTCGCTCCCTTACCACTCCGAGTAACATCGTCTGCGCTCAGGGTGGCACTCCAGGTACCAATGGGTTCCAGGTTTCCGCCTCCCTAGCGTCCATTGTGGACAATGGCTTTGGCCCTAGTAACTCAGCCAATAACTCCAATAATGCCGCGACTTCCTTCCTTGCCAGCACCAGCTTAGGCGCTCAGAACATCGTGACCGTTGGCGGAGGCTTCACTTCAACCGCTTCCGGTACCTTCACCGCCAACCGCACCGTCACCGAGCCTGACTTCAGCTACACCCGCGCCGGCACCAACATCGCTCAGACCTTCACCGCCAATCAATCCATCGCCAACGGCTCCGCGCTCCGGTTCTTCGCTCCCAACGGAACCACCTTCACCGGACTAACCGGTCCCGCGACGAATGGCACAACCGTCACCTTCCAGCTTCCATCCTCTGATTCCTCCGGCGTCCAGTGCATCTCATCGAACGGCTCCGGCGTCCTAGCCTTCTCGAACTGTTCCGCCGGCACGGGCACCCCTGGCGGCGCGAACAAGAATTTTCAATACAACAACGCATCCAGCTTCGGCGGCACGTCGAACGGCAACTACACCTCCGCGACCGGAGTGTTCGACTTCGCGCAGCTCGCCAACTCCAACAACACCATCACCGGTCACCGCTTCACCGATACCTCCCCCACGGGCAACTGGCTGACCTTCCAGAACGCCGCTCTCAACTCCACTCTCTTCAACGTGGACGTGGCGGGGAACCTGACCGCCAACTCCGCGACGCTCACTACTCCACTCGCGTTCGCAAACGGGGGCACGAACAGCGCGGCGGGATTCACCAACAATCAACTCGTCGTCGCATCCTCTGGCGCGCTCGCCTCCCTCACAGGTACCCTCACCGGAACCAATCCCGTGCTGACCCTGACCTCCGCCGCGATCGGAAATGTGCCGTTCGCGCTCAACACTCCCGCCTCCCCGACCGCCGACCTGTTCGACCTGAACATCAACGCAGTCAAGACTTCATGGTTCGACAACACCGGAGTCGTCCACGCGCCGTCCTTCACCGCGACTGGCTCCGGCCCTCTGGTCCTGAGCGGCACGGAAGGCGCGTGTCCCTCGCCCGCAGCGGGCATAGACATCCTCTGTCTCGGCAACTCCTCTACCCACACTATTCAGAGCAGTCTCAACGGCACGACCTTCAAGGATAATTCCCAGTGGACCAACAGCAATCCCATCGCGCATGGCGTGGCTCTCGTTGGCGTAACCTTTCCACAGGTTGCCTCCACGGGTGCCGGAACTAGCGGCCAGCCGCTTATTTCCGGCGGCGCGTCCGCAGATCCGGCTTACGGGACTCTAGGCGCGGTCGGAGGCGGCACGGGTAACGCGACAAACACCGCGCATGGCGTCCTGGTCGGAGAGGGCACTTCCCCCGTGGCGCTCGTCGGGCCGGACGCTACCTCCAATCAGCCTCTACTGTCCGCAGGGGCCTCCGCTGATCCTGTATTCGGCGCACTCCCCCTTGGCAACGCGAGCGCGGTTTCTGGAGTCCTCCCCACCGCGAATGGCGGGACCGGAGCGTCCTCTCTCTCCGGCGCGAACATCGCCACGGTCACCGGAGCCATTACCATCGGAGATTGTACCAAATGGAGTTCTAGCACAGTTATCACCGACTCCGGCTCCCCTTGTGGCGGCGGTTCGGCTCCGGCACGGCTCGACCAAATCACCCCCGCGACCGCCTCGAACACCATCAACTCGACCGTCAATCCGCAAATCTGGAACTGGGCGCTCACTGGCTCCACGACCGCCTTCAAGTTCGGCGAGAACACCGCTGCTACCGGAAGCAATAACGTTCTCCTCCAATCGTCTACTCTCAACACCTCGACGGCGGTTCCCTTTCAAGCCGACAGCAACGGCAACGGCTATCAGCTTTCAAGCGCCGGATTGCTCAAGCCGATAGGCACCGGGGCCTTCGCCACCCCCGGTGCCGCGCACAACCTCGTCGTGAGCCAAGCGGGTTCCACGTCCGTGACCTACATCCCTCCGGTAACCGCCGGAAAGGTGCTCATTGATAACGGACCAGGGAACGACCCTTCCTTCCAAGACCCAATCGTCTCTCAAGCCTTCGTGAACCTCTGGACCGCGCAGGACATCACCGTGACGCGCACCAGCGCGAACGTCCGCAACCCGATTTTCAGTCAAACCGGCACGTTCCAAATCACCTTCGCGTCCATCACTGGCTCGCCTTCTGGCTGCACCCTGCAAGTCCGAGGCGTGGACTCCCAGGCGAACGTGCTCAACAATGGCTCGACCTTGAGCGTCACCCCGTCGAACGGCACGACCTCGCAGACCTTCACCGCTTCCGCGACGCTCCAGACAGCGGCGCAGATTTCCGTCGTCTATGCCTGCTCGACCTACCCGACCGCCGGAACCCTCACCCTCGACTTCACTCCTATCCCGAATGTGAACGTGACGAACACGGTGACGGTGAGCGGTACCGTGACCACTACACCGCCCGCGAACGCCTCCACCAACGTTACGCAATTCGGCGGGAACGCCGTAGCCACTGGCACAGGCGCGGGCGGCGTCGGCATCCCGCGAGTCACCATCTCGAACGATTCCTCCCTCGCCGCGAATCAATCGGTCAACGTCGCGCAGGTGGCGGGGACGGCCACTGACACCAACAGCGGCACCAAGTCGGCAGGCACGCAGAGGATAGTCATTGCCACGGACCAGCCGCAACTCACGAACGCCTTGAAGGTGGATGGCTCGGCGGTCACGCAGCCCGTCAGTGGCACGGTCACGGCCAACGCGGGGACCGGAAACTTCAATGCCATCGGCACCTTGTCCAGCAACGGTGCCGCAGCCGCGACGAATCGCGTCGGCGTGCTTGAAGGAATCGCGCAGACCGATTATAACAACGGCACCGCAGCCACTCAGGGAAGAGACGTTGCCCCGAACGTTGGGACGGATGGCCTATTGTGGACGGCTAATCTCCCAGCGATGCGCCCCGCAAGCTATGTGGCGTCGAAGAAGTTCGCGGCTAGTTCCACCACCGATGTCGCCGTCTTGCCGGGGAATGCAACTAACACAGTGCTCGTAACCCGCGTCCTGCTCTCCTGCACCCAAACGACCGCAGGCAACGTGAACGTGGAGATGATTGTCCGCTCGACCGCCGACACCAGCGGAACGTCCGCAGCCATGACGGTCGTGCCGGATGACTCTAACTACGCGGCGGGATCGAGCGCCCCTCTCTCCTACACCGGCACCGGTCCTACAGTCGGCACGGCGGTAGGCGACGTGGACAACTATCAACTCGGCTGCATGGCATCCGGAACAGCCACTCCGAATGACATTTACGTCCTGAACCGCCGCCAGAAGCCCATCGTCCTTCGCGGCACGGCGCAGCAGTTAGCCATCAACCTCGGCGGAGCGGTCACTGGCGGGAACATCACCGTGACCTTCGAGTGGCTTGAGGTCAAGACCATAACGCCATGACTATGATAAAAAGGCTGGCCTTATATATCCTGCTGTCTCTGCTCCCGTCTCCCTTGATGGCGACGCTTGCCGTGGTCCAAGCCGCCAACAATCTATCCACCGCAGCCACCGCCACGACGATTACCGTGACGACCACTTCTGGCAATCTGTTGGTCATTCTCGCCGCCGAGGGCGCGAACAATACCGCGACCGTGACCATCTCCGACAGCGCATCGCAGACTTGGACGCAGGTTGGCGGCTATATCAGTCCGAATACGTCCAGCCGCACATCCATGTGGTATATCCCAAACTCAGCGAGTGTGACGAGCATCACCGCGACATGGAGCAACAATCCTGGCTCACTGAGCACAACCGTCCGCGCGGTCATGTATGAAATCTCCGGTGCGGCGACAGCCTCTCCGCTCGAAACCTCCAATACCTCCAGCAGCGCGAGCGTCGCGACGACCCTGACTACCGGAGCCATCACAACCTCGAATGCCAACGACATTCTCATCGACGGAACCAACGTGGGCGCCAATCAAGGCACCACTTGGTCCACTGGCGCTGGCTTCACCTTGCCGTCAAATTCCACGAACGATCGCGTGGCGATGTCCTATCAAGTCGTCTCGGCTACGCAGTCCAGCATAGCGACCTCGATAAGCTGGACGAGCACCGCGACTTCCTGTGTCAGCATTTTCGCCGCGTTCAAGGCGTCGTCCGGCGGAGCCGCGAGTGCTGGAGCGAACACTCAAAGGAAGCGGGAGCGGATAGATGACTAGAAACCTTCTAATCCTGCTGCTCATCTTGCTACTCGTCCCCGCAGCCACCTTGAGTCAAGCCGTCGTGAATCACTATCTCTATGTGTTCGTGCCCGGCAGCATCTACGTCTACGACATGGACAACAATATGGCTCTGGTAAAACAGAAGCCATTCGCGCCCACCGCGACCCTAAGCGCGGTCCACATACGCGGCGCGGTTTCCAGTGCCGTCACGGGAATGCTGTATATCAGCTACGGGAGCTACGGACCTGGAGGCGGCGGCCAACTCAGCAAATACAACGTGGCGACCGATACAATCGTGTGGTCGCAGACCTACGCCAGTTTCTCGATCGACAATATGTCGATCTCTCCCGATGGCACGAAGATTTACATGCCTGATGGAGAAACTTCCGGCAACGGCAACGTAATGGTCATCGACGCGGGAACGGGCAACCTCCTGACGACGTACACGACCGCCGGCACTGGTCCTCACAATACCTGGATCAATCCAGCAGGCACGCATCTATACGTCGGGCCGCGCGTTAGCAACCAAGCGTTCGAGTTGAATGCCGCGACCGGAGCGACCATCCAGACATTCGCATCGGTCGGGACCAACTTCGGCAACGGTGTCCGACCATTCACTCCAGACCCCACGGAGACATACTTCTTCGTGACGACATCGGGGATCGTGGAGTTCTTCACGCAGAGTGTCGCCACGGGAGCCACGCTATTCACCAGCGTCCCGCCCGGATTCGCGCATACCGGTTCGTTCCCGCTGAACGGCAACAATATCAGCGGCACGGTGCATGGCATCGAAGTCTCCGCAGACGGCAAGTATGTATGGATGATCGACCTTCCGGGTAATGCCGTTCACAAATTCGACGTGACCGGGCTCCCCACGTTCGCGCCCGTGGATGTCGCGGACATACATCTAAGCTGCACGATGACGGACGAAGGCTGGCTGACGCGCAGTTTTGACGGCAGGTTCATCTTCGTCGGGGATTGCGGTGATGTCATTTCCACCAGCACGAACGCCATCGTCGCCAATGCCGCGCAGATGCTCAACACACGCATCTACACGGAGATAGACCTACAAAGCAATACCGTCGTAGCCGGGGCTCTGACCAAGAATGGGACGTGGAACGTTCCCGGTCCCGGCGTCGCGTCGGCCAATCCAGCCTCCTACGCCTTTGGAAATGTATCGACCGGGAGCAGTCCAAAGGAAGTCATCACCATCACCAACACGGGCGGCGTAGCCTTCTCGATGTCTGCGGCGACGGTGACCGGAACCAACGCCTCGGACTTCACCATAGACGCCGGAACCACGACCTGCGGCACTTCCGTGACTACGATGCTGGTGGGAGGCACCTGCACGGTGGGGGTCATTTTCACTCCGTCCGCGATTCAGTCGGAATCCGCCACCCTGAACCTGAACGACACCGCGCTCAACTTTCCGCAAACGGTGAACTTTACCGGAGCGGGCGTAGCCAGCACCGCGCTCACGACCTGCGGCACGCTGGGCACGGCCAATGCGACGTACCAGTTACAGAACAATGTCTCATCGGCAGGCACCTGCTTCACGATTACCGCGAATAACGTCACACTCGATTTGAAAGGATTCACCGTCACTTACGACACGGGAGCCACGGCATCGGTGAATGGCCTCTCCGCCGCTGGCTCCGTGACCGGAATCCATCTCACCTCGTCCGTCGCTGGAGGAACGATAGCCGAAAGCACGGCATGTAAGACGAACGTGCAGACGACTTCGGGTGGATTATGCCAATCGGCGGATGTCATAGCCGTTGGAGCCCATGCGGAAATTGACCATCTCACATTAGTCGATTATGGCTTGGATAACCGGGCAATCTTCGTCGGCAGCAGCGGGAATAGTCTCTCCATCCACGACAACACGCTCTGCCCGTACCACACCAAGAGCACCCTCACCCACTTTGCCGTGTTCGGGGAAATTCACGTATTGAGCTTCGCGGGCGTCGGCAGCATCACCAACAACACCATCGGCACGGCCTGCTCCAGCATCACTGGTCAACCGAATGGATTCGGCTACGTCGGTATCTACATGGGCGCTCCTGGCACGCAGACGAGCACGCTTGAAATTACCCATAACACGATTTCGATGGCCGCCCCCGTCCGCGACGGATACGCGATAGAGTTCGGCTGCTCGGCCAACACGGACATCAACTTCGAGGTGGCTTTCAATACCATCACGCAGGTAAGCGGACGCGGCATCCTAGCCGCTGGCTTCATAGACCAGAACAGTCCCGGCTGCAACGACGGGACAATCCACGATAATGTCGTCTCCACTAAGGAAGCCGCCAACGAAGGATTCAGCCAAGGCGACCCTCTCGGCATTCAGTTACGCTTTGGCGCGCACAACATTCGCATCTTCAACAACACCATCTCAAACTTCTCCGGCCCCGGCGTATGTCCGGCGCAGTTCTTTACGGACACCGGCTCCGATTGCGTTTCGCAAGCAGCCATCAAGTTGATGGGCGGCTCCAGTGCAGTAAATAATCAAGCCTCCAACAATACGATCAACTCGGTGACTACCTCGGCGACCTTCCCCGTGAGCGGCCTCTATGGTGACTTCATCCCGCCCGACAGTATCTCAGGCTTCTTCAACAACACGGTGACGAGCAACGGCATCCTCACGGACATGAGCCAAGCGGACGGCTGCGGCAGCGGGTGGAACATCAAGGGCAATACCTTTATCGCGGGCGCGAACCCTCTCAACTTCCTGACCTATCACCCGTGGTGGTTCTGCGTCTCTCCCGCCACGACCGACAACAACATCTTCACGGATAATCTCTATCAAGGCGCGGGCAACAATCCGGACAATATCAACGGCCCTCCGTCCGGCGGAGGCAATCACTTTAGCTACTTCGTCAAGTGGTCGTATCACGTCCTGGTGCGGGATAGCGTGACCGCAGCTCCCATCTCCGGAGCCACGGTGACCGCAGTCGCCACTGGCGGCGGTTCCGAGACAGTGACGGGGACGACGGACGCCACCGGCAACGCCACCTTGGTGTTGACGGACCACTCCGCCTCGGGGACCAGCCCGTCCTCGCCAACCAGAGTCAACTATACTCCGCACAGCATTACGGTGAGCGCGCCAGCTTACACCTCCATTAACTACAACACTACCGTTACAGGAAAGCTGACGGAGGTTCACTCCCTAGTCGCTTCCGGACAAAGCCCAGCGGCCACCTTTAGCCCTGCGTCCTTGGACTTCGGCGGGATCAAGATAGGACTCTCGTCCGTCTCGCAATCCATCGTGCTGACGAACACGGGGACATCGGTAATGAACATAGCGTCAGTGGGGATTGCGGGAACGACTCCAGGGGATTACAGCTTTACCACCACCTGCGGCTCCACGCTGGCCGTGAGTGCTAACTGCTCGGTGACCATAACGTTCACGCCCATAGCCATCGGCAGACGAAACGCCAGCGTTAGCGTAAGTAGTAATACCTCGACCAGTCCAGATACGGTACCATTGAGCGGGGTGGGATTCTTCCCCATAAGCGGGACGGGGAGCGTGAGCGGAACGGGAACGGTTGTGGTTCAGCCCTAAAGGAGGGGACATGGCGGCGAGGAGAATGTTACTGGGAGTGAGTTTGGTCTTGGCGTTTATCTTGGGAGCCTTGGTGAAGGAGCGGAGCGTCAAGGCTCAAAGCATCAGCGTTCTGCAAGTGAGCGGAAGCTACGCCTCACACGCCGCTTGCGTGGTCGTACCAGCGCAGACGACCGCGTGCCTGGCTAGTGACGGCGTGTGGGTGTCGCTGAACGGCGCGGCGTTTGCTCAGGTGGGCGCGGGTACGACTGGAGTGACTTCCTTCAATGGCCGCACCGGAGCGGTGGTTCCGGTCGCGTCCGATTATCCGGATGCGGTGACGAGCGTGAACGGCAAGACGGGAGCGGTGGTCATCTCGGCCACTACTTCTGCGACTACGACGTTGCAGTAAGGGGGCGAGAATGAAGCTCAACTGGGAAGGCTGGCTCTACGGGCTTGGCTCGGGATTCATTGGCGGCGGGGCCGGAGCCGTGGGCGCGGCTATCGCGGAAGTTTATGTCAGCCGTGGACAAGTCGTGGACCTCCATCACCTGCTTGCGCTCGCTGGAACAGCTTTCATTGTAACGGGGATAATTTCTGCTGCTGCCTACTTAGCGAAGTCCCCACTTCCACCTATTGAGCCTACGATTACAACTGTTTCGACAACTAGCGGACCAAGTGATACTTCTCATACGACGACGACGACGGTACAGAGTGGCGGGACCGCTCCAGTGCAGGACCCACCAAAGTGAGATATGGAGACATGGGCCTTACTACTCAAGGAAGGCGGGGCTATCGCGGCGCTCATCGTTGTGTTGTTTATCGTCAAGGCGTTGCGGAATGGCGGGAAGCGGAACGGGAAGCGTTCGGGGGAGATGGACCCTGACGTATGGAAATCATTCATCCGCCAAATCGTGCAGGAGGAGAATGAGCGACAAATGGGGGACTTGCGAATGCTGCTAGAAGTCCGGACGGGAACGCTCGTAAAGGAAATCAAGGAACCGATGATGAAGAACCTCGACGATACGCGGCACGACCTACGGAATGCGATGCAGACGGCGATTTCCAGCGCGCATCAATTAGGAAAGTTGGAACGCAAGGATTAGAACTCGGAGATGATGCGTGAGTCCTGCAACGGCGTTGCTTCTTGGCCTATGTCTCTCCGTCCTGCAATTCCTTGCGTCCATGCTCTATTTCTCCTACAAGATAGGCGTGTACAAGAACAAGGTGGACAGTATTCCGGAGGTGGACAAAAAGGTATCGGCCCTGCACCTGCGCTTCGATGAGTTCTGGAAGGCCATGATGTCGTATGAAAACAGGCTGGGCCGTGCGGAGGGCGAGTTGAAACGAGTCAATGGAAAGGGGGGACACTGATGGGATCACCAAGACCGGGGAAGTTTCCCGCAACGATTGATTCTGTGACCGGGAGCATCGGCAAGCAGGCTCAGGCTACCTTCGGGGCCGACCCCAAGGATGCCGCTTACCTGCTCTCTCAAGTAGGGCAAAGTGGAACACTTGAATGGACGCCCAATCCTGCTGCTGGCGGCGCTCCTATGGGCGCTGATTCTGGCGCTGCGGGCGAGGCTCCGGGGACCACTCCTCCTGTACCTGGGAGCTGAGTTCGTAACCACAGCGGCGCTCGAATACGTCAACTGGCGGGACGGCTGGCGGTCGGAGGCGTACACTCGCGCTTATCTATGGGCGCGTCCGCTGGAACTGGCTATGGCGCTCAATCTCAGTCATCCCAAGGCGGTCGGGGGGATTATTGCCTTGCTATCAGCGTGGTGTGTGTATCTGACCGTTGGCACGGACCTGACCTTCAACGGTTCCATTGCTCTTGTGGAAGGATGCTTCTTCACGCTGGCCGGAGTATCTCTGGGATTTGAAGTCCCCTTTCGCGCGCAGAAGCTAATCTATGGACCGCTGGCCGTGATGTGGATGCTGCTCGGCCTCTTCGACTATGGCTACGCGATGAACGAGAGCCTCCCCGCATGGGCCAGCCTAAATGAGTGGTGGCCGACGGCGCTCTGCGTGGTAGTATTCGTCTGGATGGGATGGCGGTTCACGAAGGAGGATGGACATGGCCTACAAGGTAAATCCGTATGGCAACATTCGGGATAAGACATACCCGAGCGAAATCGCCGCGCAGCGTCCCGCCTGCGCGACACGCATCCACTGTGCCGAGGATCCAAGTGATATGCAATCGGATTCGCTAACCGGACGGCGGGCGAAGTCCGAGGAGGAACTCGCTATGGAGCGTGAGGATCGTATCCGCATGGACGAGCGCGAGCCTTCCATCCGCGGCACCCGTGCGGACAATCGTTGCGAGGAGTTCAATCGGCAGTTGCGGGGAGGGCACTCTCAGGAGGAGCGGGACTGATGGCGCTCGACGCAGGCGGACTAAAAAGTGCGGCAAGTGGTGCTCTCAAGGCTGGGGGTGGCGGTGCGGATTCCCTTGAGTACGATGTGTCCGACACGCAGCACAGGTTTAAGTCCTACCATCGTGGAGGCAAGGTCCGCAAGTCCGGTCCCGCGCGGTTGAAAAAGGGCGAGCGCGTTCTCACCAAGAAGCAGGCCCGGAAGTACGACAAGAAGCGCGGGAGCAAGTGAGTGTACGTCGTCCCCATCGCCGCTCCGCAGCCTCCCGCCCTCCCGCTCGTCGGGGGCACCATCATCCTCCTGCCCAGCCCTCTCATCGCCATTCCGTATGACATTGGGCAGGAATTCCCCACGGACCCCTTGCGGCTCCTGATGGCTTGGTCGAGCGGGTATTGGCAGGTGACGGGCATTTACAACGGGAAGTGACATGGCGGATATCTATAGTTACATTACCTACGCAACGTTCCGTCAGGAATTGGCGAACCGCCTGTACGACCCGAACAAGACCTTCTGGAGCGACACGGAACTTCAGGCGATAACGAAGGAGTGCCTGAGAACCTGGAACGCCTTCACCTCCTTCTGGCGCGCCGATTTCACCTTCCCCTCCGCGCAGGGCGTCACCTACTACGACCTCACCGATACCTCGAACCTTCCGAACACTCTCCGTCCACTAACGCTCAGGGACGTGGACATCTACACGGATTGCCAGTTTGCCCTGCTCGAACCCGCTGTGGGCATTAATCCTTGGACGGGCGTGTCATCTCAATTCTCCGCCGATGACCTGCTGAACGCGGTGTCGCGTCGGCGGGACGAAATCCTCTCGGTGACCGGCTGCACCACGACTCGCCGGCTGGTCGGCGCCGTCGCGGGGCGCATTCCCCTCGCGGATACGGTTATCGACGTGCGCCGCATGGCCTACCTGCCGGCCATCGGCTCTGCGTCAACAATGTGGCCGGAGGACACTTGGTCCGAACAGTCGTTCGCGTCGTCCTACCTCCAGAATCCTGCGGGAACTCCTTCCACCTACCTGCTGTCCACGCAGCCTCCCATCTCCTTTGATACCGACCGTGCCCCCGGCGCGGCGGGACAGTATGAGTTGCTGACCGTCGAAGCCGGACCCGCACTCTCCGTCCCGACGCCCACTCCGCTCATCGTGCCCGACGACTGGGCATGGCTCATTAAGTGGAGCGCGCTTGCGGACCTGCTGTCGCGCGAGTCGAACGCCCGCGACATCCCCCGCGCGACCTACGCGGAGCAGCGGTATCGCATGGGGCTGGCGCTACTCTCGAATGCCTCCGCCTTGCTCGCGTTGCGAATCGCCAACACCGTGATGCAGATTGATTCCATCCGCAACGCGGACCTATTCCGCCCCGGATGGCAGGCGGAATCGCAAAAGCAACCGGACACCGCTTACCACTCCGGCCTCAATCTCCTCGCCCTCGCCTCCGTTCCAGACGCAGGACCATACTCCCTGACCGCGACGGTCGTCCAGAACGCTCCCATCCCCACGAACGACGCTGCAAACATCCAGATTGCGCGCGAGGATCTGGACGCCATCCTAGACCTCGCCGTCCACACGGCTTCGTTCAAGCAGGGCGGCTCGGCGCTCATGTCCACCATGCCCTTGTTCGAGAGGTTTATGAAAGTCGCGCAGGTCTACAACGCGAAACTCTCGGAGACGGGCGAGTACACTTCCGTGCTCTACGCGCTGTCGCAGAAGCAGGAGCAGACCGCGCCGCGACTGGAGGCTCAAGCTGGGTGATTTCACTAGAGAACGCAAGGGCGAGACGTTCGAGTTCCTCGGCATGAAGCTGAACAGCCGACCCGATACCCTTCCTCCGGGGAAGTATCCAATGGCCGTCAACGTGCGCTCCTACACGGGTTCGAGCGTCCGCACCCGCCCCGGCCTTACGCAGTATGGCTTCGTGACTGGAGTCTCTAACAAGTGGGCGACGGACATGCGCGCCTACGTGCAGCTCCTCAGCGACAACAAGCCGCGGCTGCTGACGCGCAACGCCGACGACACCATATGGCTTCCGGATAACGCATCGCAGGTAGGCGTTCTCGCTGGCGGCGGCGCGTCGCTCGGCGCGTCGATGATTCCCTTCCGCCCGAACCAGTCGCCGAACCCGTGGATGTACATCGCCAACGGCTCGGACTACCAAAAGTTCTCCGCTCCGGCTACGGCTAGCGTGGTGACACAGCAAAAGGTTGGAATCGCGGAACCGCAATCAGCGCCGGATGCGGTCATTGACAACTACCTTGCGGTAGGACAGTTCACGGCGGCGGTTAGCTGGATTGCGGGAGGCACGACGGCGGCGTCCGCCAACGGTGTACGCGTGGCCGATACCGCTGGCGTGGTGATTGTGGACCCCACGCCCGGATCGACCACATGCAGCATCCAAGTCGCCAACACCGCAGGCTATCAGCGGGGAATGTTCCTCATCATCAACAATGTGACGCAGTTCCTCGTACAAGACGTGTTCCCCCCGTTCGCCGCCGCCTTCGCCATCTCTAGCCTCTACTACTTCTCCGGCACCGCGGGACATTGCGTGCTCGTTCCCGCAGGACTCGGCAGCGGACCTGGCAACGCCGACTCATCCATCTATCTCCAGAACTTTCTTTCCAGCGTGCGCCGCGGAGCGCTCATCAAAATAGGAACCGAAGTATGCCTCGTCTGGAGCGTCGCCACGGGGCCGGACGGCACGGTAGCCATCGAAACGTCCACGGTCAACGCGCATGTGGCGGCGGATGGCATCACAAGCGTTCCGGCGATTCAGGTTCGCGGCAACGGCGCGGCTCCGACCATTCCGGTCGTAGGGCAGAGTATATCGTCCTTAGATGTCACTTACGCGGTGACTGCGGGCATTGGAACGCAGACCGCGACGCTGGCCGCCAACCCCTTCCTGTTCGGCGGCTCGGTCCTGCAATTCGATGATTACATCTCCATCGGTATCCGCACCGATGTCCCCACGAACCTGACGGAGATGAAGTTTCTCATCGACGTGGACGACGGCACGTTCACCAAGAACTTTTATTACTACACGGTCCGCGCCTCGGACCTCGCGTCCGCCATAGCGAATGCCATCTCGCAAATCGCCGCCGCACAGACGGTCGCACAGCGCGCCATCGTGGACGAGGAAAACGCCATCGCGTCGGGGAATCAAGGCGTCACGTACTCCGGGGCGCAGGACGTGACCGGCGCGAATCAGTGGGCGCAGATTGTATTTTCCATCAACGAAATGACCCGTGTGGGGAACGACCAGACGAAATCCCTCCAGACCGCGACGAAGATTCAATTCCTATGGAACGCCAACGGAAGCCTGAATGTGGCGCACGACCAAGCCTTCCTCGCGTTCGGCACGGGTCAGCCAGATGTCGGCGCGGTCGGCGCTCCTTACCTTTATCGCGTCCGTCCGCGTTCCAGCGTCACGGGCGTTCGCGGGAACCCATCTCCTCCGACGCGGTACGGAGTGAATCCACGCCGCCAGCAGGTGCGGGTTTCGCTCCCGAGCGCGGCTTATGACCCGCAGATTGACACCTGGGACATCGAACGATATGGCGGGACTGTGACTTCATGGCGATTCGTTGGCTCTATTCCCACCACCCTCTCCACGTTCATAGACAATTTCAGCGATGAAGCCGTGGGCGCGGGGGAGGAATTGGATTTCGACAACTTCGAGCCGTGGCCCTCCATTGACCTGCCCCTCGTCGCGGTAGCGAACAGCGTCACCGGAACGACGGCCTTGGTTGTCATCGCGGCTCCCATCGCCGCGCACGTCCTGAACTTCCTTCCTGGTAATCTGGTGAAAATCGGAGGGCAGAACGTTTACACGCTGTACAAGCGTCCCGTGCTTATCTCCGGCACCACTTACCGTTTTGAGTTCGTGGAGAACGCAGGCAGCGCGGTTGGCCCGGTCCTCATAAACATCTACGAGCCGGAGTTCGCCAATCAATCGCTTCCGTATATGTGGGGACCGGACGTTTCCGGCACGGTGTTCGCGGTCGGCGATCCGCTCCGCCCCGGGACGCTCTACTTCGCCAAGCCCAACAATCCGGATTCTGCGCCGGACTCGTTCAATATCGAAATCACTCCGCCATCCGAGCCTCTGCTGGGGGGCGAGGTCATGGATGGCTTGTCCTTCGTCGGCTCAACGGAGCGCTGGTGGGCCTTGTATCCGCAGCCGGACAATCCAACTCAACGGTATAACTTCGTCCAGCAGCCGTTCCCGCGCGGAATCGCAGCACCGTTCGGGCATTGCAACGATGGACAATCGCTCTACTGGTGGGCCAAAGATGGCATCCAATCATCCTCCAAGGGTTCACTCACGGACGATGACCTCTATAATCTCTTCCCGCATGAGGGCGTCGTTGGTCAGCAGGTGACTTATAACGGAACTATAGTTCAAGCACCTGATTATACGCGTGCCCCCACGTTCCGGCTATCATATTCCAATGGTTACCTCTACGCGACTTATCAGGACTTGGGAGGTACATTCCGGCAGCTCACCCTCAATCTCCGGACAATGGCTTGGGTTGCGGACGTCTACCCGACCCAAGTGAGCAATATCTATCACGTCGAGCAGCAAGCGGAATCCTCCGCCGTGCTCAATCCTGTGACGCTCGTCGCTGGCCGTGCGGCTATCGGCGGAACGCAGGGAGCCATCTTCAAGCAGTCCGATTTGACGAACGACGGCACGACTCCCATTGCTTGCACACTCGCGGTACGTGAATTCGATGGCGGTGACGCCCGCGCCCCGAAGCAATGGGGCGATTTCTTCCTCGACCTCCTGCCTGCAGCGGTCGCAGGCGTCGTAGCCACGCCGATGTCGCTCGGCGCTCAGGTGGTTGCGCCCACGACTATCCCGACTGGCGCCGCCCGCGCCCGCCTGCCCGTGAGCATGGGAGGCTCGCCTGTCGTCTCGGACTTCATGGGCCTCATGCTCCAGTGGACCGACGACTTCACCACGCAGACCAAGCCGACGCAATTATTCCTGTGGCAGCCGAGCTACGACATCCAGCCGGCGCGGACTATCGGCTGGCTCACCTTCGGGACTTCTTTTGGATTAAAAGGATTCATGCACATCCCGCAAATATCAATCGCCTGGGTAAGCACGGCTCCCATCACGCTCACGATCACGACGGTCGATGGGCAGTCGCCGCAGGTCATTACCATCCCGTCGTCGGGGGGCGTCTACCAGAAGGCTCTGTTCCGAGTGAGCGCGAACAAGGGACAACTGTACGTGTTCGCGGCATCCTCGTCCGCGCCGTTTCAAATCTTCGAGGATGACATCGAGATTTTAGTGGGCCAGTGGGGGCGCGACGGCGACTATCTAATCGCCAAGAGTTTCGGAGGTTCCGCAAGTGCCCAAAGCCCAATCTGACATCCAGCGTTGGTATCCTTCGCGCGAGCAGTTGAAAGACCCAGCTACACTGGAGAAATCGTTCCGGCAACTTCTCACGCAGCACTACGACTTGCAGGACCGCTTCAATGAGTTGCACGCGAAGGTGAACGCTCCGACGCAGGGGAAGCCAAGCGGCCCGCCGCCAGGGAGCGGTCCCACGGACACACAGTTGTTGGGGCTGCGTGTGTCCCCGGTCGATACCGCGACGCTTGCGGACGGCGCGACCCTGAAGTACTCGAAAAAGAACGGGAACTTTTCATTCAGTTGAGGTAGACTCACGGCATGAAGCAGCGCCTTCAAAACGTAACCATTATCCTGACGCTACTGCTCGGCGCGCTCGTACTGGCTATCCCTCTGCGCCCCCAGTCCGGTGTCGGCGGCGGAGCGCAATCCGGCGTGGGCGGCGGCATCCCAACCATCCTCGGAGCCATCACCTCCTACAATGGAATCACTACCTCCGGTCAAGGTATCCCGCCCATCGTCGCGTTCCAAGCCTCCACGCCCACGACGCCTGTTGGCTCGACGAACATCCTCGCGTCCGCCCCCGCAGGCGTCTACCGCGTCAGCGTCTACTACGTCGTAACCACGGCGGGCACGGTCGGCACGTCCATCACCGTCAATCTCACCTACACCGACGCGCAGCAGGCCCAGACTATTTCGACGCTCAACTCTTCCGGCCTGACGCTGGGACAGTTCGTAACCGGAGCCTTCGTCATCCAGCAGCAGGCCACGGGGAACATCTCTTACACGATTACCGAGGGTGGGGCGTTCACTGTTCATCCAGTGCTGGCGTTGAAGATTGTCTTGGAGAGATTGAGTTGAGAAAGCTCCTGTTCACCGATGTCAACGGAAATTACGAACCGGGGAATTGCCGATGGACTACTGAGGTAATTCAGGCCAGAAATACGCGCGAGTTTATTGCCAAGCATGGCTTGGAGGCCGTCTATGGCTAATTCTGTATTCCGAGATAAGCAAGGACCAGATTTCCCGTTGGGACTCATCGTCGTCCCCACGCCCGGCACCCCCGCTGAACTCATGTCCCTTGTGGACGCGACGGATGCGAACGAGCCGGAGTCCGCGACCTCCACGACTTCCGACGAGTACACCATCCGGGCGCAGCAAATCATCTTCCAGGCGTACAAGGCTGGAGCCGCGCATGGCCTTGTACCTAACACCGGGAATATCTACATCGTGCGGGAGGCAGGGACGGCTGGAGGCGGCTCCGCCAACCGTGACGACTACGGCGCTATCGTCGCGGTCCTGACGCCGGGGCAGACCTTCACGCTCGGTTCCGCCGCGCTGAACCGGAACGTCTACTCCCCTTATCGTTATCGCATCGACGCGGACAACGCAGGGGATTCCTGCAATGTGACGCTGATAATTCAATGAGCGAAATCACCTATCGCTGGATTGACGGGCACTCCGCGACGCAGGAGGAGTGGGATGCCATTGACCTCAAGCTGGCGGCTCGCGGCTGGATGAGCCTGAACCGGGAATTGACGCGCATTCGGGTCGCGGAGCACGACGGGAAAATCGTCGCCATGTTCGTCCTCCAGCACATCCCGCACATCGAGCCGTTGCTGGTGGACCGGAGGTATCAAGGCACGGGAGTCACGGACCAGCTCATCAACGATATGCAGGATTTTCTAGCGGAAGTGAAGGCGCGGGGATTTATGGCCGTGTGCGAATCGCCCATCGCCAAGAAATTCTGTGAGGACCGTGGCATGGTGCAAGTTCCCCATCCGGTATATGTCTCGGTTCCGGAAGAGGTGAAGTGATGGGAGGCTTCCTCGGGATCGGCGGGAGCAGCGCAAAGACCGACCGCAAGACGCAACTCGGGGCGTTCGGGAAAATGGAGAACATTTTTAACTACGCCATCCCGCAGGGCGAGTCCCAGCAGGCGAAGGGCAACGAATCGCTCGACAAGGCGGGGGATTATTGGTCGAAGATATTGTCCGGCAACCGCGCCGCCGTGAGCGCCGCCGTCGCTCCAGAGACGAACGCCGTCCGTTCCGGCGCGGACGCACGGAAGCGCCAGCTCGCTACGTCGGGGACCGCGCGTGGCGGCGGGACGAGCGCGACCAGCCAGACGCTTGACACCGAGACGCAAGCGAAAACGGATAACGCGATATTCGCGGCGAGGCCGGAGGCCGCCAAGGAAACCGCGAGCATTGGCAAGACGCAGTTGGAGGACGCTGCGCGATTACTTGGGTTAGGAAGTGAAACCGCGACCAACCTCGCGGACATCTCCGGCAAGGCCAGGGTGAACGATTATAAAATCAATCAGGACATGGTGGGCAAGGTGTCGAGCGCGATTGACAACGCCCTGACCGCCATCTTTGCGTGACCTTAATGCCCACGACTCCTCCTCCATCCCCGGATGACGCCGCCGTCGAGCAGGCCGTGCCTAAGTCGGGAAAGGAACGCGCGCTCGGAGCTATCGGCGGCGTGTTGGCCGCTGGTGGCGGCAGGGAATCCTCTCCGCTTGCGGATGCGATGGAGAAGCACCACCGCCAGCGCATCGACCTCGCACAGAAGCATTACAAGGATTTCCAGCTTTACACTTCCATCCTCGCAACCGGAGTGGACCCGGACACCGGAGCGCCGCTGAAGGCGGAGGACGCGGAGAAGTATTACAACCTGCGCGAAGCCGCAGGCGCGGAACTGGACAAGACCGCTGGCGTCAACAAGGACGTGAAGGGCAAGCTACAACGGTTGCGGATGCTGACCGACCATATCATCAAGATGCACCCGAAGGCCGGGGCGCAGGGAGGAGGTGGCGCTGGAACAGGAACGCAGGAAGCTGACGCAGGGGGCGGAAGCAGGATGACCCCTCCGCCCTCACCGACTGATTCGCTCAAGCAGAACGCGGACGCGGACAGGCTGCGGCAGGAGGTCGCGGACCAGCGGGAATTCAACCAGTGGAAGAAGCAGCAGGAGACGCTCAAGGATTACAAAATTCAGGAAACGGATGCCGCTACCAAAGCCAAAGCCGCGAATCCTAACACGCGGGCGGTCATGGGTCCGGCGATTAGCGTTTCCAACGCGAGGCTGCTCGCACGCGAAGGGAAATCGTTCAACGACATCGACGGCAACCCGATTGACCTTACGTCACTACCGGACTCGATGGGCTTGAAGAACGTCATTCACGGCGGCAAGTCCTACTACGAGCCCTTCTCGCCGAACTCGAAGGTCATCACGGTCGGGAACGAGACGTACGCGGTCAGCCCAATGGATGTGGAAGCTCTCGGTGGTGGTGCTGGAACCGACTTGGGTCAGCATCGCACGGCCACAGGCTCAACTGCCGTCAAGGGTGTCAATGAAGGCGGGCTGGACGTGACGCAGCGCACGTCCACGCCGACCACGCCAGGAGTGAAGTCACGCACCGCTCCACCGCCTGCGCCGAGTGGTGCCACAAAGCCTACCGCTGGTGCAGGAGGCGGCACAGGCAACCTCCTGCCCACGCCTCAGAACGCTGGCCGTATCGGGCCAGTGCGCGAGGCCATGACCCAAGTGCTCGGCGACCCGACGCAGCCAGACTTCAAAGCTCTGGGCGACTATATGGCCCTTGCGGACGACTCAGTGGTCACGAAGCATGTCGGCGCGGCGCTGGAGCGCGTGCTCACTGGCATGGAGCAGGAAGAGAAGAAGGCTGGTTCATTCATTACCTTGCTAGAGAATTATGGCGGCGTGCCGCAGGCCCTCGTCAAGTCGCAGGTTAGCATCAACAAGGAATTGATTGGCTCACTGACACCAAAGGAAGCGGAACTATTCAACGCCAGCATTTCTGCGCTCTCTACGTTCATCGGTATGCGTTCCCTCACTAAAGCGTCAGCCGCTCAAGCCAGCGTCAAGGCGCTCGAACGCGACCTGCCGCTCGTCGGGAGGAACGTGTTCGACTCGAAGGCGTTCCGGAACAAGATGGGCCGCGCCGCCGAGTCTGTCTACACTGGCTCACGGGCTATAGGAGGATTGACGCCCCTTGAACGGAAGCATATCGACGAGTCAGTCAAGAAGTGGAATGCCGCACCAAGCGCGAATGCCAAGTCACGCACGACTCCTCCACCAAAGCCTTCCGACGGCGCCACGCACCCGCTGGACGACGAGATAAAGAAGGCCGTCGCGGACGCGAAAAAGAAAGCCGCCTGATGCCCCAGCAAGCTCAAACTAGTCCCGCGCAGGCCAGCGAGGATTCCGTTAAGGCGTTCATGGAATTGGACGAAGGTGGACAGTCGCGCGCGCTCGCGGGGATGTCCCCGGATGCGAAGCGATGGCTCCTGCTGGGTGTGAAGGCTCTCAGGAGCACGGAGCCCGCTTCCACACCACAAAAGGAGGACCGTGGCATCCTAGCCGGAGTCACTGAGAATATCGTTGGCACCGCCAAGGGCATCAAGGGGCTATTTGCGCCGGCGACGGAGGATGACCCTCCGACTGGCGAGAAGATACGAGAAACCTACCGTCAGGGCGGCAGGCAGGCTAAGGAACAGTTTCAATCCGGCGTGAAGGCCATCCGCGCGGGATCTCCGGTCGAGGGCGGATTGCAAGTCACCCGCGCTGGCGTCACCGCTGCGTCGCTCGCGGACCCGTTCGCCGCAGGGAGCGTCGTTAATCTGAATCAAATGCAGGACGAAGGCAGGTATAGAGAGGCCCTTGGCACGGCAGCGTTCGATGTGCTGACGCTTTGGGCCGGGAAGAAAGTAGGAGGCAAGCCCTCGACCGCCACGAAAATCAACAAGCTGACGAGCGCCATCGGCGAAACCGGAGAGACGGTCAAGAACCTGGAGCGCGTCCTGCCAGAGATTGAGCAGACCGCGAAGAGGATGGGCAAGCCAGGGACCATTGGCGCGTTTGCGGACAATGTGCGGTCATCGCTGTCACGCCTGCAATCGGAGTTCGATGCGGCGTTTAACCAAGTGAAGTCCCGCCGTGCCTACACTCCAGTCATCAAGAACCACATCGACCGCATCGTCCGTGAGAATCCCAATCTAATGCAGACTCCAGAAGGCCGCGCGGAGGTCGCCTCCCTGCGGCGTATCCAGCGGCAGTACGACAGGCCATGGACGCTAGAGGACATGAATCTGGAACGATCACGGCTAAGGAAGCAAATCCGGTCGCTGTACGACGCGAAGCCTACGGACGCCGCCGCCAAGATGAAGCTGGACGCGGAACTCCGCGCGAAAAAGGTCGTCGCAGATTCGTTCTCCGAGACGGTGAACGACCATCTCGCGCATGTTACCGGAAAGGACCGCTTCTACTGGGACGTGCTGCGCCAGAAGCAGGAGTCGTTCATGGACCTGAACGACCATCTGGACTCGCAGGTCGAGAAGCTCCGCGACAAGCAGGCCGCAAAAGCGGGAAAGACTATCGGCGAGCGGCTCAAGCCTCACGCCTATGCTTCCGCCGGAGGTCCGCGAGTCCACGTGCCATTCGGGGAAGCGGTTCCGAGCGAGGGAGCGTCGGACCTCGCTAATCGCAAGGTCCGTCAGGCGTTCGGGCCTACGAAGGCGGGACGGGCCACCCGCGCAGCCATTCTCGCCCTACCCTTGTCCCACCTAACAACCGCTGGCGAGGATGTCAAGCAGTCACGGATGACTCCGCCCCCCGCACCTGAAGAGTAATGGTACTGGACGCCCACGCGATCGGGGATTATCAGGCGTGTCATCGCAAAGGAGTCCTCAGCCGCGACTGGCGCCCTCAAAAATGGCCTCCCAAGCGCCTCTGGGACGCTTGTTTCCGGTCAGCGGTCATATCCATCGTCCAGCAGGCCGTTCCCCCTGCTCAAGCTGCGGCTGACGCGAGGGCTAGGTTCCTACAGGCCGCCGCCAATCCCGGCCTCGACATCACCACCAATCCCTTCCTCGCCGCGAAGGACTGGTGTGCTATGCTGGATACAACGTTACGCTCGATGGCTCGGGCGGAACTCCCTCCCCAACTAAGAGAGGTTCCGCCCGTGCGCCTCAATTCCGGCGTGGAATGGCTCCCGCTGGCGCAATCCGATGGCCAATCCCTACATCGCTTCATTTCGGTGGACCGTTGGGACGACGCCGCACGGTACCGCGAACTCCACTCCTGGCGCGTCATGGGGGATGTGGCGGTCACGGGGCTGCCCATGGTCCTGCACATCGTCGAAATCGGTCAGATGCGTTCCGGTCGCCGCGCATCCTTGTGGGCGCGGGCTTGGAAGCATCCCACCATGCCGTCGCTATCCATGCGATTCAAGGGGAAGCTACCTGGAGCCTTCAAGGGATGGAAGCCTCTGTACCTGTCCGATTCGCATGTGTCGGCGGACGACTGGGTGGAGCAGATGTGGAAGGAGGGCGCAGCTCAAGACCTTCTGCATCAGGTTCAAGTGAAAGTTCCTCAAGAACATCAGCGAGCAGCCGTCGTAAGGGATGTCTTACAGGAAGCGATAGCCATTCGAGAGCTAACCGAGGATGAAGCAGCATGGTCAGACCTCCCGATGAGCCGGAACGCCTGCGACGGCATCGTTCCGTGCGAATTTCAGAGTGTGTGCTATTCGGACGGCTTGATTGAAATCGAGAAGCTAGGATTCCGGCCTAGACTTGAGTCGCCTCGTCCACGCCCATCACCGGAGCTTCCGGCGCGGGAGCCGCAGGGGGAGCCTCAGGCGCAACAGGCTCGCTAGTCGCGGCGGCGGGGGGATTCGCCGCCCACCATTCCGCATACTCGTCGTAAATCGCAGTCACCTTCTGTGCCCGCTCCGGGTCGGAACTCCAACTCTGCGAAACCTGCTTCACGTACTCAAACTCATCCTGAGCCGCAAGCGCCGCCGCATAGTGGGGATACTTGGAGGCCAGCCTGCCGAGCGTGTGCATCCGGTCGAGAAAGCAGGCGTGGAAGTCCGGGTAGCTGACCCATGCCGCGCCCACGACCTTCCACTCACCGTCCAAGAATTCCTTCGTGGGGAGCGAAAGCGTCCCATACTCAGGGTGCTGGTGCTGCTTCATGCCAAAGAGATTCTTGGCGTCCCGCGCCAGCACGGAAGCGCCAAACACTCCGGCATGCGCGGATTCAAGCGCCGCTTCTGCGGCGGCCATAAGAGGATAGATGTGCGAGCCTTGCGTCGCAGCCTGCTCCGTGTCCTGAATCCACTTGGCGTTCTCGGGAGTCACGGCAAAAGCGCTTCCTGCGGGATCTTGCTCAAATCAATCGGCTGGCCTACTTCTGCCTGCCATGCTGCCAGCGCATTGGTCAGAATCTTCTGGAGCGCTTGCTCAATGGCGATGGGGACCGCTGCTCCAGGTATGGCGGAGAGTGCCTGAAGCGCCAGATTGATAATGAGCAGGATACTTTGCAGCTTGCTTCCCGCTGGAGCGGGTGTTGGTGTGGTAGCCATTATTTGCCTGCCTTCGCCGCCGCGAGTGCGGCTGTTTGTGCGTTCACATCGTTGAGCTTGTTCTGCAAGTCCGTGGATTGCGCGGTCGTGGCTGCTCCAGCCATCGCTGCTGTGTGGTAGACCGTATAGCTGGCTTGTGCCGCATCATAGGCGCGAATCAGGCCGTTGAGCGTATCGTGGATTTTTGATGTCCAACTTGCCGGGAACGCATTCCCAGCCAGGTCTGCCTTAGTGGATTCGATGACGCTATGTGCCACGATCAGCGTATCGTAACTCCCGCCATCAAAAGTATTGGCCTGGTTCGGATGCGGGTGGTTCTTCAGCGCACCACAGCCCCCCGCCGCCAAGAGCATCACCAGCCCCAGTACTACGCAGAATCGCTTCATCGTTCGCCTCCTGTCAGAGTCTACCTGCTTTGGCCCGCACTGCAAGTTCTTTTTTATCGTGTGCTATTTCCGTTTAGGCTCCTCGTCTCGCGGCGGGAGTGCGGGGGCTTGCCTTGCTATGCGCTCTGCGTCTGCGAAATTCGCTTCCAGCCACTTCACGCAATCTTCGTGAGATTCGTATGTGTCAATCAAATCCATGAATGCTTTGGCTCTGTCGCGCGGCGACTGATAGTTCTGCCCCGCTCCCGTCAAACTTTCCCGCTTGGGGGCAGGGGCCTCCATCGTAACGCTCAATGAGGCTTTCATCGGGTCGTAGGGGCAAGTTAGATGGACTTCTGAACCAGGGCCCCAGCAAGTCCGTGTTCGCTGCTCTACCGGAATATCGCCCCGATTAGCTTGTCCCGCTTGCTCGTTCGCTGGCGAGGGGGAGGCGAGGGCATCAAGAACCTTCTCCAAAAAGGATACTTCGTCCCCATGAAAATTAGCTGTCGCGTTAGACGTTTCTATGGTTACAGATTCGCCGCGACTAAGCCGCTCATTGATGTCCCGCCATTTTTCTTGATTAGCTTTCAAATGCGCTAGGCGCGACTCAATAGCTTCTCGCAGCCCCGCCCGTTGCTCTTTGCCGCTCATGGCTGCTCTCCTTTGCGCTCGCGGTCGAGCTTTTCGCGGATAGCTTGCTCGATGAAATTGCGCCGCGCTGTCCAAGCATCAAATAGTTCTCGTAATGTCGGTTCAAACATAGGCTTCTCACTAGCGACGATTACTTGGAAATTGTCGCAGTCATTATTCCACATTCGCAGCACGATGAACTTTTCAAACGGTCCGCTCATTTCTCTTCCTTCTTCGCCCGGCGCAGTAGCTCGACGGTCACGCGCCACTCTCCCGATAAGTCAAATTCATGCCAGCGTGCGGCGGCAATATGATTCTTTAGTTGGTCCGTAACGATGTATTCTCGCGCCGGGCTAAGGATGAATGTCTCACGAGCTAGAACGCGCTGCCTCGAAACCTGCTCGCCATGCCTTCGCGCTCGCGGCCTGCTCAGCTTTCTGGATTTTACTTTTAATGCTTCTTTCAAGGCTTTTCCTCCTTACTGCTTCGACTTCCGGGCATGTGCATTCGCTCATCAGCTTCATACAGCCATCGTGCAAAACTATTCCGCACACTCGTTTCCGCTTGGCTTTGCCGCTCTCCAGCTTCCCGGTGGTCATTGGCCAGCCTCCCGCTTCGTGAGTGGACGCAGTTCATCCGGCGTCGTGGCAAAGGTGCTCGCATCGTTGCCGCGCTGAACTACCACGAAACCAATCGGCGTGATCTGAGTGATTCGCAAAAGTTCTCTCCGATAGGCCCGCACAACTGTTCCAGAGCTATTCGTCAGCTTGGCGCGAGCGGCCACCACTTGTCCTACCTCAAACCCCTTGCGCTTCCCGGTGGAGCGGGTCGTCATGGGCGCACCGCTCTCAACTTGTCTTGCACGGCGTATTCTGCGAACCACAGATCGGCCCAAACGTAGGCTTCGTAGGTGTGAATTCCGCCTAGAACTTTACTCCATCGGCCTTCGCCAACGACATAATCCCGTGCATGGCGCACCATTCTCAAAATCCTTCTAAGTTTCCTTTCGTTCACCGCTCCCTCTCTTTCTTGCCCTCGCGCCCGGCTCAAGTACCCCAACCCGATCCTACAGTCTTGGGCAGGACATCTTCCGCTCGTTTGTTCTCGACGCTTCGCTGCAAAATATCTTTCACGTTGACTAGAACGTTGAGCGCCGCGAGCGATAGCATCGCTTTCATCTGTGGACTTGTGTACTCAAGCCCTACTTCTTCGCAAGCGCGAATGACTTGCCGATTAGCGACAAGCCACAATCCGCCAAGCTTCGCGCCTTCGTTATGGGCCTTGTCGAAGATTTTCAGCATCCTGACGTTATCCACTTTTCGTTTAGCGCTCATCGTCCCTCTTCCCTTCCCTCTCTGCGCCTGCTCAGTGACACTTTCCTTCGCAGCCGATATGTCCGCACTTGCCGCATGTCGGCGCTTCCTCGATAAGTCCTTCTGGTCTCTCCCAAACTCTCCCATGTCGCCGCGCTGCTCTACACTCGAACCAGCCTATTGCGTTCCGCAAGTGCTCTATCGCTTGCTCCGTCTCCTCGCATGGAATCTGACTGTTGACGTATTTGGAGCGGTCAATCAGCGCCCGTAAAACTTCCTGCATCGTCGTGCCTTCGCACGTTCCTACGTTGCCGGGGTAGCCTTCGCCCTCGCGCTTCACGAACTGCAAGATTTCCTCGCCATCGCCGTCAAGGTGTCGCAGCGCATAGCGATGTCCAGCATCAAGAACTCTCAATCTAGCTCCTTGCTTAAACCTTTGCCTCCAGCACGAAACAGGCCACATGCCTACCAGTTCCCTTGCCAGCAGATCCGTCCTCCGTCGCGGTCCAGCGCACATCCCCAAGATTCGTAACTTTCGCACCTGCCGCCAAGAGCATCAGCACCCATTTGTCAATCGGATAGACGAGCACGACGCGCTTCCCTTTCGCGTTCTCTAAAATCGCCTTCCTCGCCCATGCGGTCGGCCCCTTCTTTTTACCCTGATGCATCACGGATCCAAACGGCGGATTGACGTAATTCGATTGGCCCCATTCACAGGTGAGCCCGTCGAATCCGTCCGGCTGAGGATACGGGCATGGGTCAAAGTCGAATGAATACTGCGCGTCAAGTCGAGCGTAGAGATCCGCTGGCGTAAGCCAATAATGTTTCCCGTCAGCAGAATTGCCACTGTGGAACTTGTTATCGCCTACCCATCCCCTAAATTTGCGCGTGCTCTTCAACCGCTCTCCCATGCCCCTTCACCTTCCCTCAACTTTGCGGCGCTGCTCCGACTCTTTGGCAGGACTCAGCAGCAAGAGATTCAGTGCTTCTGCGAATTTGTACCAGAACTCATCTGATTGATGTGGCGGTTCTATCGCAGAAATCCGCATCCAGGTTTCATAGACCTGCCGCTCAGTGAGCAACACGACAAATCTCTTCCCTACCTGTTTTCTCATGCGTCTTTCCATTCGCCGCGCACCAAGAAGCCATGCTTTTGTGTTCGCTGACCTTTGTCGTGTCCCTCAACGAGAATGGACGGATGTACAGTGATAGTGCCATCTTCGTGTTCTTCAACTTTGTGATTCGCCAAGTTGCCGACACCGCAGCCGGGCAAGTACATCAGCCAAATCCCGTCAGCCTTCCAATAGCAAATCTGCGTGTCATCTAATTGCTCAAATCGCTCAATCCGTTTCGCCATCGTTCATCACTCCTTTGCGCCGTGTCTCCCTGCGGAGCGCGGCGCGGGTCATGCGCCCGCACTCACTCTCGCACCAGCCTTCAACTCAATCTCCCGCATTGCATCCCATGAGCGGCCCCAAGAGCCCTCGACGCCGATCACCAAGCCTTCGGGGGCGATGGTGGGATGCTTCAGCACCTTTGACGGCGCGGACAGCACCGCATTGACTTCCTCCGCGTGTTCCGCCAGCAACCGTTCAGGGAATCTAAACTGGAGACTGTCGTGGATTTGATTGAACATTTTATACTTGTGAGCCAGTCCCAACTTGTCGAGTTCCTTCATCCTCGCCCGCATCTCGCAGTGCGCGATGTTCGTATGCCGATAGCTGACCGCCTCCTCTGATTGGTCCCCAGGGGGCGGCTCGTCCTCTGGCGAACGCTGCCAGCGCTTCGAGAAGTTATAGACTTCGTAGAATCGCCGCGCGAATCCCCAGTGCTTGCTGTAGTATCCTCGGTCGCCCGCGTCGTGCGCCGCTCGCCGCTCGGCTCGTTGATAAGCGAATATCTTGGGAGCCAGCTTGCGGATCGCGGCCATGATTTCGTAGATGGTCCTCAAACCGGAGACGAATCCGACTCCCTTACAGTTCGGGCAAATCTTCAATCCTCTGACTCCCTGAACCTTCTTGCCCCCAGAACACTCCTTGCAGGTCTGAGGCGGGAAATCCTCCATGTACCTCTCCCACATCCCTTTCTCTTGCAGACCATTCCCGATCCCAAGAGTACATCGCTTGAACTGGCCGTCACGTTTGTTCTTCCATTCGGGATTAGACTTCAGCCATTTGAAGCGGGCCATTAGTTGCTCGTCGGACTCCTTGAGGATTTCAAATCCGTTCCATAGATTAAGAACGTGGCCGGCGAAAAAGGAGTGCATGTCCAGCCGCGCGAGACGCATCCATACGGGATCTTCGGCGAGGAAGCCGAGAGTGAGAACATGGAATGATTTATAATCCCATTCCGCCAGAATTTCCCCTTCGGGCGCCCTGACCATCGCACGCATGGCCTTTGCAATCTCTGGCGTCGGCTTCAACTTCGGAAAATTTTGTGAGTCGGGATTTTTAGAAGTGAGCTGGCCCATGCTCGTACCAAATCCAAACGTAGGATGGACGCAGCCGTCCGGCCCAGGCTTGAAGCCTTCGATATAAGTTCCACGCATTTTGGTGTAGCCACGATACTCGATGACCTTCAGGTAGAACGAGTCTCCCGTCTTGTTGGCGAGGCGCCGGAGTTCCTTCTCGCCGGTGGTATCCTTCTGATTCCCCTCGTCATCCTCCTCCTTCGATTTGGGGATGGGATGCTTCTTGGCCTTCATGTACTCAATAACCTGATTGCGCGAGTTGGGGTTGAAATCGTAGACGCGGCACCATCTCCCGACCTTAACTATCTTCAAGTTGTCGTCTGGAATGTCGAAGGCACGATGCTCGTAGTGGTACCACTCTGGGTCGTCTCCAGAATCATGGAAGCGTTCCTTCATTTGGAGCGGCATTAACTCGCCCCACGCTTCCAAGTTATTATCCACTCGCCACTTCTTTACTTCTGGAGGCTCCCCTTTATAACCCTCTTTGGGATGCACCCTACAGCACTCCCTCGGTGCCAGCCCGCTCAACTCCTTCCCTAGCGCCCCCTGCGCCAGCTTGAACTCCACATCCAGCGCCAGCCGCGCCGAGTCGTCAATCGGCACCCCGCGATCCTCCATCGCCGCGAGCACCGGGCGGACCTCCATCACCTGCCCGACGTAGCCGATGTCGTGGTCGCCCCACAACTGGTCGCGGCGGAGCGTCTTTTCCAGCATCGTGTAGAGGCGTAACGTGGCGTCCACGTCGCAGCAGCCGTAGAATTCGATGTCGCTCGCCGCCAGATGCTTCCACGGGAACGGGAACTGCACGAAGGACGCCGCGAATTGCAGGTGCGCGGGGAGGTCCGGCTGCCAGTGGTGGAACATTTGCAGGGTGTCATGGATGACTCCACGCGGATTGAGGTCTAGCCCTTCGCGCTCCCCTGCGGCCCGGAGGACTTTGTTGTCGAAAAGCCAGACGTTGTGGCCGCATTTCACATTGGGGGTGTGGAGTACTCGGCGAGCGACTTCTCGATACTCTCCTTCCCACGATAGAGCAATCGCCATCCCTCCTCCAACTGAGAATTGAATGAGCCGGATGTTGGTATCTGTAAATCCTTCTCTAGCATCTTCGTCAAGGTTTGTAGACTCTGAAGTCTCAATGTCGTACGAAACAACAAGTCCACTATTCCCCTCAACTCGTGAAGCAAAATCTCGCGCTTCGTCAACGCTAGGATGTACCTGATATCTGAGCTGTCCATTCCAAGTCTCCTCTTGCTCCGGGTCCACTCCCCACAGCCATCCTCCCGCACTACCATTAGGGAGCCAAATATCTGTTCCTTTGGCAATGTTCATCGCCCGCTGGAGGATGCGCGCGAACACGCCCTGGTGGGAAGCCTTGCCGCGACGCAAGAACGCAGGATGGAAGTCTCCTATGACCGGAATCTCTGGATGAAGGGAAGTAACCGTACCGATATTCCCGCCATACGAGATGCGACTCTGAAGGGGGAGGACATATCCCGCCAGATGCGAGATGCCCTGCGCGTCCCCCGCCATGCCCGTCAATTCCCTGAGTGCGACCCCACCGAGCGCCACGATACACCTCGGCCTGCGCTCGGCTATCGCGGCGTCGAGGTTCGGGCGGCAGTGATTAATCATAGAGTACTCATGCGGAGCGCCTTCGAGCCAGTTCCGGCGAGGACGGCAGCGGACCACGTTAGTCACTGAGAGGGTTTGGCGGTCAATCCCCATTCTCCGTAGCACTCGTTCAAAAACGGAACCCGCAGGCGCGTAGGGGCGCAGCGGTAGCTGGTCACGCGCTTCCATCTCCCCGCTTGCTTCCGCGACAACCAGCACGCCGGATGAGCCCGTACCTTCTATCTGCGAGAAGTCCGTGCCCATATCGCGGCCTACGCAGCCGTTACAGGAATTAGGTTTTGCTCTTTGACTCACTGAGCCTCCGAAAACTCATTGAGCGAACAAGTTTGAGCGGGACACTTCCGGCATTGCGTAGAGCTACTCCTCCGCTATAGTGATACTCGAAAATGTCGTCCAACTTTCTGCCGTCGCGCAGGATGAGAAAAACGTGCGCGCCCTTGCGATAGTGAGTATGTGGCGTCCTCACGATGGCTTCCCGCCCTTCGTGTTCGACAGCGCATCCAGCAGCTCCTCACTCTCGGGATTCCTGAGACACAGGAAATCCTCCAAGTAGGCTTCCGGCCTCTCCGTGTTCACGGGAATCAGCACGCTCAGTTGAATGACCGGAGGCGTCTTGCCGGAGGGAGTCTCGATCCCGCCGTCCGTCACGCGCACGACTTGGAACACTATCTTCTTTTGTACCTCAGGGGGAATGTCCCAGCGCACGATGTCGTTTTCCTTGATGACGTTGCCGATGCGGTCGCGCATGTTCTAGTCCTCCGAGTAGGCTTCAGGATAACGACGTCGCGCTTCCGCTAATCCCTTCGCCGCCGAGCCGAGCTGCTTCGCTAGCAGCGTCTCCACGCGATGCTTGATTTCATCGCTGGCCCTCATGTTGAGCGCGGCCTGCAACCGCGCGGCCTCCGCGACTGGCCCCCACTCCGTCATAATGACCGGCTTCGCGTCCTTGTGGCCGAGGAGGAAGGAGCGGATGCGGGAGCGAAATCCTTTGAGGTTCATTTCTGCCTCCATGCATTAGTCTGAGTCTCGCAGAAATCAGCAATGACACGTAGACATCCAGGATCGTAGAGAGTCTCCTGAGATGGAAAGAAGCAATACTTGCGCCACGCTCCATGAAACTTTACTTGTCCGAGCACACTTCCACCTGTAGAGGGAGCCACATACCACGTATCAGTCTTTCGGTCAGGCGGACGAGTAAGTAATTGAAATTGTATAAATGCGCTCATAACCATCTCCTGACTCTCTCATCCATCTTGACCTGCCTGACGAACGAATCCTTGTTGATGACCACTCGCAGGCCCTCCAACGTGCGGCATCGGCTGAGGGCGACGTAGGCCATGGCGTTCCCTGAGAAGAACCTGTCGCGCATATCGACTTGCACGCGGTCCAAGCTGAGTCCTTGGCTCTTATGCACGGTACTCGCGTACGCGAGCCGCATCGGGAAGTATCTGACCTGCCCCGTCACATACCGCTTGTCCTTCGGGCGATAGTGTGGCCGCGGAAGCCAGCCCTCCCCGGCCAGCTCGCTTACCTCGTCGCCATGCCAGCCGGAAGGCTCGTCGTCCTGTGCCACTTCGCGGATTATCCTGCCGACCGTCACGACCTTGCCCGTGCGAACGAGTTCGATGTCGAAGGTCTGCGCTTCGGCGTTCCATTGCCGGACGTAGCCGCAGTCCCCGTTCACCATGCTGAAGTCCCGTGTGTTGGAGAGAATCATCACGTACGCGCCGATCTTCATCTCCATGCTTGGCGGTATGCCCCACTCGTGCGTCCGCTTGTTCTCGCCCCACTCGGATCGCTGCTGGCCCCAGCGCTCGCTCGTCACCTTGAACGACTGGCCGAGCACTCCCTTCAATACCTCGGCGTTGTGCCGCGATACCATGTCATTCTTGGGGAGGATGGTCGTCCCGTCGAACTCCACCACGCGAGCGGAATTCCATTTCATCCCCGCCGCGGTGAGCACTTCCGCGCACGCGCCGCCGTCGCCCATGCGCGCGTGATTGAGCGCGTCTAGGAATGGGCCTTCGCCCTGGCGCCACACCTTGTCCATTCGCACCGTATTGGAAGCGAACTCCGGCCAGCACGCGGCAGTGAAGGCCCATTCGCCCTTCACGGGAGGGAGCTGCGCGAAGTCGCCGACGAGCAGGATGCCCATCGGCTGCTTGATGTCCGAGTAGCGGTTGGCCTCCTGCGTCGCGCGGTACAGGTAATCCAACTGAGGCTCCTCTAGCATGCTGGCTTCCTCGACGAGGAACCATTTCTTTTTGAGGGCAATTTTGTGGAGCGCGCGGGTGAGATGGCCGGAGAGGAACGCGTCGCGCATGCTCAAGGTGTCGAAGTAGCGGAGTGTGCTGTTCAGAGTCACGGCTCCGAGATTCACGCTTGCAATTCCAGTCGTGGCGGTGACGCAAGCCCACGACTCGTCCTTCTGGGCCTGCTCCATGACCCAGAAGGACTTCCCCGTGCCTGCGCGTCCGGTCCTGAACGCACAGGGGACCGGACGCTCCTCACTTAGCTCTTGGACTTCGTTGGAGACGAGTTGGGTGTCGTCGGACATTCTAGTTGTATTGCCCTCGCGTTGTTCCAATCCCAAATAATCTCGGTAACTGCATCTAGCATTATTCCTCGATACATCCGTGTCAGAAGTGCGGCCTGCTCCGCGTACTTGGGGTTGTTAGCTTCGTACTTCGCGCTGAGCACTTTACTGACGATATTATCCGCAAGGGAATGAACATCGTCAGCGGTTAGCAAGTGCTTCATGCCTGCGCCAGCGAGCCCCCCGCCGCCGGAACAGCTACCGCCGAGCCTGTGCTAGCCGTCTTCGCCGCGTTGTCCGCCGCAATCTGCTGCCTCGTCCTTCGCTTCTTCCTCGGCGTGGCCGCCGCGCGGTTCTGACTCTTCGTCGCCGCCTCGTACTCCTCCATCCTCTTCTGCATCACTTCCTCGACCAACTGGAACGTCACTCGCGCTTCGTCCAGTTGGGCTTCGCGGAAGAACGTCACTACCCGCTGCAATGCCGAACCCCTCGTCGCCATGATACACCTCTCCTTCATGTGATTTGACTTCGGAAGATTTCGCCGAATCCCACCTCCGCTCGGCTAACACGGTCCTAGCCCTACTGGTGGTGGACAGCGTTTGCCCAAACGCCGCCGTTCCGCGTCTACTTCAACTCATGCAGGTGCAGGAATCGCGTCACGATGGCCCGCGCGCGCGAGTACCCGTGCGCCGGATTGACCGCACATTTCAACTCCGGCGAGAACAACTGCCCCGCCTTGCGCTTCGCGGAGTCCTGCTCCTGCGGGAAGTGGTGCATCCCAGTCGTGCGGGTCGGGTAGCCGTCCTTGTAGTCGTTGGCCTTGGCAATCTCGCCGCATTTCCCGCAGGACGCCTCCCATTGCAACTCGCCGCCGATTTCCGGCTCGGTCGCTAGCACCTTGATGAGCAGGTCCATCCAGCCCTTCTGGTCGAGCTTCACGCCCTCGGCGTAGGACTTCTGGCCGTCCGGCTTTTTAATCCGGTGCAGGATGGTCGTGACCTGCGTGCTCTTGTCCCTTTGTAACCGAGTGTTGGCGCCGCCGCCGAACGCCGGGTACACGACAATTCCGTCGTACTTGCCCGTAGGGTCGATGATGGAGCAGGAGATCCCGGTCTGGTAGTACGGGCTTCCGCCCTTCTTGCCCGGAACCGTCTTGTACGGCTTCCGCTCGTCCGTCCCGTCCTGTTTCACCCCCTCATGCTTCAACTTGAGGCGATACTTCCCGTCCAGCGGCGGTGCCGGCTGCGCGTAAGCATCTCCTTCCACATTGGCTTCGAGCGTCTCGGAGATGAGCCTGGGGTCGTTCTCGTCCACCACGTCCTGAACGTCTGTCGAAGGCGCTGCCGTGGTCTGACCGTTCGGCTTCGCTTCCTCCGGTGCTGCGGTTCCTGAACTGCCTGCTCCCTGCGTGGGAGCCCAAGGTGCGTTTCCCATGATGATTTACTTCCTCCTTTTGATTTGTGATGCTTCCTTCTGTCTGACTACTTGGAACTCGTTGCGGCCCTGCCGAGCTTGGCGTCCATGCGCTCGCGCCACCCTTTGAGTTGGTCCCCCTGCCGCGCGCCCAACTCGTCCACCACATCGAGGAACGTGCCGAAGCCTTCCAGCACTTCCTCGCCCTTGATGACTGGCTCGAAGTAGCCTCCTGGGAACCTTTTCAGGAGGGCGCCGACCTGCTCCGGCGTCACTCTGGCCTTCGCCGGGAACGGTATCCCCGACGATGGATCGAGATGCTTCTTGAAGTAGAACCGGACGGTGACATCCACCACGTCCTGCTCAATCGTTTTCGATGGGTCAGACGGGTCGGGAACCTGCTCCTTCTTGACCACCGGATAATCCTGCCCGTGGATGAGGTCCCCGACCCATGCGCCACAGTCCCGTGTCCCCTTCTTGCCCGCGATCGCGGGGCCGAAGGTCGTGGAGCGGTCGTCGTCCTCGGTCTTGCTTTCGAGCGCCGTGTAGAGGACGTACTCGACCGGGAGGGAGTTGAAATTCATCACCAAGCCATAGAGAAAGTTCTGAACGAAGCCATAATCGCCGCGGGTGTTCGAGCCGAACGACTGCGCCTGCCACTCGCCCATCACCTTGACTGCGGCACTGAAGGCCATGTTCGAGCCAGGCTTCTTCCTGTCCTCTCCGCCAACGCTAATCCCTTGATCGGGCAGGTAGCGCATGACCACTTGGGAGATGGAGGACCAGCCCTCGACCGCGATGCCGCCGATGAGGTTGTAGTCCATCGGCGTGAGACTGATTTCGGCGGGGTCCGTTTCGAGCGGATTCTCCGGCCAGTAGCCTTGCGATATCTTCCTTAGCAGGACGAGCGGCAGATTGGCAACCTCACACCGATACGGGAGTATCATCCCCGCGTTCACCTCGGGAACGCAGGGGTCCCATCCGCCGCCGTCGGTCGAGAGCAGGAGCGTGGCCTTGCCAGTCTTGCGCGCGATGTAGCGGGCGAAGTCCTTCACTTGGGAAGTTTTTCGGTTGCCGGTTGGTGTATAAATGCACCCGCTCCTAGCCATCAATCGTCTCCATTTCCGTCAGATACTCAGTTATCACCTTGTCAGGAATGGGAACCTCGACCTGCGGACGGGGTTCATAAGGCAGGTGCTCAGGACTACGGAACGTCAGGACGTTCCGGCCCTTGACGAAACGGTTCTCACTCTCGCTGGAGAGCCGGACCCATTCCTCTGGCCCCTCGTAGATGAGCACCCGGACTCGGCGCACTCTAGCCACGCGCCACCTTCGCCTTCGGGACGACGATTAGGCTCATCTCCAACTCATCGTCCAGCTTGAGCGCGTCCACGTTCGGCACCGTGAAGTCCGAATACATCGGCGCGGTGGACTCGTTTATTTTGATGGTCACGCGCTCCAGACCATCCGTGTAGGACTTCCCTGACTCCAACTTCGTCACTCTGCCTGTCAGCTTCATGGCTGGCCTCCTCCTTCAATCAATCCGCCTGCGCGCCCATCGCACCATACTGTTCGGCAACAAATTCAGAATTATCCTTGTAAGGACACAACTCCATTATTTCGACCAATTCCCACATCCACCGGAGCAGGGACTCCCAGTGTTGCTGCTGTTTCTCCTGGTTCCATGTAGAAGGAATCACCAGTGACGGCTTCTTATACCAGTGCGTTACCACCATCCCGGTCCATTCCTTCCAGTTAGAGTTTTGCATCTTAGGCCCACGTCCGAGATGATTATGCCTCATCGCATGATGCCGCACACAAAGCCATATCACCTCCAAAGGCTTTTTATAATCATCGTGATGCGCTTCTGCTCTTGGGTTCCCACATACTTCGCAAGGCTTCTTTGTGAGTTCACCTTTTCGCAGCGCTCTTGATACCAAATACGCAGCCTTCCGTCTACGCTCCAAGTGACTTTTTCTTTTTGTTGGCACGCTCTTTGCTCCAGTACGGGCTTCGGCAGTTTGCACAGCGTACTGGCGCAGCCCCATCCTTGCGGGGAGTCCACTCATGTCCACACCTCCGGCACCTCAGCTTTGGTAGCCTTACAGTTGCGGTCGCCATTTAGGGTATCCACATAAGTAAGTCAGCGTTGCGAATCCTCTCACGGAGCGTAAAACTTGTCAAGCCTTATTTTCAACTTTCTTCAAAAACCTCCGCCACCAGAAACACCTGACCGTGAGCGTCCCTATCGCCTCCCCAGCGACCACCAGATTAATGACCTGCCGCTTGAGGTACTTCTTTCTCGGCTTTCGCATGGGCCACTCTCGGGAAGAGTACTTGGGCAATCTCGTACTTCATGGCCTCCATGAAATGCTCGACGCGGCGACAGTCCTCGGGCGACGTACCCAAATCATTTACGCCTAGTTCCGGAAGCAGCCTCGCTGCTCTGCCCGCCTCCATGAATCGCGTGACGAACGCTCCCTTGAGACGAATCATGCGGCACCTTCCTTTTCCGGCTGATGGTGCGGCTCCCTCTTCTTGTACTCCCCCGAGCCGAGCGGATCGCGGCGAATCTCTTCTCCACCATAGCAAATTTTTACGCAAGAACAAGTAGTGGGATATTCGCAGGCGCGCCTCGTCATTGGGAACAGCACGTTTAACAGATGCCGCTTCTCCCCCTCGTCGCTCGCCGCGGCCACTCGCGCCACGCCCTCCGCCACTCTCACTTCCTGGGATTCCACCTGCTCGATCCAGTCCCGCAGCTCGTCGTCGTTGCGGTACACGATAATGGGAGGAATGAAGATGGCGTCGAGCGGGTGCTCCTCCAAGTATCCTGTCACCTGGGCCTTGCTCGACCACCCACGTTCGGTCGTGCCGTCCTCGCCCATCGTCATCACCGATTCGTCGAGCATGGTAATCCAGTCCTTGACTGGAATGTGCTCGAACACGGGCGCCGACTTCCAATTCTTATAATACAACTTGGAAGGCTCCCCGGTTTCCTTCACATAGTCCCAGGCGACGTTGAACTGGTCGTCGCCGGCCATCATGCCCGGATTGTGATACGCCCTCACCAATGGCGACCGCTGGCTCCTGACTTCGACGCCCAGCTTCGCACTCAATTCCTTGTCCGTCCACCTGTCCCCCTTGAGGAGGTATTCGTAGCGGATACCCATGATGCGGGGCGGGGCCACGCAGGAGCGCAGGAACTTCCACATCTCCGCTGAAGGCGACTCCTTGCCCCATTGCCACGGCTCCAGCGGTTGCGTCTGTGCGCCTGCCCACCACTCGTTCAGACGTTTCTCGACCTCTACTCCCTCACTCAATCCCTGCATATCCCGCTTGGCATCCTCGGCCTTCCGGCGGTCCCACTTCGCCGCCGTCTTGAAGGAGAGGATATAGAGTTGATTGGACTCGCGCTCGCGGAGGAGGGCGTCGGGGCGGGACATGAACCAAATCTGTTCCTCAATGTCCACGCGCGTTTCCATGTCGCGGTAAGACTTCTCGGCGAGGCACCATGAGCCTTCCCGCTCCACCTCCAGCACCTCGTACTGCTCCAGCAACGGCCTCAGCCTCCTCCTGGCGTACGCCCTCACTAGCCCTTCCACTAGAGCGCTCTGTTCCGCGTACAGATACTGGTCGAACTCACTCCTGGCCCGCGTGATGGTTTCCGCCGCGACGCCCGCTAGTTCCGAATCCTTCGTGGCGAGGGCGTCATTCAACTGTTGGGTCATTTCCTGTGATTCCTCGCCGATGTCGAGGGCGAGCTGGAACTGGGCGAAGTCCGCGAGTGCGGCGTTGACCGCTCGCTGCTCGATGTCCTCCATGATGGCGTCGGAGCCTAGAATCCTGTCCGGCTTGGCAGCGAATGGTCCCTGCATATCTATATTGCTAGCGCTAGTCAAAAGAGAGGCGAGCCCAACGTGAACGGAACCCCCCACCGCCAATGGCAGAGGCTTACGCCTCCCCGTTATTCCCGTCCCCGCTTCGTGATACTCCAGCCACCGGAGCCGATTGCACCGCTGGAACGCTTCCGTCCTCGACCTGTCCGTCCACACTCGCTGCATCGTCTTTCTCCTTTGCGAACCGCAATCCCTCGCTCGAAATGTACCTGAGTTCCCGCTTGGCCCGTGTCGCCGCAACGTAGGATAAGTTTGATTCTTGCTGCCGCTCCCACGCCTGCCTCGCCCACTTCGACGGCATGTAGAGGTCCGCGTCCAATATAAAGACGCGCTCGAATTCTAGTCCCTTGCTCTTGTGCACCGTCGAGCACGTCACCATGCCCCTCATGTCCTGTGACTCCCCGAACAGGCTGTTGATATTCTGTATGAGCGTCCCGACCCCGGCGTGCGGCCCGGCCTCGTCCATGAACACCCGGATGGTGGCGAGCTTGTCGTCCAGCGAGGCAATCTTGCTCGCGTTCCCCTTCGCCCGCTTCACCTCGCGCTCGCGGTACAGCTTCAACCTGTCGTCAAGGTCCGCGATGCCGCGAGCCTTCATCTTCTCGACCAGTTTCACAAGCCCTTGGCCGATGTCGCGCCCGACGACCTTCGCCGCAATCTTGTTCCTGATGAGCAGGAACGCAATGGCGATGACCGGAGCCGAGTTCCGGCACAGGATAGCATCGCCCGGCTGGAAGCTATTGACTAGCCAGTCCTGCGCGCACTCGACAAGGCCGTCCGGAGCCGCGTCGTGATGCAGGATGTGACTAACCCAGCGCCGCGCTTCCTTCACGACGGCTTTGGGGCAGCGGTAGGAGACAGAGAGGGGAAGCCTGTGGCAGTTGAATCGCTCCTGTAAGAGTTCCATAGAGTCGTGCATCGCGCCGCGAAAGCCATAGATGGACTGGTTGGGGTCGCCCACGACGACCACGCGCGTCTTATCGTGTCGCATCCGGCTCACAATCTCGGCCTGAATCCCATTCACATCCTGCGCCTCATCGACGAACACCACATCGGCCTTCTCGAACTCCACTCCCGCGATGATCGGCATGTAGAGCATGTCGTCGAAGTCAATCACGTCCTTGGCCCTGGCGATGCTGGCGACCAGAACCTTCCGCACAAGGTCGAGATCCACCTCATCCGGATCAATATCATAGCGGTCGAACGCCTCCTCCCAGTTATCGAGCGTGTCCTGGGCGAGTCCGTGATACTGACCCTCCAATCCCTTCGGTACGAGCCCTCCCCCTTTGGCCAGCCCGACCAGCTTTGACATGGCCTGCGTCCACTCGCCCCAGCCCAATTCCATCTCATCCACGATGCCCCGGACCTTCTTGCCGTCCACTTCCATGTCGTTCGAGACTTCCCAGTTCGCTCTCTTCCAAGCACTCAACCCCAATGAGTGCAACGTCTTGCAGGATGCGTTCGGCGCGGTGACCCGCCGCTTCAACTCGTCCGCGATGCTCTTGTTGAACGCGAGGAACACGACCGACTTATCCCGTGGGACGTGATTGATGGCCTCGACGATCGTGGTGGTCTTGCCGGAGCCGGCGACCGCTTCGATGATGAGGGAGTCCTCGGTGGATTCAATGGCCGAGAAAATATCCTTTTGGTACTGGGACCACTCCATTTTGAACCTCCTGCGACTCACCGAGTCGGTTTTATCATAGCATGGGAATCCTTGTCAAGCTTTTTCTTGCATTATTTTACATGACTTGCTGTTATCGGTCCATGACTGGTGGTAAGTCGTTGAAAATAATTCGCTTGGCTATACGATTTCGCTTGACAGCCTACCCCCACTATGAGGCATTCTGCGCCTGCGAAGGTCGTGAAAGGACTCCGCCTGAGCAGCGGTTCTCGGAGTGAATCGCTGCTCGGGTCTCCTTCTCGGCCAGAAGGAGCCACTTTCATGTGTACTAGCACATTTGTACCTGAATCACTTCCCCCCGCAATCCTCGCCTACCTCGAAACCCCTTACGAAGCCGACCACGCCCCCGGCCTGCCTCCAGAGTGTTTCCGCACCACCTACTCCCGCCAGCTCGCCCGCCACGATCTCCAAGACAAAGCCACCCGCGCGGACAATGAAACTTCCTACTTCCACTGGTACCGCGACGCTGATCTCGCCACCTGGCGTCAGCACGCCGCGAACTCCATGCTCCGGACTATGCCCTATCACGCGAAGAAGCTCGCGGAGCAGCAGTACGTCAAGCACCTGCCGCTCGCTGACTTCCTCGGGGACACTCTCTCGCGTGTCACCTTTACCCTCCCCACGTGGGACGTGGAATCCTCCCAGCATCTCCTCAAGGTACTATTCGCCCTGACGAACCGCCTCCTGCCCAAGTCGCTCTCCAAAATTGCCTCGGCCAGAGAACTCCCCGCGATCAAGATCCTCCACACCCGCCCCATGACCCTAGACCTAGCCCGCAAGATACAGTCCGCCCTACCCCCAGGAGTGAAGTTCCAATACTCCAACCATCCCGCCACCGCCGTCCGCCAAGAACTCCGGGCCACCACCGCCGCAGACCTGCCTTCCTCAGACACCCACCGCGCGGACCTCGAAGCCATCCTCGGCAACTCCCACCAAGTCCGGCTCCACAAGTTCTCAAAGGCGGAACGTCAGAAATTTGTATATGGAGGGGATGGTACCTATACAAATTTCCAAGAGGGTGATCCTCCGCCTGAATCCCCTTCCAAGGGCAAACGCAAGGGAAAAGTGGTCCCCAAGAACCCTGCGACGGGCAAGCCGGCGATCTGGCGGAGCAAAATGGTGGATGAGAACGTCCGAGGGGACGGCATCCCTGAGCAGGATTGGGTGCTAATCGGCTCGGATTGACCCTCCGAGACGCTCAAAACAACTCACATAAGGCCAGCAGGATCAAGATAAGGATGAACCATGCCCGTTTGCTCATCCCCTCCTCACCAACTCCTCGACCTCATCGAACCGCTCGGCAATCGCGGCCAGCGTCTCTCTGTGCTTTCGCTGGTTCGCGTTGGCCTCTTCCATCAAATCCTCGTCGACGATGCCCTCAATGGCCTTCCTGACCAGGGCCTCCAGCACACTCGGCTCCAGTGCGTCCAGTTCCCAACTCTCCCCTCCAAATTCCTGAATGTAGGCCGTCGCCCGTGAGTCGGTAATCTTAGCCGGGTTGGGCGGAGGGTTGTACTTCTCTACCTGATCCATGTTCAGCGCCAGCCGCTCGAACTTCATGGCTCCGCGCGTGAACATTTCCAGACGGTCTAAAATATCCCGTGACATATCCTTGCCACTAGGGTCGTGGTCCCCGAAGTGGAACACGATAGGCGTCTGCTTTTTGCGCTTGTTCCTGAGCATTCTCTGAGCCGCACCCCACATCTCGCTCTGGCTTGTGTAACCGCGGCAGGACAAAAGAGGCACGTCCAACTCTTCACAGACGCGCTCGAATACCCCCACTAAGGCATCCTTCTCAATCCAGACCTCCGGTCGATAAGTCTGGCCTTCCCACCTATCGATGTTGAACTGCTCGGACGTGGCGCGCACAATCTCCTCCGGCCCGGAGAAATGACTGAGCGTCCTGACCTCCCGCGTCCGGTCCACGATGGTCTCCCAGTCGATCATCCCCGCGAGCCGCGCGTCGTTCACAATGCTCCCCAAGTTTTTGTAATCCTTCTGCGTGTTGGGAATCAGGTCGCGGGAGACGAACTGGTAGTATAACTGCCGGAGCGTCAGGTCAAATCCCTGTCCCGCGTACTCCGCGATAATCTCGTTCGCTTTGGCTATCATGCCGAGCGTCGCTGGACGAAAGTTGAAATCCTTGTACTTGATCTTAGGCATTAGCTTCTCTCCAATCCTTCCATCCTCAATAACTCCGTCTGAATCCGATAGCACGCTAGACAGTACAACTCCCGCCTCTTCCCACTGGCCCGGTCTACCTGCCTCCTATCCTTGCACACGCACACAATCTCATCCTCACAGGCCGAACACTGATGCGTGTGGACCTCCTGCCCGCGGTTCAACTTCTGATACGTCTCTTCCAATAGGGATTGCAGGGCGTCGGACTCCCCTTCCTGGCGGAACGGCTGCCATTGGCCGCTCATGGTGCCACCGGAAGGCTTAGCCAGAACAAGAGGATGGCCCACAGCACGACCGCCGCCAAAAATACTTGGATAATGAAGAGGAGGGCGTTGCGGGCCAGCCGTTGCGAACGGGTGAGCATCACAGCCACCCCCTCAGCCACACCGCCCACCTGACCGCCTGCCACCACCCCCAGTGATGATGCTCGCGGAGGATGCGGAACCATTCGCGGAGAGTGAGGTTCATGGCGTCACCTTCCTTTCAAAAAGTCGGCCAGTGTGTACCCATGCGGGTTGAGAGCCATGTCACCTTTGTTGGGGCTACTATCCTGCCCATTTACGGAATGGCGTTCCTCAACACACTGGCCTAGTCACAGGGACTCCCTAGCTAGGTTCCCTGTGAATCTCTATACCCATGCAGGCGTCAGATCCGCATCTGGCAACGCCTCAATGAATTTGATTACATCGGCAGGCACGTCCTCTTTGCGCCATGCGGAGCCGTACTTGTACCCGCAGACCGAGCACGCGCGGCAAAGCAGACCGTCCGGGTGTTCTTCTGGGTAAAGCCATCCTAGCGCCTTAACCTCTGTCGCTCCGTGACTGTCTCCCTTGTAAAGTGATGTGCGCGGCTCATAATGCGCCGCGACGCCTTCCGGCAGTTCCGCACGGTGCCATTTGACCTCATAGGGCAGGAGCAGGTACTTTACGTCTGCGGGTTTCGGCTCGAATGTCTCCCCGCGTTCAGCGGCATGTAGAGACGCCTTCTTTACCGCGTCCTGTCGTTTCCTTGTACTTTCCGTCAGGCGGAAAAAGTACAGCGTCGCCTTTTGCTCACTGAGTTTTCCCCACCCTTGCTCGCGTTGATGCTCGCACATTGGGGATATATCGTTGAGGTGCCAGCGGTGCCACACGTCCAACAGGTCAAGCCACCTTTCACGATCCCAACCCGGCGCGAACTCAATCTGTTCCGGCGTCAGCGGTTTGTCGTACCTGTCATCATTATCCTCCGGGTTGCGGTGTGCGAACTCCATGCTAATCTGACCGCACCCACCGACCGCATCCCCGTTACTCTTTGGACCAATGACGCCAGTCAGAGACAGCCGACCGTCTTTGTATTCGGCCTCAATGAACAGGCCAACCGGACGCCCGCCATACGGCGACACGTTCCCAACTCTCATAACTTTGTTCATGTGCTACACCTTTCGCGTGTGTGGCCGCCGTTTCCCAGTCGCGGCCTACTGTCCCACCTCAAATTGAAACCTTGCCTGCCCTACATACTGGTCCCACTGCGACCGATACAGCGTCGCAATCCTTCTATCCTGATTCGTCTTGATCGCCACCTGGTCAATCCCCGGCTGCCTCAAGGCGTCCAATGCCGCGCGCCTTGCGACTCCCAGGCCGAACCAATAGAAGGATCCGAACCCCGGCCTGCCTGCACGCTCGCTAGTCTCCTGGTCAGGGTTCCACAAGTCATACCCGAATCCCTGACGGATGGTCTTGGCACGCTTGCCCTTGCCCTTGACTACCTCAGACGTGCCAAACACTGAGATACGGAACGGATGTATTGAGGTATCCATGTTACGCCTTGACCATTCTCGAATCGTCGTAGGTGACTAATTGCTTCGCGCCGTCCTCGACTGGCTCAGTGGAGCAGATTACGCCAATGAGACGGTCCTCAAGTGCCGTTTCGACGTTCCTGGGCAGGTAGCGCCAATGGTCATAGGCAATGTCAAAGTCGCGGGAGACTAACACAACATTCCCCTCGACCGTGACAAAGTACAGGTTAGGTTTCTGACCGTCTCCAATGACTTGTGAAGCTAATCCCTCCAATAGTTCGATTCGTTGCATCGCATCCCTCCATTGTGGGAGTGTCTCCCATTCCGGCCACTATCCTCTAATGGCCGGCCAGCGAAACACTCACCTCCGCGCGCGTTCTAGGTCACTCTCTCCTGACATAACCGTGCTGTACGTGTCCAGTACCGCGTCAAGGTGGGAAGCATAATCCGCGAATGGTCCCACTGGATAACCCTTTTCCGCCGTAGCTTCCAGCGCGTCTAACTGGCTCTCAATCTCGACCGCATCATCCCCTTGCAGGTAGACGCTAGCTCTGTCCTTCAATCGGGTAATTAGCGCATTGCCGAATCTGTCCGTTTGTACTCGGTAGATGTATCCTGTTCGCATCATATTCCCTCCGACACAAATTGCTTGCATTCACACTTCGGTGCACCGTCCCCCGTAAACGCATGGCATCCCTCTGGGGGACTGTCTAACCCTCCGGTCAAGCTAGAATGACTGTACGCGGTATGACCACACTGGCAGGCACTAAGCATTGGAATGTACGCTTTGGGGGAATTGAGAGGGTACGCGGGATTAGGAACAAATGGAGACCATTTCCCCTCAGGCGATCGAAACATCACTGGCGCATCCCGCAACACTTCAAATGACTGCCATCCCTCTCCGTCCAGTGACTTGTCATTTCCCTCTAGGACGTTCAGATAATCAAGAACAACATTCTCGCCATAGCAGGGGAATATCGCATAGATGGGACGCGGAGAGCCATACTCAGATGGATTGCTGTACTCGACGTGTACCCTCGACCGCGATACCTTGCTGACTCGGTACGTGTGGCAGTGACCGGAGACTTGCTGACACATTGCTTCTAGGTTGCTGAGACTAACGACTCTAATCTTGCTGTCAGATTGCGTTTGCATGGCGCATTCTCCCTTGTGTGTCTCGGGTATCCCGAGCACTCTGCGAGTGTCTCACACTCCCCATTCACTTGTCAAGAGAAAAGACAGTATCTACCAAAAATAGATTGAACTCGGCGTGCTCAGATGGGTAATAATGTTACAGAGTGTCGGGCAATCACGACAGATGTAACAAAAGGTTACGAAATGAATATGCAGAGGAATATGCAGGATGGGTGATTTCGTAACAAACTGTCGTCCTTAGCCGACAGTGACAAAAAACGTCACAATAATGACCGTAAGTGTCACTATGACTATTCCCGTCAGTACCAGACGAGAAGTGTCAGCGAGTACGGCTAGTACTACTCTGTCCGCCATTGTCCGGAACCATTGTCCCGGCCATGAGGATGTAACGCGCCGTAACAATGTTACCGGACGTGACAGTAACGTTACTCCCTCCTGTAACAATGTGACATCCCGCCCGCCGGCCAGGTCGATCGTCCCCGCGATGGTCATAGGCCGGGTGGCGCGAGTTGTCTGATAATGGAGGGGAGGATGACGGGTCCGTGATTTGGAGTCCCGTTCCCTCTCATCACGCCATTTTCATCATTTTTTATTTTCTTTGTATTCATGGGCTTACGACGATTTCCACTATTCCCGCGAGCCTGAGTGCAATTTTCCTCTTGACATGCTATCCGCGACGTGGGACAGTGGATGGCAACTCGAATAGCAATGCCCCACAGGGGGAGGCGGCTTCTACTCTTAGGGAGAGCCGGACCCGCCTCCTCCATTGAAAAGGATGGTTATTGAAACGACTGTGACCACCACTCCCACCCTCCCGCAGACCGTCGTCGTCGAAGGCCAGCTCCTCGAACTCATCAACGAGCTTCACCGCCTGCGCGCGGAGCGGGACCGCCTCGACGAACTCATCCAGTTCAAAAAGAGTCTCCTCCCGAAGGGGATGGATATTCGCCCCGTGTGGGGGCCATGCACCCGCTGTGGCCGCACTTGGCGAGGGCATCGGCCCGACCGTCCGCCGCGGGGATGCCCTCAGTGTGGCTCGACGGGATGGCGCATACCGCCGACGACCGGGAACGCTCGCAGGCCGACGGATCCGCCCAATCCGAAGTGGCGGAGGAATCGCAAGACGGGATTGCCTTTCGATCCTGAGAATGTGCTAGGGCGCAAGACTGTCCGACGCAGGACGCGCATGGTGGAGGTCGAAGTGACGGCGCCCATGACGATTGAGAGGCCGAGGGATTCGGTGCGCGTGCGCGGCCTGACGCCCCCGCCGAGGCCGGAGGATGTGATGCCTCGGCCAGCGACGATACCTACGCCGTCAGTGAGATTCGCGGAGGACGCGGCCAAGGAATTCTATACGCCGGAAAAGGTGGAGCAGATTATCGGTGAACCGGACGACGGCGTTCCCGTCCGCATTAACGAGGACGGCAGTATAACCGAGTTGATAGAAGCGCCGGAGGGCGACGGCATCTGGCGCGGCGATGAGGAGGATTCCAATGGCAACTAGCCTCGGGGACACTTACTTGGGCCTAGCCCACACCGCCGCCGTCCCCATCATCTCCGCCAAGCAGTCCCGTTGGCTCGACCAGCGCTGGCGCGAGTGGGAGCCCTTCATGGTGATGGCCGCGCGCCGCGAGTCCTCCGACCCCGCCAATCGGCTCTATCAATTCCGCGCCCTGCACCGCCAGCGCATCATCAAGCTCTTGCGTTCGGGCATCCGGCTAGGCATCATCAAGAAGCATCGGCTGGATGATCCCACGAATGGCGACAATCGGTTCGAGTTCCTGCTCGCGGCGGCGATGGAACGCCGGCGCACGCGGATGGGAAGAGTCAAGGGAATCAAAAGGAGCAGAGTATGAGTCCGACTGGACGTGAAACAGTGGTGAACAAGGCTCTCAGTGGCGGAGAGTTGAAGAAAATAATTCTTGCTGATTGCCAGAGACTAGTCGATGCCGAGGGGCTTCTGAGCGAGCACATAGCGTTCGGTCGCGTGGCCTACTCCATCACCCTCCGCCTCCAGATCGATAATCCGTATGCGGCGAAGGACGGCGTGACCATCGTCTCGGTGCCGAAGCGCGACTCGTCCGGGCAACTCGGCGTCGTCGAATCCTTGCCGCTCGCGTCTCCCTCCCCGGCGACCGAGCTGGGCGCGATGACCCTCGACCGCAAGATTGACTCCCCCAACGCCGAGCGCCTCCGCGAGGGCCTGCCCGTGCCGGTTGTCGTCAAGGGACAGGATGGCACCACGCAGACCGAATCCATCAAGTATCCGCCGGATGCGTTCCCCGAATTGGGACCAGGGGAAGTCATCATCGCGGACGTGTCGGCGCAGGAGCGCGCGAGATTCGGGCTGGTGGAGCCGGAGACGCAACCCACAGCGAAATGAACTGGTTCACTAATCTCCGGTTGCTCGCGTTCATAAGGAGAGGTGTGGTGGCTCTCGAATCCCTCGCGGACTCGCAGCGCACCATCGCTAAGTTGGCGCAGGACCAATGGGAGAAGGAGAACGCCCCCATCCGCCGCCAGCCCGCCGTGTTCGGAACGCTGGACCAGTCGGCCATCGACAAGCGACGCAAGGCGCAGCGCGAGGCACAGGGCGTACTGGTGGCGGAGGGCGACGAGTGACGCGCAATCCCTTCAATCTGGCCGCCGCCTACGAGCGCCTCGGCGTCTCGCAGTCCGACGTGGAGCGCGGAATACAAATCACGCCCCAGTTGAAAGCCATCGCGTCCGTCATCCGGCGCGCGGGGCAGCCTCCGGTGACGAGGCGCATCGTATCCGGTAACGCAACCGCCGACATCGTGGAGGACACGAAGCACATCCCTCCCTACGGTCCCGGCTCCGACGTCCACCGCTCCTGGCCTTGGTACCTCCAGACTTCCTCCGACCCCGACGCGCGCAAGGTATTGGACGCCTACCACTCCATCATCAAATCCTTCCGCGTCTCGCTCCCGATCGAAGCCTTCTGCTTCGCCGCGTCCGTCTCGCCCCTACGCATTCTCGAAATCATCACCGCGACCTGCGTGCGTCTCGGCGCGCAGGCATCCTCCATCGTCGCCGCCGTCAATCACCCGCGCGTCGTCGAAAAGACGGTGGAGATGGCCCTCACGGACGGAGGCCATGAGGACCGCGCCGACTTGCACAAGGCCGTCGGATTCCTGCCCACCGCGAAAGGCTCTCAGACCGTCATCCAGGTGACGCAGAACGCGCAGACCTCCGCGACTGCGCAGGCCGCGTCGGTCCCGGCGCCACCTGCCGAGCAGACCATCCGCCGGCTGGTCAATCGCTTTAATGAGCGCCCCAGCCCAGTGCTAGTGGAGGACACGGGGAGCGTCAGGGTGCCGGATGTGATGCCCCATGAGCAGGTGGAGGAGGCGGAACTCGTCTCGTCGGAGTCAGAAGAAGAAGAAGAGGAAAATCTGTAAGTGAGTGACGAAATTAAAGGTGTGGTGCGCTACGGCGACTGCTGCGAAATCATGCGTCGCTGGATTGCGTCCGGCATCAAGGTCAATATGTGCGTGACCTCTCCGCCGTACTGGGGCTTGCGCGACTATGGCGTCAAGGGCCAGTTTGGGCTAGAGAAAACTCCTGACGAGTACGTGGCGAAGATGGTCGAAGTGTTCCGGCTGGTGCGGGAGATGTTGCAGGAGGATGGGACGCTGTGGTTAAACGTAGGGGACTCTTATAGTTCAAATGGTAAGGGTGGGCGTGACGCCGAAGTTCGCTCGCGTGGAAAAAATATTCCGCGTGGGTCGTCTAGATGGGGAGGCGGAAACAACGAAGTCGCAGGACTGAAGTGTAAGGACTTAGTGGGCGTGCCGTGGATGTTGGCCTTCGCTCTGCGTGCCGATGGCTGGTATCTGCGGAGCGATATTATTTGGCATAAGCCTAATGCTATGCCTGAGAGCGTAAAGGATAGGCCAACGAAGGCCCATGAGTATATATTTTTATTAAGTAAGAACGAACGTTACTACTACGACGCAGATGCCGTCGCAGAGCCTTTTGTATTCCCAGAACGTCGCTACCGTAAGTTCACGGAAAATCATAAGACTGGCCAACTAGCCTTACAGGGAAACCGTAGTACAACAGGGTTACATGATGGTCGAAGTCAGTATGGCGACCCTGAGATTGGCAAAAATAGACGTACAGTTTGGAAGGTGCCCACAAAGCCTTTTTCCGGTGCCCACTTCGCAACCTTCCCTCCCGACCTCATTGCTCCCTGTATTCTCGCAGGCTCCCCTCCGCAGGGTATCGTCCTCGACCCATTCATGGGCTCCGGCACGACCGCACAGGTCGTGCTCCAACTCAATCGCCGCTATCTCGGATGCGAATTGAATCCCGCCTACGAGCCGCTCATCAACGCCCGCATCGCCAAAGTTTCACCTAAAGAGGAAGAGAAACCGATGGCCGCTGACTAGTGTACTCAGAAAAAATCGTCGCCGAGCGCCTCGCCCTCGCCCAAGCCGAGTTCGGCTTCCCTCTCGACTACAAGTCCATCGAGGAAGTCGAGGCGTTCGAGTCTCGTCTCATCCGCGAAGGCAAATACATCTATGATGAGGCTGGCCGACCAAAAGCCACGCAGAATCTCTCTGTATCCGACGCTCGGTGGATGCAAAACGAGCAAGCCCTCATTCTTTGCGACGCAGCCTATGCGCTCACTCGCTACTGCTGGGTTAAGAATGAGAAGGGAGTCATTGAGAGATTTCACTTCCGCGTCCCGCAGCGCATCCTGTTTGAAATCATCTGCGACATGGAGGAACGCGGAGCACCCATAGAAATAATGATTCTTAAAGCCCGGCAGCTAGGTATGTCTACGCTAGTCGAGTTGCTCGTTGCGCTCCGCATCATCTTCTCCTATGGCGTCAACGCAGTCATTGCCTCCGCCGACCAAACCAAGACTTCCGAAATGGCCAAGATGTTGTTCTTGTGTTACGACCTTCTCCCGTGCTGGATGCGTCCGGAGCCAACCTCCCGTGTGGAGTCTGAGCGCGGCAAGCTCCTCTTCGGGCAAAACGCTTCCGGTGTCAATTTTCAGCACGGCTCTCAGAAGTTCGGTATCGGCACGGGCACTACCCCCACCATCTACCACCTTTCAGAAGTGGCCCTCTATGGCGATTCCGCGATCATGCTCATCGACGAAGGCTTGTGGAAAGCGGTTCACGCCTCTCCTTCCATCTTCGGGATGCTCGAATCCACTGGCCGCGGCAACACTGGTTGGTGGGCCAAAACTTGGTATTACTCAAAAAAGGAATGGCCTTCCTGCCGGATGCGTCCCGTGTTCCTTCCTTGGTACTGCGGCGTGGAAATTTATCCCATGCCTTCCGATATGCAGACGCATCCGATCCCGCACAACTGGTCCCCCGACAAGGAAACTCACGCCCATGCTGCGATGGCGGCGCTCTACGTGAAGTCCAATCCACTTCTGGAACGGCATCTCATCGCCGACCAGCAGCGTCGTGGCGTCTATACGGGCGAGTCTTGGCAACTCCCGCGGAACCAGCAATGGTTCTGGGAATGGAATCACCGGGAGGCCAAGTTCAAGGGCACGGAAGCATCCTTTTATCAGGAAATGGCCGGCAATGATGAAGAAGCCCTGCAACGCTCCACTGAGTCCGCGTTCGGCCATGCGACCATTCAGGAGATCGACACCCGTCGCAAGCGTGAGTACGAGTGCTTTACGCTCACGGGCCAGTCTATCGAAGAGTCGCATGAAATTGCGCCGGAATACTTCGACCGCGTGAAGGAGAGGATTCCCGTCCGCTATGTATCATCTAAAGATACCTATCGTTGGGAATTGGTTCCGCTCAAACCCACTGAGCTGGACGAGGAAGATCCCGAGGATGCCGATGGCGTGCTTATCATATTCCATCACCCGCGTCCGGGCGTCTCTTACTCCATTGGCGTTGATACCTCCGAGGGCAAGGGGCAGGATTCCACCTCTATTTCCGTATGGACGACCGGACAGCGCGGAGAGCCGGATGTGCAGTGCGCGGAATTCTCCTCCTCGCACGTTAATCACGTCGAAGCCTTCGCCTTTATCCTCGCTATTGCCGCCTACTATAAAACGCACATGGCTCAGGGCATCACTCGCTGGAAGGAGCCTTATGTTTCCATTGAACAGGTCCAAGCGGTTGGGGACACCGCACAGCTACAAATGGCGCGCATGGGTTACTCAAACTTTCACAAGATGCCGCGCTACGATGGCTCCCCAATGCGCATCCGACGCCAGAAGCGCGGCCCGACCGCGAAGCGTGGCTGGTACACGTTCTCGTATACTCGTGCCATTCTCACGGGGAATTTTGTGCATTCCGCGCAAAACGGCTGGGCAGAGATCAATTCCCCTTGGCTCATTGAAGAGATGAAGCATTGGGAAGTGAAGATTACCGCCTCCGGTAAGGAGAAGTTAGAGCACGAAGAGGATTACCATGATGATCGTATCTTCGCGGCGGCGATGGCCATCTTCTGCCCGCACGACCTCGACGTGCTCGCGGACCGTTCCAAGAAGCGATTCGTGGAGCAGACGGCCCTGCCGCCCGTGGATGTGACGCCCTATCGCGGTCAGGTTATCAACTCGGCGGACCTTCATGCGCGAAATACCTTGACTCTCGACGATGTTATCTATCAGGATTCCAGACTGGAGCGACTCAGCCGATGAGGTATTTCATTGGACAAAAGGATATTGACTGGAGTGATGACCGTTGGCTTCGTAAAGGCGGTCGCGGCGAGGCTCCTGAGCGTCGTGATGGATACATCGGATTATTTGACCGCAACATTGGGGATTTCATCTGGTTCAAAATAGTTGAGCAGTGCGTTACTCGTTACGGGTATATCGTCGAGCGCGACGAACCTGTTACCGGATATTGGGAGAAGGTGATTCTCCCCGAGGAAGTTCATGCGTAAGCCAGGGTGCATCGAACCCGTCATCTACTTCCGCTATCCCGACGGCCATCTCGTCCTCGCTCCCTACTCGGATTTTCCCACGCCCCCCGACGCCATCCGCGAGGAAGCGGAAACGCTCATGCAGGTGGACGCGCTCGAACGCCGACTACAACAACAGGAACGCGACAACTGGGAACGTGAGTCTGTCCGCGACGCCAACCTTATCGACGCACGCAAACAATCCGTGCGTGACCGCATGATGTCGCGTCTCATGTCGGGGGCGACCTCCGAGTACGAAAAGGATTTCATCCGTGCGTGGTTCCAGTTGCGCGCGGACCACCCGCGCAAGAAGTATTACGCGGAGCAGTTCCAGTGCTACCTGACGGCGCGGCATTTTGACTTGGGCAACCGCCGCGCGGACACCGAAGAGTTTAATCCTGACCGTATTGTGGTGAAATAAGTGGCCGATGACCAAGACAAAGCGAGGGAGTGGCAAGCGCCGAGTTCTGCTATGCCTGAGTCGAAGCGGCTCGGCTGGATAAATGAAAGTAGTGAAGAGGGAATTTCTTGGATAAAGAATCAAAGAGGTAGCCGGGACTTCCGCCGCGCCCTCGACACCATCGCGGGCCTCGACACGGCCTCCGAGCGTATCGCCGAGTACCGCTCCAAAGTGAACCCGAATCGCCTCAAGCGCAACATGCGCGAGGTCATCGGCGCACTCTCGAAGCTCCGCCCGATGTGGGGCTACCACTCCGATAATACCTCCTACGGCGAGCAAGCGGAGATGATGAACCGCGTCACCCGCGCATGGTACTTGGAAGCCTTCGCCGACCGCGCGGTCAAGGAAGCCTTACAATACGCGGCCTGCTCCAATCGCGGCTGGATTCATCCCATCTACCGCCGCGACCTCGCAGGCACGGGCAAGGGCGACATCAAACTCCTCACCTTCGGCGCGCCGTCCATCGTCCCTAACCAACTCCCATCCTCTGGCGACTGGCAGGCCGCTTACGTCGTCCATATCCTCGACGAGTGGCCAGTCTACCTCGCGCACGGCATGTTCCCCGAGAAGCAACATCTCCTTCGCCCTACCGCCTCCCGCTACTGGTATTCCTCGGACATGATTCACCGCGCGGCTCAAGGGAACTGGTTGCAGCGCGCGTTCGGGAAGATCCGCGCGGGACGCGAATCCCCTCTCGCGGACCTTCTCGTCCCCATTCGCAAGTCCTATATCATCGACCTCACCGTGAACCGCACGGGCCGCGAACTCCCGATGGGCGAGGGCTCCTGGGCCTACCGCGTCCCATTCGTGGGCCAGCTTCTCCCCTCCGGCCAGAAGGCCAACGAAACGGACGCGCGGCTCTACCCCTACCGCCGCCTCATCATCTCCTCGGACAACTGCATCACCTACGACGGCCCAGCGTTCGACTGGCATGGCATGTTCCCCGGCGTCTCCTTCTGCGTGGACGAGTGGCCTTGGGAGCCGCTCGGCTTCTCGCTCGCGCACGATGGCTACGAAATAAACGACGCCATCAAGAAAATCGCCCGCGGCAACATGGACAAGGTGTCTCAACAAATGAAGCCGTCGATGGCTTTCGACACCAACGCGACTTCCCTGAATGAGATGCGCGCCTTCGACCCGTGGGAGCCCAACGGTCGCTTCGGCTACGACGGCCAGGGCTCCGAAGGCCCTCCGGTGCAGCCAGCGCTTCCCGAGCACCTCACCAAGGTGATGCCCGAATCGATGGCGATGATTGACAAGTTCGAGGAGATGCTCGACAACCAGCTCGGCGTGCGCGACGCGATGGCCCTTGCTCGCGTGCGGGCTTCCGGCTCGATGGACGACATGGAGAAGGTGCTCGAAGCCTTCGGACCCATCATCGAGGACATTTCGCGCTCGATGGAGCCTCCGATGCGCGACCTCGGCGTGATGGTGAAATACCTAATCCTGCAATACTACACGACGCCGCGCATCATGCAGATTGTGGGGCCGGACGGCGTGACGCCGCAGGTGTTCGATTACGACCCCGCGAAACTTGTCCCGTCGCACATGCCGGGCGAGTCCCCGGAAGGGCCGTCGAAGGAGAACGCCATCCGCCGCGCTCGCACCTTCGCCGACAATCTGCGCTTCTTCATCATGCCCAACTCCCTCCATGAAATCAGCCAGATGTCGCAGAAGCTCCTGATGCTCCAATTCAAAAAGGCCGGCGGTAAGATTGATTCGCAGACCATTGCCGAGGCGTGCAACTTCCCGTCCTACGGGCGCATCCCCGGCAACACCATCATCGAGAGGTGGAAGGCGGAACAGGAGATGGACCTCGAATTCGCCGCGCGACTCGCGGAAATAAAAGCTACCATTGCGCCCGATGCCGGAGGTGGTGCCTCTGGTCAGCCCCCAAAAAAGCAGGAGGGTAGGCCCCCGACGGGTCAAGCGAGCCCTGAATTAAAATCTAAGGAGGGGGGCCTCAGAAGCACAATAACTGAGTCCAAATAAAAATGGCGAGGAGTGGAACCACTGAGCAGCTTAGGGCTAGAGCGACTAAGCATGGTCTTAAATATCATCGTCTGTATCAGATTTACTTGGATATGATGAACCGCTGTTATAACCCCAAGGTGAACGGATTTAAGTATTATGGTGCGCGGGGTATAAAAGTTTGTGATGCTTGGCGGCAAGATAGGACCATATTTTTCTCTTGGGCGCTTGTTGGCTGGAGGCGTGGCCTGACGTTAGACAGGCGCGAGAACGATGGAAACTACTCTCCTGAGAATTGTCATTGGGTAACGACTAGAAGGAACAATAGGAATCGCAGGTCCATCAAATTAAATCTTGCTGATGCTGCGGCGATTAAGGACCTTTTTGGTATTGGAGTGGGCTTATCGTTCTTGGCTGCGTTGTACGGAATTAAGTACCATACTGTCTATGCCGTTGCTCACGGAACTAATTGGCCCGATGCTGAACAATATAAGTGGACAGGCCGAGGATTTGAATGAGCGTCCTTCAGTCACTCCCGCCGGAAGCAGCGCCGACCCACACGAACGAGACGCATCGTCTCGTCCGCGAGCGCTGCTTCCTTCCCTCCGAACTCGAGCGCGTCCTCCTGCTCGTCCACGAAGAACGCTTCACGGGTACGGTGACGCTTGATTGCTCGCAGGGTAGCCTGAATATGATTCGGATGAACGAGCAGCAGAAGTTGAAGTAAGGTATTTTCCCTAATTGACAAATCCCCGCATCGGCACTCACCCTTTGACGGAGGACCACAATGCGAAAATTTCTTATCCTGACAACCGTCGTGTTTCTAGCGGCGCTACTCCTCCACGGACAGGCCGCCGCAGGCACGGGGCCAACGGCGTCGCTCAGTTTCCCAGTGCTTCCTTCACTCCCCTTGAACCTCCGCACGACGCCGACGCAATTCCTGTGGGACTACGACTTCACGCAGCCGAACTCCCGTGCCTGCATCAACACAATCACAACGGGCTGCGTCAACGGCTTCACCGTTCAAGTCGTCAATCAGACAACCAACGCGGTCGTCTCCGGCCCGACCACCGTGGGCTTGATCGTCGCCGTGAGCACGACCGGACCTACCATAGGCTTTAGCGTTCCGTTCACCGCGCCTGCGACGCTCGGCAGCTACGCGATACAGGTGACGGTGAACTGGCAATAGGGAGGTCGTAGAGACTATGAATCCACAATCCGTGTTTCACCCCGGTGCCGCCGGACACCGCCTGCTAACGGGACTTGCGCTTATGATGGTTTACTTCGCGCCAGTCAGGGCAGTCGCGGGCTATCAGGTCTAAGGGAACAATTTTATAATTTTGTTCTTGACAAGCCTTCCCGCTTCCTGTTTCACTCTCATTCGTAGGATTC
>Ga0210384_10000436_pt1 | contig 63939 bp, 55 predicted proteins | sample IncBWH2MmetaG_FD_160574 | JGI IMG/M metagenome (GOLD analysis project Ga0210384, IMG submission 160574) | Forest soil microbial communities from Barre Woods Harvard Forest LTER site, Petersham, Massachusetts, United States - Inc-BW-H-2-M | ecosystem: Environmental > Terrestrial > Soil >...
TTCTCGGTCGGCAACCTGATAACGCTGCCGTCGCTGATCGTGCAGCGCGAGTTTGATCCGCATTCCTTCGGCGTGCTGGTCAGCCTGCAAACCGCGATCGCGCAGGTGACCTACGCCTTCGGCCCCGGCGTGGTGGGCGTGCTGCGCGATCTCTCCGGCAGCTACACCCTGCCGTTCTACGGCTGTATCGCGCTGGAGCTGACCGCGGCGGTGCTGATCATGATTCGGGGACGGCGCGCGAAGGCCGCGTAGGGTGGGCAAAGCGAAGCGTGCCCACCATTACGAGCTCGGCGCTTGAAGGTGGGCACGCTGCGCTTTGCCCACCCTACGACGCCTGCGAGCGCCGCCGTCACTCCAGCTCCGACACTTCCCCTTCCGGCAGGCCGAACTCGAACGTGTTCAACGTCAGCGACACCAGCGTGTAATATCCGCAGAGCCCGATGATCTCGGTCAGCCCGCGCTCGCTCAGCACCTCCACCGCTTCGGCATAGAGCGCCTTCGACAACCCGTGGCCCTCATGCAGCGACTTCGCGACCTCGTAGATGGTCTTGCCCTTGGGCTCCTCGAACACAGGCGTGCGGCGGTCGCGGATCGCCTCGATGATCCTCAGATCCATGCCGCCCTTCAGCGCAAGGCGCTTGTGCGCGAACCATTCGTAATGCGCCGTGAAATGCCGCGCCGTGACGAGGATCGCGATCTCCGAAAGTTTCGCCGGAAACATGGTGTTGAAGCGCAGCGTTTCGCCGAGCCGCGTCGCGTGCCGCGCCATTTCCGGGCTGTTCAGCCAGGCCATCATCGGCGCCGGCGGCGCGCCGCGCTTGCCCGCGATCGCCTCGTCATAGGTCTGTTTCTGGTCGGCGTTCATTTCGCCTGGCGAAAGCAGCTTCAACCTCATCTTCGTTTCCTCTTGTTTTTCAATGCTTGCCGCGCCTCCGATATAGCCGATCGCGCGAGCGCGCGACACCCGCCGCCAGTGCAGAGGCATATTGAAATCCTGCGCACGCGGGCTAAGGTCGGCGTAACGATCTTTATAGTGGAAACGTCTGATGGCCGATCTGGAAAAATTCCGCGCTGAAACGCGCGCGTGGCTGGAGCAGAATTGCCCGCCCGAAATGCGCAAGCCCATGGCGTCGGATGGCGACACCTTCTGGGGCGGGCGCAACGCCAAATTCTCCTCGGACGCGCAGCGTGTCTGGTTCGAGCGCATGCGCGACAAGGGCTGGACCGTGCCGCATTGGCCGAGCGAATATGGCGGCGGCGGGCTGGACGGCGAAGAAGCCAAGATCGTGCGCCAGGAGATGGCCGCGGTCGGCGCGCGCCAGCCGTTGACGTCGTTCGGCATCTCCATGCTCGGACCGGCGTTGTTGAAATACGGCACGGAGGAGCAGAAGAAGGAGCATCTGCCCAAGATCACCGCGGGACTGATCCGCTGGTGCCAGGGCTATTCCGAGCCGAATGCCGGCTCCGACCTTGCCTCGCTGCAGACCCGCGCGGTCGGCGATGGCGACGATTACATCATCAACGGCCAGAAGATCTGGACCTCCTATGCCAACTACGCCGACTGGATCTTCTGCCTGGTGCGCACCGATCCGGCGGCGAAGAAGCATGACGGCATCAGCTTCATCCTGTTCGACATGGCCTCGAAAGGTGTCTCGACCAAGCCGATCCTCTTGATCTCCGGCTATTCGCCGTTTTGCGAGACCTTCTTCGACAATGTCCGCGTGCCGAAATCGCATGTCGTGGGCCAGGTCAATCGCGGCTGGGACGTCGCGAAATACCTGCTGCAGCACGAGCGCGCGATGATCTCGGGCATGGGCGAGCGCGGCGTCGGCCGCCCGCTCGGCCAGATTGCCGCCGATTCCATCGGCACGGACGGCGAAGGCCGGCTGGAAGACGCCGTGCTGCGTGGCCAGATCGCCTCGTTTGAGGTGGATGAAGCAGCACTGGCCGCGGCCGCCGAACGCATGGTCGATCTCGCGAAGGCGGGCCAGGCGCATCCGGCCTTCTCCTCGGCGATGAAATATTACGGCACCGAGCTCAACAAACGCCGCTACGAGATCCTGATGTCATCAGGCGGCATCGACGCGCTGGAATGGGAAAGCGAGCGCTCCAGGGGCGGCGCCCGCCCGCGTGCCTGGCTGCGCACCAAGGCCAATTCGATCGAAGGCGGCACGAGCGAGGTGATGCTCGGCATTGTCGCCAAGCGCATCCTCGATCTGCCGGGGGCTTGATCGCGGTGCACCACCACCCGTCATTCCGGGGCGCGACGCAGTCGCGAGCCCGGAATCCATAACCCCAGTCCGTGGTTATGGATTCCGGGCCTGGCCTTTCGGGCCATCCCGGAATGACGATCTCAATAGATATTCGACAAGCGGAAGCACATCATGGCCCTCGTCCTCACAGAAGAACAATCAATGCTGCGCGACAGCGCGCGCGGCCTTATCAGCGACAAGGCGCCGGTGTCACATCTTCGGCATCTGCGCGACGCAAGGGACGCCACCGGCTTCTCCCGCGAGCTCTGGAAGGAGTTTGCCGACATGGGATTTGCTGGCCTCCTGGTCGGCGAAGAGCACGGCGGCAGTGGGCTCGGCTGTGTCGAAGCCGGCGTGGTGATGGAGGAGATCGGCCGCACCTTGATGCCGTCGCCGTTCCTGTCGACCGCGGTGGTGGCGGCGTCGGCCTTGTCGCGCGGCGGAAGTAACGCGCAGAAGTCGGAATATCTGCCGAAGATTTCGGCCGGCTCGCTGCTGGCCTCGCTCGCGGTCGATGAGGGCGCCAAACATCGCCCGCTGCAGACCGAGCTCAAGGCTGTGCGCTCCGGCAACGGCTTCAAGCTCAGCGGCGCCAAGGCGCTCGTGGTCGACGGCCATGTCGCCGATCTCCTGATCGTCGCGGCACGGACCGCTGGCTCGGCCGGTGAGCGCGAGGGTGTGACGCTGTTTCTGGTCGATCCAAAGAGCAAAGGCATCGCCACCGAGCGCACCATCCTGGTCGACGCGCATAACGCCGCGCGCATCGATTTCGCCAATGTCGAGGTCGATGCCGATCACGTGCTCGGCGAGGTCGATGCCGGCTTTGGCCTGCTCGAAGGCGTACTCAATATCGGCCGCGGCGCGGTCGCCTCCGAAATGGTGGGTTTGAGCGAAGAGGTGTTTTCCCGCACCGTGAACTACCTGAAAGAACGCAAGCAGTTCGGCAAGGCCATCGGCGAATTCCAGGCGCTGCAGCATCGCGCGGCGCAGCTCTATATCGACATCGAGATCACCCGCGCCGCCGTGCTGAAAGCGCTGCAAATGCTGGATGGCAATTTCGACAAAGCGGCGAACGCCGTCGCCGTCGCCAAGGCCCGCGCCGGCACCACAGCCACCCGCGCGGTGCAGGAAGGCGTGCAGATGCATGGCGGCATGGGCATGACCGACCAGTTCGACATCGGCTTCTTCATGAAGCGCGCGCGGGTGTGCGAAGAGCTGTTCGGCGACGCGAATTACCACGCCGATCAGCTAGCGCGGATGCGGAGCTATTGAGCCCTACTATCTCCACTCGTCATTCCGGGGCGACGCGAAGCGTCGAGCCCGGAATCCATAACCACAGCCTTAGCTGGATATCCCAGGATAGAGATCGCCCCAGTCCGGGTTCTGCTCTTCAATCAGCCGAATCTTCCAATCCCGCCGCCATTTCTTCAGCTCTTTCTCCCGTACAATGGCGGTGAGGGCATCGTCATAAACTTCAAACCAGACCAGTTTATCGACGCCATATCGGGCAGTGAAACCTTTTGTCGCCTTCGTTCGATGCTCGTATACGCGCCGCTCGAGATCATTGGTCACGCCAAGATAGAGTGTGCCGTGTTTCTTGCTCGCAAGCAGATAGACGTAAATAGGCCATCACTGCCGCCGGTGGTTATGGATTCCGGGCTCGACGCTTCGCGTCGCCCCGGAATGACAAAGGATAGAGCCATCGTAGCACGTCTATGAAATGTGGTAACATGTCTCACCAAAACGCCGACGCCGGACAACGGCGCGGCAATCGGGAGAACACACCATGCTTGGACGTCGCGAATTTTGCGCGATCGCTGCCGGTGCGCTTGCTGTGCCGCGGGTCGCCTTGGGTCAAAAAAGCAAACAAGAAAAGGATGAGGCCATGAGCCAGGCGACGACCGGTCAAACCTTCTTCTACGCCAGCCTCGGCCCCGCGCTGAAACTCTACCGCGTCGATCCCGAGAAGGCGTCGCTCACACCCAGCGGCACGGCGATGCTGCCGCAAAAGGTGCAGTATGCCTGGCCGCATCCGTCGGCGCCGTTTCTGTATGTCGGATCGAGCGATGGCGGCTCCTCATCGCTCGGGGTCAAGGGCGACAAGCATTATCTGAGCGCGCTTCGCATCGACAAGAGCAGCGGCGAGCTGCAAATGCACGGGTCATCGGCTTCGCTGCGCTCGCGCCCGATCCATGTGAATGTCGATCACAGCGGCCGCTTCGCGCTGGTCGCCTATAACAACCCCTCCAGCGTCTCGGTGCATCGGATCAATGCCGACGGCACCGTCGGCGAAGAAGTGGTGCAGACGGCCTCGCTCGATTGCGGAATCTTCGCGCATCAGATTCGCGTGACGCCGGCGAACGACGCCGCGATCCTGGTGTGCCGTGGCAACGACAAAACTAAGGACAAGCCGGAGGACCCCGGCTCGCTAAAACTCTTCGCGTTCAAGGACGGCCAGCTCGAAAATCGCGTGTCGGTGGCGCCGAACGGTGGCTACGGTTTTGGTCCGCGTCATCTTGATTTTCACCCTACCTTGCCGCTGGTCTATGTGTCGCGCGAGCGCGAGAACAAGCTCGATGTGTACCGGCTTACAAGCGGCGGGCTCGAGCCGCAGCCGATCTTCGTCAAGGATACGCTCGCCGACCCGAACAACATTCGCTCGCGCCAGGCCGCCTGCACGCTGCATTTCCAGCCGAGCGGCCGCTTCCTCTATCTCGCTAACCGCGCCTTCGACACCGTAAAGGTCGACGGCAAGGAGGTATTTCCCGGCGGGGAGAACAACATCGCGGTGTTTGCGATCGACCCGTCGAGCGGTGAGCCCTCGCTGATCCAGAACGAGGATGTGCGCGGCATCTATCCGCGTACCTTCGCGCTCGATCCGGGCGCACGCATGCTGGCGGTGACCGACAACGAGCCGAAGCTCGTTCGCGACGGGGCCGGCTTCAAGACCATTCCCGCCAACATCGCGACCTTCCATGTGGGCGCCGACGGCAAGCTCACGTTTGCCGGCAATACCGAGATCGAAACCGGCGGCGAGTACCAGTTCTGGAGCGGCATGGTGACGGTGTCGTGAACGAATCGTAGGATGGGTTGAGCACAGCGAAACCCATCGTTCTCTCGGCATGCAAGATGGGTTTCACTTCGTTCAACCCATCCTACGCACTGCGCGTTGAATTGCGGCTTGAATTCCGTTGCGCGCAAAAAACTAATTCTCAAACGATCTCAATCCGCTTCGCCGCATCACCCCATCCGCGCAAAAATATTCGCTTGCCCCGTCGGGCAAATCAGTGGTCCTTCTTCGCGCGTCCCGCCCACACAGAGGGGCGTACGCGTCGTCACGAACGTTGTGCGGGATGCGATGGACGCTTTCGGCGCAGTTGACGAACGCGGCGAAAGCGGACGGCGAAGTCGTGTGGTCCTGATCTCCCGACGCTGAGATCAAGTCTGCGGGTCGATGACCCCGCTGATGATGGTGGCTAACAAGCCCGGCACACCAGGGAGAGCGCGAAGCAGCCGTTAACACCGATCGCGCAGGGAAGGCCGGGTCGCTCCGGTTGAACCTGTGGTGCCTAACCCGTGTGCTTATCTCTTGCGCACGGGGCCGCGGGTGCAACCAGCATCCGGCCTTCCCTGCGCCCTCTGATTTTTGAGGGGTGATGGCTTTCAAGACTCGGGCATTTTGTGCCGCGAGAATGCGAAGGTGCGGCCACGGGTTGTAGGGTGGGCAAAGCGTAGCGTGCCCACCGACGTGCGGCGTCGCAAGCCGTGGTGGGCACGGCGCTTGCGCGCCTTTGCCCACCCTACGGCCCCGAGGCTCACATCACCTTATCGGCGGCGCGTATTGAATCCCGCCGTTGTTCCAGAGCTGGTTCAACCCGCGCGGGATCTTCAGCTTGGAGGCTTCGCCGATATTGCGCTCATACACTTCGCCGTAATTGCCGACATGCTTGATGATGCGCACGGCCCAGTCCTTGGAGAGGCCGAGGTCCTCGCCATAGGTGCCTTCATTGCCGACCAGGCGCATCACGTCGGGCTTCTTCGACTTCAGCGCTTCGTCGATGTTCTTGGAGTTCACGCCGAGCTCCTCGGCGTTGATCATCGCGTACAGCGTCCATTTGACGATCATCATCCAGTCGTCGTCGCGCTGGCGCACCACGGGGGCAAGCGGCTCCTTGGAGATGACGTCGGGCAGGATGACGTGGTCGCTCGGTTGCGTCAGGTTCAGCCGCAGCGCGTAGAGCTGAGAGATGTCGGCTGTGAAGGTGTCGCACTTGCCGTTCTCATAGGCTTTGACGACATCGGCAAGCTGAGGAAGCTTCACCTCCTCATACTTCATGTTGTTGGCCTTGAAATAGTCGGCAAGGTTGAGCGCGGTCGTCGTCGACGCCTGCACGCAGACCTTGCTGCCGTCGAGGCTGAGCGCGGAATCGATGTTACGCGAGCGGGGCAGCATGAAGCCCTGGCCGTCGTAATAGGCGACCGCCGGGAAATAGAGGTCGTAATTCTGCTCGCGCGACATGTCCCAGGTCGAGTTGCGGGAGAGGATGTCGACGGTGCGGTTCTGCAGCTCCTTGAAGCGCTCGTTGGCGTCGAGCGGTATGAACTTCGCCTTGTTCGGGTCGTCGAAGATGGCCGCGGCTACCGCACGGCAGAAATCGACGTCGAAGCCGGTCCAGTTGCCCTTCTCGTCGGGAGCCGAGAAGCCGGGCAGGCCCTTGTTGACGCCGCAGAAGACTTCGCCACGGCGGACCGTGCGCTTCAGCGTGCGGGTGTCGTAGAACTCATAGACGATGGCGCAGACCGCAACCAAAACCGCGACCGCGAGCCCGATCGCCAGGCCGCCTCGGAATGTACGAAACATGTGTCTCTCTTGTTAGGAGCAAAAAACAGGGCGGGAGCTAGAGCATGATCCGGAAAAGTGTGCAGCGGTTTTCCGAAAAGATCATGCTCAATCGAAAAGGCTTACAGTTCGGGCTTCTGCTTGATGATCACCTTGGTGCCGACAGGCACGCGATCATAGAGATCGGCGACGTCGTTGTTGACCAGGCGGAAGCAGCCCGAGGAGACCTTGGTGCCGATCGTGTCAGGACGATTGGTGCCGTGAATGCGGTAGACGGTGGTGCCGAGATACATGGCGCGCGCTCCCAGCGGGTTGCCGGGGCCGCCGGCCATGAAGCGCGGCAGATAAGGCTGGCGGGCGATCATTTCCGGTGGCGGGGTCCAGTCCGGCCATTCCTTCTTGTTGGTGATGACGACCATGCCCTGCCACTGGAAGCCGTCGCGGCCGACGCCGATGCCGTAGCGCAGCGCGCGGCCGCCGGGCTGGACCAGATAGAGATGACGCTCCGCGGTCGAGACGATGATGGTGCCGGGCGGCTCGGTGGTCCGGTAGAGCACCATCTGCTTCTGCCATTCCGGATCGAGCTGATAGGTGTCGTCGGCGATCAGGCCGGGCTGATCGCCGGGGTCATTCGACTGCGCGTAGCTATGCGAGGTCGAGAACAACAGGCCGATCGCGGCCATCGACATCCAGGCCAGGTTGCGCAGCTTCGTCATTGCAAAAGTCTCCTCAAAGGGCAGGCGCGGGGGCGTTTGTATCACTGTTTGGCAAATCACTGGAACCGCCAAAATGGAGGGCCAGCTTGATGGCAAGTTCATGGCAGCGGCGCTGGAATCTCTTCGATTCCCGTCACTTAGCAGTCATCCGGGAAGAGCGTGGCGCCTTATTTCGGCGCGATCCAGAGGTGCAGGACCAGCGAGATCAGGCCGACGCTGGCAACTCCGGCAAGCCACAGCCCCGCGAACCACAGGAGGCGCCGGGCGAGCGGCCGCTGCGGTTGCGGAGGCATCAGTGATAGCCGTGGCCGGCGCGGACCTTGCCGCGAAACACCCAATAGGCCCAGGCGGTGTAGCCGAGGATCAGCGGGATCAGGATGGCGACGCCGACCAGCATGAAGAGCTGGCTGTTCTCGGGCGCGGCCGCCTGCCAGATCGTGATGCTCTGCGGCACGATATAGGGATACATGCTGATGCCGAGCCCGGCATAGGACAGCGCGAACAGCGCGAGCACGAGATAGAACGGCTGCGAGTCCTGCTTGTTGGCAAGCGCCCGGAGCAACGCCAAGGCGACGGCGGCGACCGCGATCGGCACGGGCGCGGTCAGCACCACATTCGGCCAGGTGAACCAGCGCTGGGCATATTGGATGTGCAGGAAGGGCGTTGCGATGCTGACCAACCCGATCGCGGCGAGCATGGCAAACAACAGATACCAGCAGAGGTGATAGGCGCGGTCGCGCAATCCTCCTTCGGTCTTCAGTACCAGCCAGGTCGCGCCGAGCAGGGCGTAGCCGACCACGAGCGACACGCCGGTCAGGATCGAGAACGGCGTCAGCCAGTCCCACCAGCCGCCGGCATAATGGCGTCCCTCGACATGGATGCCCTGCAGGATGGCGCCGAGCGCAATGCCCTGCGCCAGTGCCGCCACCCACGAGCCGCCGGAAAAAGCGAGGTCCCAGCGGTTGCGTTCGCCTTGCGTGCGCCAGCGGAATTCGAAAGCGACGCCGCGGAAGACCAAGCCGACCAGCATCGCAATGATCGGCGTATAGAGCGCGGGCATCAGCACGGAGTAGGCCAGCGGAAACGCCGCCATCATGCCGCCGCCGCCGAGCACCAGCCAGGTCTCGTTGCCGTCCCAGACCGGCGCCACCGTGTTCATGATGATGTCGCGATCGGCCTTGGCCGGAAACAGCGGAAAGAGGATGCCGAGGCCGAGGTCGAAGCCGTCCATCACCACATAGACGAACACGGCAAAGGCGATGATGAAGGCCCAGATGGTGGCGATGTCGATGGTTCCACTCATCGCGCGATTCCTTCGACGGCGGGCGTGATGCCGGCGGCGCGCGCGGGCATATCGCTCGGCGGTCCGGCTTCGCCTGGTTGTGGCGGCTGCGCCATCAGCCGGAGCAGATAGGTCAAGCCGGCCGCATACACGACGAAATAGACGATGACAAAGGCGAGCAGTGAGGAGCCGACAGCGGGCGCAGCCAAGGGCGAGGCGGATTCAGCGGTGCGAAGCAGCCCATACACGGTGAAGGGTTGCCGTCCGGTCTCGGTGGTGATCCAGCCCGCCAGCACGGCGATGAAGCCGGCGGGTCCCATCAGCATCGCGAAGACATGCAGCAACCGCGACTGGAACAGCGTGCCGCGCCAGCGGCACCAGGCGCTGAACAGGCCGAGGCCGAACATCAGGAAGCCCATGCCGACCATGACCCGGAACGACCAGAACGTAATCGGCACCGGCGGCCAGTTTTCACGCGGCACCGTATCGAGACCGGCCATCGGCGCATACGGCGAGTGTTTCAGGATCAGGGAGCCCATCTTGGGAATTTCGAGGGCGTATTTGACCTCGCCCGCCTGCTGGTCGGGCAGGCCGAACAGGATCAGCGGCGCTCCATCAGGATGGCTCTGGTAATGGCCCTCCATGCCCATGATCTTCACCGGCTGGTGCTCCAGCGTGTTCAGCCCGTGCTGATCGCCGGCCAGAATCTGGATCGGCGCAACAAGCGTCGCCATCCACATCGCCATCGAGAACATCACGCGCGGACCGGCCAGATGTTGATCACGAAAAAGGTGAAACGCGCCGACCGCACCGACTACCAGCGCGGTCGTGAGATACGCCGCGAGCACCATGTGCACGAGGCGATAGGGAAAGGACGGATTGAAGATCACCTTGAGCCAATCGGCCGCGACGAACTGGCCGTCTGCATTCACGGCGTAGCCGGTCGGCGTCTGCATCCAGGAATTGGCCGAGAGGATCCAGAACGCCGAGATCAGCGTGCCGATCGCGACCATCAGCGTTGCGAAGAAATGCAGCCTGGGGCCGACCCGGTTCAGTCCAAACAGCATCACGCCGAGGAAGCCGGCTTCGAGAAAGAACGCGGTCAGCACCTCATAGGCCATCAGGGGGCCGATGACGGGACCGGTCTTGTCGGCATAAACCGACCAGTTGGTGCCGAACTGGTAGGACATCACGATGCCCGACACCACGCCCATGCCGAAACCGATCGCAAAGATCTTGAGCCAGTAATTGAAGAGATTGAGGAAGACCTCGCGCCCCGTGATCAGCCAGCGCGCCTCGAGCACGGCAAGATAGGAGGCAAGGCCGATGGAGAACGCGGGGAAGACGATGTGAAACGACATCGTGAAGGCAAATTGGGCGCGTGCCAGCGTGACCGCATCAAGACCATCGAACATCGCACACCATCCATCGTCGTCCCGGCGCGAGGTTTAGCACGGGCGACACGGCGATGGTATCGGCGGCTCACGTCACGGCCGCCAATCACGAAGAATGGAGCCGAATTGTCCAAATTGTATGGATTGAATGGACTAAAAATAGAGCGACCCGGAAAGGGGGGCATCCTTTCCGGGTCTTGAGAGTCTTGGGAGGTCGAAGAGAAAATCGATGGGTATTGGTGTAACAGGCGATTTTTTCAGCGTGATTTCGTCGTCTGTTTCATTTGTTTCACGAGCCGGCGGGGTGGGGCGCCGGCCCGAAAATTCCTTACGCAGCGAGGCTGTCGACGCCGGCGTTCCGGAGGAGGTCGGCGAGCTGCTTGCGGGCATAGAACATGCGGGTCTTCACCGTGCTCTGGGGAATGCCGATGATCTGGCCGACTTCCTCGACCGACTTCTCGTGATAGTAGACGAGGTTGATGATCTCCCGGTGCGCCGGCGACAGCTTGGCCACGCAAGCGCGCAGGATCTGGCTGGTCGTCGAGCGGTCGAGCGACGCTTCCGGCGTGTCGGCACCGTCGGCGATCTCGCGGACGTCTTCCTGGTCGATGTCCTCGAACTTGCGCTGGCGCAGCGAGGTCAGCGACTTGAAGCGGGCGATCGACAGCAGCCAGGTCGAAACCTGGGAGCGGCCTTCGAACTGGCTCGCGGTGCGCCAGACGTCCAGGAAGACCTGGCTGACGAGATCTTCGGCCATGGTGGTGTCGCGAACGATGCGAAGGATGAAGCGATAGACCCGTACGTTGTGACGGGAATAGAGAATGTGCATCGCTGTCCGGTTGCCGTCGGCAATGCTCTCCAGAAGCATTTCGTCGGAGGTCGCCTGAGCAGCGATGATGCTCTGGCGGGCTGCGGCGTTGATGGCGACGACGTTCTGCATGACAGGCTCCCAGGTCGCCGCTTGGTGCGGCGGCTTCGTTACCCGAAATTGTTAATGAGCCTGCGTTTCGGGATGTCTGCTCCAAAAGCAGAAAATGGTTTCTTGGACGGGAGAATTGTTTCGTCGGGGCCGTGCCGACGAAACACTCAGGGCGAAATTGTGAATATTTTCAATGCGTGGAAAATGCCACAATTTCAGATCGGCAAAAGTTCCGCCTTTCCGGGGCGGCCGGGCGCGGTGCGTTGCCGCAATAAAAGGGCCCCAGGCGCCGTATTGCGGGCGAAAAAGGCCCTACGCCTTGTCTCCCGTCGGGGAGAACAAATAGCCACCGCCGCGGATGGTACGGATCACGGCCGGTTTGGTCGGGTCCGGCTCGATCTTGCGGCGGATGCGCATGATGCGAAGGTCCACGGCGCGATCGAAGGCCTCGCTATCGCGGGCATTGGCCAGCTCCAGCAGCCGCTCGCGCGACAGCACCCGCTTGGGATTGGCGGCGAACACCTTGAGCAGCCCGAATTCCGACGCCGTCAGCGGATGCTCGTTGCCCTCGTCGTCACGCAGCGCCTGGGCTTCCAGATCCAGCCATTTGGTGCCGAAGCGGACCAGATGGTCCTTCTCGGCCTTGGCGGAGGCGGTCTCGGTCGCAGCAGGCGCCGCCTTGGCCGGCCCGGCCCGGCGCAGGACCGAGCGGATGCGCGCCATCAATTCTCTGAGCTCGCAGGGCTTGGCGATGTAGTCGTCGGCGCCGAGCTCGAGGCCAACCACGCGGTCGATCGGGCTCGCCGTCGCCGTCAGCATGATGACGGGGACGTTAGTGCGGCTCTTGAGGTCGCGGATGATGGAGAGGCCGTCTTCCTCGGGCATGTTGAGGTCGAGCACCACGAGATCGGGCTCGGAGCCCGTCGCGATCGCGCTGCGCAGGCTCTTGCCGCCGTCGCACAACGTCACGGCAAAGCCGTGCATCTTGAGATAGTCGCCGACCATCTCGCGGGCCGGCGCCTCGTCATCGACGATGATGATGTGTTGGCTCTGGCTCATGACAGCTCGGTGGCGGGCAGGACAATGGTGAAGGTCGATCCCTTGTTAGGGCCTGCACTCTCGGCGGTCACCTCGCCGCCGTGCATATCGATGATGCGCTTGACGATGGAGAGCCCGAGGCCGGTGGAGCTTTCGCCCGCGGTCGGCTTGGCGGACAGGCGCTGGAAGCGGCCGAACAGCCGCCCCAGATCTTCCGGCGACAGGCCCGCGCCCTCGTCGGTGACCCGGATCACCGTGGTTTCGTCCTCATGGGTGACACTCACCGCGATCTTGCCGCCGATCGGGGAATATTTGATGGCGTTGGACACGAGATTGTCGATCGCCTCGCGGATGCGGTCGGTATCGCACATGGTCACGATGTTCGGCGGCGCCGAGACCGTGATGGTCTGCTGCTTGTTGACGGCGAGCGGCTGGTTGGCCTCGGCGACGTCGCTGACGAGAGCGGCGATATCGACCGGCTCGCGGCGGATGGTGATGTCGAAGGCATCCGCCATCGCGTCCGAGATCAGATGGTCGACCATCGACGTGAGGCGTTTGGTCGCATCACGGATGTGGTCGATCTGGGCGGTGATGCTTTCCTTCGACGTGCCCGTCGAAATCAGCTCGGTCAGCATCTCGGTGCGGCCGAGGATCACGCCAAGTGGATTCTTCAGGTCGTGGGCAACCGTGCCCAGGATTTCGTTCTTGAAGCCGTTGGCGCGCTGCAGCCGCAGCCACTGCGCGGACAGGCGGCGGTTGGCCTGCATCAGCGCGCGGGTGCGCTGGGCGACGCGGTCCTCGAGCTGGGTGTTGGCCTCGTGCAGCTGCTGATAGAGGATGACATTGTCGAAGGCGATCGACAGGCGGCTGCCGAAGATCTCGACCAGCGAGCGGTCGGTTTCGGACAATTGCCGCTCGGCCTGCAGCAGCACGACGACCTCGCGGCCGCTGCCGGTGCGCACATAGAGTACGGTGCGGTGGTCGGCGAATTCATGCTTGCGGCGCTTGAAGGCGGCTTCCACCATCGTGCGCAAATCCGGGTCGAGCGACTTGGAGCTTGCGGCGCCGATGAAGCGGCTGTAGCAGCCGGAGCCCGCCAGCACCGAGAAATCCTCGCGGGTCTTGTTACCGTCGTCGCGCAGCACCAGGATGCCGGCGCAATCGACATTGAGCAACGAAGCGAGCTGCGTCAGCACGCCTTCGGCCAGCCGCTGCATCGACTTGAAGTCGTACAGCGTGGAGGCGGCATCGATGATGATCTCGAGCCCGCGCCTTGTCTGCACCATGCGCTCGAGCTGCTGATAGCTGCGCAGTGCTGCCGTCAGCGAGGTGAACAGCTTGTCGGCGGTGAGCTCGGTCTTCGCCTTGTAGTCGTTGATGTCGTACTGGACGATGACGCGCCGCTCCGGCGCCTGGCCGGGCTGGCCGGTGCGCAGGATGATGCGCACGGTCTCGTTGTGGATTTCGTTGCGGATGAACTCGACGAGCTCGAGGCCTGCGACGTCGGTCTCCATGATGACGTCGAGCAGGACGGCGGCGATGTCCTTGTGCGAGCGCATCAGCTCGCGGCCTTCGGTGGCCGAATAGGCGGAGAGGATTTCGAGCCCCTGGCCGTTCAGGACGTAATCGGACAGCGCAAAGCGGGTGCCCTCATGCACGGCCTGGTCGTCGTCGATGACGGCGATCTTCCACTTGCGGCCAGACTGGTCGTCGGCGACCGTCTCGGTGTCGTCGATCAGGTGGAGGACATCGTCCTGTTCGGCCATTGCGCAGTTCCGTCCGGTAAGCTCTCAGAGGTCGCGGGCTCGCCCTTGGCGACCCGGGGCATGATAATGCGAAAAGTGGTGCCTTGTCCCAGCCTTGACTCCAGCATCATGCGCCCGCCGAGCTGTTGGGTTACCAGATTATAGACGATATGCAGCCCCAGTCCGGTACCCCCTTCGTTGCGGCGCGTCGTAAAGAACGGGTCAAAAGCCTGGCGCTGCACGTCCGGCGTCATGCCGGCGCCGTCATCGGCAAAGCTGATCTCGATGTCCTCCTGGCCGCGCGCCCGCGCCGCGATCGATATCGTGCCGGACCGGCCATCGGCGAAGGCGTGGTTAACCGCATTGAGGAAAAGGTTGGTCAGGATCTGGCCGTAGGAGCCCGGATAGCCGTCGATCAGCAGGCCCTCCGGCACGTCGACGGTGAGCTCGATCGGGGCGCGTTTCATCACAGGCCGCAGGCTCGCGATGATCTGGTCGGTGGCCTCGCCCAGCGAGAACTGCCGGCGTTCGGCATGCGAGCGGTCGACCGCGACCTGTTTGAAGGACTGGATCAGCTCGCCGGCGCGGTGCAGGTTCGCCACCAATTGCTGCGCGGCATCGCGCGAAGTCCGCACGAATTCTTCCAGTTGGGAGCGGCGCAGGCCGCCGCCGGATTTCAGCTCGGCCTCGAACATCTCGGTGCGCCGGGCAAAGCTGGAGGCGACCGTGAGGCTGATGCCGATCGGATTGTTGACCTCATGGGCGACGCCGGCAACGAGGCCGCCGAGTGCCGCCAGCCGCTCGGCATCGATCAGGTTCTGCTGCGCGGCATTGAGCTCGAGCAGGGCGCTTTCCGCCTTCTCCTTGGAGGAGCGCAACTCGTCCTCGGTCCGCCGCTTGGCGATGGCGTTTTCGCGGAACACCTCGACGGCGCGCGCCATGGCGCCGACCTCGTCGCGGGCGGTGGTGCCCTGCACCTCGCGGTCGTAATCGCCGAGGGTGATCGCACGCATCGCGGTCATGATCTGCTGCAGCGGCAGGCGGATCGAGAGCGCGATCAACACACCAGCCGACAGGATGATGCCGAGGAAGATCACGGCGATCGACAGCACCCGGCGCGAGATATCCGCCAGCGTCCGGTCGAAGGTCCCCTGCGCCTTCTGCTCACGCTCGCGCATCTTGTCGGAGAGTTCGTCGATCGCGCCCATCGCCTCGGCCTGGGTCGCGTCGATGGTGTTGCGGAGCAACTCGGTGCGGCTGGTCAGCTCCTCCGACAATTTGTCCATGCCCTTGCGCAGCGCATCCGTCCGCTCCTTCAGCCGCACCAGTGCCATGCGCTGCAGGTCGTTATCGGCAAGATCGCTCATCACGGGGATGGTCTTCTCGATGGTGTCGGTGTTGCGGCGCGCTTCCTCGGCGGAAGCGGTCGCCAACGACAGGTAATAGGCGTTGGTGGCGACCAGCATCGCGGTGAAGGCCTCGCGGGACTTGCCGAGCGCGGGCCAGATCAGGGCGTCGCGATGGCCGGTGGCACCTTCGATGATGGAGTAGAGCCCGGCCATGTCCTTGGCGGGCCCGAGCACCTGCTCGTCATAGGTCTTGTTGATGGTCGCCTGCACCGTGCGCAGTTCGCCAAAGCCGTTAAGAAAACGGTCGGTGACCCGCTCGAGCTCATCGACCGAGCCCGACAGCATCGGGTCGGTGGAAGCGCGGGTGTGCAGCGTGCCGAGCACGGCCTCGCGGAGCAGCAGGATTTCGGCGAAAAGATCGGCGCTCGGCTGGTTGATATAGCGGTGGATCAGGTTCTGCAGGCGCCCGGTCTGGCTTTCGAGCACCGCCAGGATCTTGTCGGACTCGCGCACCTGCCGCACGTCTTCCCAGGCCGAGCCCAGCACCTTGGAGCCGTTCCAGATTAATACGGCGAGCACGATCACCACGGCCGAGTTCAGCGCGGCGATGGAGAGGATGCGCCAGCGGATCGGTACGGCGCGCAAGAGACCGACAATGCGCGTGCGTGCGCCTGCGGCGAAGCTCACCGGCCGTCCGTTCGCGTTGCTGGTGCGAGGCGTTGACAACGCGATCCTCACTCCACCTTGCGAATGCGTTCGATCAGGGCGGCGGCGGCGGGATCGCGCATCGCCTTGTCGTAGAGCGGAGCCATGGCGTCCTCGAACGGCTTGCGGTCGAAATCCCTGACAACGGTGACCCCGGCGGTTTCCGCCTGCTTGCGCGACTGATCTTCGAGGTCGCGCCATTTTTCGCGCATGAACTGGCCCGACCTCAGCGCGGCCTCGCGAAAGATCTTCTGGTCGTCCGGCGACAGGCTCTGCCAGGCCTTCAGCGACATCACCAGCACCTCGGGGCTCATGGTGTGCTCGGTGAGCGTATAGAAATGGGCATATTTGTAGTGATCGGTGGTGACGAAGGACGGCCAGTTGTTCTCGGCGCCATCGACCAGCCTGGTGGCAAGACCGGTCAGGACCTGGCCATAGGGCAATTCGATCGGCTCGGCGCCCAGGGCCCTGATCATGTTGGACATCAGCTCGGATTGCTGCACGCGGATACGCAGGCCTTTCATATCGGCAAGCGTGCGTACCGGGCGCACATTATTATAGATCGACCGCGCGCCGGAATCGTAGAAGGTCAATCCCACGAAGCCGTAAGGTTCGAAGCTGCCCAGGATTTCGGCACCGATCGGTCCATCCAGGACTTTCTGCTGATGCTCGATGGAACGGAACAAAAACGGCATCGCCAGTACATTCATCGACGGCACGAAAGTGCCGATCAGGGCCACATTGGTCCGGTTGAGATCGATGGCGCCGACGCGGGTCTGCTCGATCGTCTCCTTTTCCTCGCCAAGCTGGCGCGAATGGAAGACGCGAATCTGCAGCCGGCCGCCCGAACGCTCCTCGATCAGATGGCCCATATAGCGCAGCGCCTGGACCGTCGGATAATCTTCGTTCTGGGTATCGGCGGCGCGAAATTCACGCGCGAAAGCCCCCGTTGCGGCCACCGTCAACAGCAGCGCGACAACAAGGGTCAAGGTCCGCGGAAGGCTGGCGCGGGACACAGGCAACTTCTTCCCCTTCATGATGGAGTCTGGGGCGGGCGGAAAAGGTTCAATGCTTTTTTGCAGGCAATGCGAGATGTCGCTATTGTGCCGACGCCGGGATGATCGTCAATGGCGCGCGGGACCGGTCTTTTCCGGAATGGACTCGAAGCTTTTCGTGAAGGGCGCCGAAATATTAACGGTCCAGATTCGTCCGCAACCAATTTGAGAGTGATTTGCCGTGCAGCCCATCATCAGGTTAATGCAACTCGCGGCTGTAACGGTCGCCATCGGCTTTTCGTCGCCGGCGTTGGCGGCCACCGAGATTATGTGGTGGCACGCCATGTCAGGCGAACTCGGCCGCCAGGTCGAGAAGCTCGCCGCAGATTTCAACGCCTCGCAGTCCGACTACAAGGTCGTGCCCAGCTATAAGGGCAGTTACACCGAAACCGTGACGGCCGCGATCTTCGCGTTTCGTTCGCGCAGCCAGCCCGCGATCGTGCAGGTCAACGAGATCGGCACCGCGACCATGATGGCGGCCAAGGGCGCGATCTATCCGGTGTTCGAGCTGATGCGCGACGAGCAGGAGCCTTTCACGCCGAGCGCGTATTTGCCGGCCGTCACCGGTTATTATGCCGATGTCAGCGGCAATTTGTTGTCGTTCCCGTTCAATTCCTCGACACCGATCCTTTATTACAACAAGACCATGTTCCGCGACGCCGGGCTCGATCCGGAGGCGCCGCCCAAGACCTGGCCGGAGTTGGGCGCCGCGGCGAAGAAATTGCGCGACTATGGGGCAGCGTGCGGCTTCACGACATCCTGGCCGTCCTGGATCAATATCGAGAATTTTTCCGCGTTTCACAATCTGCCGCTCGCAACCAAGGCCAACGGTTTTGGCGGGCTTGATGCGGCGCTGGTCTTCAACAATCCGATCGTCGTGCGCCATATCGCGCAGCTCGCGGAATGGCAGGCCACCAGGATCTTCGATTACAGCGGCCGGGCGCAAAGTGCCGAGCCGCGGTTTCAGAAGGGCGAATGCGGCATCTTCATCGGTTCTTCGGCGACGCGGGCCGACATCAAGGCCAATTCGAAGTTCGACGTCGGCTACGGCATGATGCCGTACTGGCCCGATGTTGCGGGCGCGCCGCAAAACACCATCATCGGCGGCGCGACGCTGTGGGTGCTGCGCGACCGGCCAAGGGACGAATACAAGGGCGTGGCGAAATTCTTTTCCTTCCTGTCGAAGCCGGAAGCGCAGGCCGCCTGGCACCAGAACACAGGCTATCTTCCGATCACCCGCGCCGCCTTCGACCTGACCCGCGCGCAGGGCTTTTACGATCGCAATCCGGGCACCTCGATCTCGATCGAGCAGATCACGCTGAAGCCGCCGACGGAAAATTCGCGCGGGCTCCGACTCGGCTCGTTCACGTTGATCCGCGATGCGATCGACGACGAGCTGGAGCAGGCGTTCTCCGGCAAGAAGACCGCGCAAGCCGCGATGGACTCCGCGGTCGAGCGCGGCAACAAGCTGCTCCACCAGTTCGAGCGCGCGAGCCCGGACCGCTAGACCGCAATGTACTAGCCCTTCGACTGGATCAGTGCAGCCGCGTGACTGAGGACTCCAGCGATCGCATCGAGGCCGGAACTGCCGCCTCGGCCGATCGTCCTCGCCAGGCTGATTGCGCTTGATATCGCCGCGCGGCATTGGGCGATCGCGGAGAGCGCCTGGGTCTTGTTGACCGCAGCGCGCAATCTCGATGCAGCCGTGCGTAAAGCGGTCTGCGCGGCCGGTACCTTGACGTCGGATATTTCGCCGCTCAGCCGGTCCAGCGCATCGGCGACGCAGCCGTAGAGCGCCTTGCCGGTGTTGTTGCTGCAGGCGGAGATGCCGGCATCGGCGCTTTGCGCGGCCGCCGCCACCGCGGCACCGGCCGCGGCTTCGCCGACCGCGAGCCGCGCGGCACCAAGCACGAGCGCGGCAAGAAGCGCCGCGCGAGCAAGTGATGTCATTTGATCCTCCCCAATTCCCCAAGTACACCGGCCCAAGCAGCCGTTGCGTTCCTTCCCTTACTGCGCCGCGGGTGTCACCGCGTTGCCCACCACAAACTCGCACGGCACAGTCGTCATCCTCGGCGCATCCTTGGACGCAAAAAGCTTCACCCACCGTGACCGGCGGCACAGAACGCCGTTGGCGGAGTCCTCGACGATGACGACCGAATAAAGCCGGTCGCGCTTCTCGAAGGCCTTGATGCTGGTGTCCTCTGGAAAGGTTTGCAGCAAGGTCAGGATGCCATGCCCGCTGTCGGTGTCCGCAGCAATTCCCGCGATGCCGCTGATGGTGTGCCACTTGCCACCTTCGGTCGATGCGCTGACGAAGACGCCTTCGGCCAGCGTGTTCGGGGCGATCTTCTGCTTCAGGAAATCCGCACCCAACTCCGGCATCTGCCGCAGTTTGTTCTTGAGGGTCGGCGAGTAGAACAGCCGATCGGCGCCGCCCTCGAACAGGATGGTGGTGCCTTCCGGCCCGCTGGCGAGCAGGCTCTGGAATTCGTGGCCGCTCAGCACTTCCGTGCGCGTCGCGACGGGCTGCCAGAGCAGGCCCGCAGCCACGGCCGCACTACGAAGCAAGCGATGCGTTGTGTTTGATGTCACGGTGCGCCGGTTCAGCCGCATCGCACAATTATGAGCCGATGCCGATTTTAAATTCAATCATAGCGCCGATGGACCGTCAATTTGATGACACATGCCTTGGTGGCTGTCACGTCGCCGCCACGCTATAGTGCGCGGATGTGGAAGGCCTTCCCGAAATTTGCCGTGCTCGTTGTCGCGCTGGTGCTCGCGCCATGGCTGGCCGCGGCCGAACGCAAGAGCGTGCCGCCTACAGCGCCGCGGCTCGCACTCGTGATCGGCAACGCCAATTACGCAAACCTCGGACGTCTCGCCAATCCCGGGCAGGACGCGCAATTGATGGCCGAAAAGCTCGGGCAGCTTGGCTTTGAGGTGACGGAAAAACAGGATCGCGGTCTCAAGGAGATGTCAGACGACGTCGAGCAATTCGCGCGCAAGGTCAGGGAGCGCGGTAAGGACACGGTCGCGCTGCTCTATTATGCCGGCCATGGGCTCGAAAGTGACGGGGTGAATTATCTCCTGCCCGTCAGTGCCGACATCAGGCGTCGCTCGGACATTGCGCCGCAGTCGCTGAGCGTCAAGCGGATAGCCGATCGCCTCGCCTCGGCCGGCAACGGACTCAACATCCTCATCCTCGATGCCTGCCGGGACAATCCGTTCCCGGAAAGCGTGGCACCGCGCGGTGTCACCGGCCTCGTGCCGATGGGTGCGGTTCTCGGCGTGTTCATTGCCTCCGCCACCGGCTCGGGCAAGACGGCGTTCGACGGTGATGATGGCCACAGCCCCTACGCGCGGGCGCTGGCTGAGGCCATCGCCTTGCCGGGCGAGAAGCTGGAGGACATCTTCAAGACCGTGCGCCGGCAGGTGCGGTTCGCCACCGGCGACTTGCAGATTCCATGGGAATCCACCTCGCTCGAGCTCGACTTCTATTTCGTGCCGCCGGCGCCGCCGCCTTCTCCCGCCGCGCAACTTCTTGCGGCCGCGAAAGAGACCAGTAACGCCGCGCTGTTCGATCTCCTGCTCGAACGCTTTCCCGATAGTCCCGAGGCTGCGGAAGCAAGGGACGCAGTTGCAAAACTGCGTGCTGCGGAGCCGAAGGAGACTCCGGCTGCCGCGGCGTCATCGGCGGCGCTGGTGCTCGCCCGCGCCAAGAGCCTGAAGACGCCGGAGGCCTATGAGCTGGTCGCTTCCCTGTTTCCCGGCACGCCGGAGGCGGAACAAGCGCGCGCCGCCGCCTCGCGCCTCCGCGAAGCAATCGTGCTCGACAGTGCGGGCCCCACTTATGAAGGCCGCGAGCTGGTGACCCACATCCAGGAGCAATTGATCCGCCTGGCCTGCATGCCAAGCGAGGGCAGCGGCAGCTTCGATGCGCCGACGGTGACTGGATTGCGGCATGCGTCGCTTCTGACGGACGAGCGTTACCTCTGGTACCGCCCAACCATGGCCGCGCTGCGCGCGCTGAAGAAAATCGATGCGGCCGATGGCTGCGGCCGGCAGAAAATGGCGGAGGCGCCGCGCTGCCTGCACGTCAACAATGAAGATTTTTGCCGGTAGCGTTGTCGCGATGCCCAACCTGCCGCCGCTGACGAATTTCGACGCCTTCCGCGTCTGGCGCGCCGATAACGCGCGATGTCTGGCGGTGGCGCGCGACATCGCGCTCCGCCACGGTCTCGGCAGCGCCGCGCCGCACATCTTCGCGACCGGCACTAATCTCGTGGTGGCGCTCGATTCCCGGCTGATCCTGAAGATTTTTCCGCCGATGCTGCGCAGCCAGTTTGTCTCGGAGCGCGGCGCGCTGATGCAACTCCACGGCCGGCTCAGCCTGCCGATCCCGGAAATCGTGGCTGAAGGCGAACGCGACGGCTGGCCCTATCTCGTCATCACACGCCTTTCCGGCATCGTGGGCTCGGACGTCTGGCCTTCTCTGCCGGAAGAGCAGAAGGAGCGTGTGCTGCGAGAGATCGGCGCTGTTATCGCCGAGGTGCAGCGCGTTCCACCGGGTGCATTGCTCGAGATCGAGCCGCGCTGGGATGTGTTTCTCCGCCGGCAGATCGCCGGCTGCCATACGCGGCACGAGCGGCTCGGCCTCAAGCCAAAATTCCTGGACGGGCTGGACGACCTCCTGCGTGACGCGGCCGTTCCGCTCGATCCGCCGCCCGTGATCCTGACCGGCGAATACATTCCGGAAAATTTCCTGCTCGCTGAAAATCGCGGCCAATGGCGCGTCGCAGGGCTTTTCGATTTTGGCGACGTCAAAACGGGCTGGCGCGAATATGATCTGCTTGGCCCCAGCGCATTCATGGCCGCAGGCCGGCCGGGCCGGGTGCGCAGCCTGTTCGGGGGCTTTGGCTATTCACACGCGGACGTGAATTTTGCGCTGAAGCGCCGGCTGATGGCGTTGATGCTGCTGCACCATGCCAGCGATCCGATCCGGCACATCTGCATCGAGGATTGGCAGGAGAAGGCCTGCGACCTCGTCCAGCTTCAGGGGCTGATCTGGCCGGATTGAAACGAAAGGCATCGCCGCCGCCTGCCTCCATAATGGGCAATGCTGTCGCTTTGTATGCAATGCGACCGGCGTCCGACAGGTGGCGAAACACGCGGATTCCGGGAGGCCAATCATGAGGTTAGGCCGCCGTTAAGGCTTGTGTAAGGCTTGGCACGAACCTTGCGAATATTGCTCCAACAGCACCTTCCACGTTGCGTTGGAGCCCTTGATGAAGCGCCGCGACTTTCTGAAATCCGTCTCTGGATTGGCGGCCGGGGCTCTCGCTCCCACCGCACCCGCGATCTGGTCACCGGCCAAGGCCGATGCGCGGTCCGAGACGCTGCTCATCGTTTCCGAAGGCGGCCCGAATAATCTCGACATCCACGGTGTCGGCACCAACGTGCCCGGCTATGAGGTTTGCTGGAATTGCTACGACCGGCTGATCAGCCACGAGATGAAGGCCGGTCCCGGCGGCGTGCCCTATTACGACCGCGACAAGATCAAGGGCGAACTCGCCGAGGACATGAACCTCAGCGACATGTCGGTGACCTTCAAGCTGAAGAAGAACGCCAAATTCCACGACGGCGCGCCGGTGACGGCAAAGGACGTCAAGTGGTCGCTCGACCGCGCCGTCTCCGTCGGCGGCTTCCCGACCTTCCAGATGGCCGCGGGCTCGCTCACCAAGACGGAGCAGTTCGTCGTTGTCGACGACAACACCGTGCGCATCGACTTTTTGAAAAAGGACAAGCTCACCATCCCCGACCTCGCGGTCATCGTGCCCAGCGTGTTCAACTCGGAGCTGTTGAAGAAGAACGCCAGCGAGAAAGATCCCTGGGGTATGGAATATGCCAAGCAGCAGACTGCGGGCTCCGGCGCCTACAAGGTGACGAAGTGGACCGCGGGCACCGAAGTGATCATGGAGCGCAACGACGATTGGGTCGGCGGTCCCGTGCCGAAAGTCCGCCGCGTGATCTGGCGCATGGTGCCGCAGGCCGGCAACCGCCGTGCGCTGCTGGAGCGCGGCGATGCCGACATCTCCTACGAGCTCCCGAACAAGGATTTCCAGGAGATGAAGACGGAGAGCAAGCTCAACGTCGTCTCGATCCCGTATTCCAACGGCATTCAATATATCGGGATGAACGTCACCAAGCCGCCGTTCGATAATCCCAAGGTGCGCCAGGCGGTCGCCTACGCGCTGCCTTACCAGAAGATCATGGACGCCGTGATGTTCGGGCTCGCCAACCCGCTGTTCGGCGCGCCCGCCGACAAGCCAACCGAGGTCGTCTGGCCACAGCCGCACAAATACAATACCGACATGGACAAGGCGAAGGTGCTGATGGCGGAGGCTGCTCCGAACGGCTTCGACACCACGCTGTCATTCGACCTGAACTTCGCGCAGGTCAACGAGCCGCTCTGCGTGCTGGTGCAGGAGAGCCTCGCCCAGATCGGCATCAAGACCACCATCAACAAGGTGCCGGGCGCCAACTGGCGCACCGAATTCACCAAGAAGGAGATGCCGCTCTTCACCAACGTGTTCTCGGGCTGGCTCGATTATCCCGAATACTTCTTCTTCTGGGCCTATCACGGCCAGAATTCGATCTTCAACACCATGAGCTACAAGTCGCCGGAGATGGACAAGCTCATCGACGGCGCGCGCGCCGCAGCTGCCAGCGGCGACAAGGTGGCCTACGACACCGACGTCAAAGGCTTCATCGATCTCGCCTTCACCGACGTGCCCCGAATTCCGCTGTATCAGCCCTTCGTCAACGTCGCGATGCAGAAGAACGTCTCGGGCTATCAATACTGGTTCCACCGCCGGCTGGATTATCGCTCGCTGGTCAAGGGATGAGCCGCCATGCTGACCATGATCGGGAAGCGGTTGATGTTTGCGATCCCGAGCCTGATCGGGGTTGTCATCGTGACCTTCCTGTTGACCCGCGCGCTGCCCGGTGATCCCGCCGCCTATTTCGCCGGCCCCGCCGCGACCAAGGAAGCGGTCGAGCAGATCAGGAAGAAGCTCGGTTTCGACAAGCCGCTGATCGAGCAGTTCTTCCACTACACGAGCGATCTCGCCCATGGCGATCTCGGCAATTCGCTGACGACGGGCCAGCCGGTCGCGACCGAAATCCGCAATCGCCTGCCGGCCTCTGCCGAGCTGACGCTGCTCGGTCTGATCATTTCCGTCGCGATCGCGCTGCCGCTCGGCGTACTCGCTGCGACCAGGCCGGGGTCCTGGATCGACCATCTCTGTCGCATCACCACCACGGCCGGGGTCTCGCTGCCGGTGTTCTTCACCGGCCTGGTGCTGGTCTACGTCTTCTATTACCTGCTCGGCTGGTCGCCGGCGCCGCTCGGCCGGCTCGATGTATTCTACAGCACGCCGCCGACGGTCACGGGCTTCTATCTGATCGATACGCTGATCGCGCGCGACTTCGAGGCGTTCCGCTCGGCGCTGAGCCAGCTCATCCTGCCGGCGGCGACGCTGGCGATCTTTTCGATGGCGCCGATCGCGCGCATGACCCGCGCCTCGATGCTCTCGGTGCTCGCCTCCGACTTCGTGCGCACGGCGCGCGCCAGCGGCCTGAAGCCGTCGACCGTGATCGTCACCTACGCCTTCCGTAACGCCATGCTGCCGGTCATCACCACGCTGTCGATGGTGTTCTCGTTTCTGCTGGGCGCCAATGTGCTGGTGGAGAAGGTCTTTGCCTGGCCCGGCATCGGCTCCTATGCGGTGGAAGCGCTGATCTCCTCGGACTTCGCGCCGGTGCAGGGTTTCGTGCTGACCATGGCGGTGATGTATGTGCTGCTCAACTTGATGATCGACATTCTCTATGGCGTCATTGATCCAAGAGTCAGATTGGAAGGATAGTGAGGCTGGAAGGATGAGTAGCGTCGCGCCCACGGCAGAACCCGCCGCATCCGCGCGCCCCTCGACGGGGCTCGCCGCCATGATCGAGCACACCCGCTATGTGCTCGGGGAAAATCGCGTCACCGCTTTCGCCTTTGCGCTGCTGGTCGTCATTCTCTTCGCTGCGCTGTTCGGGCCCTATGTGGTGCCCTACGATCCACTCGCCTCCGACACCGTATCCGCATTGAAGCCGCCGTCGGCCGCGCACTGGTTCGGCACCGATCAATTGGGCCGCGACATCTTCAGCCGCGTTATCGTGGCGACAAGGCTGGATACTTTCATCGCGATCGCTTCCGTGGTGCTGGTGTTCCTGATGGGCGGGCTTGCCGGTATCGCCGCCGGCTATTTCGGCGGCTGGACCGACCGCATCGTCGGCCGCATCGCCGACACCATCATGGCCTTTCCGCTGTTCGTGCTGGCGATGGGCATCGTCGCGGCGCTGGGCAATACGGTGCAGAACATCATCCTCGCCACCGCGGTCGTGAATTTTCCGCTCTATGTCCGCGTCGCCCGTGCGGAGGCGAACGTCCGCCGTAACGCCGGCTTCGTGCAGGCGGCGCGGCTGTCGGGCAACGGCGAGTTCCGGATTCTCCTGGTCCATATCCTCCCCAACATCATGCCGATCATGATCGTGCAGATGTCGCTGACCATGGGCTACGCCATCCTCAATGCCGCCGGCCTTTCCTTCATTGGTCTCGGCGTTCGGCCGCCGACCGCGGAATGGGGCATCATGGTCGCGGAAGGCGCGGGCTTCATGGTGTCCGGCGAATGGTGGATCGCGTTGTTTCCGGGTCTCGCGCTGATGATCGCCGTGTTCTGCTTCAACCTGCTCGGCGACGGCCTGCGCGACATCGTCGATCCGCAGCGGAGGACGTGAGCATGACCGCGCAGCCGCTGCTCGACGTCAACGACCTCACCGTCGAGTTCTCGACGAGGCGCGGCATCGTCAAAGCCGTGCAGCATGTCAATATCAGCGTCGCCAAGGGCGAGACGCTCGGCATTGTCGGCGAGTCCGGTTCGGGCAAGTCGGTGACGTCCTATGCCGTAATGCGCATACTCGATCGTGCGGGAAAAATCGCCGAAGGCTCGGTGATGTTCTCCGGCATCGATGTGAAGGCCGCCAGCGAAGACCAGATGCGCGACCTGCGAGGCCGCGAAATCTCGATGATCTTTCAGAACCCGCGCGCGGCGCTCAATCCGATCCGTAAAGTGGGTGACCAGATCGAGGACGTGCTGCGCCAGCATGTGCAGCAGACGGAGGTGATGGATCGGGGCGAGAAAGCGATCGAGGCGCTCGAGCAGGTCAAGATCGCGCGCCCGCGCGAGCGCTATCATGCCTATCCCTTCGAGATGTCCGGCGGCATGTGCCAGCGCGTCGTGATCGCGCTCGCGCTCGCCTGCAATCCGCAGCTTTTGATCGCGGACGAGCCGACCACCGGCCTCGACGTCACCACGCAGAAGGCGGTGATGGACCTGATCGTCGAGCTGACGCGGCAGCGCGGCATGTCGACCATTCTGATCACGCATGACCTTGGGCTGGCGGCCGCCTATTGCGACCGCGTGGTGGTGATGGAAAAGGGGCGGGTGGTCGAGACCGCGAAGTCGGCGGATATCTTCGCCAAGCCTGAGCATGCCTACACGAAGAAACTGATGCGGGCGACGCCGCGGCTCGGTGTGTCGCTGCGCGATTTACTGCCGGAGGACGAAGCGGCCAAGCTGCCGGCCACGCCTGCGCCGGCCGCGGCCGCCGCCGCCGACAAGAAGCCGCTCCTTCTGATCGATAAGCTCGTCAAGGAATACCCCCGCCAGGGCGCTACCGCTTCGCTTGGCAGGTTGTTCGGGCGCAAGCCGCCGGTGGAGCAGGACATGTTCCGCGCCGTCGACGGCATCAGCTTCACGGTCGGTCACGGCGAGAGCGTCGGCCTGGTCGGCGAATCCGGTTGCGGCAAGTCGACCACCTCGATGATGGTGATGCGCCTGCTCGACCAGACCTCGGGCCGCATCGCCTTCGATGGCGAGGAAATCGGCAACGTCATGCCGAACGCCTTTGCGCGGCTGCCGTTGCGCAGCCGCATCCAGATGGTGTTCCAGGATCCGACCGACAGCCTCAACCCGCGTTTCACCGCGGTGCGCGCCATTGCCGATCCGATCATGCAGCTCGGCGATATCAGGGGACGTGACGCGCTGCGTGCCCGCTGCGAGGAGTTGGCCACGCTGGTCGGGCTGCCGCTCAACCTGCTCGACCGTTTTCCACATCAACTATCTGGCGGCCAGAAGGCCCGCGTCGGCATTGCGCGGGCGATCGCGCTACATCCGAAGCTGGTGATCCTGGACGAGCCGACCGCGGCGCTCGATGTTTCGGTGCAAGCGGTCGTGCTGAACCTGCTGCAGGACCTCAAGGCCTCCATGGGCATGAGCTATCTGTTCGTCTCCCATGATCTGAACGTAGTGCGCCTGCTGTGCGATCGTGTCATTGTGATGCGCACGGGACGGATCGTTGAGCAGGGTACCGCCGAACAGGTCTTGGGCAATCCGCAGGACGCGTATACAAAGGAGCTGTTGACGGCGATCCCGCATCCGCCGTTGCCGGTGCACTAAAAACCCTGATGAGAGAGATATGTCCGCGGATCTGATCGACGATTACATCGCCTCTGTCGGCAAGGCCCTGGGCCTGCCGATGGAAGACGCATGGAGGGGCGCGGTGCGCGCCAATCTGGAAGTGTCGCTGCGGATGGCACGGCTGGTCGACGAATTCCCGCTACCCGACGAAACCGAGCCGGCCAGTGTCTTCGCCGCCTGATCCCGCAAGAATACCGTCATGACCGCCGCCTCCGCGACACCATCGGCGTCCGAAATCGCCAAGGCCGTAACCTCCCACAAGCTCTCCGCGCTGGAGGCGACGGAAGCTGCGCTCGCGCGCATCGAGCGTTATGACGGAATCCTCAATTCCTTCACCGACGTCACCGCCGTGCGCGCCCGCGCCAGGGCGCGTGAGGTCGATGCTGCCATTGCCGCGGGGAAAAATGTCGGCCCGCTCGCGGGCGTGCCGTTTGCGGTGAAGAACCTGTTCGACGTCAAGGGGCTTTCCACCCGCGCCGGCTCGAAGATCAACCGCGACCTGCCAAAGGCCACGCGCGATGCGACGCTGATCGAACGGATGGAAGCGGCCGGCGCTGTTCTGGTCGGCGCTCTCAACATGGGCGAATACGCCTACGACTTCACCGGCGAGAACGTGCATGACGGCCCCTCGTGCAATCCGCATGATCCCTCGCGGATGACCGGCGGCTCTTCCGGCGGCTCGGGCGGCGCCGTCGGCGGCGCGTTGGTGCCGATTGCGCTGGGCTCGGACACGAACGGATCTATTCGCGTGCCGTCCTCGTTCTGCGGCATCTTTGGGCTGAAGCCGACCTATGGCCGGCTATCGCGGGCGCGCTCGTTCCCGTTTGTCGCGAGCCTCGATCATCTCGGCCCGTTCGCGCGCAACGTCCGCGACCTCGCGCTGGCCTATGATGCGATGCAAGGTCCCGATGCCGATGACGCCGCCTGCACTACGCGTGCGGCCGAGCCTGCGGCCGGACTGCTCGCCCAGAACATCGGGGGCCTGCGGATCGCGCTGGCAGGTGGCTGGTTTCAGAAGAACCTGTTCCCTGAAGCGGTCGAAGCGGTCGCGCATGTCGCCAAGGCGCTCGGCGTCACCAAGGTGGTGGAAGTCCCCGAAGCCGCGCGCGCCCGCGCCGCGGCTTATGTCATCACCACGACCGAAGGCGCCTCGCTGCATCTCGATCGCCTGCGCAAGCGGCCGAATGATTTCGATCCCGCCGTGCGTGATCGGCTGATCGCGGGCGCGATGGTGCCGGCGCCTCTGGTCGACCGCGCGCAAAAATTCCGCCGCTGGTATCGCGCGCAGCTGATGGACATCTTCAAGTCGGTTGACTTGTTGATCGCGCCGGCGACGCCCTGCGTCGCGCCCAAGCTCGGACAGGTGAATTTCACGCTCGACGGCGTCGAGCTTCCGGTGCGCGCCAATATCGGCATCCACACCCAGCCGATCTCTTTCATCGGCCTGCCGGTCGTCGCCGTGCCGGTGCCGCTTGATCCGATGCCGATCGGCGTGCAGCTGATCGCGCCGCCCTGGCGAGAGGATATCGCGCTTCGCGTCGCCTATGCGCTGGAACGGATGGGCGCGGTTGCGGCGCCGTTGCCCAAGAAACTTTTAAGTGGATTTTGAGATGGACATCGACCTGCCCGACGTGCTCGCGGAAGTCACCGCCCAATTCGAACGCTATGAGAAGGCGCTGGTGTCGAACGATGTCGCCGTGCTCGACGAATTGTTCCGCAAGGATTCGCGCACGCTGCGTTATGGCATCGGCGAGAACCTCTACGGCTATAGCGAGATCGCGTCCTTCCGCTCGGCGCGCTCGCCGGTTGGGCTGATGCGCAAGACTGCGCGCACCGTGATCACCACTTATGGCCGCGACTCCGCGGTCGCCTCGACCCTGTTCTATCGCGACAGCGCGCCTGGCAGGGTGGGGCGGCAGATGCAGACATGGGTGCGCTTTCCGGAAGGATGGCGAATCGTCGCCGCCCATGTCAGCATCATCGACGAGCCAAAGGTGAGCACTGCATGAGCCTCGACGATCTTCCATCCAATGGCGCGCCGCGCCCGGCCGAGGCGACGGTTCGTCGTATCGACCGCGCCGCGCCGTCGGTGGTGAAGATCACCCGCGCCGAGGAGTTGCGGCTGCAATTGGCGGACGAGATCGTGCGCGGGGCATTGCCGCCGGGCGCGCCGCTGGACGAGACCGACATCGCGCGCCGCTTTTCGGTGTCGCGCACACCGGTGCGCGAGGCGCTGCGCCAGCTGGTGGCTTCGGGTCTCGTCGACGCACGGCCGCATCGCGGCGCGGTGGTGGCGCGGCCGACCATCGAGCGGCTGACCGGCATGTTCGAGGCGATGGCGGAACTGGAGGCGATCTGCGCCGGGCTCGCCGCGGAGCGCATGACGCCGATCGATCGCCATCAGCTCGAGGCCGTGCACGAGGAGCTTCGCGTGCTCAGCCATGCCGGCAATCCCGACCGCTTTCACGAGGTCAATGAGCGTTTCCACAACAGCATCTATGCCGGCTCGCAGAACGCCTATATCGCCGAGATGACCTTGGCCACGCGCGTGCGGGTGCAGCCGTTCCGCCGCGCCCAGTTCCGCAATCTCGGCCGTCTCGCCAAGTCGCACGCCGAGCACGACCGCGTCGTCGTCGCGATCATGCGCGGCGACAAGGCGGGCGCTGAGGTCGCGATGCGCGATCATATCGAGTTGGTGCGCGACGAGTACGAGATGTATTCGGTGTCGGTGTAGGCGTTAGCGCGCCACTCCCTCAATATCGTCATTCCGGGATGGTCCGAAGGGCCAGGCCCGGAATCCATAACCCCGCTCGTGGTGATGGATTCCGGGCTCGCGCTAACGCGCGCCCCGGAATGACGACGCAGTTAGACCTTCTCCGCCATATACGCGCGCCAGCCGCCGAACGACGAGATATCCCGCGCGCCCTCGACGCCCGCGGCCTCGACGATGAATCCCTTCACGCTCCTTCCATCGGCAAGGCGGATGCTGCCGATCGACAACGGTGCGGGAATCGCGGCGACGAACTCGCCGAAGGCAGCCGGTGGCAGCGACCATATCTCCAGCGAAATCGCGGATCCCTTGCCGGGCTCAACCCGCAGCATGCCCGGTTTCGGCGGCGTGGTCGGCAGCGCGTAGAGCTTGTAGTCCGGCGCGGTGACGGCGGCTTCCAGCAGGCGTCCGCCGAGCGTGCGCAATTCGCCGTTCAATGCCATGCCCGACAGATGCGCGCCAACCACGGCGATCGCAAGCTCGCCCTCGATGCTCGCGGGCAGCGGTGCCAGCGGCGGCTGCGACAGGCCCTTGGCGCCGACTTTCAATTTGGTGTCGGCATGGAAGACGCGGCCGATGCTCGCGAGCATGGCGTCGCGCCCGGCCGGCGCCAGCAGCGTGATGCCGAAGGGAATATCGTCTGATCGCATCGAGGCCGGCAGCGCCAGGCCGCAGAGATCGAGCAGGTTGACGAAATTGGTGTAGGTGCCGAGCCGGCTGTTCAGCTCGATCGGATTGGCCAGCACCTGCTTGGTCGAATAGGCCGTGGGTGCGGTCGGCAACACCATCGCATCCATGTTGGAGAAGCTGCGCTCGGCGATCTTGCGCAAGCCTTGCAGGCGATACAGCGCCGAGAAGGTTTCGGCCGCCGTCAGCCGCGCTCCCGCCGCGGTGATCTCGCGCGTCACCGGATGGATGGCGTCTGGCGATGAGGCGAGCAGGTTGCGGATCACGAGGTAGCGCTCGGCGACCCACGGGCCTTCATAGAGCAGCCGCGCCGTCTCGTAGAACGGCTCCATGTCGAACTCGACGATCTCGGCGCCGAGCGCGACCCAGCGCTTCATGGCCTCGTTGTAAGCGGCTTCCGCCGCCTTGTCGCCAAAGAAGATCAATTGCCCCTGGCGCGGCGTGCCGAGCCGCAGCTTTTGCGGAAACGGCGTGATCGCCTCTAGAGGGCGATCACGAGAAAAGGGATCGGCGAGGTCGGGTCCGGCCATTGCCGCGAGCGCCGTAACGGCGTCATCGACGGTCAGCGAAAACACCGAGACGCAATCGAGCGTGCGGCAGGCGGGCGCGACACCCGCGGTCGAAATCATGCCGAGGCTCGGCTTGAGGCCAACGATGTTGTTGAGCATTGCCGGCACGCGGCCGCTTCCGGCAGTGTCCGTGCCAAGCGCAAGCGGCACGAGACCCGCGGATACTGCGACCGCCGAGCCCGAGCTCGATCCACCGGGAATGAGATCGCCGCGCATCGGATTGTTGGGAATGCCGTAAGGCGAGCGCACGCCGACAAGGCCGGTGGCGAACTGGTCGAGATTGGTCTTGCCGATGATGATGGCGCCGGCCGCGCGCAGTCGTGCGACTGCGGTGGAATCATGCGCCGGCGTGTAAGCGAAGGCCGGGCAGGCGGCGGTGGTTTGAAAGCCGAGCGCATCGATATTGTCCTTCACCGCGACCGGCACGCCATAGAGCGGCAGCTCGGCCGCATTCTTCGCCTTCAGGCTTTCGGCTTCCGAGAGCGCGTTCTTCTCATCGCGCAGGCTGATGAAGACAGCGGGATCGTTGTAGTCGCGGATGCGCTGAAAGGTGCGCGCGACGGTCTCGACGGGATCAAGCGTTCCTGCGCGATGCGCGGCGACGATCGCGGCAACGGTTTCAGTCACGCTAAAAACTCCTGTCTCGACGCGATTTTAGGCGCGGTCCGCGCCATCGCCTGGCAGCCTAAATCCTGCTCAATCGTAGCAAGCAGTGTGCCATTGTGTACAAAGGCGGCGGTGCCGAACAGCTCGAAATAGCCTTTACTCATCAAATGTTTGAATTGTCCACGCGCGATCGCGCGCCGGGCTTTTCACCATCGTCTGCTTAAATCTAAGGCAATCTCAGCTCGCAACCTTGCTGCTGCCTTGGGTGATCAGCCGCGCGGCGCGCTGGTCGCGGGCGTGGATCCAGAGCCAATTCAGCGCGACACTGATGCGGTTGCGCAAGCCGATCAGGAAGTAGATGTGGGCGATGCCCCAGATCCACCAGGCGATCGCGCCACGCAGCTTGATCTTGCCGAAATCGATTACCGCGAGCCGCTTGCCGATCTGCGCGAGGCTGCCGGCATGCTTGTAGTGGAACGGCGGCAGCGTGCCGCCCTTGAGCCGCGCCTTGATCAGCGCCGCGGCGTAGCGCCCCTCCTGCTTGGCCGCGGGCGCGATGCCGGGCACTGGATTGCCGTCGGGGCCTGCGATGGTGACGGTGTCGCCGACCGCGAAAATATCGGGATGGCCGGGCACGGTCAGATCTGGCTCGACCTTCAGGCGATAGGCGCGGTCGGCCGGCGCATCCAGCCATTCGGCCGCGCGTGAGGCGCGCACGCCGGCGGCCCAGACAATGGTGCGCGCCGCAAGCTTCTTGCCGCCATAGACCACGCCATCGGCCGAGCATTCGGTGACGGGTTCGCCCAGCATCACATCGACACCGAGTTGCTCCAGCGACTTCTGGGCATAGGCCGAGAGATCGTCGGGGAAGCCGGCGAGCACGCGCGGGCCGGCCTCGATCAGCACCACGCGCGCCTTGCGCGTATCGATGTGGCGGAAGTCGCGCGGCAGCGTATCCTTGGCGAGATCGGCAATGGTGCCGGCCATCTCGACGCCGGTGGGACCTGCGCCGATGATGACAAAAGTCAAAAGCGCATCGCGCTTGTCGGGATCGGTCTCCCGCTCCGCGCGCTCGAAGGCGACGAGAATGCGCCGCCGCAGCGTGGTGGCATCTTCCAGTGTCTTCAGTCCCGGTGCGAACGGCTCCCATTCGTCATGGCCGAAGTAGGCGTGGCGCGCCCCGGTGGCGAGGATCAGCGTGTCATAGGGGATGCTATCGCCATCATCGAGCAGCACGCGCTTTCCCGCGGCGTCGACGCCGCAGACATTGGCGAACAGCGTCGTGACGTCGTGACGATCGCGCAGGAGATAGCGGATGGGCCAGGCGATCTCGGATGTCGCGAGCGAGGCGGTCGCGACCTGGTAGAGCAGCGGCTGGAACAGATGATGGTTGCGGCGATCGATCAGCGTGATCTCGACATCAGCGCCGGCGAGGCCAAAGGTTGCTTCAAGGCCGCCAAAGCCGGCGCCGACGATCACCACGCGATGAGGTTTGGCCGGCGTCGTGGTCATGGCATTACCCTCGCTGATCAAAACCAGATACCGAATGTAGTCATTAACGCGGAAGGGCGATAGGCGGTTGCCGCCTATCGCCCCATAACGAATATCTATCGTGGATCAGGCTTGCTGCGGCTTGAGCTGCGTGACAGGTCGTCGGGCCGGCAGAAAGGCGCCGGCAAGTGCGGCGAAAAGCGACAGCATGGCGGCGACGATCATCGTCGCGGCAAAGCCGTTTGCGAAATGCGCCGGCGTATCCGCCGCGCCGTGGGCGGAGAACACGGCAACCAGCAGCGCGACCCCGAACATGCCGCCGAGAAACCGGCCCATGTTGAACACACCCGACGCCTTGCCCATCTCCGTGACGGCGACGGAGCTGAGAACGGCATTCTGCGCGGCCGGCATCGCCATTGAGACACCGACGCCGGCCAGGATCGCCGGCGCGACCATCGCGGCATAGGTCGTTCCCGCCATTACTTCCAATGCGATCCAGCCAAGCCCGGCGGCCTGCATCAACAGCCCGGTCACGACCAGCATCCGCTCACCGAACTTCTGGACCGCAGCGCCTGCGACGGGCGCGGTCAGGAACAATGTCGAGGTCCAGGGCAGGAGTCGCAGCCCCGCGCCGAGCGGGCCTGCACCGAACGCGGCCTGCAGGAACTGCGGCAGCAGGAACAAGGTGCCGTACATCGCGGCATAAAACAGGAAGCTCGAGGTGACGCCGGCCGCGAACGGGCGTGACGCGAACAGGCGCATCGGGATCATCGGTGCGTCGCTGCGCCGCTCGAAGGTGACAAAGGCGAGCGCGAAGAGAACGCCGAGTGCCAGTGCGCCGATCACCTCGCCGCTTGCCCAGCCCAACTGGTTGCCGCGGATCTGGCCCCAGACCAAGGTCAATGCGGAAGCCGCAACCAGCGCAAGGCCGATGATGTCGAGCCTGGCGGGCGGTCCAAAACTTTCACGCAAACGCGCCGTGACGAGCGCGATCAGGATGAGCCCGATCGGCAGGTTGATCCAGAAGATGAAGCGCCAGCCGAGTGTCGCGGTGAGAAAGCCGCCAACGGCGGGGCCGATGATCAGCGCGCATCCGGTGACGCCGGAAAAGATGCCGAGCGCACGGGCGCGCTCTTCCCTCCCAAAGGCGCCGCTCAGAATTGCCATGGCGAGCGGCATCACGAGCGCGGCGCCGGCACCTTGCGCGCCGCGGCTGATGATCAGCCATCCCACACTGGGCGCCAGCGCGCAGGCGGCGGATGCGACGACAAACAGCGCGATCCCGGCGGCAAACATGCGCCGACGCCCGAACCGGTCGCCGAGTGCGGCTCCCGTCAGCAGCAGCACCGCAAAGGTGAGGTTGTAGGCATTCACGGTCCATTGCAGCGTTTCGACGGAGGCGCCGAACTCGGAGCGGATGGTGGCAAAGGCCGTGGTGATGACCATGGCGTCCAGCGCCATCATGAACGAGGCGAGCGAGGTGAGGCCCAGCGCCCAGTTCTTTGCTGTGGTATCCTTGTTTTCTTGCATGATCCTTGTCTCCGCCTGGAAATAGCGCGTGACCGCGCTCCTGCCCGGCAAGACGAGGCGGAGGGAGGGAAGGATTCGACCCGAATATTTTTAATTTCCGGCGAATCCTTTTGCTCGGCCGAAACGTCTTGGCGCCGAGACCCCAAATCCAACCCATGGAGACGACGATGAGGCGCACCCTGATCCGCTACAGAGCCAAGCCCGAGGCCGCCGACCGCAATGCGGAGCTGATCGCGGCGGTGTTTTCCGAACTAAAGGCTGCCAAGCCCGATGGCGTCCGCTATCTTTCGCTACGGCTTGACGATGATACCTTCATCCATATGGTCGAGGCGGATTCCGAAGACGGGAGCAGCCCCATTCCGAAACTTGCGGCGTTCCAGGCATTCCAAAGCGGCATCCGCGAGCGCTGTGCCGAGTCGCCGCTCGTGCGCGAGGCAACCATCGTCGGCAATTACCGTATGCTCGAGCAGGATGGGGAAACGCCGGTTGCCCGGAAGGAACAGGCTGCATGAGGGCTGTGAGGTGACATGACGCCGCTCCCCGATCTCGCGGAGACCGACGATCTCGCACCCTTGCTGGTAGCGATGCGGCCAAGGCTGCATCGCTACGCCGCGCGCATGGTGGGCTCGGTGATCGACGGCGAGGACGTGCTGCAGGACGCCTTGATCAAGGCGGTCGAGGCGCGTCTCGCCGCCGGCGCGATCCAGAATCCGGAAGGCTGGCTGTTCCGGATCACCCACAACACCGCGCTGGATTTCCTGCGCCGCCGCAGCCGGCAGGAAGCGCTCCGATCGGCGGAGGAGGTGGAGATGATGGCCGACCCGGCTGACGAGATTCTGAACCGCCAGATCGCCGCGACCTCGCTTCGCACCTTCATGCGCCTGCCCGTGGCCCAGCGCGCCAGCGTGATCCTGGCCGACGTGCTCGGCTGCTCGCTGCAGGAGGTCTGCGATGTCATGGCCTACAGCCTGCCGGCGGTGAAGGCGGCGCTCAACCGCGGACGCACGCGGCTGCGCGAACTCGCCGAGGAAGCCGATGACACGCCGCATCCGCTGCTATCAGACGCCGATCGTACGCGTCTGTCCGCCTATGTCGCCTCGTTCAACGACCGCGACTTCGACACGATCCGCGCCATGATCGCCGACGACGTCAGGCTCGAGCTCGTCAACAAGACGCGGCTGAACGGCAAGGCGGAAGTCTCCCGCTATTTCGGCAATTACGACAAGGTGGCGGATTGGCATCTGGTGCCGGGCCTGGTGGAAGGCCGCCCGGCGATCCTGGTGTTCGATCCGAACGAGCCGGATGCGGGGCCGAAATATTTCATGCTGGTCGACTGGCAGGCTGGCAAGGTCGCGAATATCCGCGATTTCCGCCACGCCGCTTACGTGCTCGACGGCCTCGAATACCGGACCTGAACGACGGTTCGGCTGCGACAAACGTAGTCCCAGAACCGGCACTATATTTCTTGCCTTCCCCGAAGTTTGCGAATTATGGTGCAGCTCAGCAGGGCATCCGGCCGGCTTTGAGCCGAAGGTTCTATGGCTCAAACCGGCTTGGCGCTTGCTGGCGGTCGGCGATTTCGCGCACAAAACAGCTCACAACTGGCGATCGTTCGGCAGGCCGTATCTGAGGTAACGAGGAGGGGGAATACATGAAGACCGCATATTGGCTCGCGGGCGCAATGGCGCTTTCGGCCTCGAGCCTTGCCTGTTCAGGCTCTGCTTTCGCAGGCGACACCATCAAGATCGGCTTTGTCTCGACCTTCAGCGGCCCGACCGCTGTGATCGGCAACGACATGCGCAATTCCTTCGAGCTCGCGCTCGACCATCTCGGCCGCAAGATGGGCGGCAAGCCGGTCGAGGTGATCTATGAGGACGACGGCCAGAAGCCGGATGTCGGCAAGCAGAAGACCGAGAAGCTGGTGCAGTCCGACAAGGTCGATTTCATCGCCGGCTATATCTGGTCCAACGTGCTGCTCGCGTCGCTGAAGACCGCCGTCGACTCGCAGACTTTCCTGATCTCCGCCAATGCCGGCCCCTCGCAACTCGCCGGCGAACTGTGCTCGCCTTATGTGTTCTCGACCTCCTGGCAGAACGACCAGACGCCCGCGGCGATGGGCCTCTACATGAACCAGAAGGGCGTGAAGTCGGTGTTCCTGATCGGCCCGAACTATGCCGCCGGCAAGGACATGCTGGCGGGCGTGAAGAGCACGTTCAAGGGCCAGGTCGTGGGCGAGGAATATACGGTGTGGCCGACCCAGCTCGACTTCTCGGCCGAGTTGACCAAGGCGCGCAATTCCGGCGCGGAATCGATCTTCGTGTTCTATCCGGGCGCGGCCGGCGTGCAGTTCCTCAATCAATATGCGCAGGCCGGCATCAAGGAGAAGATGCCGCTCTATACCGCCTTCACCGTCGACGAATTGTCGCTGCCGCTGCAGAAGGACAATGCGATCGGCGTGCCCGGCGCACAGGAATGGGTCAATGACCTGCCCAACGACCAGAACAAGAAGTTCGTCGAGGACTATCGCAAGAAATACACGGGGCTGCGTCCGACCTATTACGGCGCGCAGGCCTATGACGCCGCCCAGTTGATCAACAGCGCGGTGGTCGCGGCCGGCGGCGACACCTCGAAGAAGGATGTCATGAAGGCCGCGATGGAGAAGGCCGATTTCAAGTCGCTGCGCGGCTCGCTCAAATACGGCAACAACCACATCCCGATCCAGAACTTCTACCTGCAGGACGTGGTCAAGGGCGCCGACGGCGAGCTCTCGCTCAAGACGGTCGCCACCATCGTCAAGGACGATCAGGACCGCTTCCACGACAAATGCCCGATGAAGTGAGCACGGATTTTGCTTACTGGAAGCGGCAGCGCTAATAACGCTGCCGCTTTTGCTTGCTGGCGCGGGGATCGATGCTGCTCGTTATCGAACAGATCTTGAACGGATTGCAGTTCGGGCTGCTGTTGTTCCTGCTGGCGGCGGGGCTGACGCTGGTGTTCGGCATCATGGACCTCGTCAATCTCGCGCACGGCTCGCTCTATATGATGGGCGCCTATTTCGCCGCGACCTTCGTCGCCTGGACCGGCAGTTTCGTGCTGGGGATCGTACTTGCGCTCGCCGCTTCACTGTTGCTCGGCATCGCGCTGGAATTCGTGGTGCTCCGGCATCTCTATGGCCGCGACCACCTCGACCACGTGCTCGCGACCTTTGGCTTGATCCTGTTCTTCAACGAAGCAGTGCGATGGATATGGGGGCCGGCGGGGCTCGCGTTGCCGCTGCCGCCCTGGCTCACCGTGCCGGTGCAGATTATTCCCGGCATCCATTATCCGGCCTACCGGCTCGCGATCATCGTGGTCGCGCTTGCCGTAGCGCTGCTGCTTTATGTCGGCGTGATGCGCACCCGCGTCGGCATGCTGATCCGCGCCGGTGCGTCGAACCGGGAAATGATCGGCGCGCTCGGCATCAACATCAAGCTGCTCTACACGCTGGTGTTCGGCCTCGGCGCCGCGCTCGCCGGCCTTGCCGGGTTGATGCAGGCGCCGATCCTGACCGTGCAGATCGGCATGGGCGAGAACATCCTGATCCTCGCCTTTGTCGTCATCGTCATCGGCGGTATCGGCTCGATCCGCGGCGCCTTCCTTGCCGCGATCTTTGTCGGCCTGATCGATACGCTCGGCCGCGCCTTCCTGCCCAACCTGCTGCGGCAGGTCCTGAGCGGCGCCGCCGCCTCGACTGCGGCGCCCGCGCTGTCCTCGATGCTGATCTATCTGTTGATGGCAATCGTGCTGGTCGTGCGGCCGGAGGGGCTGTTTCCGGCCAGCAAGCGATGAAGATGCTGTTCAACGTCCGCAATGCGGTCTCGGTGCTTTTGGTCGCCGGCCTTCTTTTGCTGCCACTCTATTCGCAGCTTTCGGGCAATATCTTTATCCTGACGCTGTTCACCCGCATCGTGATCCTGGCGCTCGCCGCCGCGAGCCTCAACCTCATCATGGGCTATGGCGGCATGATGAGCTTTGGCCATGCCGCTTATCTTGGCATCGGCGGCTACGCCGTCGGTATCCTGGCGCAGGAGGGCTTTGGCTCGGGCTTCCTGCAGTTTCCGGTGGCCCTCGCGGCATCCGCGTTGTTTGCACTGGTCATCGGCGCGCTCTCCTTACGCACCCGCGGCGTCTATTTCATCATGATCACGCTCGCCTTTGCGCAGATGGCCTATTACGTCGCCTCGGGCCTGGCGCGCTATGGCGGCGACGACGGGCTGACCATCTACAAGCGCAGCGATTTCGCCGGGCTGATCAATCTCTCCAACCGCGTGCAGTTCTATTATCTCTGCCTCGCCTGTCTGCTCGCCGTGCTGTTCCTGATCTGGCGCATCGTCAATTCGCGCTTCGGTCTCGTGGTGCAGGGATTGCGCTCCAACGAGCAGCGCATGCAGGCGATCGGCTTTCCGGCGAAGCGCTACAAGCTCGTGTGCTTCATCATCGCCGGCATGATGTGCGGACTGGCCGGCGCGCTGCTTGCGAACAATACGGACTTCATCAGCCCGTCCATCATGTACTGGACCCGTTCCGGCGATCTCATGGTGATGGTGATCCTGGGCGGCATGGGTTCGCTGTTCGGTCCCGTGATCGGCGCGGTGGTTTATCTCCTGCTGGAAGAGCTGCTTTCGCAGTTCACGGAATATTCGGGGCTGATCATGGGGCCGCTGCTCCTGCTGGTCGTGCTGTTCGGGCGTGGCGGCATCATGGGCATGCTCGGGAGGTTCTCGCGTGGCTGATCCGTTGCTCCGCGTCGAAAAGCTCGTGCGCCGCTTCGGCGGTATCCTGGCGACCGACAACGTCTCGCTCGATGTAGCGGAGGGCGAGCTGCACGCCATCATCGGCCCGAACGGCGCCGGCAAGACCACGCTGATCAGCCAGCTCACAGGCCATCTCGCGCCGGATTCCGGGAGCGTGTCGCTGGCGGGGCGCGACATCACGCATCTCGCAGCCTATCGCCGCAGCGCGCTGGGGCTGGCGCGCTCGTTCCAGATCACCTCGCTGCTGCTTGATTTCACCGCCGCCGACAATGTCGCGCTGGCAGCACAGGCGCATGACGGCCACTCCTTCCGCTTCTTTGCCGATGCGCGGAAGGAGAGGGGCCTGCGCGACGCGGCGCTGGCGGCATTGCAGCGCGTCGGGCTTGCCGACCGCGCCAATGTGCTGGTCTCGAAGCTGAGCCATGGCGAGCAGCGCGAGCTGGAACTCGCGGTTGCACTGGCGACCAAGCCGCAATTGCTGCTGCTCGACGAGCCGATGGCGGGTCTCGGCGTCACCGAGTCCGCGCGCATGGTGAGATTGCTGCAGGAGTTGCGCAAGGAAGTGACCATCGTGCTGGTCGAGCACGACATGGAAGCGGTGTTCGCGCTCGCCGATCGCATCTCGGTGCTGGTCTATGGCCGCGTCATCGCCTCAGGTGCGCCGTCAGACATTCGCCAGAATGAAGAGGTCAAGCGCGCCTATCTCGGCGACCAGCATGTGGTGGTGCATCATGGGTGAGCCGGCACTGCTCGAAATCGATGGCATCGAAACCTGTTACGGCCTGAGCCAGGTGCTGTTCGGGCTCTCGCTTTCCATCAAGGCCGGCGAGATGGTCTCGCTGATGGGCCGCAACGGCATGGGCAAGACCACGACCATCCGTTCGATCATGGGATTGACGCGCGCCCGCGCCGGCACGATCCGCTTCGGCGGCGCGGAGGTGCGGGAGTTGCCGTCCTATCGCATCGCCAAGCTTGGCATCGGCCTCGTGCCGGAGGGACGGCAGATTTTCCCGAACCTTACGGTGCGCGAGAATCTCGTCGCGGCCTCCGCCAATCGTCTCAACGCCTCAGATCCCTGGACGCTGGACAAAATCCACGCGCTGTTTCCGCGGCTCGCCGAGCGCGGCTCCAACATGGGCAATCAGCTTTCCGGCGGCGAGCAGCAGATGCTTGCGATCGGCCGCGCGCTGATGACCAATCCCAGGCTGCTGATCCTCGATGAAGCCACCGAAGGGCTGGCGCCGCTGATCCGCGAGGAAATCTGGAATTGCCTGTCGATGCTGAAAGCGCGCGGGCAATCGATCCTGGTGATCGACAAGAATGTCGAGCATTTGAGCCGCATCTGCGACCGCCACACCATCATCGAGCGCGGCCGCACCGTGTGGAGCGGCACGTCGGAGCAATTGATGGCGGAGCCGGACCTGCAGCACCGCTATCTCGGGATTTGAGGCATTCGGTAAGGCGAGTCTCGCCTGCCAACCCTCATGGTGAGGAGGCGCGATAGCGCCGCCTCGAACCATGAGGCCTCGATGCGGACCTCATCCTTCGAGACGCCGCTTGCGCGGCTCCTCAGGATGAGGAGATAGAGCGGCTCGCGGCGTTAGATAAGCCTGCTATTTCTCGAACGGAATGTATTGCTGATATTCCCTCGGCACCTGGCTACGATAGCGCGAGGGCACCGTGCCGCTGTTGATCGAGTGGTCGATCTCCTGTTGCCGGGTCATCTTCTTTCCGGTCGTCTTCTTCTTGGTGCTCGCAGTCTTCTTGTCACCCGTGTCGGCCGATTTCTTGTCTCCGGCATCTGCCGCCGCAGGGGATGCGGCAGGCGCCGGCTCCGGCGCTGCAGCAGCCGCGGGCGCCGCGGGAGCGGGCGAAGCGGCGGGCTCTGGCGATGCTGCTGGAGGAGGTGGGGCCGGAGGAGGTGGGGGCGGTGGCGGAGGTGCGGCGGACGTGTCGTTGCTGCCGGCGGGGGCCTGGGCAAGGACGCTTGCCGGTAGGCACACGGAAAGGGCCGCGGCGAGGGCAATAGGCAAAATCTTTTTCATTGGAAAACTCCTGACGTTCCCGTCTGCGGAACAATCAATTCAGTATTCCAAGCATACATCATTTTAGGCGCCCTCAAGGCGCGTTGTCGTCCTCAACTCGACGGACGTAATCAAAACATCTCGAAATATTCGCGGTGCTCCCAGTCCGACACCTCGGCCTGGAAGCGCTCGATCTCGGCGTTCTTGATATGGACGTAATAGTCGACGAACTCCTTGCCGATCGCCCCGCGGAAGAACGGATCGTCATTGAGCGCGAACACGGCTTCCCGCAGCGATTTCGGCAGGGGATCGGCATTGGTCTCGTAGGGCGTATCGGCCGACAGCGGCGGATCGAGCTTGCGGTCGACGCCGTCGAGGCCCGAGAGGATTTGCGAGGCCATGTAGAGATAGGGATTGGCGGCGGGCTCGCCGATCCGGTTCTCCAGCCGCGTAGCCGGATCGTTTGTCCCGCCGAGCACGCGGATCATGACGCCGCGGTTGTCGCGGCCCCAGATCGCGCGGTCCGGCGCCAGCGAATAGGAGCGATAGCGCTTGTAGCCGTTGATGGTCGGTGTCGTGAACACGGTCGAGGCGCGCGCATGCGCGAGCAGCCCGGCGAGGTAGTTGCGCGCAAGCGGGCTCAGGGTTTCGTTGCCGTCGGTCGCCATGAACGCGTTCTTGCCGTCGGCGCGCGACACCAGCGATTGGTGCAGGTGCCAGCCGGAGGCGAATACGTTCGGCAGCTTTGGCCGGCACATGAAGGTGGCGTGATAGCCGTGGCGGCGCGCGATCTGCTTCACCGCGGAGCGGAACAGCACCATGTTGTCGGCGGGCTCGATGCCTTTCCTCGGTGCGAAGGTGAACTCGCACTGGCTCGGGCCGAATTCGACCTCGACCGAGCGCAGCGGCAGGCCGAGTGCCATGACATCGCGGCGGATGATGTCGAGCGCCGGCTCGATCTGGTCGAAGCGCTGCTCGGCGAGATACTGATAGCCGTGCGAGAGCAGGCTGACGGAGGGCGGACGTCCGGGCTGGCCCGCATCCTCCGGCGCCATATGCGCGTCTTCGAGCTTGAACAGATGGAATTCGACCTCGAGGCCGGCGACGAAATCATAGCCACGCTCGCCGAGCTTGTTCAGCACCGAGCGATAGAGCTGCCGCGTCGAGAACGGCACCGGACGACCGTCGGCGAAATGGAGGTCGCACAGCACCCAGCCCGATGTCGGCGACCACGGCAGCACGCGGAAGGTGGTGGGGTCGGGGATCATCAGGGCATCTGCGGCGCCCTCCATCTCCTTCATGCCGAACCCGCCGCCGGCAGTGAACACCGGAAACACCGTTTTGTGCGAAGTGTCCTTGGCCAGCATCGTCGTGGTGATGCTACAGCCATTTTCCAGCGAAGCGAGCGCCTCGGATGCGATCAGGGTCTTGCCGCGCAGGATGCCGTGCTGATCGACAAAGCCAATCCGGATGGTTTCGAGCTTCCGCTCCTCGGCGATCGCGCGCAGCCGCTGCGCCGCTTCCTTTTGCTCGGCCGACCACAGCCCGTGACGCTCGACGAAACTCACTCTGTTACCCCTTCTAAACGCTCGTCATTGCGAGGAGCTCGCGACAAAATTGCGAAGCAATTTTGCGCTGAAGCGACGAAGCAATCCAGACTTTCGCCGTGGGCCCAATCTGGATTGCTTCGCTTCGCTCGCAATGACGAAACGACCCCTATCACTCCGCCGCCGACAGATGCCGCACCTTGTCCGCGATCTCGCTCGGCACCGGCACGGACCAGGGCGCGCCGCGGCGGCGCTTCACGTCGACTTCCATCCAGTACATTTCCCAGCCTTGCGTCGGCCCGATGCCGTCCATGGTGCCCGGACCCTGAATGCTCCTGGCATGCGCCTCATCCAGACACATGATCGGCTTCTCGCCCGCTGCAACCTTCTCGATCTGCTCGCGCAGCATCCGCCGATATTGCACGATCGCCTTATCGGCCTGGCCGAGATGCTCCTTGGTGCGATCCTGGATCGCACCCATCGACTCCACCGCCCACTGGTCGTGGACGTTGATGTCCATGCCCATGCCGGTATAGGTCGCGGTCTCCTGCTCGTGCGGATCGAAACCGTAATCGTTCGTCTTGTTGCGCCGCGACTTGTAGTCGGGCAATTCGTAAGTCGCGAGCCGCTGCTCGCGCATCATCTTCTTGTCGACCGGCGTCGTGAAGCTGGTGAAGATCGAATACCAGTAGCAGTTCTCGTCGTCGATCGGCACGTGAAATTGCGTGATCGTCATCTCCTGGTTCATCGGGATGACGAAGGCATGCGGGAAGAGCTGGTTGGTGACACGTACATGGGTGCGCTCGCTATCGATCTCGCGCAGCGTGATCAGGCGCATGCCGTATTCGGTGTGCTCGACATTGATGATGGGCCGGTCGCATTCGCGCATGATCTTGGTCATCGGCATGTCGCTGGAGGCCGAGGCGCCGCGGAACTGGCGGCCATAGGTGTTCGACGCCGAGGTGTCTTCGTCCTCGAAGAAGCGATGCAGGTAAGAGGCGTGTGACGGATCGACGCCGACTTCCAGCGCTTGCAGCCAGTTGCAGGCCCAGTGGCCCTTGAACGCGAAGACATGGCTGTCGGGTGCGACGAAGCAGTCGATCTCGGGAAACGCCGGAGGCTCGCCATCGCCGAGATAGGCCCAGAGGATGCCGCTCTTCTCGACCACGGGATAGGAGCGCTGCTTGATGCCCTGGCACAGCTTCGAGCCCGCAGGTTCAGCCGGCGTATCCAGGCACTGGCCGCTGACATCGAACAGCCAGCCGTGGAAGGCGCAGCGCAGCCCGCCATTCTCCAGCCGGCCGAAGGCGAGGTCGGCGCCGCGATGCGCGCAATGGCGATCGATCAGGCCGTAGCGGCCGCTCTCGTCGCGAAACAGCACCAGGTTTTCGCCGAGCAGTTTGACGGGCCGCACCGCGCGCGGGCCCTGCAACTCATCGACCAGCGCGGCCGGTTGCCAATACATCCGCATCAGCTTGCCGCAGGGCTCCTTGGGGCCGATGCGGGTGATCAGGTCGTTCTGGTCCTGGCTCATCATGGCGCGTCACCTCTGATAGTAGCGGGCTTGCGACGGAAAGCGCTCGCGGCTAGATTGTTCGTCTATTGAACATATGTTCAATATGGTAACACGGCCAATCCGGACCGCAAGCGAGACTTTATCCATGTCGAGACGGGCGAGCCTATGCCGAAGTTGAAGCGCGAGGACGGCGAGGTCCGCGCCACCGACTTTGTCGAAAGCCTCGATCGGGGCTTGCGGCTATTGCAGGCGTTCGGCGAGCGGCCCGCGCCGATGAGCTTGAGCGAAATCGCCAAAGCTGCCGTCCTCCCGCGCGCGACCGCGCGGCGCATCCTGTTCACGCTGCAGCATGGCGGCTTTGTCAGCAGCGACGGGAAGTTGTTCGCGCTGACGCCGCATGTGCTGACGCTCGCCGGCAGCTACCTGCGCTCGAACCAACTGGTCTCCGTGTTGCAGCCCGTGCTCGATCGGATATCGACGGAAGCGCAAGAGATATCATCGCTCGCAGTGCTCGACGGTGATGACGCCGTCTTCATCGCGCGCGCGACTCCGACGCGCATCTTCACCGGCGGGGTCGATATCGGCTATCGCTTGCCAGCCTTCTGCACCGCCGTCGGTCGCGCCATGCTCGGGCGATTCAGTGATGCAGAGCTGAAGACAAAACTTGCCGCCATACGCCGCGAGGCGCTGACGGCTCAGACGGTGACCGATCCGAAGCGGCTTCTTGCCGCGATCGCGCTAGACCGCAACCGAGGTTATTCGTTGGTCGATCGCGAGGCCGAGCCGCATTTCCGATCGATCGCCGTGCCGGTGCGGCGTTACGACGGCGCCATCGTCGCCGCGATCAACATCGGCGCGCATGTGGACCGGATTTCGACGGAGGAGATGGTAAAGCGGTTTCTGCCGCCGTTGCGGGAGGGGGCAGAAAGCGTGAAAGCAAGATTGCTCTAAGGTCTTCCGTGGCGTCGCAAGAAGCCTATTATTGATCCATGACCAAATTACTTGAACAAGCAGTAGAGACTGTCCGAGGCCTTCCCGCCGAGGTGCAGGACGAACTTGCCCGCGTCCTCCTGCAATTGGCAGGCAAGGACCAGCCCGTGATCCAATTGAGTGCTGCCGATGAAGCCTCGCTTGAGGAATCTCTCGTGCAGGCCGATCGTGGTGAATTCGCCACCGATGAACAGGTTCGTGCCATCTGGGCAAAATACAACCTGTGAAACTGCGCTCGATCTCGTAGCCCGGATGAGCGAAGCGATATCCGGGATGTGTCGCCCCGCATATCGCTGGCGCTGATGCGGGCTACGAGAAAATCAAACAGCCACGCTTCTTAGCCCGAACGACCGCGCCTCGTTCTGCAGCACCGGCCGCACCGTATCGATCAGTCGCGCCGCGGCCGCATCGACCGAGAGCCCCGCGGTATCCACCGTCGCTGACGCCCGCGCATAAAGCGGCTCGCGGCTGACCAGGATGTTGCGCAATTCCGCCATCGCCGAGCGGTCGTCGGCCATCGGGCGCAGGTCGCCCTGCTTGCGCACGCGGCCCATGTGCTCTTCCGGCTCGGCCTTGAGCCAGATCGTGTAGAACGACGACAGGATGAGATCGAAGGTGAGTGGCTCGGAGACGATGCCGCCGCCGGTCGCGAGCACCATCAGCTCCTTCCGCGCGAGCAGCTGATTGAGCGCGCTCTGCTCCATGCGGCGGAAACCTTCCTGGCCGTAGAGCGCGATGATCTCCGCGATCGAAAGCCCGTTCTGCGCCTCGATCTCCTTGTTCAACTCGACGAAATTCCAGCCGATCTTCTTGGCGAGCACTTTTCCCAGCGTCGATTTGCCGGCGCCGCGGAGGCCGATCAGCGCGATCCCGGCAAACGATGCGCGATGTGTGGTGGCGCTGTGGCCGGCGAGCGCGTCCTTGGCTTGCGCGATCTGCGAGGGCGTCGCCTTGCGCAGGAGATCGCGAAACACTTGCCAGTCCGGCGCGGGATCGGCTGCCGGGATCAGGTCCTCGAGATGCGCGCCCATCGCGTTCGAGACGCGTCGGAGCAGCACGATCGAGACATTGCCCTTGCCGCTTTCGAGCTGGGCAATGTAGCGCTCGGAAATTCCGGAGACCTTGGCCAGCACCTTGCGGGACATGCCGCGCAGCGCCCGCATGGTGCGCACGCGCTGGCCGAGCTGGTCGAGAAAGCCTGATTCGGGGTCGGTCGTATCGGTCATATTCCGGCAACATAATGCCGAGAAGGATTGACAGCAAGCGATCGAAGTGGCTTTGTATGCATTATAATTCCAACGAGAATTCCAGTGGGTAACGACCCATTCTAGTCGGGGAGAGACGTCGTGACTTCCTACAACGCGGTGACCTGGCTGCTCGACCGCAATATCGAGGAAGGGCGAGGCGACAAGCTCGCCTATACCGACACGGTTTCCGACCTCACCTATTCCGATCTGCAAAGAGAGACCTGCCGCGCGGCCAACATGCTGCGCCGGCTCGGCGTCCGCCGTGAAGAGCGCGTCGCCATGATCATGCTCGACACCATCGATTTCCCGGTGGTGTTTTTGGGCGCGATGCGCGCGGGCATCGTGCCGGTGCCGCTGAATACGCTGCTCACCACGGAGCAATATGCCTATGTGCTCGCCGATTGCCGCGCGCGCGTGCTGTTCGTCTCCGAGGGGCTGTATCCTGTCGTGAAGGATATTGTCGGGCGGATGCCGGACCTCGATTGCGTCATCGTCTCCGGCAGGAATGCGCACGGGCACAAGCTGTTGTCCGAAGAGCTCGCGCGCGAGAGCGACACTTTCACGACGGTCGAGACCCATGCCGACGAGCCAGCCTTCTGGCTCTATTCGTCGGGCTCGACCGGCATGCCCAAGGGCGTACGGCACCTGCACGCCAATCTCGCGGCGACCGCCGACACCTATGCGAAACAAGTGCTCGGCATTCGCGAGGACGATGTCTGTCTCTCCGCGGCAAAACTGTTCTTCGCTTACGGTCTCGGCAATGCACTCACCTTTCCGATGTCGGTCGGCGCGACCACGATCCTCAATTCCGAGCGTCCGACGCCGGCCGTGATGTTCGCGCTGATGAACAAGTACAATCCGACCATCTTCTACGGCGTGCCGACGCTGTTCGCGGCGATGCTCAATGATGAAGCGTCAAAGGAAGCGCACTGCGGCGCGTGCTTACGCATCTGCACCTCGGCCGGCGAGGCGCTGCCGGAGTCGGTCGGCAATAGCTGGAAGGCCCGCTTCGGCGCCGACATCCTCGATGGCGTCGGCTCGACCGAGCTGCTCCACATCTTCCTTTCCAACGCGCCCGGCGACATCAAATATGGCTCCTCGGGCCGGCCGGTGCCGGGCTATCAGGTGCGGCTCGTCAACGAGAACGGCGCTGATGTGCCCGACGGCGAAGTCGGCGAGATGCTGGTGCACGCGCCGTCGGCCGGCGAGGGCTACTGGAATCAGCGCACGAAGAGCCGCTCGACCTTCGAGGGCTATTGGACGCGCACCGGCGATAAATATGTGCGGGATGCCGATGGCCGCTACACCTTCTGCGGCCGCAGCGACGACATGTTCAAGGTGTCGGGCATCTGGGTCTCGCCCTTCGAGGTCGAGAGCGCGCTGATCACGCATCCCAGCGTGCTTGAGGCCGCGGTCGTGCCGGAAGCCGATCCGGAAGGGCTGCTGAAACCGAAGGCGTTTGTCGTGTTGCGCGCGGACGCAAAGTCCGATGGCCTCGACGAGGTGTTGAAGGAATACGTCAAGCAGAAGATCGGCGTCTGGAAATATCCGCGCTGGATCGAAACCGTGGATTCGCTGCCGAAGACCGCGACGGGAAAGATCCAGCGGTTCAAGTTGCGGGATGGCGCGGCTGGCTAGGCTGTCGCGGACGTAACAGGTCGTCATGGCCGGGCTTGACCCGGCCATCCACGTCTTGCCGCATACGAGAAGAAAGACGTGGATGCCCGGGACGAGCCTGGGCATGGCGAAGGTGAGAGCAGCAACGTGATGACCCTTGCACCCTCCGGCTTCCTCTCGATCGACGACTCCAACCTCGAATACCGCATGCTCGGCCCGTCCCCGGACCAGGCGCCAACGCTTGTACTCCTGCACGAAGGCCTCGGCTCCGCGGCACTCTGGGGCGATTTCCCGGAACAACTGCAAGCCGCCACCGGCCTTGGCGTGTTCGTCTATTCGCGCGCCGGCTATGGCGCTTCGTCGCCGGCAACATTGCCGCGTCCGCTCGATTACATGCAGCGCGAGGCGCTCGACGTGCTGCCGAAACTGCTCGACGCGATCGGGTTTGAGCGCGGCTTGCTGGTCGGCCATTCCGATGGCGCCTCGATTGCGGCGATCTATGCCGGCGGCGTCGAGGACCATCGATTGAACGGGCTTGTGCTGATGGCGCCGCATTTCATTGTCGAGGATGTCTCGGTCAAATCCATCGCGGAGATCAAGACCGCCTACGAGACCACGAGCCTGCGCGAAAAACTGGCGCGCTGGCACAAGGATGTCGACAACGCCTTCCACGGCTGGAACGGCGCCTGGCTCGATCCGAAATTCCGCGCCTGGGATATCTCGGATTTCCTCGCCTATATCCGCGTACCGATCGCAATCATTCAGGGCGCCGACGACCAATATGGGTCAGTTCGACAGGTCGAGATCGCGCAGGAAGAATGCTATTGTCCGGTGGAAGTGACGATCCTTGCCGGGACTGGACATTCGCCGCATCGTGAGGCGCCTGGGGCGACGCTGAATGCGATTTCGGAATTGGCGGGCGCTGTGTTTGCCAGCGCGTGAGGGCTCGGAGGGACGGGCCGCCTGACGGATTCGTCTTGACGCACTCTTGGACGCTGTGGCCATAAGCGAGTTGCCGCTGCCGCAATGGGCTTACGTCTGACACTCACCCCAGACGGCGCGGGTCGAGCGGACGACGCATAACAAGATTGTCCTCTCCCGATCATGAAACAAAATGCATAATCGCGCGTTTTTGGCTGGACGGTCTCGTAAACATGCATTATAGTGCATGTGAGTTAACGGATAAGAAGCGCAAGGGTGGCTCATGGCCGGTGAAGATCGCGTGCTCGCCAGGGGAGCGAAATACATCGATTTCCAGACCGATCCGTCGCGCTACCGGCACTGGAAGCTCGCGGTCGAGGCTGATACCGCGACCCTGACCATGGATGTCGACGAGGATGGCGGCCTGTTCGAGGGCTACCAGCTCAAACTCAATTCCTATGATCTCGGCGTCGATATCGAACTGGCGGATGCCGTGCAGCGGCTGCGCTTCGAGTATCCGCAGGTGAAGGTCGTCGTGATCCGCTCGGGCAAGAACCGCGTGTTCTGCGCCGGCGCCAATATCCGCATGCTCGCGGGCGCGACGCACGCGCACAAGGTCAATTTTTGCAAATTCACCAATGAGACCCGCAACGGCCTCGAGGACTCCGCGGAAAATTCGGGCCAGCGCTACATCGCCGTCATCAACGGCACCGCCGCCGGCGGCGGTTATGAGCTGGCGCTCGCGACCGATCACATCATCCTTGCGGACGACGGCGCGGCCGCCGTGGCGCTGCCGGAAGTGCCGCTGCTGGCGGTGCTGCCCGGCACCGGCGGGCTAACGCGCGTTGTCGACAAGCGCAAGGTGCGCCGCGACCACGCCGACTTCTTCTGCACCATCGAGGAAGGCATCAAGGGCAAGCGCGCCGTCGCCTGGCGCTTGGTCGACGAGATCGCGCCGAACTCCAAGCTGGAAAGCAAGATCACCGAGCGCACCAAGGAATTCGCCGCCGCCTCGAAGCGCAACGGCAATGGCAAGGGCGTTGCGCTTGCGCCGCTCAACCGCGCCATCGACGAGAACGGCGTTCGCTATGATTTCGTCAGCGTCGATGTCGATCGCGCCGCGCGCGTGGCGACGATCTCGATCAAGGCGCCCGAAACTGCGGCACCTGCCGATATCGACGGGATGATCGCGCAAGGAGCGTCGTTCTGGCCGCTGCAAGTCGCGCGCGAGCTTGATGATGCGATCCTGCACCTGCGCATCAATGAGCTCGAAATCGCGCTGCTGGTGTTCAAGTCGCATGGCGATGGCGCGAATGTCCTGAGCTACGACGCGTTCCTCGACGGCAACAAGGCGCACTGGCTGGTCAACGAGGTCAGGCAGTTCTTCAAGCGTGTCTTGAAACGCATCGACGTCACCTCACGCACGCTGGTGACGCTGGTCGAGCCGGGCTCCTGCTTTGTCGGCACCTTGGCCGAGCTCGTGTTTGCCGCCGACCGCTCCTACATGCTGATCGGCTCGCGGCAGGGCGATAACCGTCCGCCGCCGTCGCTGCAACTCTCCGCGATGAATTTCGGGCCCTATCCGATGAGCCATGGCCTGACCCGGCTGCAATCGCGCTTCCAGGCTGATCCCTCTGATGTCGAGCGCGCGGAAGCGACCATCGGCACGACGCTCGATGCGGAGGAGGCGGAAGAACTTGGTCTCATCACCTTCGCGCTCGATGATATCGACTGGGACGACGAGATCCGCGTCTTCTTCGAGGAGCGCGCCTCTTTCTCGCCCGACAGCCTCACCGGCATGGAAGCCAATCTGCGCTTCGTCGGGCCCGAGACCATGGAATCGAAAATCTTCGCGCGCCTGACCGCGTGGCAGAACTGGATCTTCCAGCGCCCGAACGCGGTCGGCGAGGACGGCGCCTTGCGGCGCTATGGCAGCGGCCAGAAGCCGAAATACGACATGACGAGAGTGTGAGGAGCACGCCATGAACATCATGAACGTCGATTACTCCACCAAGATTCCGAACAACGTGAATCTGTCCGAGGATCGCCAGGTGCTCAAAGCGCTCGAAGGCTGGCACCCCGGCTACATGGATTGGTGGAGCGACATGGGGCCGGAAGGCTTTCAGCAGTCGCTGGTCTATCTGCGCACGGCATACTCCGTCGATCCGCGCGGCTGGGCCAAGTTCGACTATGTGAAGATGCCCGACTATCGCTGGGGCATTCTCCTTGCTCCGCAGGAAGAAGATCGCGTCATTCCCTTCGGCGAGCATTATGGCAAGCCGGCCTGGCAGGAAGTGCCCGGCGAATACCGCGCCATGCTGCGCCGCCTGGTCGTGATCCAGGGCGACACTGAGCCCGCTTCAGTCGAGCAGCAGCGCCATCTCGGCAAGACCGCGCCCTCGCTCTATGATTTGCGCAACCTGTTCCAGGTCAATGTCGAGGAAGGCCGCCATCTCTGGGCGATGGTCTACCTCCTGCAGAAATATTTCGGCCGTGACGGCCGCGAGGAGGCGGACGAGTTGCTGCGCCGCCGCTCGGGCGATGAGGATAGCCCGCGCATGCTCGGCGCCTTCAACGAGGCAACGCCGGACTGGCTGTCCTTCTTCATGTTCACCTATTTCACCGATCGCGACGGCAAGATGCAGCTGCACTCGCTGGCGCAGTCCGGCTTCGATCCGCTGTCACGCACCTGCCGCTTCATGCTGACCGAGGAAGCCCACCACATGTTCGTCGGCGAGACCGGCATCACCCGCGTGGTGCAGCGGACGTGCGATGCGATGAAGGAAGCCGGGATCACCGATCCGACCGACATCGCCAGGGTGCGCTCGCTCGGCGTCATCGATCTGCCGACCATCCAGAAGAAGCTGAACCTGCATTATTCGCTGTCGCTCGACCTGTTCGGCTCGGAGGTCTCGACCAATGCGGCGAACGCCTTCAACGCGGGGATCAAGGGCCGCTATCACGAGACCCAGATCGAAGACGATCACCAGCTCAAGAACGCCACCTATCCGGTGCTGAAGCTCATTAACGGCGAGGCGAAGCGCGTCGACGAGCCGGCGCTGACCGCGCTCAACATGCGCCTGCGCGACGACTACACCCAGGACTGCGTCAAGGGCCTGCTGCGCTGGAACAAGGTGATCTCGACCGCCGGCTATGACTACAAGCTGACCTTGCCGAACGTCGCCTTCCACCGCCAGATCGGGGAGTTCAAGGACGTGCATGCGACGCCGGATGGCTTGCTGATCGATGACGCGACCTGGAACAAGCGCAAGGGCGAGTGGGTCCCGTCGACCGCCGACGGCGATTTTATCGCTTCGCTGATGACGCCGGTCACCGAGCCCGGCCAGTTCGCGTCCTGGATCTCCGCGCCGAAAGTCGGCATCGACAACAAGCCCGGCGATTTCGAATATGTGAAGATCGAGACTTGAGGTCGAGATTTAGGTCGCGCCCCAACGACGGTGTCGTCCTGGCGAAAGCCGGGACCCATACCGCGGAATCTATCTTTGGGGCACGTGGGTCGTCGTTCTTTGCAACAACAACGGCCTGTGGTTATGGGTCCCGGATCGGCGCTCGCTAACGCTCGCTTGTCCGGGACGACAGCCTTGATGTGGCAACGACCGTAGCTACCTCACCCCGCGATCTCCGCTCCCGGGTTCGCATAGACCACGCCGCCGTCGACGGCGAGCGTGGTGCCGACCACGTAATCGCCGGCGCGGGAGGCGAGGTAGATCGCGGTGCCGGCCATGTCCTCGGCGGCGCCGATCCGGCCCGCAGGCACGCGCGTCGCCACTGCATCGGCATGGTCGCGCGCGGCGCGGTTCATCTCGGAGGCGAAGGCGCCGGGCGCGATGCCAGCGACCACGATGTGATCCTTGATCAGCCTCGCCGCCATCCGCCGCGTCAGGTGGATCAGGCCCGCCTTGCTCGCCTGATAGGAATAAGTCTCCAGCGGATTGACCGAGAGGCCGTCAATGGAGGCGATATTGATCACCTTCGCCGGTCGCTCGGCGCTCGCCGCTGCGCGCAACTGTGCCGCCAGCGCTTTGGTCAGGAAGAACGGCGTCTTCACATTGAGATTCATCACCTTGTCCCAGCCGCTCTCGGGAAATTCGTCGAACTCCGAGCCCCAGGCCGCGCCCGCATTGTTGACGAGAATGTCGAGCCTCGATTCGCGTTTGCCGATCTCGCTCGCCAGCATTTCGATGCCGGCCATTGCCGAAATATCGATCGGCAGCGCGATGCATTCGCCGCCAAATTCGGCAGTCAATTCCTTTGCCGTCTCCTCGCAAGGCCCCGCCTTGCGCGCCGTGATGTAGACCTTGGCCGCACCGTAGGCGAGGAAGCCGGCCGCGATCATCTTGCCGATGCCCCGCGAGCCGCCGGTTACCAGCGCCACGCGGCCTTGAAGTGAAAACAGGTCCTCGAACATCGTCTCTCCCCTCTGTTTGCCTCTGTTCTGGGCGCCTGTGAGCGCCTCGTCAAGAAAGCTGGTGGTTGCGGCAACGCCTTGATTTGTTGGCTTTCCCGCTGACGCCTCGCGCAGCGTTGCCATTTGAAGCCATTCGCAGCCGCAGCCAGGGCGATCCTGATGACGCCAGTTCGAATCAAACTGTGCCTCTAAATCAGGCAGCGCCGCGACGGCAGCGGCATATCGATCGTCGCCCGAGGCTTGGTGATTTCATCTGTTCGGATGACGACGTCATCTCTTTTTTCTGAGATGTGATGCAACGCACAAAAGTTGGCGGGGGTTCAGGGTAGGCTGGCGCGGGTGGAGCAATTATCAACGGCGGAGTTTGCAACGTTGAAATACGCATCATTGCCTTCGGTGGGCGTCAGGCCTGCCCGCACCGCCGCTTTCGGCGGCAAGCGCAAAAGTCTTTTCACATCGTTCTTTGCTTCTTTTATTGCCGTCCTTCATCACTCGCGGCGCATTCAAGCGCGCCGCACGCTGCGGCAATACCGGCATCTAATCGACCAAGGCGACCAGCGCGCCGCCCGCAACCTGCAACCGAATTTGAAGGAATGCGACCATGTCGATCAGTGAAAAGACCTCGGAGCGCAAGGCGGGCTTTCGCCTGTCGATGCCAGGCGAAATCGCGCTACTCGCCTTGGTCGCCTGTGGTTTCCTGCTGCTGCATGTTCTCGTCGGCACGCTGATGTTGCCGAGCGGCAGCGGCCTGGTGACGCCGCGAGAGCAATCCAACGTGCAGGCGAGCATGTCGTCCGCCGACTAGAGCATGATCCGGAAAAGTGTGCAGCGGCTTTCCGAAAAGATAATGCTCAATCAAAGACCTAAAGCGCGATGACGCTTCAACCTAATCTCATCGCGCTTTAGGGCCTCTCGCGTCCCTTTTCATCACCGATTTGTTTGACCGCCATCCGGGGGGGAGCCCGCTCATGGGCGACATGTTGTCGTTTCTATTGCTCAGCGTTGCCGTTTTCTCCGGCGCATTCGTCTCTGGGCTTGCCGGCTTCGCCTTTTCGGCCGTGGCCGGCGCCATCCTCCTGCATGTGCTGGAGCCGATGGAGGCGGTGCCGCTGATGATGGCGTGCAGCGTCGGCGTGCAGGCCACCAATCTCTGGGCGTTGCGCAAGAATATTCAGTGGAAGCAGAGCCTGATCCTGATGCTGGGCGGGCTCGCCGGCGTGCCGATCGCGGTCTGGCTGTTGCAGAACACCGATACCAAGACCTTCCGCGAAATGTTCGGGGCGATCGTCGCGCTCTATGCCGGCTACATGCTGTGCCGGCCGAGCCTCACCTATCTGCAGATGAACCAGAGCCGGCATGCGCCGGTCGGCTTCGGCGGCGGGCTGATCGGCGGCCTGACGGCGATGCCGGGCGCGATCCCGACCATCTGGTGCGACATGCATGGCGTGCCGAAGAACCAGCAGCGCGGGCTGGTTCAGCCCTTCATCGCCGCGATGCAGATCTTCGCATTGGGGCTGCTGCTGGTCCGGCACGATCTGTCGTCGAAAGTGCTGGTTGATCTTGCCTTGAGTATCCCGGCATTGCTCGCTGGCTCCGCGCTTGGCATTTTCGCCTTCCGCAGCGTCAACGAGCAGACCTTCCGGAAGATCATCCTGGCGATCCTGCTGGTGTCAGGCGTGCTTTTATTCGTGTAACGGGCATGATCCGGAAATGTGTGCAGCGGTTTTCCCTCGCGACAAACGCGTAGCGTTTGCGCGGAGATCATGTCCAATTAAAAAGCTCACGCCGCGTCGACGCGGCGAAAGCCGTTCCACATCGCGGTCGCCGCCCCCGAGGTCAGCACGGGAAGGACGCGCGCGTCCTGGTAATTGCCGTTGAGCGACACCCGCGGCAGCGCCGTGAGATGGGCTGCGTTTTCCGGGAACACCATGCCCGGCCGCGTCGTCACCGCGGTCTTGTAGCCTGCGGTTGCTGCGAGCGCGAACTCGCGCGCTCCGGCGGCGATCCTGTCGCCGTAGGGATAGGCCAGATGCAGCACCGGGCGCTGCAGCTGCTCCTCGATCCGCGCGCGGCTCACCGTCAATTCCTCGCGCGCGACCTCCTCGCTGTGATGGGCGAGGTTGCAATGGGTGATGGTGTGGCCGCCGATCGCAACCAGGGGATCGTTGGCGAAGGATTTCAACTCGTCCCAGGACATGCAGAGATCGCGGCTGATCGCCGCTTCGTCGACGCCGTGGCGCGCGCAGAGCGCGCTCAGTTCGCGCTGCATGTCATGCTCGGGTAGCGAACGCAGCCAGTCGTGCAGGCGATCATATGCAGCCTGCTTGCCGGACGCCGCCTTCGTGTCGAAGCGGGCCGTCGCAGCGCCCATCTTGGCCTCGATGGAAGAGGCTTTCGCGATCGTCCTCTCCAGCGCGACCCACCACAGCCGGCCCGTGCCTTCCGCAAAGTCGGAGGCGACATAGACGGTGAAGGGCGCGGCAAATTCACGCATCACCGGCAGCGCATGGTCGCGGTTGTCGCGATAGCCGTCGTCGAAGGTGAAACAGGCGAAACGCCGCGCAAAATTCTTGTTTTGCAACCGGTCGTGCATCTCGTCCATGGTGACGATGTCGATGTCACGAGACTTCAGATGCGCCAGCGTTGTGCGCAGGAACTGCGGCGTCACCTCCAGATGGCGGTTCGGCTGGAAATCGTCGTCACGGGGGGGCCGCACATGATGCAGCATGAAAACCGCGCCCACGCCCGAAAAGATCGGCCGCAACAAAATATGCGCGCCGGAGAAGTAGAGCACTTCCAGTCCGGCGCGGATTACGGTGTTGCGAAACTGCTTCATTGCACGGGTAGCTTGCCGATCGCGGTACTATCCAGGTAATTAACGAAACAACCGTTGAACAAAGGGTTATCCGCTACTCTACGCGACTTTGTTATTTCCGGTTTGACAGCCCCGCAAGGGTTTGTTTTCTCTCTGTGTTTCCAAGCCCTCGAGATTTGAAGTTCCTGGGTGCGCCACAAGCGCGCAGGTGGAACGTCAAAGCCAAAAGCGGCACTGGAATCATAGAGTTGTTGGTGGCCCTGTTGGTGCCCTGCGCGGGTTAACGAAATGCACGGTTTGTTCAGCTGGAGCCGCAAATGGTGGCCGGGCGTGATCCCCCTGGTCGTTTTTTGGGCCATTGCGGCCTGGACCAATACCGTTCCGCTTGAAGCCGACCTGGGCGCCAAAAGCGCCGCGGCGCTCAAGGATGTCGTCCTTGACAAGACCAGGATCACGGTCGACGGCCGGGACGTGACGCTCGCCGCGGACGCTTTTTCGCAAGATGGCCGGAAAAACGCGCTTGCCGCGGTGGAAGCCGTGCCCGGCGTGCGGCTGGTCAATGACGAGACAAGCCTGGTACCGGAGGCAAAGCCCTTCGTGTGGTCGGCGGAACGCGATGTCGTCCGCGTCACGCTCTCCGGCAGCGCGCCGCTGCCGGCGAGCAAGGCCAAATTGCTGGACGTGGGCCGTGCCGCCATCAATGGCGTCGAGATCGTCGACCAGATGGGACTTGCGCGCGGCGCGCCACGGCGTTTCGACGATGCCGCGGTGTTGCTGCTTGCGCAGGTCGGACAACTGAAGGACGGCAAGGTCACGATATCGGACACCAGCGTGTCGCTGTCCGGCATGGCGCGCGATCTCGGCGGACGCGAGGCGATCGCAGCGGCGCTGAAGGATCTCCCCGAAGGCTTCAAGGTCGCGGCCAACGACGTCAAGGCGCCACCCTATATCTTCCAGGCCTACAAGGATCCGGTCGCGGTGACGCTGACGCTCTCGGGCTATGTGCCCGACAACAATGTCCATGCCGCCATCGCGCAAGCCGCCGAGCACAAATTCTTCGGCGAGAAACTCGTCGATAATCTCAAGTCCAGCCTCGGCGCGCCGTCCGGCTTTGCCGCCGCGGTGATCCCCGCGCTCGGCGCGCTGGCGCGGCTTTCGACCGGTACGCTGGTCGTGTCCGACCGCGAGGTGAAACTCTCGGGCGATGCGCTCTATGAAGGCGCCGGTGCGGAAATCCGCGCCGGCCTCGGCAAGGACTTTCCGCAATCCTTCCAGTACAAGCCGGAAATCTCGGTCAAGCCCGCCTCGGCGCCGGTCGATCCGACCGTGTGTCAGCAGCTCTTCACCGATCTCTTGTCGAAGGGAAGAATCCGCTTCGAGCCGTCGCGCACCACGCTCGATCCGGATTCGATCGCGCTGCTCGACCGCCTGATTGAAATCGCTTTGCGCTGCCCGACCGCCAATATCGAGGTCGCCGGCCACACCGACGGCGACGGCGAGGACGGCTTCAACCAGGAGCTGTCGCAGAAGCGCGCGCAGGTCGTCGTCGATTATCTGGTCAAGGCCGGCCTGCCGGCGAGCCGCTTCACCGCGGTCGGTTATGGCTCGACGCAGCCGATCGCCGGCAACGATACCGACGAAGGCAAGGCGCAGAACCGCCGCATCGAATTTCTGGTGAGGTGAGCATGGCGTATCTCATGATGTTTCACTGGGGCTGGCTCCTCGCCTCGTTCCTGCTCGGGCTCGCGATGGGCTGGATCGCCGTGGTTCAGCACGGGGAGGGTGTCTCGAAAGTCGCCGCACGCTGGCTCGCGCTGCTACTCGCAATTGTGGTCGGGCTTGCCGCCGCGAAAATCGTGCCCGGCCGCTTCGGCTATTGGCTCGACCTCGGCCTGATCCTGTTCGCCTGCTATCTGGTCGGCTGCGCCATCGGTTCGCTGCTGCGTGCCTGGGTGGTGTCGCGCCAGCGGGCGCGGCCGGCGGCGTAGGATCATCGCCTCGCCCTCGACCGGCGTCCTGGAGCGCGCCTGGCCGTTCATTCCGGCTCACCGTCCCGCACTGCACGCTCCGGTTGGACTCCCCGGCCTGCGACCGCTCGCCGCGCATTGGGTCGGTCGGTGCAGCAAAACTGTGCATCCGACCGTCGTCGAATCCGCCTACTATATTGACAGGACGCGTCTTTATTCACATCTGGACGAATTCCATAGCGGCCCAAAACGCGCTACCACCTCAGCACCGGGAACTGCTATTCCGGTTTTGATGTTCGCTATGAAACGCTCTTGAAACCGAAGCGAGTTTCAAATTCACCGCACGAGGGCATGATCCGGATCCGGCGAGCCGCGTTAGTGCAAAGTGGCACCGGCTTTCCGAACAGATCGTGCTCAGTCAGAGTCTCACGCCTTTCGTAAGACGGGTCACCAGATGCTGGAAGCCATACGCAGAGCGATCTTGGTTCTGCGCCAGAAGCAAATCCTGCACCGGCTTGGAGTTGCGATCAGCGTCACCGTGATCGGGATCGCGTGCTATGTGCTGTATCACATGCTGCGTCACATCGACACGTTCGAGGTGATCGAGGCGATCAAAAGCACCGAGCCGCGGCAGATCGCGCTAGCCGCCCTGTTTGTCGCCGCCGGCTATTTCACGCTGACGTTCTACGACTGGTTCGCGATGCGCGCGATCGGCCACAGCGAGGTGCCTTACCGCGTCAATGCGCTTGCGGCCTTCACCTCCTATTCGATCGGCCACAATGTCGGCGCCAGCGTCTTCACCGGCGGCGCCGTGCGCTACCGCATCTATTCGGGCTATGGGCTGAATGCGATCGACGTCGCCAAGATCTGCTTTCTGGCCGGGCTCACCTTCTGGCTCGGCAATGCCGCGGTGCTCGGCCTCGGCATCACCTATCACCCCGAGGCCGCCGCCTCGATCGACCAGTTGCCGGTCTGGCTGAACCGCGTCGTCGCCATCGCCATCATCCTGGCTCTGGTCGGCTATGTGGTCTGGGTCTGGACCCGGCCGCGCCATGTCGGCCGCGGGCCGTGGACGGTGGAACTGCCGGGCGGCCCGCTCACGCTGCTGCAGATCGTCATCGGTATCTTCGACCTCGGTTTTTGCGCGCTGGCGATGTACGTGCTGGTGCCGGACGAGCCCAATCTCGGCTTTGTCGTGGTGGCCGTAATCTTCGTTTCCGCCACGCTTTTGGGCTTTGCCAGCCACTCCCCGGGAGGGCTCGGGGTGTTCGACGCGGCCATGCTGGTTGGCCTCTGGCAGATGGACCGGGAGGACCTTTTGGCCGGTATGCTGCTGTTCCGGCTCCTCTATTATATTGTGCCCTTTGTCATCTCTGTAATCTTGCTGACGTTTCGGGAGGTTATCCTCGGCGCCCGATCGAAGCGCCTGCGTCAGGCGGCGCTCGGGCTTGAGGCTGGTCCGGCGCGTGAAGCAGCTTATGTAAGAGAGCGTGGAGATACAGGCGCCTGACCGAAACGGAGAAGCCGGCCAGATGGCAATAGAAGCTCCTTCTTCCTCGTCTTCTTCGTTCTTTTCGCCGTGGCCGGACCGGCTGCGGCACTCGGCCTTTATTCTGGCGGTCGCTGCCGCAGCCCTTGCCTTCCTGGTTTTCTTCGACGAGCTGTCGCCGCTGCGCGCCGGCGTCGCGTTCATTTGCATCGCCGCGGCGTCGCTGGTGCCCTGGCGGCTGAACCACACCACCACCTCGCGTGAGGACGTGCGCGGCGTCAATCCGGTCGAGACGGCCGCTGTCAGCGCCGTGGTTGCCGGCATGCCGGATCCCGCCGTGCTGCTCGATCGCGCCGGCCGTGTCATCCATCTCAATACGGCCGCCGCCGAGCTCGCGCCGGCGCTGCGCAAGAACGAGCTTGCCCAGTTCGCGCTGCGCTCGCCCGAAATCATCACGGCGCTGCGAGAGGCGATCGCCACCTCGGAGCCGCGCCGCACTACCTATCTCGATCATGTTCCCGTCGACCGCTGGATGGAGCTGACCATCACGCCGGTGCCGGTGCCGAGCGCCTTTGGCGGCACCGATAAATGCATGCTGATGACCTTCCACGACCAGACGCCGCTGCGGCGGGTCGAGGAAATGCGCGCCGACTTCGTCGCCAATGCAAGCCACGAATTGCGCACGCCGCTGGCCGCGCTGTCGGGCTTCATCGACACGTTGCAGGGGCCGGCCAAGGAAGACGCCAAGGCGCGCGAGCGCTTCCTCTCCATCATGCATGCGCAGGCGACCCGCATGGCGCGCCTGATCGACGATCTGTTGTCGCTGTCCCGGGTCGAATTGTCGGCCCATGTCCGCCCCGACACCTCGATCGATATCGTCCCCATCATCCGCCAGGTTGCTGACGGGCTGGAGCCGCTCGCCCGCGAGCGTCAGGTTTTGGTCGAGATCGACCTGCCGGAAAAGCAGGTCGCGATCGCCGGCGACCGGGAGGAACTGCTCCGCCTGTTCGAGAACCTGATCGAGAACGCGCTCAAATATGGCGCCTCCGGCGGCAAGGTGATCGTCTCACTGAGCGCTGCTGCATCCGGCGAAGGCGCGCCGGAAATTCGGGTCATGGTGCGTGATTTTGGCCCGGGTATCGCCCCCGAACACCTGCCCCGGCTGACCGAGCGCTTCTACCGGGTGGACGTCGGCGACAGCCGGTCGCAGGGTGGAACCGGGCTCGGTTTATCGCTGGTGAAACATATTCTTAACCGCCATCGCGGCCGGCTTTTGATCGAAAGCGTGCCCAAACATGGGGCGACCTTTACGGCCTGTTTTCCCCAGCCCAAGTCAGCGGTTTCCGCCTAAACTTTAGTCGAATCAAGACTTTAGTCCCGTCATCCGACTGTCATCCAACCGTCGTAAAAGCAAAACCGACCGCTCCTAAAGGGACCGGCGTGAGCGCGATCGGGCGTATACGGCGCTTCGCTCACCAGATGGAGATCGTCATGAATTTCGTTAAGGCAATCGTGGCTGCCGGCCTGGTGGCCGTGGCTACGCCGAGCTTCGCGGCCGACATCACGGGTGCCGGCTCGACCTTTATCTTCCCCGTCCTCTCCAAGTGGGCTGACGCCTACAAGAAGGAGACGGGCAACGGCGTGAACTACCAGTCGATCGGTTCCGGCGCGGGCATCAAGCAGATTGAGGCCTCCACCGTGACCTTCGGCGCCACCGACGCTCCCTTGAAGGCCGAGCAGCTCCAGAAGGACGGCCTGTCCCAGTGGCCGATGATCATGGGTGGTATCGTCCCGGTGGTGAACATCGACGGCGTCAAGGCCGGCGACCTCGTCCTGGACGGCGCGACGCTCGGCGACATCTTCCTCGGCAAGATCACCAAGTGGGACGACGCCGCGATCAAGAAGCTCAATCCGGACGCGAAGCTTCCGTCGGAAGCGATCGCGATCGTTCACCGCGCCGATGGTTCGGGCACGACCTTCAACTTCACCGACTATCTCTCCAAGGTCAGCGCCGACTGGAAGAGCAAGGTTGGTTCGGGCACTGCCGTTGAGTGGCCGGCTGGCGTTGGCGCCAAGGGCAACGAAGGCGTTGCCGGCAATATCGCCCAGACCAAGAACTCGATCGGTTATGTCGAATACGCCTATGCCAAGCAGAACAAGCTGACCTACACCAAGCTGGTCAACAAGGCTGGCAAGACCGTCGACGCGACCAATGAAGCGTTCCAGGCGGCCGCCGCTAACGCCGACTGGACCAGCGCTCCGGGCTACTACCTGATCCTCACCGACCAGCCCGGCGACAAGTCCTGGCCCATCGTCGCGACGACCTTCGTGCTCATGCACAAGGAAGCCTCGGACAAGGCCGCGTCGCAGGAAGCGCTGAAGTTCTTCAAGTTCGCCTTTGAAAAGGGTGCGAAGGCGGCTGAAGAGCTCGACTACATCCCGATGCCCGACAGCGTCACCAAGCTGATCGAAAAGACCTGGTCGTCCGACATCAAGAGCTAAGCTGCTCTCAAGGCGACAACCCTCTCCCTCCCCCTCAATACGGGGGAGGGTTTGAGGTTTCCTCAACCAGAGAAAACCTCTCAATTTGAGTTTGTGACTTTTCGGCCCTCCGCCGGCGCATCCCAAGCGGCGCCGCCGGGCTTGCCGGGTTTCCCCCTCGAACATCGGGGTGGAAAAGATCAACGGGCCCGACTCAATGGGACCCGACAGCGTAAGTTACACAGGGGATTGGCGTGGCAGAGATGGCCGTTCAAAGCGACGCGAGCAACGTGATCGAAACCGCCGGTCCTTACGATCGTGCCAAGGCGCTGAGTGCCTTCAAGCTCGGCGACATCACCTTCTACTGGATCACGCGCCTGGCCGCGATTTCGGTGCTGCTGATCCTCGGCGGCATCATCGTCTCGCTGATCATCGGCGCCTGGCCGGCGATGCGCGAATATGGCTTTGCCTTCCTCACCACGACGCGCTGGGCGCCCTCGGCCGATCCGCCGGTGCTCGGCGCGCTCGGGCCGATCTACGGCACGCTGGTCACGTCCTTTATCGCGATGCTG